>ERZ1023282.31-NODE-31-length-100452-cov-9.435431_pt1 | contig 100452 bp, 88 predicted proteins | sample MGYA00521262_ERZ1023282 | MGnify/ENA primary metagenome ERZ1023282 (study PRJEB32759, sample SAMN07749867) | skin metagenome | biome: transportation; feature: city; material: polyester macromolecule | host: Homo sapiens | place: Hong Kong:KT line | collected... | reverse complement strand
ACAACCTGATGCGCTATTACGAGCCTGAGGCCGGGCGGTTTGTGAATCAGGATCCGATTGGGTTGTTGGGTGGATATAACCTGTATCAGTTTGCGCCTAATGTTCAGGCTTGGATTGATGTTTGGGGATTATCTACCCTTTCAGAAGTTCAACAAAAAGTAAATTTTATTCTTGAAGAACATTTGCCCGATATTAGAAAGATTGGTCCTAATGCAAGTATTGGATACCGAGGGAGCGTTGCAAGTGGAATGAGTAGGCACATGATCCAAAACAAACAAGAGCATTTAACCCAAGAAGTTTTGATGTTGATGCTTTTATTATAAGTGATTTCTTAGCTAATGACCCTAAGTTCTCAAATAGGCGTAGAGATGCAAATGAGATAAACGGAATGAGTGAAATAGAGTCTTCTATTGATAAGAAATTGCGATCGGCATTTCCAAATAATGACTTTAAAGGAGAAAAATTTGGATTTAGGATTTTCAAAACCCACGAATTAGAAGACTTGGCAAGAAAAGGCGATATTCAAAAACATATAGGTAAGTGTTCTTAGGAGGCATAAATTATGGAATATCAAAAAATACTTAGTATTGTTCTAACAGATAATATTAGTTTTGAGGATATTACAAATAAAATTGCATTTGCATTTAATATTAAATTACAAACAGTAAATGATGATGGTAGATTGTTATCTGTAGGAGAAACTGAAAAATATAAAGTTATTGTTATAGATAAATATGATGATTTAAGTGATTTATTGTGTGATGAAAACCATGTTTTAGATATAGAGGTGTATAAAGATATTTATCAAGAGAAAGAAATCCTGGAAGAGGAAATAATTAGTATCCTAAAATACAATAAGATATCATGGGAGAGAGGAATATGGATTTCAGCAGATGCCAATAACGGATATAGGGAAATTTTCCCAAAAAACTAAATCCAGTGTGCAAGTTGGCTGAGACAAAAACCAATAAAATCGTAAGGTTGTCTGAAAATTAATTTTCAGACAACCTTTGTCATACGGCAGTTAGTTACTACACCTACGACGCCCTGGGCAACCTGATCTACCGCCAGCTCCCTAACGGCGAAAACCAATATTACCAATACGACACCGAAAACCAACTGGTCCGCGCCGAGATTAAAAAGAAAGCCGGCAACACCGAAATCTGGGAATACGCCTACGACCCGTCCGGGCGAAGACTCTCCAAAGAACGCAAAGACAAACTCGCTTGGATGAGCACCGAACCGAAGCGGACCCATTTCGTCTGGGACGGTACGAGACTGGCGCAGGAGTATACCTACCAAGGCAGCCACACCCATCTCTACACCGACTAGGACAGCTACGAACCCTTAGCCCAAGTCTTCCGCAACAACCAAGACGAAGCGCAATACCTCGCCTATTTCCGCACCGACCACATCGGTATCCCAGAGAGATGGGCACCCACGGCAATCTGTTGTGGTACGGCGAATACACCGCCTGGGGTCGTCTGAAAAAGGACGGGCGGGTTTATAAGGATGCGCATCAGCCGTTTAGATTGCAGAACCAATACTTCGATGAAGAGACCGGGCTGCATTATAACCTGATGCGCTATTACGAGCCCGAGGCCGGGCGGTTTGTGAATCAGGATCCGATTGGGTTGCTGGGTGGAGAGCATCTTTATCAATTTGCCGATAACGCTTTGGTTTGGTTCGACCCGTTGGGATTGAAAAAAACCTACGCGCAGCGCTTGGGTACTGCCGGCGAGCGCAGGGTAATGAAATATCTGGAAGGTACGGGATACAAAAAAGTCTTCTCTATTCAAAATGCCTCCGGAAACGGCTTGGATATTGTCGCATTGAGACCGGATGGGAAATATGACATATTTGAAGTTAAAAGTTCTAAACGTGGAAAATTTAAACTAAGCGAAAGACAGCAGAAAGGCGGTAAATGTTTTGCTGAGCAAGTGTTGACGGAAGATGTAACGGATAAGAAAAAAGGCGGATATTTTATGAAAGGCTTAGATGGCAAAAAGACGCCTCTTGATAAGAAGAAGGCGCAAGAGATATTTAATAATATAGATAAAACCGAAACTGTCTTTGTTGATATGAATCATAAATTTCAAGCAACCCGCATGACATTTAGCCCATGGTAATTAATTTAGGAGCAAAAAATGAGCAAAAAACCCACCGCCGCCATGAAGCGCAATCTTGACCGTCTGGTTGAAAACATTACTACCGGTGACGACAGCGAAGACTATCAACGCGAACGTGGCTATCTGGACGAATACATCCGCCAAGGCACCACCCCGTTCACCCACCGCTGGTATGACGACTTTTTGGAGAAGGACTGTGAAGTCAGCTACACCGCCACCCAAGTCATCTACGATCTGCGCATGGAACTGTGCATCCCGCTTGCCGAATTTCTGCAAGCTCCAAGCGAAAGCCTGTTCCGCGCCATGATGGCAAAAGCCTATTTCCTTACCATGGGCTATGTACGCCACCACCTCACCGGCAGACCGCGCATTCCCTATATCAGCGTAAGCAATAGCTACTTCGCCTTCCTCGCCTCCCTCTTTTTCAGCCGCGACGAGCAGAGCCTCAGCTTCGCCGCCCTGCAAACCATCATTGCCAACCCAGACGAATGCATCCGACCGCAGGAAACCGATGCCGCCCGCACCCTCATCCCCCTGTCGTTCCGCCTCGCCCAAGACCATCTTGCCCTGCCTGTTGACCAAACGCAGGCAGATTTGTTCGCCTTCTCCGAACTCTACCAAACCGCCTACGCAGGCTTTGACAGCAGCGACGCCGAACAGGTGAAGCAGATTTTCAACGACCTCGCCGACTACCATATCCGGCAAAGCCGCGACGATGAAAAAGGTTACCCCGAATTCGAATACACGTTGGAACAATGGATGCCGTGGGAAATCCTCGCCCTGCTGCGCCTGCGTACGCAAAAAGGCTTGGACAACAGTATGATTAGCCACCCGCTGATTACTCCGTTTCTCCCCTTTGTCGGCTTAGAACTGGGCGGCTTTTTCGACGACGCGCAAAAAAACCTGCGCCGCGCCGTGTTCAAAGAATTTGGTTACCAACCTGTTGTTGATTTATAAATATCTGTGGCAACAAGCGTGCGTTGGGTGGCTAAACTCAACCCAAAGCAGCCTGAAATCCTTGTTTCCCTGTTTTCAGGCTGCCTTTTTATCACAAAGGCCGTCTGAAACTCCGCAGCTTGGTAAGCCGTAGTCTACTTGGGTAGCAACTGTATTTTTCACCCCGTCGGGCAAAAATACCAAAACTCAAATCAAGCCGTTCGGATACCGTTTTCGGCAAAATAATCACGCATCCGGGCATTCAATATCGTCAGCAGTTTGCGCATACATGCCGTAACGGCAACCTTATACGGCTTACCCTTAGACAGCAGGCGCTGATAGAAATCCCGAATAAACGGTTCGAACCGCATCGCCACTACGGTGGCCATATACAGCGCCTTACGCACCGCCACCATCCTGCCCAACGCCGGTCAAATCAATATCTACGCTACGACGGCGGACACCTGCACCAAATTCTAGCTTCGACGATAAAGTCATCACCGATATCGAACGCGACAGGCTTCACCGCGAAATCTACCGGACACAGGGTAAACTCGCAGCCGTTACGAACTCGCGAACCCCTAGGTCGTAGGTGCAGATGTTAAAATTAAAGATACAACTGGTCATTTCCAAAATAAAGAATTACAAGCACGTGCTAAATATGACATGAAATATTTGAATCAGCACAAAAGGAAAAGCGCAAGTTTTGGAGAAATTTAAAGGAAGTCAATAAATACAGCTCACTCTGATAAACAATTTGAAGGATTGAGAAAAACTAATCAATTTTTGACCTATAAAGGATTACATGATGAGAACTGTTAAAAAACAAGCAACTTATTTAGAGTTAAAGTATCAACCACAATATGGATGGCTAACCATTAATCTCGGGGCTGAAATCTTTCGGTTATTTAAAAATTCGATGTTCATTGATGAAACTCCATATTCAGATGAAACATTGGTTCCCATAAAAAATATTACTATTAAAAATAAAATCTTTTCATTTGAATCATTTTTCAAAAAGAATAACACCTTATTTGAAATTGATTGTTCCAGCGTTGAAGGGGCTGCTGAACTAGCCCATTTAATTAAAATAATAAATGACTTAAAAATAAATTTTAAAACTAATTATGACCCTATAGAATTAATCGTTGATGATAGCTCGGATATAGAATTTTCAGTGGGCAATGATCAAAAAATGTTAATAATATATAATAATCAATATCAACGTTCAATTACCAAACGTTTTCCAGAACCATCTGAAAAATATCAATTAAAGTCTATTTATATTAAAAATGGAAATCTTTTCATTGACACTAAAGAAAAAATTAATTACAAATGGAATTTTAATCTTCCCTATCCCATTCAAGACTGTCTTGAACGGTTAATAACAATTTGGCTACAAAAAAATTACACTTAATAACTAGATATATTAAAAAATCTCTAAAGTTCAAATATAGTACGTGTAGGTTGGGCCAAGCCCTCCACAACCTCGTGAAGTCGCCTGAAATACATTTATTTTCAGACGCCTCTGAAGGTCAAGCCCCACTGCGGACCACCGAGTTCAAACGCGACATACTGGGACGACTGATCCGCCCCATTTACAAAATGTGGATTGATCCATTAGGATTAGCAAATTGTAAAACTTTCAATTTAGAAAAAGAGCTGGGTAAATATGCTTCAGATTAATCGTTAAGAAACATGATAAAAATGAAACCTGAGGGAATTTCTGTTTCTATAGAAAATTCTTGTAGAGGTATCGCGATTGATACCAGATCAACTAAATATATTTAATACTGAAAGTAGAGTGCTGAAAATATGATAAATCGAATATACCAAAATAAATTTGGTATTACTAAATTCAATAAGTACTTTAGCTATCTAAAAGATATAAGAGATGAGATAGATCCTTATATTTACGAATTCTTTTCCGATGAAAGAAAGTACCAACTTCGCGGGGAAAAGACTCTTCATGATTCTTGGATTCAGGATTTTAAAATTTCTCAGGAGTTAAAAACCGTAGAAAACACGAATAGCAGTATAGAACTAAAGCTCTTATTAGCCGACTGGGAAAATGTATTAATTCTAAATTATTATGATGCTTTTTTCGAGAAAATACCTCTTGAAATTTTTGATGAACAGCATTTGCAGAATGACCTGCTGGTTCATGAATTACAATGGGACCAGCAAACAAAAAGATATCGACACATTATTTGCTTTGACAATGACGTTGATTTGGTAATAAATTTTGCTGCTTTTAAATACTCATACATAAATGCCAAACAAATATAAAAAATTACCCGGCACCTGTACCCTGCATTTGATGTCTATAGTTTTTGGCGCGCCTCAGCCACAAAGTCAGCCTTTCAATTTCAAAGCCAGTAAAACCAGCAGCGCCTCATCTACAGCACCCCCCCCTGCAAGGGACATCCTGCCGCTGGTATGGATCTGTTGCTCCGTTCTGAGGCCTGGTTCGTTCGGCGGATGCTGAAGCGTGACGCTGGTAGAGCATTACCTGTGATGCGGTAGGGCTGGCCTATATAAAACGATCAGGGGTGACTGTTCCCGCTACCTGAGGTGGACAAGGAGGACGAGAAGCAGGTATTGTTCGAGTGCGAAAAGAGATACGGTCATCCTCGAAAGGACATACCAATGGATGAATTGTATATATGGGTTGTTCAAGGAAGCAGCGCCAGTTTTCCGTCTGCTATCTTTTCGTCTAGAGAGAAGGCTGTTCGATGGATAGAAAAGTATAAAATCAGCGGGATACTATCGAAGTACCCTCTTGATATATCTATATATGATTGGGCTATTACACAAGGATTGTTTAAGCCCAAAAGAGATGATCAGAAAACTCCTGGTTTTATCCAGAGCTTCTCAACCGTTCATATTGAGGATTCTCAATACATTGATGGAGTTGAAGAGGGTTAGAACACCATAACCACCAATATAATCAACTAACAAGGTACGTTTAAATGGTGAAAAAGTCAGTCAGTTATTATAAGTAATCTTGGTTTCTCTAGATAAGATACCTTGCACATATCACCGACGCTCAGCATTAAACACCTTATCTAGCCCGGATTTTGCATTAATGCCCGTTGAAATAGCATCGGTTGAAGAAAACTTGGAATTATACTGAGTAATTTCCAAATAATTCTGAATCGCATATTGAAAATCTGAAGCATCAGTACCAGATCTCTAACTCAGCAGTATTTATACTGGGGAATATGTCCTTTACTATAGTTAACTAGAGCTGACAGCTTAGCTAAATTTTCTTCATTTAAATACGAGCATAAAAATTTACCTTCGGCAGCACTCTCAATTAGGTTATTTTCCAAGAAAATGCTGTCACAATCAATATGTTTTATATCAAAATTTCCCCATTCACTGCCAAATTGAAAAACTTCAAAAATAAATATTTTTAATAGATTGGCACAATGATACTCACCTTCTTTATCTTTAGTCAAAAATATTTTGTAGATTTCATCAAAAATATGGTTTAGTTTATTAGACTCTCTGGGAAGATGCTCTCTCATATCACTAGGAAAAATATGCACCACGTAACTACTATAGAGCTCTGTGATTAACCATAGTCCATATTCCAGGAAAATCATATAATTACTTGAATCGACATAAAGGCATTCTTCCAAGTATGAGGCAATAATAATATCTGCCGTATCAGAATCTCTGTTGTAATCATCTTCTTCATACGATCTAATATTTTCTTTTCTTACAGTTTCTCGCGAAAATCCAGTAACATTTTCTGGATTAACCCACTCAAAAGGCTCAATAAAAAAGGTTTCCTTTTCCTCTAGAACAGAGATATCAATATACGAGTTACCCATATTTCACCTATTTCCTCTTGCTATTCAGTAAAATATATTTAGCCCTGTGGGCGCACAAACCATATAATACCATGCACGACTATCACTTTATCCTCCAGATAAATTTTCTTTATGAGGCTATGCCATGGTGAGCACTCACTATTAGGTCCTCAAAAAAATCATCGGGTCCGTTCGAAAATACACATCATGTAGTTGCTATATGCTATACCCCATGGTGCATGCTGCCTACTGCAATAAACGCAAACCTATAGATTGAGTATGTTAATATAGAGGAAATAAAATATATCGCACAAATAATAGCGCGAAGAAGGCTCGGTTAAAAATGGCATGAATCTAAATAAATATAATTATTATTTTTAACGCCTATCTGAGATATTATCATGAACAGAAAAGAAGCTATAAAAATACTTTCTGAACATCAGAGTAATTTAATATCTGATGCTGATAAGATGAATATATTGTTAGATTTTTGGTATTCTTATGAATCTGAACCTGAGTATTTAAATGAAGAACTTATAGATTACCTAAGCACACATGAATTTGACGACGTAGAATATTATAGTGAATTTTTCCAGCCTGTAGTTGTTTTAGGGCTGATTCATAAAAATTCAATTCTAAATAATAATTATTTATCAAAGGAACTTAGCAATGTTCTCCTCAAGAAGATAGAGGTCTTTGGGGATGAAATAGGCAGGAAGATCAAATGCCCCTGCTGTTATTTTTACGCTTTGTCAGGTAGGTTAAGTTATGATATTTGTTCTATTTGTTATTGGGAAGGCCCTGGCGGCGATGAACTGTCATACTCCTCCGCAAACCACAGTACCTTATCTGAATACAGAAATAAGTTCTTCATTAACCATGATAAGGCCGAATTAGAAAAATACATCTTTAACAAGAAGGCTAATATTTTTTGATGCCCCATTCATGAATCTGAAAATCTTATTCCCCCAGGGATAAAAGCCGCGTTTTCAGTTTTATAACAGTGTATTTCATACAATAATTTTTAAAACCACTGTATATTGATTCCTGAGCTCATGTTTCAATCTCTTAAATAAGTTATTTCCTTTATCTATAAAAGCCTGCTCTTTTTCTGTATTTTCAAATCCAGAGTTTACAGGATCGTTTATATTTAGTGTTTTATCATATTCATTTGCCCAATTTATTAATTCTTCAGCCAGCATATTGGATACCGGCAGAGAATACGGGTCTATATTGCAGCAAATATCATCATCTATCCACCATAACGGAAAGCAATGATAGTCAGGCATCAGCTTAATTTTCTTCATTCCTCATACCGCGTCTTATTGTTCTTTCGCAAGATTCTTATCAGCGATAACCCATCGTTAACTTACTTATAGTACTTTAACAAATTCATTATATATTTTGACTTCTTTTTACCATGATAATCTTCAGTCGCATAATGCCTAGCATTATACCCAAACTCATTTTTTATGAGCTGCTTGTATTAAATAAGGCTAGCTGGAACCGGATAGTTTTTATCTACGTAGACATCATCAACACTACAGGTTTCATAGATCCATTTATTCCAATTATCTATCACCCATTGCCTGCTTACCCCTGCTGAATGTTCCAATTCAGCTTCTTGCGGGAGCATCACCAGAATTAGCCCGGCCTTATACCCAGTAGATACCACAAAACCATATTTTCTGTCGCTATTTGGGAATTCGACCAGCATTAAATCAACATATTTTTCGTGCGGGTATGAACCGGGAAACCTAAAAACTACACCATGCCTCAAATCACTATGATAATTAACTAGTTTTTGCACTATTACCCCTTATATTCTCCTATTAGAATATTATGTATCTATGGTGGTGTTTATATTTGCATCTCCCACAAGCGGATGAAGAATTAAAACATGTGGTTCCCTTTAAAACCTTGATACATAAACCTACTCGGCACCCTCATCGGTTATGACTATATGTTAAATTTCTCTCCATGGAAGCCACAAGCCTATACCCTAACCCATCTTAATTTTCTAGAAGCAGTTTATCTCCGCTCAGAGTAAGACTAATCCACCGTACCAAAGTCCAGATAGTCATAGACACAGATACACCACTTTTCCTCAGTATCGATCAGATAATTTTCCCCCGGATACTCCACAAGAAAATTAAGTAGTGAACGAACACTTTGTATAGAGCACTGAATCAGGTACCCGCCCTCAAAATCGTTTCCCACCACTATAAACCTGCAGAAATCGGTGGACTGAAGAATGACCTCTATATCTTCTACAAACTCCAATGTTTCATGTAGGCGACAGCAACGGTGGTTTTTTGTTTTACTCCACGCAATTCTAGAACCCGTGAAAGGAAAACCCCTCATAGATGAGTAGCTCTTATAAGACTCCTCATCTAACCGGGCATATTCAATATTGTGCCGCTTGAAAAACCCGGTTAGCTCCTGATCATACACAGCTCAGTCATCCTTTCAGCAGCTATTACCGCTGCGCCCAGTACCCGTCAGTCCAACCGGTAGTGCAGCATACGAGTGGAGTCCCGGAAGGCTGGGATCTGCCGCCCGATAAGGGATAACAAGAAGCCGCTTCTCTTCCACGTCGGAAAATCAACTGTCAGGCGCTTGACGCTCATCAGGTGCAGATTATCCGCCCACCGCTCAAACTCCAGGTCATCGTCACAGCCGAAAACGAAACGGGCACGCACATGCTTAATCGCCTCATGCCTGTCGGAATTCTTCACCATCCACGAATTCTGTACATCGAAAGCTACCTCACTACGGTGAAAACGACGCGCCAGATCGCAGAACAGGGCGCGCACAGTGTACCGGTCAAAGTACATGAGCACTCCCTCAATCACCAGCAAAAACTGGGCGTTCGGGTGCAGGCGGTTCAGCTCATCCATCCACCCGGCGTCAAAAGCAGAAGTAGCCAGCAGCGTCTCACCCCGCTGCGCAGGCAGCAGCTTCTGCCGCAGAGCAATAACATCAGGCAAATCAATATCGTAAAACGGTACGCCGTCGGCAGCAGCGCCAATACGCTCCCGGCGGCTGTCCAAACCACACCCCACGTTTACGACCACAGGGTTAGGGCGGCGCTGAATGAAATCAGCGGTTAGCCGGTCGAAGTAATCCGCGCGGATCGCGGTACCAACAACGGTGTGAATAATATGGTCGTACTTCGAAAAATCGTAATCAAGCTGCCGCACCAGGCGTGTAGCCGCCTCATCGTGAATCACCGGGTTAGGCATCTGCGAGGCAAGATGCTTCATATACAGCGGAATCAGTAAGGTCTCGCTCACAGAATCTTCAAGGTGCAGCATGGCACGCTCCTTTGGCGAAGTCCACGACATACCCCCCAGTAGCTAGAGGCGGCTACGCCCCAGATGTCCACCAGCAGGGATACGCATGGAGAATGGCTAACTTTGTGTGTATTTTATCTCCATCACTCACGATTTTTAAGGGGTATGCTGTCAAAAACACAGCACAGGTATTTCAGGCCCGTGCGGCACAGCCACAAACCTTGTGCCCACGCTGCAACCGCGGCAACGGCAAGCAGCGGCTCCTCTGGCCGGTAAAAGCATTGTAAACATCGCCAGATACACACGGTGCCGCAGCTTTAAAAGCTGCGGCACCCACAACAGCGCACCGTGGCTAAGCCCTGCCGCTGCCGGTTTTCTTCACGTGGAAAAACCTAATCGATCAGATCACGCACCACAATAGTCTGGTCACGGTCCGGACCCACACCAATCGCCGAGATACGACAGCCAGAAAGCTCCTCAAGCTTATGCACATACTTGCGGGCGTTCTCCGGCAGATCAGCCAAAGACTTTGCATCCGAAATGTTCTCGCTCCAGCCGTCAAAATACTCATACACCGGCTTGGCGTGATGGAAATCGGTCTGCGTCATCGGCACCTCATCAAACCGAACACCGTCCACCTCATACGCCACACACACCGGAATCTTCTCAAGCCCAGTGAGCACATCCAGCTTAGTAATGAACAAATCAGTAAACCCGTTAATGCGCACCGCCTGACGCGCAAGCACCGCATCGTACCAGCCGCAGCGGCGCGGACGGCCCGTGTTCACGCCAAACTCGCCGCCGGTCGTGCGCAAAAACTCGCCCATCTTATCGAACAGCTCAGTGGGGAACGGGCCAGCACCCACACGGGTGGTGTACGCCTTCTGAATACCGATCACACGGGAAATGCGGGTGGGGCCAACACCCGATCCCACACAGGCGCCCCCAGCAGTCGGGTTCGAAGAGGTAACAAACGGGTAGGTGCCGTGATCAACGTCAAGGAAGGTCGCCTGGCCACCCTCCATAAGCAGGGTTTTTCCCTCATCCAAAGCATTATTGAGCAGCTGAGTGGTATCAACAATCATGGGCTTAAGCCGCTCAGCGAACGAGAGGAAATAATCCACAATCTCGTTCACCTCAACATGGCGGCGGTTATACACCTTCACCAACAGCTCATTCTTCTGCCGCAGTGCGCCCTCAACCTTCTGCCGCAGAATCGACTCATCCAAAATGTCCTGCACACGAACACCCAGGCGTCCTACCTTATCCATATAGGTGGGCCCAATACCGCGCCCGGTCGTGCCAATCGCGCGCTTACCCAAGAAACGCTCCGTGACCTTATCCATCGTCTGATGGTACGGGGCCACCAGGTGGGCGTTCGCAGAGATTTTAAGCTTAGAAGTATCGGCACCGCGCGCCTGCAACCCCTCAATCTCAGCGAAAAGCGCCTCCGGGTTCACCACCACGCCGTTACCAATCACGGGGGTCGCGTTCTCACTCAAAATGCCAGCGGGCAGCAGCTTCAGCTCAAACTTCTGCCCGTTCACCACCACCGTGTGGCCAGCATTATTGCCGCCATTAGGCTTGACCACGTAATCCACGCGGGGGCCGAGCAAATCGGTTGCCTTGCCCTTCCCCTCATCGCCCCACTGGGCACCCACGATGACGACAGCTGACATTTCTTGCGCTCCTTGTTAAGCTTCACATTCCGCGCCGGTTACGCGCCATACAACCCGCACCCAGCCGATGCGGGCACACAATTATTAATCATACCGCCCACCGCCCGCGCCGGCACTAGCAGCAGTCGCCAAATTTCGCGGCGGGCACGTGCATCTGCTGCGGACACAAAGACGGGTGCGCACCCAAGACATTGCAGGGAGTGCGCACCCGTAATAATCGGCTGATACCAGAACCAGAGAATATTAAAGGATCTTAATGAAAGTCAGCGGGTACTCGTACTCTTCGCCATTATTCGCCGAGACAGCGGCAATAATGTGGAAGACAATCAGCACAATAGCCACCAGAGACATCACAATCAGCGGGATAAAGATCAAAATACCGAAGGTAATAATTGCCAGAATCCACGACGCCATGGTGATAACCCACAGGGTGAAGTTAAAGTTAAAGGCACGACGGGACGCTTCCTTCGTGAACCCGTAGCCCGGCTTGTCTTTATAAATAAACCAGAAAATCAGCGGCGCCAGGAAACCAATAGTGGTTGCCGAAAGGAACGTGGCGCCCGCAGAAATAAGGTTCATCAGAAACGCCATGTTCTTATCGTCTGCGCTCACCGCCCCAGACTGCGGCTGCCCGTACGGATCCTGCTGGTACTGTGCGCCCTGCTGGTCGTACTGGTTTTGGTTCTGCTGATACTGGTACTGTGCCCCCTGCTGCTCATAAGGATTCTGGTTCTGCGGCTGGTATCCCTGCGGCTGCTGGTTCTGCCCATTCCCAGGGTTCTTGTCGTAGGGGTTATTTTCGTAAGGATTCTGACTCATGATGCTCCTTAGGTGTGCGGTTTTCGACGCCGCACGGTTGTTTGTGAGGTAAACACCATTTTAAGGGATGCACCTGAAAGGGCGCGAGCAGAAGATTTTTATCCACACAGGGTTTTTAATCCTCATTCTCAAACAAATATCCTCTGCTCCCGGTAAAGCGAATAAAACATTGAGAGATAATTCACCTTCATTCATTGAATGAAATAAACCTCAATGTATTCCGTGCAACTTTTTTCTCTCACACTGGTGTATTGTGGTGTTCATCTCTCAGCTTCTTCGAGGTGCGGCGATGCCGTCGCACCGCATTATCACTCATACATTCGAGGAGCATCATGCCAAAAAACACTCCGATACGGGGCCTCTCAAGAGCCTGCCTATCGGCAACCCTGGGTGTAACTATGGCCATCACAGCGGGACTGCCCGCGACGGCGGCACCCGCTGGTGACCCCGACACGCCAGTCGCCCAGGACATCGCCCGGAATTCCCGTGAGCACACCGTACTCTCGGATTCCATGAAGAAGGCCGAAGGCAATATCCCCGTCTTCGTACAATTCAAAGGCAAAGGCGCATACGAACAAACCCAATCCCCCGCAGTACTAGCCAACAAACAAGCACCCACCAATAAGCAGGCCGAAGTCCAAGCCATCAAAACCCAGGTGCAATCACAGGCACAGGCGGCAGCCCAGAGCACCGGCGCGAAAACGCTGTACACTACGCACAATATAATGCGCGGGGTGGCTTTGCAGGGTGATGCGGCGCAGATCCGCGCCCTCGCCAATAACCCCGAGGTGGAGCGCATCACCCCGATCGTGCCGAAAAAGAAGCAGAACGCCGGTTCCGTAGTTGATACCGGTGCGGCGGAAAACTGGGCACGTGAAAACAGCGGGTACACCGGTAAAGACGTGAAAATCGCGGTCGTAGACTCCGGTATTGACTACACGCACGCCGATTTTGGCGGGCCCGGCACGGTCGAAGCGTTCAACAAAGCAACTAAACTCACCGAGATGCCTGCCGCAGACTCGGGACTATACGATGCCAAGAAGTACATAGGCGGCTACGACCTGGTGGGTGACTCGTACGACGGTACGAACCAGACCGCCCCGGATAACAACCCCATCGACTGCTCCGCTGGCGGCCACGGCACGCACGTTGCGGGCACCGCCGCCGGGTACGGCGTAAACCAGGACGGCACCACCTTCCGCGGCGACTACTCCAAACTCACCGCAGAACAGCTGAACCAGATGAAAATCGGGCCCGGCGCGGCACCGCAGGCACAGCTGTATAGTTTCCGCGTATTCGGGTGCACCGGCACCACCGGTGTGGTCGTTCAGGCCCTTGACCGCACCCTCGACCCGAACGGTGACGGGGATTTCTCGGACCGGGCAAATATTGTGAACCTCTCCATCGGCGGCGAGTTCTCCCCACCGGATGATGCCGACGCATACGCCGTTGAATCCCTCAACCGTCAAGGCGTGCTCGCAGTTGTTTCAGCCGGTAACGCAACCGACTACTACGGCCGCGGCGACACATACTCCGATTCGGGCCAGCCCGCAAACGCGATTTCTGCGCTGACAGTGGCGAACTCCATCGGCTCCTCCTACGCGGTGGACTCCATGGAGATTCAGGCACCGGCAAACGTGGCCGGTAAAGTCCCCGGCGACTACACCGTCTCGTACACCTACACGGGGGCAAAACCTGAGGCACTGACCGGGACAGTCGTGACCCCTTCCGAGTCGAATAAATTCGGGTGTGAGGCGTTCAGCGCCGAAGACGCCGCGAAGATTAAAGACAAGTGGGTGTTCCTCGAATGGGCCAACGCAGACGGTTCACTCCCCTGCGGCTCTAAGGTGCGGTTCGATAACGTCGAAAAGGCTGGCGGTAAAGGCGTAGTCCTTTCCTCAGAGGAAGAAAAACCTGCCCTGCCGATCGGCGGTAATGAGAGCATCCCCGGGTTCCGTGTGGCAAAAAGCGCCTCAGCTAAAGTGCGTGAAGCCGCCGCCAACGGTGAGTTGAAGGTACGTTTGGGCACGGATTTGAAAGAATCCCTGCGTGTGCCCAGCAATAAGAAAGATCAGCTGACCGCCTCCAGCGCCCGCGGCTACCACGGCACTTACGGGTACACGAAACCCGACGTGGCGGCACCGGGCAACAATATCTCTTCGGCGCGGGTAGGCACCGGAACGGACGGCATCTCGTATACGGGCACCTCCATGTCGGCCCCGTTTGCCGCCGGTGTGGCCGCCCAGGTGCTGCAGGCTAACCAGTCCTACGGCCCCACCCAGCTCAAGGCCGCGATTATGAACAGCGCCAACCATGATCTGCGCACCGCCGACGGGAACGTGTACGCGGTGGACCGCGTGGGGTCAGGGCGTATTGATGCTAAGGCTGCGGCAGAGACGAAAGTGCTGCTGTATAACGCCGACCGGCCCGCGCAAGTGTCCCAGACCTTCGGGGTACTCGAATACGCGGTGAACGAGGGCAAGCAGACCCTAACCCGCGAGATGACGGTGGAAAACTTCGACTCGCACACCCACACGTACAACATTTCGTACGCGGGCAGCACCGACATGCCGGGGGTGGAGTTCTCCCTGCCGTCGAATATTACGGTAAACCCCGGAGAGAAGAAGAACTTCACGGTCACTATCACCATTGACCCGGCTGCCATGGAGAAGACCATGGACCCGGCCATGGAGAAAACCCATAACTCCGTGGACCCGTACGGTGACGGCACAGAGCTGGTACCCGAACAGTACCGCCAGTTCATTGCCTCAGAGTCGGGGCGTATTCTGCTCACTGAGGGCGCAGCCACCCTGCGTGCGCCCATCCACGCGGCACCTAAGCCCGCATCAGCGATGAAGGTAGAGGGGAGCTCTGTTGAGATCCCCGCCGGGGAGCACCAGGCAAACCTGAAACTCACCGGTACTGAGCTGAACCAGCGCGGCTACAAGTCGCTGCTGGGGGCGTTCGAGCACGGCGCATCAATTGAGCGCACCTCCCCGGTGAAGCTGGATGTGAGCAGCAACGCGAAAGCGAATATGCAGCATGTGGGTGCCGCATCGACTGCACCCGCGCTGAAAGCATCCGGCGGTAACCCCAATGACGGGCTGCTTGCGTTCGGTATCTCCACGTGGGCTAACTGGGACGTGGTCTCAACAGAGAACACGTTCACCGTGAATATTGACACCGACGGGAATAACCGTGCCGACTATATGCTGGTCACCGACCGCGCGAAGGGCATCGACTTCCCGATTGTGCGCCTGTACGGGTACAAGAACGGCAACCTGGAGCAGATCGCCTACTACCCGCTCAATAACGCCTGGGGCGACACCGACACGAACATGATGGACTCCAACGCCCTCGTGATGGCGGTACCGCTGAAAGACCTGGGTCTCAGCGCCGAGAAGACGAAAGACATTAAGTACAGTGTCTCGGCCACCACCCAGTACGCCTGGACTAACGTGAGCGAGACCGGCTGGATTAACTACCGTCCGTTCGACCCGAAGCTGTGGTTCTCTGGGACCGCCGCAACGGTTCCGGGTTTCTTCGCTGATGCGCCTTCCTCCGAGCTGGTGGCGCACCGCGCCGAAGGTGCGACTGATGTGAAGGCCCTGTTCCTGCACATGCACAACACCACCGGTGATCTGAGCGGGCTTAACGGTGCCGCAGGCAACCGTGCCCAGGTGCTGGAGGTCACCGAGCAGCAGCAGCTCGACCCGGCGCCGTCACGGTTCACGGATGTTCCGGCTGAGAACCAGTTCTACGCAGAAATCAACTGGTTGGCGCAGCGGCGCATCACCACCGGCTACCCGGATGGGACATTCCGCCCGGGCGAGAACGTGGAGCGCGGGGCAATGGCCGCGTACTTCTACCGCCTAGCAGGCACGCCGCAGTTCACCGCACCGGATAACCCCACGTTCAGTGACGTTCCGAAGTCTCACCCGTTCTACAAAGAGATTGAGTGGATGGCCGCCCGCGGCATCACCACCGGCTACGGGGACGGCACGTTCCGCCCCTCCGCCTCGGTGAACCGTGACGCTATGGCCGCGTTCTTCTACCGGTACGCCAACTCGCCGCAGTTCGCAGCACCGGCAGCCTCCCCCTTCAAGGACGTACCCGCCAACAGCCAGTTCTACAAGGAAATCGCGTGGCTGGCCGAGCAGGGCATCACGAAGGGCTGGGACGACGGCACCTACCGCCCCGGTGAGCCGATTCACCGCGATGCGATGGCCGCGTTCCTGTACCGCTACAGCGATAAAGTGCTGAAGTAGGTACGAGCGGATCTTGGCCGCTACTGCGTTTGGGGCGCTGGCTTCTCCTGTGCGGGTGAAGCTGGCGCCCCGCGCCATATGCGGTGCCGCCCGAAAGCTACGTACCATAGGGCGGCGGGGTTTATTCAGACCTAAAACGCCATATTTTTGAGGAGGATGAGTATTACACACCACATATTTACGGTACACATCAAAAATAGTGGGATTTTTATTGCCCGGGCAATGCTTTAAAAATATATGAATAGAACACCCAGGAATTATTAAATCTCATGCTAAAGTACATCACACTGATATGCTATAGCTCACACATATCACGTTACCTATAGTCAGGAAACCATCATGAGACCACTATCCACCCCACGGCTTTTCGCCAAAAGCTGCCTGGCCGCAACAATGGGCTTAGCCCTCACCCTCAGCGCCGCAGCACCGGCCTCAGCCGTACAGCCCCCTGCCCACGAAACCGGTATCGTCACCTCGGGGGATACCGCCAAGGACGTACTCAGCCCCGGCATGAAAAAAGCCGAAGGCAATATTGCCGTCTTTGTACAATTCAAAGGCAAAGGCGCATACGAACAAACCCAATCCCCCGCAGTACTAGCCAACAAACAAGCACCCGTCAATAAGCAGGCCGAAGTCCAAGCCATCAAAACCCAGGTGCAGTCACAGGCACAGGCGGCAGCCCGCCAGTCCAGCTCCCAGGCGCTGTACACCGTGCACAACACCGCCCGTGGTGTGGTACTTCAGGGGGATGCTGCACAGATCCGTGAACTTGCACGCCGCGGCGACGTGGAGCGCATCACCCCCATTATTGCCAAGGAACGGCAAAACGCCTCCAGCGTGGTAGACACCAAAACCGTTAACACCTGGACCCGCGAAAACACCGGGTACATGGGCAAAGACGTGACCATTGCCGTGGTCGATTCGGGTGTGGACTACACGCACTCCGACTTCGGCGGCCCCGGCACGGCCGAAGCATACCAGAAAGCGAAAGACATGCCCGAGCTGCCCTCCGCAGATTCAGGGCTGATTGACCGCACCAAGATCGCTGCGGGCGTGGACTTGGTGGGAGACAGCTACAACGCCTCCTCAACGAACGCCGAGCAGAACACCCCGCACCCCGACAGCAACCCGCTGGACTGTCGTCCCGATGGGTTCGGCTCCGGCGGCCACGGCACGCACGTTGCGGGCACCGCCGCCGGGTACGGCGTAAACCAGGACGGCACCACCTTCCGCGGCGACTACTCCAAACTCACCGCAGAACAGCTGAACCAGATGAAAATCGGGCCCGGCACCGCCCCGGAGGCTAAAATCCTGCCGGTTCGCGTTTTCGGCTGCCACGGCACCACCCACATGGTCATTAAAGCCCTCGACACGGTAATGGACCCCAACGGCGACGGCGACTTCTCGGATAAGGCGAACGTTGTGAACCTGTCGCTGGGCGGCGAATTCGCGCCCGTGGACGACCCCGAATCGTATATTGTGAACACGATGGCGCGGCAGGGTGTATTCACGGTTGCCGCAGCCGGTAACGCCAATAACTACAATGGGGTGGGCGACACCTACTCCAACTCGGGCAGCCCCGCCAACGCCGCCGCAGGGCTGTCAGTAGCGAACGCCTACGGCACCACCCAGCCGACGGATCAGATGAAAGTGCTCGCCCCCGAACAGCAGGCCGGGTTCGTGAACGGCGTGTACACCTCCAGTTTCGGCTACGCCGCTGCAAGCGCTGACAAGCTCACCGGTGAGGTGGTGAAAGCCCCAGCATCCAACCGGTACGGCTGCGAAGCGTTCTCCGAGCAGGACGCGGCGCAGCTTAAGGGCAAGTGGGTGTACATCGACTGGGAAGACCCGGCCACCGGAAAATTCCCGTGCGGCTCAGCGGTGCGGTTCAACCATGTGGAGGCCGCCGGCGGTCAAGGCGTCATCCTGGGGTCGGTGCAGGAGCGGCACGAGGTCGGTATCGCAGGTAACGCCACGATCCCCGGTTTTATGCTCTCTAAAAGCGCCACCGACAAGCTGGCCACGGCAATCAACGACGGCACCCTGCGGGTTGAGCTGAACAACGACTACAAGGCTCAGGGCCGCACCTCACACAGTAAGGCGCTGGATCTGGTGTCCTCATCGGCGCGCGGTCAGCACGGCTCGGACGGGTACATTAAACCGGATGTGGCGGCCCCCGGTGCCGAGATCGTCTCAGCTGCCGTGGGCGGCGGCACCAAGGGGGTTGCGTTCACTGGCACCTCCATGGCGGCCCCGCACGCATCGGGGGTGGCGGCGTTGGTGCTGCAGGCGCATCAGGACTACTCCCCCACCATGCTCAAGGCCGCCCTCATGAACGGGGCGAACACCGACCTGAAAGACTCCCAGGGGCACACGTACGCTGTGGACCGGGTAGGGTCCGGCATGATTAACGCCAAAGCCGCTGTTGAGGCTAAGGTGCTGGCGTACGATACGAAACAGCCAGAACGCGTATCAACAGCGTTCGGCGTGCTGGAGTACACCCCGGACTCGGGGGTGCAGACCGTAACCCGCGACATCACCCTCGACAACACGGACTCGCGGGCACACACCTACACCCCGGAGTATGTGGCAAGCACCGACATCCCGGGGGTGAGTTTCTCCCTGCCGTCCACGGTGAGCGTGGGGGCGGGCGAGAAGAAGAACGTGACGGTGACCGTCACCATCGATCCGGCGAAACTGGAGAAAACCAGGGACCCCGCGCTGGAAAAGCGCCAGAGCTCACGCAACGTCGTGGGCGATAAAGTCGAAACCACCGCCGAGGGGGACCGCCAGTATGTTGCGAGCGCATCCGGCCGGGTGGTGTTTAAGGAGGACGGCGCCGAGGCGATGCGCGTGCCGGTGCATGTGGCCCCTAAACCGGTTTCGGCGATGCGCGCGGACACCTCAAAGATTGAGTTCGGCACCGGTGCTGAGCAGAAGGTGAAGCTTACGGGCACCACCTTGGATCAGGGCGGGTACCGGTCGATGCTGGGCGTGTTTGAGCTGGGCGCCGCCAGCGGCCGTATTCCGACGCAGAACCTCACGGTGGCGTCGGATCAGGTGGTTGATGTGCAGTATGTGGGTGCCGCCTCGGATGCTCCGGTGCTGGCTGCTGCCGGGAAGAACCCGGATGAGGGGAACCTGTATTTTGGGATTTCAACATGGTCGAACTGGGATGTGCTGCATTCTGGGCGTAGCGTGGAGGTTTCGGTTGATACGAACGGGGACGACCAGCGGGACTATGTGCTTGAGGTGGCGCGCGAGAAGGGCCTTGATTTCCCGCTGGTGAAGGGGTGGAAGGCAACCGGGGACAAGTGGGATTTCATTAACCAGTACCCGCTCAATAGTGCCTGGGGCGATACCGATACGAACATGATGGATTCCAATGTGATGGTGCTGGGTGTCCCGTTGAAGGATCTGGGCCTGACCTCGGCGAACGCGAAGGACATTAGCTACACCGTGTTCACGAACACCTGGTCGAATGAGGGCTCTGATTATGTGGACCGCACGGAGAAGGCCACGTTCAACCCGTTCGCCCCGAAGGTGTGGTTTGAGGGCGAGTCGGCGGGTGTGCCGGGGTTCTTCGCTGACCGTGCTGGTGCTGAGTTGACGGCGCACCGGCAGGCGGGGGCTTTTGAGGCTAAGGCACTGTTCCTGCATATGCATAACGGCACCGGTGATCTGAGTGGCATTGGTGCCGGGCATGGCGAGCGTACCCAGGTGGTTGAGGTGAGTGCCGCATCCGCTAATAGCCGTGACGCCCGGTTTAAGGATGTTCCAGCCGATAACCAGTTCTATACGGAGATTAACTGGTTGGCGCAGCGGCAGATTACGCTCGGCTACCCGGATGGGACGTTCCGCCCGGGCGAGAATGTGGAGCGCGGGGCAATGGCCGCGTTCTTCTATCGTTTGAATGGTTCGCCGCAGTTTACGCCTCCGACGAAGCCGACGTTTAGTGATGTGCCCACGAACCACCCGTTCTATAAGGAGATTGAGTGGATGGCTGCCCGCGGCATCACCACCGGCTACGGTGACGGCACGTTCCGCCCCGCAGCCTCGGTGAACCGTGATGCGATGGCGGCGTTCTTCTACCGGAATGCGGGTTCCCCGCAGTTTGCGGCACCCGCCCGGGCGCCTTTTGCGGATGTTCCTGCCGACAGCCAGTTCTACAAGGAGATCGCATGGCTGGCCGAGCAGGGCATTACGAAGGGCTGGGATGACGGCACGTACCGCCCCGGTGAGCCGATTCACCGCGATGCGATGGCCGCGTTCCTGTACCGGTATCACGAGAAGGTGCTGAGTAGGCGGTAGCGCCCCAGCTGCCGGGTGTCTGTGCCGTAGTCTTAAGCTATCGGTAACCTGGCGCTTTGGCTGGTTTCCCGGCCGTCAGTGGCCCCTGAGGGGTTATTGGCGGCCGGGTTTTCTGTGCGGTGTGGGTGCGGCTGCGGGGGGGCGCTAAGGATGAGCCGCATAGTTATAGAAAACTGCAGGCGAGGCGCACCTCAAAATAAGCCTCATAGACCGTGATATTGCACAAGTATTCCGAATATTTTCTAGTCTTAGTGCCAGTAAAAACAAGGAGAAGCACTAATAATTATTAGTCCACTGTTGTTTTTTGTGGTTAAACCGTGAGTGCCCCTGCACAGCCGCCCGATACGTCCCGAAAGTTTTCGGTACTCTTATCTCGTTCACTCTGCGCACCAACCACATATCAAGGAGCTGTCTATGGCGAGAAAGTTCATGGGGCAGGCAAGATGCACTCTTGCCACAGCGTTGAGTTTATCGTTAGTAACCACCGCCGCCTTCCCGGTTTTCGCCGCAGATACACCGGATAGCAGTGTCCAGCAGGGCGCGGAAACCAGCAGAGATCAGAATATTATTAGTCCCTCAGCCGCCAGCGCATCGGGCGAAACAGCGGTTTTTGTGCAGTTCAAAGGCACCGGCGCCTATGAGCTCACCCGCCCCGCGACCGGCCGCGCCACCCGGGAGCAGAACGCGGCTAAACGGGATGAGGTGCGTTCCATCCACGCCTGGGTAAACGAGCGGGCACGCACGGCTGCTGAGGCCACCAGCTCAAAAATACTGTACACCACCGTGAACACGGTGCGCGGGGTCGGGCTCTACGGCGATATTGAACAGATCCGTAAGCTCGCGGCCCGGCAGGATGTGGCGCGCATTAGCGTTATTACGAACGTGCGGCCGCAGAACGCGGGTACCGCCGTGCACACGGATACGCTCACCACCTGGGCGCAGAAGAACAACACCGGCGGGTACGGGTACACGGGCCGTAACGTTACGGTGGCCGTCATTGATACCGGGATCGACTACACCCACGCCGATTTGGGCGGGCCCGGCACCGATGAGGCCTACCGGCGGGCGAAGGACTCGGCCACCCTGCCGGATGGGCTGTACGACCCGCAGAAGCTTGTGGGCGGGTACGATATGGCCGGGGATGGCTACAATGCCAGCACTAAGGAGCGTGCCCTGCCCATCCCGGACGCGAATCCTCTTGACTGCAGCGGGCACGGCACCCACGTGGCGGGCACTATCGCCGGGTACGGTGTGGGGGCGGATAATACTGCCTTTCACGGGGATTACTCCGCGCTCAGCGCCGATGCGCTGCACAGGATGCGCATCGCCCCTGGGGCCGCCCCGGAGGCGCGCCTGGTGGCCTTCCGTATTTTTGGGTGTGCGGGAACGTCGGCGCTCACGCTGAAGGCTCTCGATCGGGTGCTTGACCCGAACGACGATGGGGATTTCAGTGACCGGGTGGATATTGTGAACCTTTCGGTCGGAACCGACTACGGTGTATTCGATGAATCGACTAACTATGCAATAGGTGAGTTGTACCGGCAGGGTGTTCTTACAGTGACCGCCGCGGGGAATGCCGCCTCCCAGAACGGCGCTGGCGACACCTACTCCGTATCCGGCGGCCCGGCAACCAGCGCGTACGCGCTCACTGTGGCGAATTCTATGGGCGCCACGCAGTCTGCCGACCGGGTAAAAGTGCTCTCCCCCGCTGGCACGAGCGAAATATACGGCCGGTACACCACAAAGTATGATTATGCACGGCACAGGGAGGGTGAGCTCACCGGCCAGGTGGTGAAAGCGCCCGCCTCGAACCTGTACGGGTGTGCCCCGTTCACCGCTGAAGAAGCCGCTAGGCTCAAAGGGAAATGGGTGTACCTTGACTGGGACAATACAAGCGGTGCCGTGCCTTGCGGTTCGGCGGTACGGTTCGCCAATGTAGAGCGGGCTGGCGGCGCTGGGGTGGTTCTTGGCACCGGGCAGCCGCTGACCGATATCGCTGGCACTGCGGCCCTGCCCGGGGTGCTGCTGCCCTCAGAGCAGGCCGAGAAGATCCGCCCGGCGCTGGCCTCAGGCACCCTCACCCTGCGACTAGACGATGCTCTCCGCACCGGTGCGCGCATCGAAACCGGGGCGGCGGATCAGCCTAACCCGGCATCGGCGCGGGGCGCTCACGGCTCGTGGGGCAGTATTAAACCCGATGTGTCTGCCCCGGGCACCGGCATCGCTTCAGCCCGGGCGGGCTCAGGCGCAGGGGCCAGTACGCTCACGGGCACCTCCATGTCTGCCGCCTACGTCTGCGGGGTGGCCGCGCAGCTTGTGGAAGAGCACCGCAGCTACAGCCCGCAGCAGCTTAAAGCCACCCTGATAAACACTGCCGCGCACCCTGTGCATGATGCCCAAAACCGCCCCTACCCACCGGATCGGGTGGGTTCTGGCCGCATCGACTCCGCCAAGGCCGTGAATAACCGTGTGCTCGTCTATAACGCCGCCCGCCCGGAGCAGGTTTCAGACACGTTCGGGGTACTCGAATACGCCCCGGATGCGCCGGTGTCTGTTCTCCGCCGTGAAATGGTGGTGGAAAATACTGACACTATCGCACACACCTACCTGCTTTCGTACACTGCCAGCACCGAAATCTCGGGGGTTGCTTACTCCCTGCCTGAGAGCGTGACGGTGCCCCCGGGCGGGAGGACAACGTTCACCGTCACCCTCACCGTGGACCCCGCCGCCCTGGCGAAAACCGCTGAGGCGACCGCAAACACCACCCAGCGTTCCACCGGTGAAGACGGGCAGGTGGTTGCTTTTGGGGCGCGCCAGTATGTTGCAAGCGCATCCGGGCAGGTGGTGCTCACCGAGGGCGACACTACGTTGCGGGTGCCGGTGCACGCCGCCCCAAAGCTGGTGTCAAAGATGCGGGTGGCCGCTGCGGAGGTGCAGTTTGAGCGAGGCCAACAACGGGCGCAGCTGCCGCTTTCCGGCACGGGTGTGGATCAGGGCGGGTACCGGTCGCTGCTGGGGGCTTTTGAGCTGGGGGTCACGAGCGGGCATATTCCCACCGAGGACCTGTCGGTCAGCAGCGACCAGCGGGCAGATATTCAGTACGCAGGTGCCGCATCGGATGCTGCCGCACTGGCTGCCGCAGGCAAAAACCCGAACGATGGTTCGCTTTATTTTGGTATTTCAACCTGGGGCAACTGGTCCGAGGTGACCCCGCGCAGCACCTACTACGTGTTTATTGACACCGACGGGGACGGCACCAACGACTACCGCCTGCACACGATGCGCGCCGCCGGGGTGGACTACCCGCTGGTGCAGCTCTCCCGTGCCGATAACGGCCGGTGGGTTCCGGTGGACGGGGCGCTCTACCCGCTCAATAACGCTTGGGGCAGCACCGACACGAACACCATGGACAGCAACACCCTCATTATGGGGGTGCCGCTGCGGCAGCTGGGGCTGAGCACCCAAAACCCGGGGTCCCTCTCATACACGGTGGCCACCACCTCCTCGTACGCCACCACACCCATTGTTGATGCGACCGAAGCGGTAAAGTTCAACCCGTTCACACCCACCTTCTGGTTCACCGGTACCGCCTCAGGCGTGCCGGGGCTGTTCGTTGATGCGCCCAACGCCTCTTTGACGGTGCACCGCACCGAAGGGGCAGAAGGTAAGCTGCTTCTGCTACACCTGCATAATTCCACCGGTAACCTGAACGGCGCCCTGGGTGCCACAGGTGATCGGGCGCAGGTGCTGAATGTCTCTGGAGAGAACACCCACAACACGGTGCGGGCCCGGTTTACGGACGTGAACGATGCGAACACAGCCACCCCCGACATTGACTGGCTGGCCGAACGCAGAATTACACGCGGGTACCCGGGCGGCACTTTCCACCCGGGTGAAGATACCGAGCGTGGGGCGGCCGCGGCGTTCTTCTACCGGCTGGCCGGTTCCCCCGCCTACACGCCCCCGCAGCAGTCGCCGTTTACGGATGTTCCCACAAACCACCCGTTCTATAAGGAGATCGCGTGGATGCACCAGGCGGGTATTACCACCGGCTGGGCGGATGGCACGTTCCGCCCGCATGAGGCCGCCACCCGTGAGGCCATGGCCGCGTTCTTCTACCGTGCCGCAGGCTCCCCCGCCTACACACCCCCGGAGAAGAGCCCCTTTGAGGATGTGCCAGCCGGTGCACGTTTCTACCGGGAGATCACCTGGGCGCATGAGAAGAAGATATTTACGGAGGAGACTTCCCTGCTCAAACCTGCCGCCACGGTGCGGCGTGAGGCTGCGGCAACGATGATTCACCGGTACGCCCGGCAGGTGCTTCACCGGGGATAATGCTCGCCAGTGTGCACATAAAGTTGTGGCCTGCCAGCGGATCCCGCACAATACTACGGCATTAAAAGAGGGCGGTTCGCATCGACATGGCGTATGCAGAGCATGTATACGCCGCAGTCGGATGCGAACCGCCCCTGTGAATACCGCGTTCAGAGTGCCGCTATATTCTCACGGACACCCCTAGCTGGTTACTCTTTGATGAGCTTCAAGTAGGGAACCGGGTAGTTGTAGTCTTCACCATTATTGGATTTAACGGCTCCCATAATGTTGAAAATAAGCATAATAAGGCCACCGATACCCAAGACTGCTAGCACGAGCATTGCAAGCAGCACCATAATACCTGCCGCACCGGCCCCTCCTCCGCTGCGGGCCCCGGCAGCCCCAGCCGCACCAATGCCGATAAGAACAATGTAAAGGATGAACAAGACAGCGGATACGATGCCCCAGGTAAGCATCATATTAAAACCACGGGTAGCGGCGCGCTTAGTGAACCCGTACCCGGGCTTATCTTTATAGATAGCCCAGAAGATTAGCGGCCCGAATAAACCGAGAAGGATCGGGGAAAGGTAAGAGAGCATTGCCTTGGAACGCGCGTCCGGGGCTTCCTGTTCGTAGGGCTGCTGCCCAATACCCTGCTGCATATTTGGGTTGTAGTTGTAGTTCGGCTGGTTGGGGTCAAAGTTCTGTTGACTCATGATGTACTTTCGGTCGGTTGGTCGGTGAATGGTACGGTGCGGTACGTACCATATCCGCAAGACTACCAAGATTTTGATGAATAGTCTTGTAGATACGCCACCCAACACCGTATATGTGTCACCCATCACTAACAGATGGGTTGGTGGGGGCGTTTTTTGAGTATTATGAGAGACAGTTCACCTATCCGTCTTCATCCAGTATTTTTATGTGCGGGAGGGGATACCGGTACTCTTCCCCGCCGTTGGCGCGTATCGCCCCCATAATGGGGAAGATAATAGCCAGAATTAGCGTGACAGTCATGATCCCCGACACCACTATAAGACCGATCATGAATACTACTGCGGCCACCGCCGCCGCATCTTGGCTACCGGCGGTTATACCCATCAAGACCAGAAAACCCAGCAGGCTAAAAGCAATCACCGAGAGCTCAACAATCATTACGGTCATCGTAAAGTTAAACGCGCGGGCGCAGGCTCGCTTAGTAAACCCGTACCCGGGCTTATCTTTGTACACAGCCCATAGGATGAGCGGGGTGAACCCCCACAGCAGCAGCGAAAGGTGGGCGAGCATCGCTATGGTGTGGGCGTCAGCCGCCCGGTACTCAGCAGGGTAAGGATACTGGCCCGGGTAGGGGGCTGCATAGGGCACCGGTGCGGGCGGCTGCCCAACGGCGGGACCCTGATAGCTCTGCGGGTGGGGGTCCGGCTGAGGCCCGCTCGAGTGATCCGGCTGTTCTGTTTTGTCGAGGTTAATGCGGGGGTCGTTGGGGTTTGGAGCAGGTTCAGTCATTGTGTCCTTCCTCTGAGATTGCGTCCCTATCTCAAGGATAAAGCTAAAAAGGGGCGCACGGACAGAGTCAGTTCACATGCCACCACGTATCGGCGATACCCACCGGAACCGTGCGTTTATGCCGACTGCGCAAGTAGATAGTCTCCAACTTTTCGGCGACGACGGGGTCAATCTCTTTACCCTCCAGGTAGTCGTCGATCTGCGGGTAGGTGATGCCGAGCTCGTCCTCGTCGGTGCGCCCGGGGACACCGTCAAGCAGGTCGGCTGTCGGCGGCTTACCCCACAGCCGCTCGGATGCGCCCAGAACCCTCAGAAGCAGCTGATTCTGCCGCTTATTCAGTCCAGAGAGCGGCAGTATATCCGCCCCTCCGTCGCCGAACTTCGTGAAGAAACCGGTCACGGATTCCGCCGCGTGGTCGGTGCCGACGACCAGCAGGGACGGGTCGCCAGCGAGCGCATACTGGGCGATCATGCGGGCACGCGCCTTAATATTTCCCTTATTGAAGTCGCTGATGGGCGTGCCCACGGCAGCCGTGTAGGCGGTATCGAAGCCATCGACCGCATCCGCAATATTGAAGGTGACGGCACGGTCGGGTGCGATGAATTCGAGGGCTTTTTGTGCGTCTTCTTCGTCTACCTGCGTTTTATAGGGCAGGCGCACCGCCATGAACTGAGCTTGGTATCCTTCAGCGTTGAGTTTTTCGCTGGCGAGTTGGCAGAGCCTGCCCGCTAGCGTGGAATCGATGCCGCCGCTAATGCCGAGCACGAATCCGCGGGTGCCGGTTGCTTTCGCGTAGTCGCAGAGGAACTGTACGCGCCGCTGTACTTCCTCACGCGCCTGTTCTTCGGTCATATTGGGACGAACACCCATCTGTGCCACGATTTTTTCCTGAAGTTCACGCATACCTCTAGTGTACGCGCAGGCGTGAGCCGTTATATTCCGGCGCCAACACTCCCAGCTGCCTGCCCTCCCGGTTCTGCCGATGCGGAAGCGTCCGCATCGGGGGCTGTTGCGGGCACGCGGGTGCGGCCCGTTACCGCGAACAGCACCACGCCAAGCGCGCACGAGGCCATCTGGGTTACCGGGAACGCCCAGGTGAGCCCGTCAAACCCGAACAGTGCCTCCCCCGCCAGCACCGTAATGAAGAAGAAAACACCCACGCTCGCGGTCATCACCACCGCGGCTGTTCCTTTGCCGCACGCCTGGAACCAGGAGATCCACAGCACCACCAGTGCGTGGAACACGGTCGAGCACAGCAGGGCCGTGAGCACCTTATCGCCCGCCTCAACCAGGGTGGGTCCGCCCGTCAGGTACAGCGCCCAGTCCCGGAAAAACCACACCGGGACGGAGAACACCGCCGAGGTGCCCACCGACAGCGCCACCGCCGTTCTCAGTGAGGCCCTCAGACGTTCCCGGTTCCGTGCCCCGTAGGCGTAGGCGAACAGCGGGATACCGCCCATGCAGATACCCATGCACAGGGTCTCTGGCACCATAATCAGCCGGATTGAGACACCAAATGAGGCGACTGCCGCATCCCCGTACTTGACCGCCAGGTTATTTAGCACCAGAGCCGAGGCCACCAGAAACAGGCTAGAGACCAGCTGTGAGGAGCCCACCGCCAGTACGGGTTTGAGCACGTCGGCGGAGAGCTTGAAATCGCGGGGAGATACCGAGAAGTTCTTGCTTTTAGCGGTCAGAAACAGCATGTAGTAGATAATGCACGCCAGGTTTGAGCCCATGAGCGCCCACCCGGAACCGGCTGCGCCCATGTGGAGCACACCAATGAGCAGCGCATCCAGCACCAGGTTGGCGAGCACGCCCCAGGCCAGCCCGTACATGGACTGTTTGGCGTACCCTTCGGCCCGCACCAGCTGCTCTAGGGTGAACATGCACATCCAAGGCGGGGCGCCAATGAACAGGATCGTCACGAACCAGCGGGTGGGTTCGTAGGTGGCGCCTGAGGCCCCCATGAAGTGGGTGAGCGGGTCGATGAAGAACACGCCGATCAGGGCCAGCAGCACACCGAACAGCAGGGACGCGTACAGTGCGAATGAGGTGACTTCGGGGATGCGGTCGGCTTTGTTCTCGCCCAGCAGCCGCGCCGTGAGGGTGGATGCGCCCACCCCGAAAAGGCCCGCCAGGGCGGTGATGACACCGATAACAGGAAAGCCGAAGATGAGGGCCGCCAGGTCTTCAACGGTGCCGAAGTGCCCCACAAAGTAGGAGTTCACCACATTGTAGATGGAGGTGATCGCCAGGCCGGTGGCCATGGGGATGCCCAGGGCCAGGAGGGCGCGCATGGGCGGGGCCGATTTGAGGTAGTAGATGTTTCTTTCGTCGCCGGATTCGAGGATTTCGGCCGCACGCGACGCAGGGGTGTTGTCGGTTGTTTCGTGCACGCGCGCCTCTTCCTTTGTGCTCGTTTCCGTGCGTGGGGTGTGGTTGTTTGCCTCGCTCATCATACCTCTATTGGCGCGGCAGTAACGAACATCGCCTAAACCTTATGGTGTTTCGCTGCTGCAGCCCCTGTTGGCGGCGGTGAGGCTAGGTTTTTGCGGGGTCTTTCACTGCAGCGGTCTCGTTCGCTGCCGTGTCCTTCACCTTAGTACCGCCGGTTGCGAAGAAGAGGATCACGCCCAGCACGCACGCCGAAATCTGGGTGAAGGGGAACGCCCAGGTGAGGCCGTCGAAGCCGAACCACATATTGCCGAAGATGACTGCGGGGAGGAAGAGCAGCGCAATGCCCAGGGTCATGAGCGTGGCGGGCAGGCCTTTACCGGCGGCCTGGAACCACGAGACGAACACGATGCTCACGGCATTAAACACGGCAGCGAGCATGAGCGCGATCAGCACTTTCTCGCCGGTGGCGACCAGCGAGGAGTCGCCCACGAGCTCAAGAAGCTGGCGACGGAATATCAAAACGGGGGTGGTGAAGATAATGGAGGTTGCCAACGATACCATTGCGGCGGTTTTCAGCGCAGAACGCACGCGGTCTCGATTGCGAGCACCGTAGGCATAGGCGAAGAGCGGAATACCGCCCATGCAAATACCCATACACAGCATTTCAGGTACCATGTTCAGACGCATCGCCAGCCCAAAGGCGGCCACAGAATCGTCACCGTATCCTGCCGCAATATTGTTGAGCACCAGCGCGGAAACGGTCAGATTTGCACTCTGAATCAGTTCGGCTGCGCCCACGGCGAACACGGGTTTAATAATGTCGCCGGCGATCACAAAATCGCTGGGTTTCCAGGAGAAGTTGGGGCTCTTGCGAATAAGGAACTGCAGGTAGTACACCATGGATGCGGCGTTTGCGGCGAGCATCGCCCAACCGGCACCGGCGATACCCCAGCCGAGAACCGCAATCAGCAGAACATCGAAAATTGAGTTGATGACGACGCCCCAGATAATGCCGTACATGGATTGTTTGGCGTAACCTTCAGAACGCACCAGCTGTTCCAGGGTAAACATGCCGACCGAAAACGGCGCACCCAAAAAGAGCAGGTGCACGAAGGTTTTGGTCGGCTCAAAGGATGCTCCGGAGGCGCCCATCAGGCCGGTAATCGGGTCTGCGAACAGGAACCCGGCAATAGCGACCACCACACCGCAGGCGAGCGCAGAGTACAGGGCGAATGAGGTTACGTTGCGAATACGTGCCTTGTTGCCTTCGCCCAGCAGACGCGACGCCAGGGTTGATGAGCCCAGACCGAACACACCCGCAATCGCCATGATGATAAAGAAAACAGGTACGCCGTATCCGGTAGCGGCGAGCTCTTCGACGGTGCCGTAGTGCCCCACAAAGTAGGAGTTAATGACGTTGTAAATGCTGGTGATCGCCAGCCCTGCTGCCATGGGGATACCCAGGGAAAGAAGCGCTGTGAAAACGGGGGCATCTTTGAGCAGGTATATGTTTTTGGGATCGTCCATATTGGGCATCCCGGGGCCTGTATCAGGCGTGGGCACAGCCGGGATGGCGCCAGTGGTGGAGGGTACGGTGCCTGTCACCGCCGGAACTGCACCGGTGACGGGCGGGTTCGCCTCGGAAGGCGCCGTTATACCAAGTTTTGCTGCTGTGTTGGGTTTGTCTGCCGCGCCGGTATTTTCGGGCAGGGCGTGTGTAGGTTTATGTGTCATGAAGATGCGTTTCTCGGTCTGTGGAGCGCGCCCGTCTCTGGGGCGGCATGGCTCAGGTAATATCGGTCGGCGCTACATGCCGGATGCGGGCAGGGGACTCTATTGTACCCGTCGCCTTTCCCGCTGAGAAATAAACCCTTCCTCCCGCTGCTTTTCCTCCCGACCCTCTCCCCTGCTTCCCCCTCTCATCTCCCACGCAAAAAGGCTCTTTATGTGAATAAAGAGAGTTTTTCAACGCTTTATTCACATAAAGAGCCTTTTTACACGCTAACGCTTTTAAAGGGGAAAATTTTTGCCTAAAGCATACGGTAAAGATTATGAGTGCCCTCTTCCCGGAATGAGTCACCGGCGCAGGTTACAAATATACATTCCGTGATAACTCTCGGGGCGGATGAGCTGGAGCACCGCAGATTCCGAGCGCGCGAGGCACCAAATCTGCGTGCGGAAGGCGCGCAAGCGCGAGTAGACATGTCTCTCTACGAGATAGTAGAAACGGCTCAAGCGATCCTTATCAGCTACATTCTGATTGATGGATCGACTCAAGCCGTTTCTAATGTCGTAGAAGCTATCTCAGTATTCCTTAAGCGACTGAGGTAGCATCTGCCTGACTAGAGAGGGGTTGGTAGTTAGCGCTATCGACCCCTCTTGCCCTTGAAGGGCTAATAACAGTTGCAAATATGATTCCAACTTAGCACACCGCCTCAGCACCATTGGGCTTCTTAATGTTCCTTATACCCAGCGGTTCTTGGGTTCTTAGGCAAGGAACTCGGGCAGTTTTTGTTCAAGCTCGGCGCAGGCGCGCTCAACAGCGACATCTGGACCAATATTTGGATCCATGGTGCCTTCGGCACGCACAATATCGGTCGAGTCGAACCCGAGCATCCCAAATGCGGTCCGCAGGAAGGGGTACGATTGCTCCCACGGTGCCAGCGGACCGGTGCTGTATACGGAGCCGCTTGACTGCACGAGCAACGCCTTATGCCCGCCCATGAGACCCTGCGGACCCTCCCGAGTGTACTGGAAGGTCTGCCCCGGCACGATGATGTTGTCCAGGTAGTCTTTCAGGCGTGAGGTCACCGTGAAATTGTGCATCGGCATGGCGATAATCACCCGGTCGGCCGCCTTGAACTGTTCGAGCAGCTCGGCATTGCGCGCAAGAAAATGCTGTGCGCCCTTGCTCAGCTCTGCATCTTTACCCTCCCCACTGTATGCGCCGTTAAAGACCGGCAGAGTCTTGGCAGTAAGTTCGGGAATATCCTCATTGTAGAGGTTCAGTACGGTTGCATCCGGCAGTTTCTTGGTCAGGCAATCAACGAGGCGGTTGGTGCAATACGCAGTTTTATTCTGGGGATCCGGGTGGGCGTTAATAATAAGGGTCTGCATAGTTTCTCCTACTAATTGATGAACGGGAACACAAAATTTATACGATCTGACACCCTATATACATCCTAAGTTAGGGGAACAATCATTAGTTGTATATGCAACACGCCGGAGCTCTTTATCAAGCATATTTTCAGGGGTTTATATACGTAGCATTTTTAGGAATAAACATAATTTTTTATGTAAAACATGCGGTAAAGTTATGAGTGCCCTCTTCCCGGAATGAGTCACCGGCACATTTCGTAGATAGTTCATTCCGTGATGACTCTCGGGGCAGAGAGGCGGTGAGTAGACATGTCTCTCTACGAACTAGTAGAAACGGCTCAAGCGATCCTCATCAGCTACATTCTGATTGATGGATCGGCTCAAGCCGTTTCTTACGTCGTAGAAGCTATCTCAGTATTCCTTAGGCGTCTGAGGTAGTTTGCTACTCATAGAGAGGGGTTGGCAGTTGACGCTACCGACCCCTCTTGCCTATAAATAGGCGATTATTTCGTAGATATGCACCTAGCTTAGCACACCGCCAAAAGACCATGGAGGCGCGCTCCCGGAGAGCAATGCCCCCATTTACCTCTCAAGTGCCGCCCGCAGGTCCGCCAGAGTTGTCGAGCGCATTGTACCGAAGAATTGCGCATCTACCTGTTCAACAGCGGGAATCGCCTGAATCGCAATATCCTGTCCCACGTCCGTGAGAAGAACATTCTTTGACCGTCCGTCCGTGGGGCTTGAAACACGCTGCACAAGCTCGCTTTTCTCTAGGCGCCGCAGCACGTCAGAGACCATTTGTGCATCCATGCCAGCAGCTTTAGCAATATCGATCTGTTGTACAGATTCGGTCTTTTGAGATAGCCAGTAGGCGCAGGCGAGAATCACGAACTGAGTCTGTGTAACGCCCAGCGGTTCCAGGGCCTCAGCTACCGCTCGCTGCCATCGCTGGGTTAGTTTCCACAGCACAAACCCCGGGCTGTCGGCGCCGGGGTTAGCAAACCTGCTAACACTCATGATGCACGTGCCGCCTTAATAAGCTCGCTCATCTGGGCGGGAAAATCAGAGCTTATACCAGGACCTATGTGTGCACCTATGGTATCTGCCTCATCCCCTGTGATTTCTAGGGTGTGAGTAATGCGTGTGCCTTCCTTGACGGGCTCAAACTCGTGACGGAATGTCAGGATTAGACCGTTAAACGGGGTCTCATCGGCGTAGCGCTTTTCAGGCACGAACTCGGTGACCGTTGAGATGACCTGTTCCTGACCGGCAGGAGTCATTGCGATACGCGTACCCACTGCGAGTTCCCGTTCAGGTTCAAAATGGTCGCCACCGGGCAGGGTAAGTTCGCCGCTGTGCACCGCAATAAAGGTGCGCCACAAAGCAGGTATGCTGACATCAGTAATCTGAGAATGCTGGGTGCTCCACATCGTGTATTCCCTTCTACGAGAGTATTATGTCCCGTTACGCAGATTAGTAAATATATTGATTATCAATACATTTACTAATATATCAAAAAGCACCTCTCAGAGGAACCATGAAGCACGGTAGCCTAACGCGCCACTACCCTAATCCTTCTTCGCATCCTCCAGCACCCGCATCAGCTCGGCGAGCCCCGCATCCAGCTGACGGCGCGTTTCAGCAGGCAGCTTTTCCAGAATACGCCGCTCATTTTCTACGTGTTCGAAGACGACTTTTTCTACCAGTTCGCGCCCGGCACCCGTTAGCTTCACGAGCATACTGCGGGCATCGTCCGGGTTGGGGATGCGCTCAACCCACCCCCGCTTCTGCACATTCTGCAGGCGGGTTGTCATAGTGCCTGAAGTAACCATGAGCGATGCAAAAAGCTCGGTCGGGGTCAGAATATAGGGCGCACCCGCGCGGCGTAACGTCGCCAGCACATCAAAGGCGCCATTACTGAGATCATAGGCAGCAAAAACCTCGTCAAGACGCGGCGCGAGCAGAATGGAGCATCGCTTAAGACGACCGATCAGAGCCATATGTTCAGAAGCCAACTCGGGGAGTTCACGTTTCCACTGATCAATAATGACATCCACGGCATCGGGGCGGGTACTGCGGGAACGGGCGCTCGACATATTCCTCCTAAAATCGACTCACTACTATTTTATCTTGCTTTCAAGACAAAAAGCGATTAGGGTTTATCTTGAACTCAAGGCATCTATCCGACTGCGAAGAACTATGAAAAACCGTCTTCCTCTGCTGATCATCACGGCGTTCGTCCCCATGGTTTGGGGATCAACCTACCTCATCACCTCCGAGTTTCTGCCGCCCAACCGCCCCTTCACCGCCGCACTGATCCGCGTGCTGCCAGCAGGTTTGCTGCTGCTGCTCATCACCCGAGAGTTCCCACGCAAGAACGAGCTGGGCCGAATTATTCTTCTCGGCATCCTCAACATCGGTCTATTCCAGGCGATGCTGTTCGTCTCTGTATACCGCCTGCCCGGCGGACTGGCGGCGATTCTCAGCTCAACACAAACTATTTTCGTCCTCGTCCTCACCCGAACGGTTGCCAAGAAAGCGACCCCCGCAACGGCGTGGCTTGCCGCACTTATGGGCATTATTGGCATTATTCTGCTGGTCGCATCCCCCAGCACCACCTTCGATGTGATCGGCATTCTTGCGGCACTCACCGGGGCTGTCGCCATGGCGTGCGGTATTTTCTTCGCCTCCATGGGCACATCGTCTCTCTCGACTCTCGCCATGACGGGATGGCAGCTGCTCGTGGGCGGAATATTCCTGCTGCCCATTGCCCTGCTGACCGAGGAACCACTGCCACCGCTCACCACCGCAAATATCGGCGGATACGCCTTCCTCTGCCTGGTGGGCACAGCGCTCGCCTACTGCGTGTATTTTCATGGGCTCTCGAAGCTGCCGCCCGCGGTCATTGCATCCCTGGGACCGCTCAGCCCAGTCACCGCATTTATCCTTGGCTGGATTTTCTTGGAACAAAACATGACACCGCTGTCGATGCTCGGCTTCGTGCTGGTCCTTGCCTCAATAGTGGGGGTACAGCGCGCCATGATGGGGGTGCGGAAAGCGGCTCTTTCTCACACAAAATAGTTTTCTCGCCGCCACACACACGACATAAAAAGGCTCTTGATGCGCATAAGCACCAAGAGCCTAAGGTAATTGTTCTACCCGTAGAGAGGAGTTGGCAGGTAGCACTACCAGCTCCTCTCGCCATAAGGCGTATAACTCATAAAGATAGAACCAGCTTAGCATACCGCCTCAGCGCGCCGATTAGCTGTCAGTCGTCTTAGGGGGCTCAGCATCATTCTCGGCTGTTTCCTCTTTGATTCCGGCCGCTTGTGAATTCCCCTCAGCACGGGCTTTCTCACGTTCCGCTGCTTCTCGTTTAGCTTTTGCTCGGGCATACAGTTCAGCTGAAGAACGATTAATGCCCGTGCCCTGCCCCAGCGACGGGTCGTTTGGACGATCCACCAGAATCAAAGTTGCGCACACCACCAGAGTCACGATAAACACAGCACCCGCCACGCCCAAAGCCAGGCCGATATTCGGCTTATTATGGGTGCCTCCGGTTGCAAAAACAAACACCGCAAAGAATGCCGCGAGCGCAAGCGCAGCAGCAATAATCAGCGGCCCTTTCACTTGGGCTTTGAGCCCCCGCGGGCGGTCTTCAGCCACGAACCCTCCTTTTGTGTGCGTCTAAACCAGTGTACGCGTCCACGGTTCCACACCTATTATCCAGCGCCAACATTACGCCCCGGGCGTGCCTTCGGTACGTGCACCTAGGGCACCAACCAGCAGGAAAACACCCGCTATGAGCGCCCCGCCGCCGGTGACTCCCAGCACCGCTTTCGGCCCGATGTTCGCCATGAACGGTACAGCGAGTGCGGCTGCGAGCATCACCGTGCCCTCCAGCACCCAGTCACGCGCCGCGGCGATCACGGAGCGGTACCGCGCCCCCAGCAGGCCTTTCAGAAGGGCGCCAAGGCCAATACCGCCGCAGGTGGCCAGCAGGATTGGGGCGGGTGCATCTGGCTGGGCGATTAGTAACGCCCCGGAGGCGGCCTGCACGAGCGCAACCGAGATGAGCGTGGCACTGGTGGCCGGACCGTAGCGTGTTCCACGTGAAACCCACCAGTGGGAGGCGCCGAGGGCAAGCATCAGCCCTCCAATGAGCAGCCTGTCGGTACCCCAGTCGGGGGTTTGAATAAAGATGGTACTCAGACCAAAAAGCAGGTAGATGACTGCGTGCACGGCAAGTGCGCCCCGGCCCTGTGCGGTGGCGGGGGTGGGTGAGCCGGGGGCCGGTATCTGCGGTGTGTGCTGCTGCGAGGTGGCTGGCTTATTACTCACGCATACCAGCATACCGTGCACAGAACCACGGAGCACGACTACCAGTGTTTGCGTTACTCCAGTTCGACCGGGCCGAGCACACGTATCTCCTCAATATCCAGGATTTCCTGAATCGCGTGGAGCACGTTCATATCGATGGTGCGCTCATTACGCAGGCGCTTGAGCACTTCACGCTGTTTCTCCAAATGCCGCAGACGCAGCTCTTTCTCAAGATCGCTCGCTTCAATAATGCGGCGGGCTTCTTCCGGCGCGTTCGCACCGTGCTTACGAACGGTATGCAGGTTGCGGTACATACTCGCGTGGTACATCTGTTCTTCGGCAATGCGGTCGATAATCTCCTGTGGTGCACCAATTTCCTGGCCGATCTCAGCCACAGAGTCGAAGGACTCGGCAATTATCGTGCGCACTGCTTCATTAATCTCGTCTTCTTCGGTGGTATCAACCGGAATTTTTGCCCACCTAATAACGAGCGGCAGGAGCATCCCCTGAACCACCATCGACAGCAGAACCACGCCCGCAACAATAAAGATAATAAAGTCTCGCCCGAGAACGTTAGTCGGCACGGAGAGCGCCACTGCGAGGGAAATGCCGCCGCGCAGTCCCGCAAAGGTGCTCACTACACGGCCACGGAAGGTTGTGCGCAGCCGCCTCTGCTTTTCGGAACGGTCAAGGGCACGAATAATACCGATCGTGACGTGCAGGAAGATAAAACGCGCCGCAATGGATACGAGCCACGTCACCACAATCACGACGAGCGCAGAAGCCCACGCATAGTTGTACTCGTGGATAACGCCTTCCATATGCTCGGTGGCGCTAGGCAGCTGAACACCCACGAGCACGAAGAGCGCGCCGTTCATGACATAAGAGACAAAAGACCAGATGGGCAGACCATAGAAACGGTTTTGGGGTTTGATGGTATCCGGTCCGCGGTAGGTCAGGTAGAAGGCGGCGACCACCACGGCTACCACTCCGGAACCTTTCATGCCTTCAAAAGGCTCGATCTCTTCAGAGAGGAAGAAAGCAATAAACGGTATGGTGAACATGAACACGCTGAAGTTCATGGGGCTGCCGATATGTGCACGCAGCTTATTCGCGCCCCATCCGACGGCCAGGCCAACGAGAGTTCCAATCAGGAACGAGAAGAACATTCCGGATGCGTTCCCCAGGGCAAGTTCATGACCGCCCGCAAGCTGCAGGGCAAGTGTGAAAAGAACTAGGGTGGTGCCGTCGTTAATGAGCGCTTCCGCTTTGAGGGTGGTAATGGAGGCTTTGGGGAGTTTGCCGTTGAGCGTTGCCACGGCCACGGCATCGGTGGGGGCGAGCGCCACACCGATAATCAGCGCCACATGCCACATGTAGATGCCCATGAAGGTGTGAAGCACCCAGGCGATAACGAACGCCGTAAAAATTACGAGCACCGTGCCCGAGAGCAGAATGCCGCGCAGACGGGTGCGTACCTCACGCCAAGAGGTATTTCGGGTCTCCCAGAACAGCATCACGGGCAGGAAGATTTCGAGAATCACGTGCGGGGGCAGCCCGGCATCACGCACCTCGTGCATGGCGTGAACGGGGATGAGTGCCAGCACAAGCCCCATGAAAATGAGCATAATGGCGGGGGTTATTCGTATTTTATGGGCAAGGATATTACCCAGAAGAATTGCCAGCGATAGGGCAATAATGACTTCAAGCACGGTGATGTTCCTTGATGTGTGTTGGAGATTAAAGAGGAATAAACAGCGCCAGAATAACACCTGTGAAGGCGCGCATATTCCAACATATCACGGGTAAAAATACGGGGCTTTATGCTGAACGGCACTCTCTTCGCGGTGCTGTAGTTCTAGGTGCAAAAGACGCGCGCATGTGAGATGCCCTGTGCAGGGTGCACACCGAGCGGTCTAGTACTATCTGTTCTATAGGAGTCGGCTTACGAGACTGTATAACGCCGCGAACCTCACGAAATATGACGATTCGTGTCACGCAGACACAAAGATGCGCGCCCTGCGGCAGAAAATCCGTCACGGGGCGAGCGTCCATGCATCGAACGTGAGAAAATGGGGGCATGACTGAACAGACTAACTCCCCAGTAACCGGCTCCCCGCTCGTGAAGCGCGGGCTTGCCGACATGCTCAAGGGCGGCGTCATCATGGACGTCGTCACCCCCGAACAGGCCAAGATCGCCGAAGATGCTGGCGCCGTCGCCGTCATGGCGCTTGAGCGCGTACCCGCCGATATTCGTGCTCAGGGCGGTGTGGCCCGCATGTCCGACCCCGACATGATTGAGGGCATCATCAACGCCGTCTCGATTCCCGTGATGGCGAAGGCGCGCATCGGGCATTTTGTTGAGGCGCAGATTCTTGAAAGCCTCAAGGTGGATTACATCGACGAGTCAGAGGTGCTCTCCCCCGCCGACTACGTGAACCACATTGACAAGCACCAGTTCACGGTGCCGTTCGTATGCGGCGCCACCAACCTGGGCGAGGCGCTGCGCCGTATCGCCGAGGGTGCGGCCATGATCCGCTCGAAGGGTGAGGCCGGCACCGGTGACGTCTCGGAGGCGACCAAGCATATCCGCACCATTAAGCGCCAGATCGCCGAGCTGCAGGGCCTGTACAGCACCATGCCCGATGAGCTGTACGTGAAGGCGAAAGAACTTGCCGCCCCCTACGACCTGGTGCTCGAAGTTGCGAAGACCGGTAAGCTGCCCGTGGTCATGTTTACCGCCGGTGGCGTGGCAACCCCCGCCGACGCCGCCATGATGATGCAGCTGGGCGCGGACGGCGTATTCGTCGGCTCCGGCATCTTCAAATCCGGAAACCCCGAGGCACGCGCTAAGGCCATCGTGAAGGCGACCGCATTCTACAACGACCCCGACAAGGTGGCGGATGCATCACGCGGTTTGGGCGAGGCCATGGTCGGCATCAACGTTGCCGATCTGCCCGCGCCGCATCGCCTGGCGGAGCGCGGCTGGTAAGTACAGGCCGCCACGTGGCGGATGCGCGCTCGCCAATCGATATATTCGGTTCAGGTGAGGGCGCCCGGTCAAGGCGTGCAGGGGGTGAAGCTCGGTGCGGGCTTCGCCCCCGACTCTGTTCAAATACATTATCCGCTCGGGTGAGTTTGGCGCTCTCAAACGCAGCCCGCAACTCAACGTTCTACACTGTGCGCAACCTCGTGTTGCAGAAAGATAGGCTCATGAGCGAGACTGAGGTTCTTCCCCCGGATGCCCTGCCCGGGGCGGGCAAAACCGTGGGTGTTTTGGCGCTGCAGGGCGGCGTTGCTGAACATGCGCGCATGCTCGAATCCCTGGGGGCGCAGGTGGTGCTCGTCAAAAGTGCCGAGCAGCTAGCGAACCTGGATGCGCTTGTTCTGCCCGGCGGCGAATCTTCCACGATTGACAGGCTGACCCGGATTTTTGGGCTGCGCCAGCCGTTAATTGAGGCGATTTCGGGGGGCTTGCCGACCCTGGGAACCTGTGCCGGGCTGATTATGCTCTCGACCGTGATTGACGATCCGGCTCCGGGGCAGCAGTCGCTCGGTGTGTTGGATGTTTCGGTTGGGCGTAACGCCTTCGGCTCGCAGGTCGATTCGGCGCAAGTTCATTTGCCGTGGCTTACACCCTCAGGTGAGGAAGTCGTGATCGATACGGCGTTTATTCGTGCCCCGATTGTGACCCGCGCCGGTGAAGGCGTGCAGGTGGTAGCGCATCATGAAGACAAAATTGTGGGCGTGCGCGCCGGGAACATTATCGGCATTTCTTTCCACCCGGAAGTCACCGGCGATACCACCGTGCACAAGGAACTGCTCTCGCTAATTCGGTAGGTATTTTTCTGCCTCTCCCCCGGTATAAAAAAGAGCCTTTATGTGAATAAAGAATATTTTTCACCGCTTTATTTACATAAAGGCTCTTTTTATGGGGGCAAAAGTTATCGGAACCTATCGGAGGTTATCGGAATTTTTAAGATAAGTTCCGATAGATTGAGATAAGCGGCAAAACTAGTTATCCCTCTTAAGGGATATCTGGGGATACATTAGGATAACGTACCGTCCAGCCGTATTTTCTGAGGCGGTTGCAGAAGCTGTTGTGCTTCCCAGACAAAGGTTGTATCTAAGATTCTCTTGCGGAAGAACGGCCCCCGGCAGCCAGTAGGCGGCGTGCTAGACTAAAAGCATATTTCATGATGCAAACGCTCATGGACGGAAGGGCTCAGTAGTTGCCGCTACCAAGCCCTTCCAGTGAGCAGGGTCGTTACCTCAGGTTCCTAATCCAGGTTGAGATAACGCCTACGATGTAAGAAACGGCTTGAGCCAATCCATCAATCAGAATGTAGCTGATAAGGATCGCTTGAGCCGTTTCTACTATCTTGTAGAACAGCGTTCCTACTGCGCTTGCGCGCCTTCCGCACGCAGATTTGGTGCCTCGCGCGCTCGGAATCTGCGGTGCTCCAGCCGTCTCCACCCTAAGAGTCATCACGGGGGGTAAATTTCATCATGGGTGCCGTGTGCTCTACCTCGGTAAAAAGGGTTAATTCAACTTTACCGAATGTTTTACAGGTAAAACGCTCTCATTCCTAGGGTTCGCGCCGCGTTAGAGTTCGATCACGGTATCGTCCTGCCGGGCGGGCGCATCCTCATCGTGGGTGCTCACCAGCACGATTGCGGTATGGGCCGCTCGCTCAATCAGTTCCCAGACACGGGCACGGGTAGGCGCATCCAGCCCGGCGGTCGGTTCATCGAGAACCATGACGGTCGCGGGGTTCAGGGCTTTCTGCTCATTCAAGGTTTCGGCCGCCGCCAAAGTACGCGCCAAGGCGATGCGCCTGCCCTCTCCCCCGGACACGCTGCCGTTCTCACCCGCGACGGTGTCATGACATCGAGCACCACTAGAGGCAAATTCGCTTAGCCCCACCGCCTGCAGGTACCGGTCGCATATATGCACCGGAATGTCGCGCCCAAACGCCACATTCTCATGCGCGGTACCAACCAGCAGCCCAGCTTCCTGCGGCAGGTAGACGAATCGAAGAGTGCCTTGTGGCGCGCTCATCGACAGGCAAGCGGGGCTATTTGTCGCACGCACGCCAAGAAGCCGTTCTAAAAGCAGACTTTTTCCCGCGCCGGATGCGCCACGCACCCAACATGGGCGTCCCGGCTTCACCGTATACACACCATAGGATGTTTCATTCAGGTTGCGTGCATCCACGCGGAGGGAAAGCTCACCTGTGGTTACGACGTAGTCGATGAGATACCCCGAATTCTCGGCGGCAGGAGCGGCTATTTTATGGTGCGCCTGCCGGTAACGCTCTGCCGAAACCGCGATGGTCGATACTCCAAAGCCAACGGCTTGGAGTGGACCAATTGCCGCCGCGCACACTCCGATGAGTGCCACCGCAGTGCCCGTAATCTGCGCCGGAGAGCCTTCACCGAATAATACGGTTTTGAGCACTATTGCGAGCAGGCATAGAGCCAGCATCGTGCCCTGCCAGGTGTGTAACAGCATGGTGTAACGGTAACTTTTGAGGGCTTTCGCTTCTACGGGCAGGCGGCCTTGGGCATATCGGTCACGCAGAAAGGGAGCCGCCCCAAGGATTCTGCTTTCACGCCAGAGACGGAGCGTGTTTTCCAGGGTGCCGAAACTGCGCATTGAGCCGTCAAAGAATTCGCCCTGAAACTTCTGATGGCGCGCGATCAGCGGCATGCTTCCAGCCAGGTAGAGAGCTACAAACCCGCAAAATATGCCTAGCTCCGACACGCCACCCATCACCAGAATCGAGACAGCACCGGCGATACAACCAACCCCGGCAGGCAGAATTGAGAGGTACAAGGTGGCGAGGGTTTCGCGAATGGATGCGGCCTGCGCATCGACGGCATACGCAATTTCGGAGGCGCCTAGCATAGCGCGTGCGCGCGGGTCGGCGCCGATGCTGGTGACGAGTGCATCCGCCATATGGCGCGATTGCATTTTCTGCTCGATGAACCCGTAGGCAGGGTAGAAAAGATACCGAAAGCTCTGCCCGATGAGCCACAGAATACTGTAAAGGATCACGAGAATGGCAAGGTTTTGACGCCAAACATCGGGGTTTTCAAGGGTGCGCTGAACACCATAACCCAGCAGAATTGGGCAGGCGATCAGAGCGAGCGCAGAGATAATGACGGCGGCCAGTACGCTAAGGTTTTTCGGGGATGATACTCGCCAGGCTAAAGTCATAACGCGAGCACAAAATATAAAATATGGTTTGAGGTATTTCACCGAGTTCTCTTTCTCTCCCGCTGCCTGACGCGGCGGGAGAATGTATTGTCGGTATGTGTGCACCTAGGCACGGTATAACGATATATATCGTACACTTTCCCGCATATCGTACGCTTTAACCCTGCAAATATGCGGGAAAATGTACAGTTTATGGGCGATAGAGGCACGGCTAAAGCCACCCGTTGTCGCGGGCGATACCACCGTGCATGAGGAATAAAACAGTCCCGCAAAAACCCAAAAGGCTCTGTCACAGGTTATGCCGGGACCAGGTTATTGGTGTGATGACAAGCTCCCGCTGTACCCCTGACGAATGTCACGGGTGCGCCGAAAAACCGCCGTTATGCTACTGGTACCGTCAGTATCCTGCAGCAGATAGGGCACCTTATGAGTACAGACACCGCGCCCGCACTCACCATTAATAACCTCACCAAAACCTTCGGTGCCACCACGGCCAATAGCAATATTAGTGTGCGCCTTGACCCCGGGGAGGTCACGGCCCTCATAGGGCACAACGGCGCCGGTAAAACAACTTTTCTCAACCAAATCGTGGGCCTGACCAAGCCGGATGCGGGCAGCATCAGCTACGGCGGCACGGACCTGATAGCGCATCCGACACAGGCTCGGCAGATATGCGCGATCATGCCGCAGGTAACGTCCTCCCTAGAGGGGGTGACCCCGCGCCAGGCGATAGCGACGGCGGTTCGCATTCGCGGGTTGAAGTCGAAGCAGGCGAAACGGGCGGTTCAGGAAACTCTCGATACTCTCGATTTAGGGGATTGGGCGGACAGGCCGGGGCATAAGCTTTCGGGCGGGATTAAGCGCCTCACCTCATTCGGTATGGCGGTTACCGCGCCCGCCCCCATCTACCTCTTTGACGAGCCCACGAACGATGTTGATCCGGTGCGTCGCGAGCTGCTGTGGAGGATGCTGCGAAGGCGCGCCGAGCAGGGTGCCACGGTGCTGATCGTGACTCATAACCTCCTGGAGGTGGAGCGTCACGCCGATAGGTACCTGCTGTTTAATAAGGGGCTGCTAGTTCGTGATGAACCGACAAGCGCGCTGGGTTTGGAGGAAGCAAAAAGTACGCTCTCGATCACGGCTACCCCGGAGTTCCTTCAAGAACTTAGCAGCGTGCTAGATGTGAAAACATCCCCTTCACCAGCGAATATGCCAGATACGGAATATATTGAGAAGCGTGCAGAGGACAATTTCGCTATCCCCCGGAAGTTTACCGTCACCCTGAGTACCGACAAGCTTGAGCTGGCCTTACCCCATGTACTTTCAGGAATCCGTGCGGGATGCGTTGAAAGCTACCGCATAGGCTCGGCGTCTTTGGCCGATAACTATGAGGAGATGATTAACCATGACTAGCACCCTCGTGCCCTCACGAATTTCGACGGTACGTGCCACGGTCGAGCTGATCCGCTGGTCACTAATTCGTAACGCCATCAACGCGCCGCTTTTTGCGGTGGTGCAGGTCCTTTTAGCCTTTGCACTTCTTTACGGCATCTCGGTCTTCATGCCGCATCTTGACCGGAATTCTGCAGAATATCTGGCATCCGGCACGGTAACGGTGACCCTCATTTCTATGGGGTGTGTAATAGCTCCCCAGATTATCGTTACCACTAAGACGAACGGAATGTTCGACTATCAGCGGTCCCTTCCGGTTCCGCGCCTGGCGATTCTGGCGGCTGACATACTCGTTTGGGCGGTTCTCGCGATTCCCGGCATTATTGCGGGCGGTGCAGCCGCGAAACTCAAATTTGGTTTTGACGTGAACCTGAGTATCGGCGCTATTGCCGTTGTGTTCGCGCTTCAAGTTGTTATGGCGGTATTAGGGTTTATGCTTGCGTACTGGATTCCGGCGTCACTTCTGACGATCGTGACACAGACGATTACCTTCATGGTTATACTGTTTGCGCCGATTAACTACCCGCCCGAACGGCTGCCCGAGTGGTACGCGCATGTTCATCAGTTCCTGCCATTCGCGCCTGCGGCAAACCTTGTGAGGGCCACCCTCTTCAACATCGGCCCGATACAGATCCTGGACATAATAGTCGTCGGTTTCTGGGGCCTTCTGGGATGCGCATCCGCACTGTGGGCACTGGCCCGCAGGGACTAGCAGTGGTGGTGTGGCCGCTCTTCACACACAGGGTCTGCTGAAGGTATAGGTACTATTTCTGCGGCAAAAACAACATTAATCTATGAGGGTTATTCATTTGGGTGGTTTTGTATCCAGAAAAACAGTGCCCGCACCACCGAGAACACTCTCCGGTACGAGGTGAGGGGTCTGCGGAAGATACTAGAGAGTACCCGCCAACACTTGAAGTGTGCGATCACGCGTTCGATGACGACCCGGTGGTGATTGATGTGCCGGTTCAGGTGTTTCTCGTCGTCGGTGAGTTCTCCGCCGGGTAGTTTCTTCACCGGGGTGATCAGGTCTAGTCCTTGGTAGCCCTTATCGGCCAGAGTATCGTGCGGGTCTAAGAATCTGTCCAATCCGTGCCACCGGTACGCAAACGTGTCGTGGTGTGCCCCGGGTACGGGGTAGGTGATCACCAAGGGTACACCATCTAGAGTGCAGATAATCTGGTGGTTGAATCCAGCACAGTGGTGTTTACCGCTGTATAGGCGCATTCCTGGACCATGCCAGTTGTAGGTGGGCACGAGGGTGCCGTCGACGATCACGGTCCCAGAACTCTGCAGCAGGGTTTCAGGTATGGGCGGTACTGCTGGGGCTAAGACGTGTAGCAGTGCTGTTTCTATCTTGTTCAGGATGCGGCTGATCGTTGGTTGAGAAACTCCGAAGTCTTCGGCTAAGAACTCTTCGGTCTGGTTCTGGCGTAGATACAGCAGGGTGGCTTTCAGCCCCTGGGTGAGGGTGAGTTTATGAGGTTTAGTGTTCGGAGTATTCCAGGTGAGGGTGTTGGTCAGGAGTGCTAGGAGGGTCGTGAATTGTGCTGGTCTCAGGCCGGTGGTACGGTGAGAAGGCAACGGTTCCTACCTGTGCGTGTATGGTTGGTGGTTGGTTTTGGTATTTCACCATCATACGTGGACAGGAGGTGAGGGGTCGTTGTTTTTCTGTGTGGTGAAGAGTGGTTAGGCGGTTGGGGTGTCACGCCCCTAATGAATAACCCTCATAGATGGACGGACTCAAGCAACTATTCGCAATCATTTCCTTCGGTATTCTAGACAGGTAAGAAGTCGCGTGAAAGTCATTACCATGGACATGTTTAGTCCCTACTACGATATTGCTAGAAAATTTTTTCCAAATGCTAAAATCGTTCTCGATCGCTTTCATATTGTCCAGCATCTCAGTCGAGCAATGAATCGCGTACGCATCAAAATTATGAATCAGTTTGATAGGAGAGCGCACGAATATAAAGCACTGAAACGTTACTGGAAACTCATTCAACAGGATAACTATACGCTGAGCAGTAAACGATTTTATCATCCAACATTTCGGCCGCATTTAACCAATAAAGAGATTCTCGAAAAACTTCTCTCTTACTCTCAAGATCTTAGAGATCACTATGAACTCTATCAGCTTTTACTCTTTCATTTTCAAGAGAAGCACGCTGACTATTTCTTTGAATTGATCACAGAGTCCATTTCTTCTGTGAATCCTATCTTCCAGACCATTTTTAGGACCTTTTTGAGGGATCAGGATAAGATCATTAATACACTTGAACTTCCCTACTCAAACGCAAAACTTGAGGCCACAAATAACCTCATCAAAGTCATTAAGCGAAATGCTTTTGGCTTCCGGAACTTTGAAAATTTTAAAACGAGAATTCTCATTGCTTTGAATATCAAAAAGGAGAGAACCAATTTGGTCCTCTCCAGGTTGTAACTTTTTATCAACCCACTACAGTTGACAAAAAGCCTAAAAATCTATTTTATCTATCATCTACTCCACCCCGCTGATACCAGTATAGCAAAAAAGAGGGCGATTGCCCTCTTTCGACATCTATTTTTGTTCAGCAATTTCTAAAAAGACTTGTTTGAAATCCTCATAAATCTTAAAAGCTGTTTTTAAAATATCTTCCAATTCGTCGTAGTCACTGAAATTGGGCATTTTGATACGATAGTCTGGGTCAATCATCAATCTAGAATAAATTCCCCACGGCATGCCTGCAATTGATTTTTCTTTATCTTTAACAGCCCAAATGAGCTCTACTGTTCCATTATAAAGTACAATATGCAGACCGAACCGATAATCTTCTATCTTTTCATAAAATTTAAAAAATTTCTCTTTGGGGTCAAAACCGGGAATATAGCCAGCCTCTGAAATCATATCCATAACTAACTCACCGTCAAGATATTTTAACGGTGTTTTATTTCTTAATTTCTCCGGACTATATTCTTTTGATAAGGCCTCATAGCGGTTGATGAAGTCAATATCAAGCAGAACTTGTTTAACAATCAAGTTTAGCTCCATGATTATTTATCATCTCCAAACAACTGTACATAATAGGTATGAACAGCTTCGTCTGTCAAATCAACTTCTTTCTCCTGCAAAGCAGTCGTAGCCGCCACTGACAAATCTGAAAACAGAGAAAGATTTTCCTTGTACTGAGTAAAAAACTCTGTTAAGGTCGCTTCATCCACCGCTTCAATCGTCTCGGGTAGATACTTTTCGCCACTTTCGTCGTAGCTTAATTTACAGATATAAGCCACAAAGTCTGCTATGCAGACCCAGACTGACGGAGCACTTTCTTTGTCAAGGTCAAAATAAGTAAGAATATCTTCCTCGTTTATATTTTCCAAGCGGTCATATAAAGCGTCAGGAGACACCGTTTCTTTATCCAAAAGAAAATCTTGCGTCATCTCAAGCGTCTTTTTGACAAAAACAATATCTTCCTTTTTCTTCAAATATGACGGTAAACACTCCGTCAAGATTTGCATGAAGTTTGCTAATTTATAATTTTCCATTTTTCACCTCAATCAACATATTTCCCGTTTTGAACAGTAAAGTTTGATCTTCCTGTCACTCGGACACCTTCAACTTGATTGGAAGATACTTTTATCTTTAAATTTGGGTATCTTTCACTTAGTTGTTTTATTACTCCAGATGCCTTATCGGGATTACCTAAACCACTTAAATAAGTAGGACATACTCCACTTGGATTTGATTGATACAAGTGTAAGACTCCCTTAACTTCTTCGTTTGATAAACCTGCTTTTTCCACAGCTTCAACGAACTCATTTGCCACATCTTCCTCGGCATGACGAGTCGCAGACGCAATTTTACCAGAACTTTTAATCGCTCTATCTGGTTTTAACACATCTAAATCATCTAGACCAGCTTCTTTTCTAACTCTTGGAGAGCCTCCTTTAAATACTATGTCTTCTAGACCTTCTATATCTGTTTTTGCAACAGCAAGTGTGTCAGTTTCTGGAACTCCCCAATCCTCTCGTAAACGCGAAATTTCATCTGGGCCCCAATTTGTATCTTCCTCCTCAACCTTCCCAGCCTTAGTGGCTTCGGTATCCACCTCTTCTGGCTTCTGCACTTTCTTGCCAGCGTCAGGGGTGACTTCGGGTTGTCCGGCTTTGGGGAGGTCGGGCTCTTGCGCCTTGACCTTCGGAACGGCACTGGCACTAGCTGCCGCAGCGTCAATGTCCGGTTTGATCTTGGTTTCCATTTCTGGCTTAACCTTGGTCGGATTGACTTCGGCTGGGCGACTGACTTCAATGTCTGGCTTCTTGGTCACATCCACTTCTTTTGGACGACTGTTTGGTGACGCCACCTCGCTCGGACGAGCTTGGCTGACCTCCGGTTTCACCGTCTTGCCTGTATCAATCTCGCTCGGCTTGCTGTTGGTCTTATCCACCGCTGGACGGCTTGGATTGTCAATCTCGGGTTTCGCCGTTTTAGTGGTATCAATTTCTGGCTTCTTACTTGGACCAGTTATCTCTGGACTGCTTGCACGGTCAATCTCAGGCTTGCTTGTCTTCGTCACATCAAGCTCTGGCTTCTTGCTTGGGCTTGATATTTCTTGATGTTGAGGCGTCTGAATCTCTGGTTTTGGCTTCTTGCCTGTACCAAATACACACAACACAGAATATTCTCGACGAGTGGGGGTACCACTGGCTTAGAGGAAACCCAACTGGAAATGATGCTGCACGGGTGAAGGTTAGAGAGCAGATAGGTAAATCTGTGTTCGTGTTAGAAGGTTACCCCATCTCCTCAATACATGGATACCCCGATAAGAACGACCTTCATATACATGCGGCAATGGTGAAGCACAATATTGACTACTTAGTCACCAACGATAAAGCTCTCCTGGATTACTGGGAAACGAGCGAAAATACCGACGAGCCCTTACCCTATGTAACTATCAGCACTGACGACCTTCTGATGGATTTTGTGGAACCGCATCTTGGTAGGTCAACTCAAGAATCCCTCACATTGTCGTCTACAGACCTCGCAGAAATATATTTATTCCAAGAAAGATATTTCATTAAGAAATATGGTGAAGCAGACTTATGCGGGGCACTTGAAAGAGCTGAAGCTCCTCGTTTTGCTGCTTACTTACGGCGTCATATGCTTCCCCGGTTACCATAAGTATTTAATCCTTCACCACGCACTCATATAGTGCACGGTTTCGGTTGTTTTGTAAGGATGGGAGCATTACAAAAATGCCAAAACCATGCACTATGTTGTGCCGTCATTGCCGCCGCCTGCGCCGTCCCGCTATGCAGCAGTCCGGTTATAGACCCTGTAACCGGTAGAAGCCTTCCACCGCGCGGGTCAGGTACGCCATGTCGTGAACGTGGCACATTTCGCGCGCCGAATGCATCGACAGCAGGCCCACGCCCACATCCACGGTACGCATCCCCAACCGGGTGGCGGTGATAGGCCCGATGGTGGAACCGCACGGCATATTATTATTCGACACGAACTCCTGATACGGCACCCGTGCCGCCTGACATGCCGCCGCGAAAATACCGGCGCCCACCGAGTCTGTGGCGTACCGCTGGTTCGCGTTAATCTTCAGCAGCGGACCGGCACCGGGAACCGGCTGCACCACCGGGTCGTGGTGGCCCTGATAGTTCGGGTGCAGCAGGTGCCCCGCATCCGCCGACAGGCACACTGAGGAGGCGACAGAACGGCGGTACTGCTCCGTGTTCTCGCCGCGTGCCGCCGACAGCCTCACCAGCACATCTTCCAGGAACGGGCCAGCCGCGCCGCTGCGGGTTTCCGAGCCGACCTCCTCATGGTCGAACCCGGCGAGCATCACGGTGTGGGATGCGTGCTCGTCGGCGTTATCGGCCACATACCGCTCCAGCGCGCACAGCCCCGCGTGTACCGACGACAGGTTATCCAGTCGGCCGGAGGCAAAAAACTCGCCGTGCTGCCCAAACCGGCGCCCCGGCTGAGAATCGGCGGTCAGCAGGTCGTAGCCGACCACGGTGGCGGGGTCAACGTCGCCGCCCTCATCGACCGTGTGCCGCCCCAAGTATGCGAGCACATCGTTCTGCCCCGGGTCAATACCCCAAATCGGGTACAGGTTGAACTGTTTATCAAGAACCAGTTCGTTCCGTTTATGGTCCAGGTGCGGGGCCAGCTGAGGGATGCGCGCCAGCGGCGGCGTGCACACGTACCGGTCACGCAGGGTGCCGCCCTCGTGCACCGTCAGCCGCCCCGCCAAACGCAGCTCCCTGTCAAGGTACGAGTTCAGCAGCCCCCCGCCGTAGTTCTCAACACCGATCTGGTGCCAGCCTTTAACCGTGAGCGAAGATTTCGGTTTAACTTTCAGCGCGGGCGAATCGGTGTGTGCACCCAGCACCCGGTAGCCGCTCGCCGCAGACGCCTGACGCCCGCCCGCCCACGCAATAATCGCGCCGTCACGCACCACAAAATGGCGCCCCGTCGCGGCGGAGTCGGGCCACGTCTCAGACTCGGTCAGTTCGGTAAATCCGGCCCCCTGCAGGCGCCGCGCCACGGTGCGCGCCGCCAGGTAAGAAACCGGCGAGTCCTCAACGAACTGTGCTAGGTCTTCAATGTTTTTCACTGCGTCTACACTCATGTTTTAAGCCTACCTTCACGCGAGAGTTTTGGGGTACTAAAAAGCCTCTTCCCACGAGGTAAAAGCAAGAAATGCTGCTTTACCCCGCGTGAAGAGACTCTGACCGGAAACACCAGATGATGCGTGCGGTGCGCCCGCGTGGGATCTCAACCCGCACCGGCACACCGCACCGTGAGCTTTTTGGGGAGGTTACTTCCCCTGCTGCTTCGGCTGCTCCGGCGACTGGGGTGAGTGCCCCTGAGAGGCCTGGGCAGGCGAGAACTGCACGGGCGCGTGGCTCTGCTTCGGATCCTGCACAGTGAACGTGGCAGTGCGCAGGTAGCCGCGGTAGTGCGTGAACCAGCAGATGGCCGCCGTGTAGAGAACCTCGGTGGCGAGCACCATCGCGAAATCGGTGGGGGTGCCGCTGCTCTGCATCTGAAGCGGGTCCGTGTTCGCGAATATACCCATCGCCATCGTTGTTATATTATTCATCACATGCATGCCGATAGCTGCCTCTAAGCCGCCCGTGTACCAGCAGAGGAACCCCGCGAGTACCGCCATAACCACTATTGAGGCTTGCCCCCACGGGTCGTAGTCGTGGGCAAGCATGAAGAGGGGGGCTGGGAGCAGGATCGCCCACGCCGGGTTCTTGAGCCACCGGCCGATGGTCTGCATCAGGTAGCCGCGGAATATCAGTTCCTCCGCGTAGCACTGCAATGGCACCAGAACAAGAAGCATCACCATGTTCAGCCAGAAGGCAATCTCGTGCGGTTGCTTGTGGTGGAAACCGATGGATGAGAAGCCGTCCAGCATCAGTGTCAGCAGGGTGTACAGCCCATAGCAGAAGGCGCCCACCACCAGCGCCGTCAGCAGAAGCGACCAGCGGATCCGGCGCTGCACCGAGTGCACTAGGCCCCATGGACGGGGACCGAAAATCAGGCGTGCAACACGTATGGCGGGGAACATGAGAGCAACTGTACCGAATATGAAGAACATAGCCAGCGGATCATCCAGTACTTTGTCCCTTATGTAGGTTCCAAAGTCGGTTGTTTTATCCGCACGGATGATCAGTGAGATGCTCGTCATCACGGTAAACAGGGTAATCAGACCCACATAGATTGCCAGACCCACCAGGCCCTCCAGCAGGGGCGTGAACCAGCGGGACCGGCCGTCGGCAAAGGCCAACCGGTGGTACGGCAGGGTACGCTCAACAGAGGCCGACATATCGGAGGTGAGGCTGGGGTCGAGGTTATATACGGGCACCGCATACGAGCCGTGCGCCGGTGGGTTCTCGGGGTTCTTAGAGACCTGCTTAATAGCGTCCGTTAGCGGCGGCAGGGCAAGCAGCTGCGACACCGGCCGCGGATCATCCCCGGGGCTGACGGGGGCCGCCTGGAGGGGGCCCTGCTCACTGCCCGAACCTGAGGTGGTGCTCTCGGCGCGTTGAGCAGTGGTGTTGGAGCTGCTCCAGGGCACATCAGTAACCCCTGAGGTGGTCTCAGGGGCTGGGGAAGTAGCGGATGATTTAGGTGATTTTTGCCTCGTATCCTGCGGCCTCTGTTGGTTTGTGCCTGCGTGGTGGTTGTGCTCGGGGTGCCGTTTGGGCTCCGACGAATTAGTGCTCATAATCTATGCCGCTCCTGCAACTTTTCGATGCTCACGCAACGTTGCGCCGTGGGGTTGTCTAAGTGACTGTTACAGGGTATTTTAGCGGTAAATATGACATAATTCTATGGTTACCGTATTTCTCTTGTTTAGATTGTGCGCGCCATCGCTTCCGGGTATGGGGGTGGCGCGGGCAGAAGGAAGGCTTCTCATGGCACTGATTTTTAATCCGCCGCCGAATTGGCCCAAACCCCCCAAAGGCTGGAAACCCACCCCCACTTGGCGCCCCGACCCCGCGTGGGGCCCGGTCCCGGCCGGGTGGCAGCTGTGGATTGAGGAGCCCACCGATTCCGCCGATTTCAACGACGAAGGCACGGCGTATGAGGAGCCCATGGATGAGCTTCCGGCACACGTTGGCGACGACTACACTCTAGCGGGTGACGACTCGGTTATTGCCCCCACCCCACAGGAACACGCGCAGCATAGTCCCGCAGCCCCCGCCACCGGCAGTTTTCCTATACAGGAGCAGGCGGGCACAGAGCGAACCGTCGATACCGCTGTATCTCATAACGCACCCGCACATTCCGCCCTCGAACACGACACGGTGACCGCGGAGAACAGTAACGGTACTGAACAGGGGCAAGAGCAGAAGCCGCGCACCACCTCTTTCGACCCGCTTAATGATGACTTCAGGATGGCGCAGGCCACCTCGCACCCCTCCCGTGCGGCTCATGCCGCACACTACGAGGCTGAGCGTGCCCGCCTGCAGCCAAACGGCCCGGCAAACACCGCCGAGCCGCAGCCTGGCGGACACCCGCAGGTAGTGGAAGGGCAGTCAAACGGTTTTAACGGTGGGCAGGCTGTGGCGGGTATGCCCGAGAACATGCCCCAGCCGACTTCCCGCCGGGCCGCCCGCGAGCAGTTCATGGCTCAGCAGGCGGCGCAGGAGGCCGCCGAGCGTGAAGCTGCCGAGCGCGCAGCCGCCCAGCAGGCTGAGCAGAACACAGCTGATGCCAAGGACGAGCAGGCTAGCGCCGCTTCGGCAGCGCACACCCAGCCAGCTAGTGAGTCCACGAGCGGGCCGCAGGTGGCCGAGATCGCCGAGGACACGCCCCGGCACGCCCAGCCTGTTAGCGGCGAGCCTACCCTGCCGGAGCCCGCAGATTTTCAGCGTGAGAGCACTGCCGACTCCCCCGCCGCAGATGAGCTGGCGGAGTCGCAGGTAACCGCTGACGTTGAAGCGCACCGGGAAGCTGACACTCCCCCCAGCATCCCCGTTGGTGATGCAATAAAAAGCGAACTGCAGAAGGATGAGCCCGCTCAGGCTACTCCCGCAGCGGGTGCGGGCGAGCAGGAGGGCACCCATGCCGGTTCGCCCGAGCCGGTCGCCGTTGCCCCTGCACCACTCCCCGAGACCGAGGAAAACCAAACGGATACGGTTGATTCTGGTGATTCCCGGGCTGCGCGGCGTGCCGCACGGGACGAAGAGTACGCGCAATCCTCCACCGAAAAGGGTGCCGCTGAGCAGGTTTCCGCTGAACACATTTCTTCTGAGCAAACCTCCCCCAAGCAAGACACTCCCGCCGCCGAGACCCGCACCGGTGCCACCACAGCCGAAGAGCTGGAGCAGCCCGAACCCGTGAAGAACGCTCTGCGCCGGTTCGCGCAGGTGCGTGAGGCGCAGGAGATGAGTGCATCAAACGAGGGTGCACCCGGTGAGCACATCAGTATTGAGGTGAACGAAAACCTCGACACCCAGGGGCTCATTAAGATTCAGCCGAAGAAGAAACAGCCCAAAGACTACGCGAAGCCCGCACAGAACACCCAGGGTGCCGCTGAGAACACCGCGTCGGCAGCTGAAGAAACCGACGGTGCGGCACAGCACACCGCAAAACACGCCGCCACGAGCCCCGCCGATGAGGTTCAGAAAGAGCAGGCAGACACGGGCGAGCGGCAGCAGCGGCAGGGGCCCACCCTCAGCGGTGCGGGCGCCGACGATATTATGCCTCTGCCCACCCCGCCTGAGGGTATTGCGGCGCAGGAGCAGAAGTCGGATGCGGCAACCCGCACCTCCGCCGATGACATTATGGGCGCCGACGAGCCTCCCAAGCGCCGCCGCAGGGCAGCCGAGGCGGCTGAGGACGATAACGCCCAACCGTTCGTGTATGAAGGTGAGCGGATGCTCGGCGCGAGCGTTGAGGCACCGGACATTACCACCGCCTCGTCGGTGGATACCGCAGCGAATATTCCCGCAGACGCGGCAACTATTGCGCTTTCCCCCCTCGACGATGATGAGCCATTCGAGCCGAAGGAAACACCCTCGGTCCAGGAAGCTGAAAGTACCGCGTCTGAGGATGAGGATGCGCTGCCTTCGCCGGTGAACTCGCCCCTGATTGAGTTCCACGACACCTCCGCCGCGGCCCAGCACACCGCGCAGGATGAGGCCCGCACCGAGGGTGAGGAGCCCTCCACCGAGCAGCCGTCCCAGGTAAAGCCGCGGCACGCCGCGAAAGATACCGCAGAAGAGGCTGAGGGTGCGCCCCGCGAGTCCCGCCGCGCTGAGGAATACAGCGTTAAAGACCACAGCGTTGAGGCACGCGGTACCGAAAACACCGGCACCGAAACCGATGGCGCCCAAGATTATGTTGTCCAGGAGCATGGTGTCCAGGAGCATGGTGTCCAGGAGTATGGTGTCGAGGCTCGTGACGCTAAAGCTCACGATGCTGGGAAACACCAGCAGGAGACCGTGTCTCACACCCCCGAACCGGAACCCCAGCAGGAGCCTTACGGGCTAACGGATACTGCGCAGCAGACATCGGGCGCGGATGAGGCCGCTAAACCGGCCTCTATTCTGCCCGCAGCGACCTTCCCCGAGGGTACCGGTGCGGCACAGTCACATGTGGCAGCTAACGAAACCGGCAAGCAGTCATACACGGCGGACCCTTCAGGGTACGGGCTCTCAGAAGAGCCCACCAACCAGCCCGCGGCACCGGCTGCTGCACCCGCAGCATCCGCTGGGGCAGGTTCCGATCAGGCGCCTGATGCCGCAGCACCGGCTGTTCCTCCGATCCTGCCGGAGCCGATTAACCCCGAGCTGGCGGATCACACCTCGCAGATTCCGCTGCCGAACCAGCAGAGTGCCGCTCCCGTGAATTCCGCGAACCAGGGCGACGCACCAGCGCAGGGCGCCTCGTACGGCACCGACCCCGGCGCGGCGCAGTCACCCGGCTACGGGCAGCATGGTGCGCAGAACTACGGCCAGGATTACGGTGTCTCCGGCTACGGCCAGGACGCCGCCCAGGGGTACGGGCAGGATACGGCAGGCACCGGCTACGGGTATGACCCGCAAAGCCAACCCGGTGCCCAGCCGGAGAACCCGCAGGCGGTGCAGGCCCAGGCAGGCCAGCAGCCCCCAGCCGATCAGTCCCAGCCGAGCCAGAGGCAAGGTACCGGGCTGACAGCCCGCGACGTGCAGGCCACCCCGGCTGACGGTACGCAGGGCAACGCCAGCGGCCCGGTCGCGAACACGCCAGCACCCGGCACCGTGACCCCCGCATCGTTCGCGGCTGAGAACGCCCGAAACACCCAGAATAACGCGCAGTTTAACCCCGCAAACGCTGCCGCACCTGCGGCAGCTGCGGCTGGTGGCGCGGCAGCCAAGAAAGCCTCCGGAGGGGCAGCCGGGGCCGTGAACACGCTGCGTGAAAAACTCACCGCAAATAACGGGAACCAGAACTTCTTCTCCACCCCGCTGGGTTTGGCGAGTATCGCGGGCGTTATTCTGCTGGTGGTGCTGCTGATCCTGGCGCTGGTGCTGTTCATACCGCGCGGTAGCGACAATACGAACAACGCGGAGCCTGCCGCAAGCAGTTCCAGCAGCTCCTCGTCCGCAAGCAGCAGCTCATCCTCCGATTCGGATGACTCCACCGAACTGAAGAAGCCCTCGGGCGACTTCAAGGAGTACACGGGTGAGGGTAAGAAGACCATCGACATCGAAAAGCCCAACGGCAACGACTCGAAGGCGCTGGTCTACTACGAGTTCACTCCCGCGTCCGTGCCCGCAAACGAGAATAACCGGGGTGTGCTGAACGTGGCGGGTAAAACCGACAAAGACCAGTCCAGCGGTTTTGAGGTGCGTGATTCCGGCAGCGTGAGCTCCACGATCACCGGCTCCGCCTGGATGGACACCACCAGCAAAACCACCCGCAAGCTGCAGGTTGAGGGCGAAGGCAAGTGGACGGTGCGCGTGTACGATGCCTCCTCCGCACCGAAGTACGGCAAAGGTGAGAGCATTGAGGGCCGGGCACGTAACTACGCCTTCACCTACACTGGCGGCACCAGCTCGTTTGAGGTGAACAGCGAAAGCACCGACAATAACGGCTACTACCACTTCAGGCTGGATGCGGTCGGTAAAGGCTCGGTGATTGGCACCAGCATGGCTTCGTCGAAGAGCACCACCGAGTGGGAAGACAGCAGCAGCGAAGTGTACATGTTCGTTGAGGCGCCCTACGCCCGGTGGCGCATGAACACCAAGTAGCCCGCACCCGGTCGCCTCACCGGAAGGTGCCCTGATTGCTAAGGCCCGTCGTGATGCACGACGGGCCTTAGCTGTGCCCTCTTGGGCGCGGGCGTGTGGAGGGCTACGGTGCGGGGCGTTCGGGCGCACAGAAGCGGCCCGAGCCCGCCCGCGCATCAATTGCTGCCCGGTGCGCCCAGTAGGTGAGGAATACTAACACCACCACCAGGTACATGGCGGCGTACGGGGCTGAACCGGCCACCAGCCCGGCGCCGCCCTGCGGCAGGTAGATCATCTCGTGCGAAGAGTACTTCGGGGAGAACAGCACCGCCAGCCAGAACGGGGAAATATACATGCCCACCAGTGCGATCACGCTCGCGAACGCACTCAGCACGTACACTACCGGGCGTGCCGCAGGCATAATAAGCGGGAAAATCTCCAGGCACAACGCAACCAGCAGAACCGGGTACCAGGTGTTGTGGTGCGACCAGCTAATCGGGGAGATCTGGAGCATTAAAAACGCGTTCAACGCCACCTGGGAAAACACCATGTTCGCGCGGATGAACAGGCGCATCAGGGCGGCGGTGGCCACCAGCAGGAATAGGGACAGCGCTACCACCAGCACCGTGGCGATGGGCTCAGGCACACCCTGGTGCGCGAAGATACCGGTCAGAGACACGTTATCGTAGAACGCGGTCACCCCAATGCGGGAGGTGTTACGCACCGCCACACCCCAGTAGTAGGCGGCCTCACCCGGCACCGCCAAAAAACCGAGGGCGATGGTGCCCACAAAGCCGCCCGCCACGGAGGCGACACCGCGCCAGTCTTTGCGCATCAGCAGGATAAGCCCGAACGCGAGCGGGGTGAGCTTAATACCGCCAGCAATACCGATCAGCACCCCGCGGGGGACGCGCGTAGCCGGGCGCAGGAAGTCAGCCAGCACCAGCAGCAGGATGACCGCGTTAATCTGCCCAAAGTGGGTGGTTAGCCGCCACGGTCCGCTCGCCCAGATCAGCAGCGCCAGTGTTGAGGCGCACCCGGCGGTTCCCAGGTGTTCGTACAGGGGGATGCGCACCCCGCGCCTGCTCACGTACCTGGTGATGACCCACCCCAGCCACCAGGCGATACCGGCGGTGATGAGCATCATCAGGGCCATCCCGACTTCTTTGGGCATGAGCGCGAACGGTATAAAGAGCAGCGCGGCGAACGGCGGGTAGGTGAACGGGTAGTTGTCGAGGCTTACCTCGTACAGCCCGGGCCCGCCGGGCCCATCAGCGATAGTTTCGGCCCCTAGACGGTAAATGTACAGGTCGTTGCCGCCGTCGTTAATGACGTACTGCACCATGTAGATGACCGTGAGCACAAACAGGGCATGCGGGATAAACGCTGCGGGGTGTTTTTTCAACGGCTACCCCTTTTTGGCCTCGGGTGCCGCACCGGGGGGCGGGGCGATAAACAGGTCGTCTTCTTCTGCGGTGCGCACGGCGGGTGTTAGGGCCGCCACCGCCCAAGTGATCATGACCAGGTACAGGCACAGGATCGGCACGGTGGAGAACAGCAGGGCGTGCTGGTAGATATTGTCGAGGTCGCTGAAGCTGCCCCACAGGGAGGCGCCCAGCCACATGGGCGAAATGTACAGGCCGATGAGGGCCACCCAGGTGAGGATGCGCGCCGCCCGGTTGGCCCAGGCGGGCAGGTGCGCGTAGAACCGGGGGAACGCATCAACGATGAGCGCCATGAGGATCAGGGGGAACATGACGTTGTGGTGCGACCAGCTGATGGGTGAGATGCTGACCATCAGGAACCCGCCGACCGCCACCTGTGAGAGTACAAGTTTACGGCGGTTCAGCTGGTGCAGCAGCGCGGCGAAGAGGACGATGGTGGCGAGCACCAGCCCGTAGTATGCGGGCTTCAGCAGCGGGTCACGCAGCCCCAGGTGCATGAGCCAGCCCTGGATGGAGATATTGTCGAGGAAGTTAATGTTGCCCACGCGGGAGGGGTCCGAGACGGCGCTTGTCCAGAAGGTGAGGGCCTCATGGGGCAGGAAGATGAACCCGATAATGACGGTCGCCGCGAAGGAGGCGCCGAGGGTGAAAATACCGCGCCAGTCTTTGCGCATCAGCAGGATAAGCCCGAACGCGAGCGGGGTGAGTTTAATACCGCCAGCAATACCGATCAGCGCCCCGCGGGGGATACGCTTGGCTGGGCGCAGGAAGTCAGCCAGCACCAGGATGAGGATAATGGGGTTCACCTGCACCAGCGCAAGCCCGCGCCGCCACGGCCCGGAGAGGATGATGATGAAGGTGAGTACGGCAATAGTACCGTATCTGCCGAGCTTGTCTTGGAAGGGGATGTGGTAGCCGCGGCTGGTGGAGTAGTCGTAGATGAGGGTGGCCATCCACCAGGCCACACCAATGCTGATGGTGTACATGATGCCCACGCCCACCCCGAACGGCAGGAACGCGAACGGCATAAAGAGCAGCGCCGCGAACGGCGGGTAGGTGAAGGGCAGTTTAAGCGCACCGTAGTCGAGCAGGTCACGGGCGTAGAGGTCTTTGTGCATGCCTTCGTTGTCGAAGATGGTCATGGCCCCGAGCCGGTAGACGTTAAAGTCCAGGCCGCCGGTGAATTCGATGTAAATGAGCCAGCCGACGACGGTCAGGGCGAGTGCCGCGAGCGCTATTTTGCCTGCCACGGTGGTGTTTGGCGTGGGGTTTTGCACGGGTGGCGCTGTGGTCATGGTGGGTCTTTCTGCTCGGGGGTGTTTCGCGTGGTGTCGGTTGTGGCCCGCCGGGCGCGGCGGTTGTGGCTGGTTTTCTGTTGCCTGTTTGTCCCAGTCTATCGTGTGGGCGTGTGGGTGTGGGTGTTCCCCGGTGGTGCGGGGGTCTTGTGGTGGGGCTCTGCCCTGCTGCTGGGCGGGGTACCGCTGGTTGCGGCGAGGGTGTGTGCAGCGGCGGGGCGGCAGGGGCCTGTTAGTCCGTGTCTGTGGTGGGGTTGTCTGATTTTTTTGTGGTGGCTATGAGGCGGTTGCCGCGGCGTACGGGTGCTTTGCGGTTGAGCCCGGCGCGCATCCCGGTGCGGGTGGTTTTTTGGGAAGCGGCAGGTTTTGCCGCAGCGGGTTTTGCGGTGTTGGGGTCGTCGTGGCCGCCCGCTGCGGTGTTGTCCGTGTCTTCCTCGGTGGGGCGGGTCGCCGCGCTGTCGCTGTCTAGTGCGGTTTCGTCCGGGTCGTGCTCGCCCGCGCTGTCGTGTTCTTGTTCCGCTGCGGGGCTGTCGGTTTCGGGGGTGTCGATTTCGGGGGTGTCGTTGCCGTCGGCAGAAGCCTTGGCGCGTTTGGGGGTATCTGCGATGCGCGCAGCCACCTCAAGCGCGAGCGCGGCCAGGGCCACATAGTACACGATGATGGAGGGGTATAGTGCGGCGATTTTCTGGCTTGACCCGACGAAGGTGAGTGCCGAGATGACCAGCTCGATCGCCATCACCAGCGTGAGTTTCGCTGATCCTCCGGGGTTTTTGAGCATCAGGTACAGCGCCATGAGGGTGAAGAGGACGGGGAAGAAAATCTGCCCTGCCACCGCCATGGCGTCTTGGTCGTAGGAGTAGATTGTGATCGCCTGCATGATGGCTGCGAGTGCGGCAAAGGGGGCGAGGGACAGGTACTTCATAGGGGCTATTCTACCGTTCCTCTATGTCATGTAGCACAGGTCACCGACACTAAAATTCGTATAGGTGGCGCAATATAATGGGGGTAATTGGACACAGCGAATGAAAGAGCGGTAGCGTGAGCGAGAAACTCAACGGGCCTTCCGCCGACGAGCCTGAACGCGGCGGTGCACAGGGTAAGAACACCCACCATGACGATTCCCAGCGTGCGGGGTCTGCGGGCGCTGGCGCTGCTGGTGCGGACGGCCGGGGCGCGGCCGGGCCTAAGCCGGGGTCTGCGCCTTTGGGCTCTTCCGGTAGCAGCGGGCTGCAGATCGGCGCCCGCCCGGAGGGCCTGCCCGGTGCGAATCTGACGACTGAGGAGATCGCGCGGCGCGCATCGGGGCGCGGCACGTGGCACCGGCGTGCTTCTAAACCTGTGTCGTACTGGATGTTCGGGATTATTGCCGCCCTGCTGGCGCACCGGTTTATTCCTAATGGCGGCTGGCTGATCGTGCACATGGTCACCCTGGGCTTGATTACGAACTCTATCCTGATTTGGAGTCAGCATTTCACTGAGGCGCTGATGAAAATCAAAATCCCGGATGAGGCGCGCGGGGTTCAGGTCACGCGTATTTTCACGCTTAACGCCGGCATCGTGGTGCTCATGCTGGGCATGGTGTTTCAGGAGCAGCTGCCGACGCTGTACATACTCACGCTGGCCGGGGCGAGCGTGGTGGGGGCGATGGTCGCCTGGCACGGTGTTGCGCTGCTGAAGCAGGTGAAGCAGGCGCTGCCGTCCCGGTTTGGTGCAACTATCCGCTTCTATATTGCGGCCGCGTTCATGCTGCCGTTCGGTGCGGCCTTGGGGGCAATGACTGCGTTCCCGGGCCTTGAGAAAACTCTTCACGCCCAGTTTTTGCTCGCTCACGAGGCGGTGAACGTGCTCGGGTTTGTGGGTGTGACCGTGGTCGGCACTCTCATTACGTTCTGGCCGACGATGCTGCGCACCAAAATGGTGGAGAACGCCCTGGGTATTAGTGTGCGGGCGCTGCAGCTAATGATCGCGGGTGTGCTGGTGACGGCGCTCAGCGCGATTTTTGGGGGTGTGCCGGGGGCGCGGTTTGCCGCCGGGGCGGGCCTGCTCGTCTACTGTGTGGGTTTGCTGATGGTGGCGGTGGTTATGGTGCGCACTATGCGCACGAAACGGCCCAGCGAGTTCCCTCCCATGTCGGTGGGGGCGGGGTTCATCTGGCTGGTGCTGGGGGTGCTCGCCACCGCGTTCATGGTGCTCAGCACCCCGTTCGCTGAGCTTGATATGCGCGCCGTCACCCCCGTGTTTGTGGCGGGGTTCCTGCTGCAGGTGCTGCTTGGGGCTATGAGCTACCTGTTGCCGCAGCGTATGGGCGGCGGCCCGGCGGTGGTGCGCGCCTCCAATAAGGAGTTCAGCAGGTTCGCTGCCGCACGCGTGGCAGTGGTTAACCTGAGCCTGATTGTTTTTATGCTTCCGACTACGCTCACCGGTTCGTGGGTGAAGGTTACGGTCTCGGCGATGGGGGCGCTGGGGTTGGCGTCGTTCCTGCCGTGTATGGTGCGCGGGGTGAAGGCGTCGGTGAATACCCGCAAGGAGATGATGGCTGCGCGCGCCCGCGGTGAGAAGCCCTCTTTCGACGGGTCTGGGATTCAGCCTGAGCCGGTGAACCACACCCGGCATTCCCTGTTCGGGGTGCTGGCGGTGGTGCTGGCACTGACCCTGGGTATTGCGGTGGATCCGAGCTCGGTGGGCTTTAACCTTATGGGCGGCTCAACCGCGACCGGCACAGGGCAGACCACCACGGTGAAGGTGAAGGCCACCTCAAACTACCGTTTCACCCCGGACACTGCGCAGGTGCCGGTGGGTAACCGCCTGGTGGTTGAGGTGACGAACGAGGATCAGGGCATGACCCACGATTTGACGTTCAATAACGGCGCTAAGACCGGCACGATTAACCCGGGTGAGACGAAAAGCGTGGATGTTGGCGTGATCACCGCCGACTCTGAGGGCTGGTGCTCTGTTGCCGGGCACCGGCAGCAGGGCATGCTGTTCCATGTGAAGGCCACCGGCTCTAACCTGCAGGCGAACGGGCACCACGGGGGCGGCGCCTCCGGCGGTGGCACGGGGTCGAATGGTTCGGGGTCGAATGTGATGACGGCCCAGAACGGGAACGTTGATCTGCACGCATCCCCCGGAGAGGGCTATGAGCGGCGTGACCCGGTGCTGCAGCCCGTACCTGCGGGTGAGAAGCGTGACGGGAAGACCGTGCACAAAATAACCATGGACGTGCAGGAGCTTAACCGCGAAGTCGCCCCCGGGGTGGATGTGAAGGCGTGGACGTTCAACGGCTCGTATATGGGCCCGATTCTGCACGGCAAACTGGGTGACGTTTTTGAGATTACCCTTGAGAATAACGGGTCGATGGGGCATTCGCTTGATTTCCACGCGGGCATGGTCTCCCCCGATAATACGATGAAAACCATCGCCCCGGGTGAGAAACTGGTGTATCGTTTTGAGGCGACCGGCACCGGCATCTGGCTGTACCACTGCTCGACTACGCCCATGAGCCTGCACATGGCCTCGGGCATGTACGGGGCGGTGGTGATCGACCCGCAGGATATGGACCCGGTGGACCACGAGTATGTGCTGGTGCAGAACGAGACGTACCTGAGCGACACGGGCCAGACTGCGGAGAACGGCAATAAGCTCACTGAGGTTTCGTCCGAGGGTATCGCGGCGGGCACCCCCACGTTCACCATGTTTAACGGGCACGCCACCCAGTACATCAACCAGCCGTTGGAGGCAAAAAAGGGTGATCGGGTGCGTATCTGGCTGATGGCGGCGGGGCCATCAAAGGGCATGAGCTTCCACGTGGTCGGTTCGCAGTTCGACACGGTGTATAAGGAGGGCGGTTACCTGCTGCGGCGCGGTAAAGACCCGTACGGGGTTACCGGCGGGCATTCGCAGGCGCTCGATCTTGACTCGGCGCAGGGCGGGTTCGTTGAGATGCAGTTCCGCGAACCCGGCACCTACACGTTCGTGAATCACCGGTTCGCCGAAATGGAACGCGGTGCGATGGGCAAGATTAAGGTGACAGACAAGTAGCCTCTCCCCTGCCTGCTAGGTGAGGACGAAGTTTTTGGCCCACGTGAAATCCCCCGAAGCGCTCTGCCTACTCCGAAACTCCGGCCCGAACTCAGGACCCCCAGCAGGACAGGCAGTTCTACCGCTGCCTTCTGGGCAATAGCATCTGCGCCCTGCCCTGGCGTAGTCAGAAAGAGTTATTCGATGACAAAGTTGCCATGTTTAAAGATATTACTTGAGACACCAAATCATTTGTATCAAAAAATACGACTATTCGATACTTATCGGTGCTTCCATCAACATCTGGCAGCCAGCAGACAGAAATATTCGAATTGCGATAGTTTGAAGCGTAATAATCTTGGTCAAAGAAATGTTTAGCTTCAGCCCACTTCCCGCTAGGTAATTCAAATAGCTCTTTTAAGCAATTGCTGTTTTTATCCAACACAAAATCATCTAATAATAGATCCAGTTCAATTGCTGATTTATGCTCTTTATCCTGAGAAGCTTCCATGGTCCCTTTTCCTGATGGTGCGAATAATATGAGCGTTTTCTTCTAGGGTTGCCCGTCTAAATTTTACCTGCGCACAACGGCCCGGTTGCCCACCGCCCGGTGCCAGCAACCAGCACCAGCACGCACCCCGTTCACCATGAGGAGGCTCCGGCGGTTAGCGCGTGTGGGCCGCGTCCGGTTCCGCGGCGGGGTGCGTTATTCTAGAAGGCATGGCGTCTGAAAAGTCGAGGGCGGGGTTCCTCACGAAGTTCGTGGCTGGTTTCATGGCTAACTGGCAGGTGATCGCGTCCGTTGTACTGCTTAGCGGCGGCGTGGTGGGGCTCGCGGCAACCTATGACGAGTACTGCCGGGTTACCGATCTGACCTATGCGCCCGCCGAGGTGCGTGAGGATCTGCTGCGGGGCGCATCCGCTACCGGGTACCGCCCGGGGATTCTTGCCGCGCAGCTTGAGACGGAGAGCCACTGGCAGGTGGGTGCTGTCTCTGACGCGCAGGCGCAGGGTATTGCCCAGTTTACCGATGCCGCGTGGGCGCAGTGGGGCCAGGGCGGGGATCGACGCGACCCGCACGACGCGATTGCTGCACAGTCCCGCTACCTGGTTGGGTTGAAGGAGCGTTTAGCTAAATACGCCGCGAATGATGATGAGCTGCTGGATCTGGTGCTGGCCGGGTATAACGCCGGGCCGGGCGCGATTGAGGAGTATAAGGGCATCCCGCCGTACCCCGAGACGCAGAATTATGTGCAGAAGATCCGCAGCTTAGCGGACACTAAATACAAGCAGACCTGCACCCCTGACCGCCGGTTTAAACAGTCGCAGATTGTGCGTGCGGATGCACCGGTCCCTAGCTCGGCTGCTGCCACCCCGAATATATCCGCCCAGGCAGCGGGCCTGTACCGCAGATAACCAAGACGAAAATACCTTGGTGATGAAACCTTAAAGAAGCGAGTAGAGGAATATTTAAATCGCAAAATGAGCAGCTAAACATGGGTGCCTGTCTCAAGGTATAGCTGAAGGAGTATGGTGTGAGAGAAATATTTGAAAAATATAGACTCCCTAAAGCTTATATAGATTTCCTGTATAAAAACAAAAACGGGATTTCACAAGCGCTATTCAATGCAAAAGATTGTAAAAACTATGACGGAGGCGCATTTTATGACTTGTGGAATGAAGATATGCTTCTTGCGGAAACTTTTTCCGATGGCCCCAATTATCAAATCCCATTAAATATTATTGATGAGATAGTCATAGATTCTTATGAACCAAGGTTTTTCGATGAACAAATGGTTAAAAATATGTTTGCTATAGGCTTGTCGGATTCTGGGTTTTTATGTTTTAATCCGCACGATAATTCTCTTTGTGTTTTGCACTCTGATGGTTTTCTCACGACGATTGCCCCATCATTCGAATTTTTTATTAATAATATAAAAAGGTAGTGACCCCCTGCATAACCCTCAAATATAATATAGAAACGGTGCTTTAAATTAATAAGTACCAGCAATCAATAGGCAGAAATTGTACACACAGCCAAAATATTAAATATATCTTGATTTATTTTATTTTAAACAGTATAATGGCAGTGTCTGCTATATTTTTAAATTTATAACTTAGGTAAGGTAAATTTTAAGGCAATAATTTGTGAGGGGATGAGTATAGTGCACAAGGACAATCAAGGTAAGCAGTCACGGCGTCAGGAACTTCCACTATCGCTCTGGGTGTTTGCCCTAGCAACTTTCGTTTTAGCGCTCCCCCGTATTGGTGACGGCCGTATATTACCGATCGATCTCACGACTTCTTCTATTCTCGGCGCGGTTCTTATCGTCTGCGGGTTCTGGATGATGTACCGCGAACACAAGAAGTCTTCTGCGCAGAAAGATAACTCCCACAACCAGTAATTTTTCTACGAAAAAGCATGTCCCATGACTACTTTCTATGCCACGTCAAAGATGGCATACCCGAAATACCACTACAACGTCTTAGACTCTAGCCACAACCACGCCATGTACGAAACCGACGGCAGGCTCCGACTCGGCGGAAAAAACGTTGTTTTCACTAAGGCAGGTACCGAGGAAAAAGTCATCACCGTCAGCCGTGTCCCAGACACCAAACACCACTACACCACAGACTTTGCCGACGGAAACAGTGCCTCCTTAGAAAGGCTAGAGATGATAATCTCCAAGAACTCGTGCTAGCTGCCTTCATAGTACTCTCCCACTACATCGGCGGCAGGCGCGGCTTTGTAGTAGCCGCAGGATAGTCCTTCCCCCTTATTAGCCTCATATATGAACCTCCAGATTTTATCCACACTCCCAGAAGTCTTATGGATACCATCAAGATCACACATTACATTCGTCAGCATGCAAAAGATAGACTGACCCTCACCAGCATTGCTAAAGCCTGCGGGTACAGCCCGTACTATCTCTCACGTCGGTTTAGGCAGGTGAGGGGATACACCATTAAGCAGTATGTTGAGGTGTTGAAAATTCAGTGCAGTATTGAGAGGCTTCTGGATCGTTCCTCGCCCGTTAGTACCGTAACAGCTAGCGCTATTACTGCCGGGTACAGTAGCTTAACGTCCTTCTCCCGCACCTTCAAACAGCATACGGGTAGCTCGCCTCGCGATTATCGCCGGGAGTCTTTTAAAGCCCGGAGTGTGCTCTTGGGACTGTGCGGTCGCACCGCCCAGTTTGAACACCGTCAAAGCGCCGCCACAACACCGCATCAGCTGACGGTGCGAGCCGTGTACCCACCAGATTACCGCAGCGATATTACGTTTATGGGGTTGTTTCCTACTGCAATTCCTAAAGGAGAGCCGGTTATTGGGGTGGCGGTGGTTGGTTCTGCGGAATACACCTTCACGAATATTCCACCCGGAACCTACTACCTGCTGGCGTGCGAGGTGCGTTTCGGGGTGCATCCGCTAAAGGCGCTGAGCCAGAATTACCGCGCTAAAGCAGACTCCTCAATAACATTTGATGCGGCAACAACACCTGAGCCGGTTCACCTGATGATGCGCCTGCCTCTGCCCGAAGACCCGCCTATCACCATGAATTTTCCGGTGTTGCTGGCACGTTACCTGCTGTCATCCCGTAAGAGTCAATAAGTGCGCAATTGAAGATAAGCAAAGGGCAGTGTGGCTTTGCTACCGTGAAATTATTGTCCCCATCATCCGAAATCAGGAGAATTTCACATGGCACAGATGAATGTTTATCTTTCAAACCACCACGGAACCACCCGTGAAGCTTTCGACTTCTATGAGAAGCTTTTCGGGGCGCAGCGAGATGGCCTTATCCGCTACCGGGACATGGCAGACGCGCTCAAGAGCGCTGGGATGTACAAGGAAGAATGGGGTGAGAAGATCGCTCACACCGCCTTAATGTTTAATAACATGACTCTCATGGGCTCGGATGTTATGCATGAGGAAGCACCCGAAGGCGCACCAGCAAGTTTTCTGGTCTATTCGACTGATTCTGTATCCGATGCGGATCGCGTTTTTGCAGCGCTGTCAGAGGGCGGAACCGTACTTTACCCGCTTGAGAAGCAGGTGTGGGAAGCCTACGACGGGCGCTGCATCGACCGGTTCGGCACCGCTTGGGAAGTCATGTACGAAGGGCAGGACCTATAGGGTTCACCCTCTCCTACTGCGGTGAGTACTGTTATTGTTCTTTCACTACAGCTTATTGAAACAACCAGGCAGCCGCAGATTCTCCACCATATAGCCAGTTATACATTGTTTTTATTTTTCAGGGTAATAATTAAGTATTTATTGGAGCTGCCCTCCAATAATAAAGCTCCTCCTCTGTATTCCCCTGATCATCTAATAAATAGGTGCGCACATAAGAGCGAAAAGAGCGCATATTTCGGGTGCATTTTTTATCCCGAAATATGCGCTCTCACAATGTAGGATTACATACACAGAGGGTTCGGCACCGGATATTACTTCATTGAGTTACAGTGCCTGTGCCTCAAAGGTGAGGCACTTTCTTAAGCGTAGGTTTAGGGGTAATAGCCTGCATGGACAATCACATTGGTACGTCCAAAGAACAGGTCGCGGTACAGGCCGAAGAAGGAGAAGCCGTTCGTGGCCTCCTCAAACGAGCCAAGCTCGCGGATATCAGCATTGATGTACTGCATGGTAAAACTCCTATCCCTAGGATTTCCTTGCCAGGGTACGCCCTTTTACAGGGAGAACTGGAAGAAGAGACGGCCAGCAAAAATGTCACGGTAAGCCCCGAACCAGAGACCGCTCGTGGTCTCCTCAAATGAGCCAACCTTACGAATATCAGCATTGATGTACTGCATGTAGAGACTCCTATCTCTAGGGTGTTCCTAAGAGTGGTGTACTCTCAGGCCGGATTATCAATCCGATAGTCCCCATCCTAAGTGAGGTTAAATTTTTAATCCATAAATTTTTAAAAAAATTTAAATTTTTTTGTAAATAATTTCGTATGTAAAATTTCAGTTATGCACTTTTACTTATCAAGGAATATCGTAAATCCTTGTTATAGCAGAGGAATAAAGCCACATTCTCAATATCTGCTGCTCTCTAAAATACGCGGCACTGCGATATATAGTTTTATCAGTATATTAAATGCTCTCCAGGCACCATCATTGCCTGTAGTAGAATAGTGGGCGTGCTCGCTGTGAGAGCACCCACAAACTCGGGCTACCGCCCGCCTATGACGGACAGTAGCCCAAGTGTTTAGGTGTGCCTAGACATGTTGCTGAGAGATGCTAGCTAACCATTCTTTCTGCACAACATATCTAAGCGGGGTAGTCACCTACCTAGTGGGTGGCTACCACGCCTTGGTGGATGCACTGGCTGCGCACCCCACCTTACGGGCCGGAAGCTGAACTGAAGCTGACAAAACGGCTTAGGGCATACCGTCTACCAAGTCCTCAATATCACCCACTAGACTCTGCTACCTAAAAGATCACTGTTGTTCTGGGGATTCTCTCTACTCTCCTTTCTAAACCTGTTCCCTTGCCTCTTGGGTCAACAGGGAAATATCGGTGATAACCAGAGACACCGCTTTCCGGACTAGTGGTGTTTCCAGCGAATAGGGCCAATAGGTGCGTTCACCCGACCGCTTTGAGAACCTCGTCGCGGCCCCTTAGGGATACCAGGAACAGCAATTTATCCCCTCAGATCCCGCCCGTGCAGGGACACAGGTGGGATGGGATCCCGCGGTTAACCCTATTCTTCTTGTTTCGGGGGTGAACACAGCACAGGCGGTGCCCGCCCCCGATCTTTATCTTGCGCCACCGGTGCGGTGCAGTAACCGTGTGAGCGGGTCGCTGTGCCTGTGTGATGCGTGGTGTACATCGTTTCTCACCTCCCTTATCCTGCTGCTGGTTATTTACTGACGTTACTGGGCTGTACTGGTGCGGCCTATGGTCGTGTACTGGCGCGCCGTAAGGAGCAGGCGGGAGCAAGGGCATTATCCGCCGATTCTCCGCTGCAGGGTGAGGTAGAATTCAATGCCTTCCAGATGCAGCGGCTATGCAACGAAAGGGACTCTAGACTAGGGGTTTTATATGCACCGATCCGTCCCGCGGAGCTGCCTGCTTGGACGTTACTCATGCACGCTGCCTCGCGCGGGCAGCCACCGAGAGTAGTTAACACGCTCAAAGGGGCAGCAAGTGTTTGGGGACAGGTGGACGGGCGGGGATTATCCCCTGTTACAGGCAGAAAAAATACGTGGGGAACCCCTCTATGGAGCAAGAAGAAATGGCGGGAACGGCACAAGCTGTTGGGGCTTGGTTTTGTCAAGGTATTGAGATACACGAGAGCAACCCCTAACGACTGTTCTAAACATATGACCGGAAGACTTTAAACCTCAACTTGAGACACAGATTTTCCTAAACCCGCCATTCGACTGTAGAGGATATCTGCGCGATTAACCAACCCCAACTAGACAAATACCAGATTGTGAAAATTTTTCCGTCGCAGTACTAAAGCGCACTCAAAAATATCAAAATACAAACTAGTGTTTAAATTTTACGGGTAAATATTTAAAATCTGATGGCGACTTATTGCTTGCGCGGTACAGTTTTCAGGCTGTTTAGCCGCTAAATTATTGGCTCTCTAACCCTAGTTTCGAAGGGAAAAACAACCTAGCATATTTGAAAAAGACACTCAATACTCACTCTGTGGATCAGGGTGAAAAATTAAAAAATATTAAAGAAAAAGTGCTCTATTTTTTAGATGTTCGGTCTGCATCTGTCCACAATATGACACAGGTTTTTGAGTGGTACAGCCCAATCTGCACCACTGCGTCGCTGCCCTGGGGTGGCGTACAGTCATACGTCCTACGTAAGGAAAATACGTGTAGCCCGCCCCTTCGCAATTGCTCGAAGACTGCTATGAGGCTTTAAGCCCTACCCAAACACCACCCGAACCGTGGAGTAGCCCGAGATCGGGTAGGTGGCGTTCTCGGTGGCGGGCACGTCAGACTCGTCGCCTGGAACAATGCTCTCGGTCGCTTTCAGTAGCTCCTCCATGAGCAGGCGCAGCTCCAAACGGGCCAGCGGGGCACCCGGGCAGACGTGAATACCATCGCCATACACCAGGTTGCGGGACTGGTCACGATGCGGGTTATAGGCTAGCGCATCCTCGAACGCGTCTTCGTCACGGTTGGCACTCGACCAGTTAATCGTCACCCGCGAATTCGCCGGAATAGTACGCCCGCCCAACACGGTGTCTTCGGTAGTCACGCGGCGGTTCGTCACCAGCGGGTCTTCAAGGCGCATAATCTCCTCAACTGCTGCGGCGATTTCCGCATGCCCCTCCCCCAGTGAGTCACGCAGCCGTGCCTGCTCCTGCGGGTTGCGCGCCAAAAAGTTCACGATAATCCCGGCGCACGCCGAAACGGTCGAAAGCTCACCCACCGTCCAGTTACGAATCAGGCTCACAATCTCTTCATCGGTCATGGTGCGCGGCTTGTGGCCGGGCAGCTGCACGGTGTCGGTCAGCAGCTCGGCGGTCACATCCTGCGGGTTCCCGGCGGCGGCCTGCTCGCGGCGCGCATCCAGAAGCTCACGAATATAGGTGTCAAACTCAAGGGCGACCTTGCCGATCTGCTCGCGGTCGCGGCGCAGCGTAGCCTCGCGGTTCTTCTCAATCCACTCGATCAGCGGCTTCTCAAGGCTTGCGGGCCAGCCCATGAACGCGTTCTGGATGCGCATCGCATAAGCCTGCGCGAACCCGTCCATCACATTAACCTCGGTGCCGCGCGGCAGATCAGCCACCAGGTTCTTGACGACCTCACGGATTTTCGGTTCGAACTCCCTCAGGCGTTCGGGGGTGAAGTATTTGTCGTTCACGGCACGGAACGTTGTATGTTCGGGCGCATCCATACCGTTCGGCACGGCAATATGCCTCGTCGAGACGACATTCGAGTAAATGTCGGGATGGTCGAGCACATGCTGCACATCAGCGTTTTTGAACACGGAATAGCCCATGAACTCGTCGTGCGCTACGGGGCAGCGGCGGCGCATCTCATCGTAGGCGGCTACCTGGTTCTTCTGAACCTTCTCACTGCGCAAATCCCAGTCATTTTTCTCGGTGTTGGTCACTTCTTTGCCCCTGATTCAGTTGTTATGTTTGGCTCGTCGGGTGGATTGATACGCGCCACGGGTGTGTGCCGAGAGCCTGCGCGCGTTTGTTTCGGCGTAGTGCCGTCTTATTTGACGGTAGCACTTAACCGCCTGCCCCGCAGGATAGGGGTGCCTTTGCTGGGGTCAGCAAAAACATAGAACTGTTGCTGGTTTAGTTCCTCAGGTAGTCACATGCTGTATGTTTGCAGATTGAACATATGCGTACAGTAAAGTTAGAAATGCCCTTTCTGCAGGGTAATCCCACAGCCACTTTGCGAAGAATATCCTGTGGAGATTCCCAGGGCGGAAAGGCGGTGGGATACGATGTCTTTCTACGACTACGTAGAAACGGCCCAAGCGCTCTTGGTAAGTTTTGCCCTTACCGATGGAGCTGCTCAGGCCGTCTCGTACATCATGAGCTTTGCTTCAAGCCTCATTAAGCTTCTGAAGTAGTGCTCTACCTACCAGGAAGGCTCAGTAGTTGCCGCTGCTGAGTCTTCCGCTGTACGCAGGTAACTTTGCGAAGATATGTTAAGACTAACACAAGCCTTCCCTATCAATGCATCACCTTGAGTAGGACATATGACTGGTCTAGACCCCGTAGAAGAATACGAAGAGCTACTTGATATTGAGGCTCTGCGTAAAGCCCGTGCCGAGGATGATGGTTATCGCATCTCTCTTGAAGACTTTCTACAACAGAATCCGTAAACCGTATCCAGCGGCCTTATTTATCCATGAGCAGGTGGATTTTGGTATGAACAGGCCGATCTGCTCGCGAGCTAAGAGGGGGTGCCGTCTAACGGGTAGCCGCAAACGGGTAGGCGGCGCCCGAGATAACGCCCGCCTCCACGTCTTCCAGGGTTTTGCCGCGGGTCTCGGGCAGGTTACGCCACATGAGCACGGCGATCAGCACATTCACCACCATGAACCCGAAGAATGATCCGGTCAGCCCCAGTGCACCCAAAATAACCGGGAACACGAGGGACAGCAGGCCGTTCATCATCCACCCGCAAAATGCGGAAAGGCCCATGCCTACCGCGCGCACCCGAAGCGGGAACAGCTCGCTCATCAGCACCCACGTCGAAACGTTCAGGCAGGTCTGCATCGACCCCACAAACCCGACCACAAGCACCAGAATAATATAGGGACGCGCGGGGCTGCCCTCCGGCAGGAGCATAGACGCCACCCCGATCAGCAGGTGGAAAAACGCGGTCAGCGAATACCCCGTAATCACCATCGTGCGGCGGTTCACACGCTCCATCATGCGCAGCGAAAAGATCGAGCCGACCACGGCGATAGCGCCCGGGGCAATATTCGCAATGAGTGCCGAACCCTCGTCAAACCCGGCCTCTTTGAGCACCTTAATGCCGTAGTACATGATGGAGTTAATACCGGTGAGCTGCTGCCCGGCACCCACCAAAATACCGACCAGCAGAATCCGCACAAACCATTTTTCACGCAGGATTTTACCCGTGCTGCCCTTAGTCCCCGCGCCGATTTGGGTGCGCGTTTCCTCAAGTGAACGCGCAATGTCTGCGATTTCGGCGTCAGCACGTTCGGCGGGGCGGATGCGCCGCATAATGGTGCGCGCATCCTCGGTGCGCCCCTGCGCGATAAGCCAGCGTGGGGATTCGGGCATGCGCAGCATACCGATGAAAAGCGCGAGCGCAGGCAGAGCGCAGACGGCGAACATCCACCGCCATACACTGTCGTGTTCGCCCCAGAGGTTACCGATGATGGCGTTCACGATGAACGCTGCGAGCTGCCCGCCGACGACCATGAGTTCGTTACGCCCGGAGAGTGATCCGCGAATTTCGTAGGGTGCAAGTTCGGCGAGGAAAACAGGAACGACCGCGGATGCGCCTCCCACAGCGAGCCCGAGCATCGTGCGGCCCATCAGCAGTACAGCAATGCTGGGGGTGAAGACGCATGCGAGCGCGCCCGCGATGAAGAGGATTGAGAGTCCGATGATGGTTTTGCGTCGCCCGATGGCATCTGAGATGCGCCCGGTGACCATGGCTCCGAGGGCGGCAGCGAAGGCAAGAGAGCCTGTGACCCAGCCTTGAATGGTGTTGTCCATGCCGAGTTCGCGGCTCATGGGGTCAAGGGCACCGTTAATAACGCCGGTGTCGTACCCGAAGAGGAGCCCGCCGAAGGTTGCCACCAGCGCGATAACGCCCAGGCGGCGGGTGTGTGCGCCCTGCCCGAGCGGGGGTAATGTGCTGGCGTGGTTCGGCGGCTCGGTGGTGGTGCTCATGCGGGTAGTCTTGTCTCTCATGCGGTCGGGTGTTCTGCGTTTTTGTGTGGTGCAGGGGTTTAACGCCCGCCCCGGCGGCAGTATTCCCGTTCAGCAATATCTGTGGTGAAGGTTGTGTTAGAAAAGTGCGATGCGCTCGGGGGCGGGGAAAATCTCGTTGAGCCGCGCCAGTTCGTCATCGTTGAACCGCACGCTTGCGGCCTGCGCGTTTGCGCGTACCTGGTCGGGGGTGGTTGCCCCAGCGATCACGCTGGCAACGGGGCTCTGCTGTTTGAGCCAAGAGATGGAGGTTTGAACCTCAGAGATCCCCAGATCGGCGCAGAATTCGCGGTAGGCGTCGAGTTGTTCCCAGTCGGCTTGCGCGAGTACCTGCGCTTTGGAGTGCGACAGACGTGACCCTGCAGGGATGCTGTCGCGGCGGTATTTTCCGGTCAAAAGCCCGTTTGCGAGCGGGAAATACGGAAGCACCCCGAGCCCGAAATGGCGGGCGGCGGGAAGAATTTCGAGTTCGGCACGGCGGTCCAGCAGGTTGTAGTGGTTTTCGGCGGCGATAAACCGCTCAGTGCCGAGCTCGCGGGCGAGATGCTCGGCGTGGGCAAGCTGCCACCCCGCAAAGTTGGAGTGCCCCAGGTAACGTACCTTTCCGCTGGTCACGAGCGTGTCGAGAGCAGATAGGGTCTCTTCCAGCGGGGTGTTCGGGTCGGGGCTGTGGTAGAAATACAGGTCAATGTACTCGGTTCCCAGGCGGCGCAGTGAACCTTCGACGGCACGCATGATGTATCGGCGTGAGCCGCGCGCATCCCAGTCGTTGCCGTTGAGGGTACCGGTGGGAAGCCCGAATTTGGTGACGATGATCAGGTCATCGCGGTTGAGGTTGAGTTCGCGCATCGCGGTGCCGAACATGGTTTCTGAAAGCCCGGGCTCGGCACCGTACAGGTCGGCAATATCGAAGAAGCCGATGCCCGCCTCAACTGCGGCGGCGATAACAGCGTTGGTGCCTTCCTGAGTTTGAGTGGGGGTGCCGGGGCGTCCCAGGTTGTTGCAGCCGATACCGACGGAGGGCACGACCAGCCCGGAGTTACCCAGGCGTGCATATGCGGGAGATTCGATGCGTTCCATACATTTACTCTACCGTGTTTGACAGTACATGGTCGCAACATAACGTTCACGGCGCTCTGCAATTCTTTCGCAGGCAGATAGTTTCGTGACGAGCAGATAACATTCCGCTATCTGCTCGTCGAAATATTATCTGCTCGCGGCCAAATCAGGTGGAGGCTTCAATACGCTAGTCCAAACTGCCGCGAACCTATATGACGTATTGTTTCGCCGCATCCCACAATATTAAGCGGTTATGACCGTGCGACGACATGTGCCGACATATTCTTGCTGGCACCGCGTATCCTGCCTAAAGTAGGAGTGTTATCTATCCAGAGCGACCGAGAGATCTGGCTCTTAGACGTCGCAGCAACCTCGCCAGCCTCCACCCATTGGGTGGACGGACAAGGTGCTCCCGCCAGAACCGATAGAAGTGAATTCCCTTCGCGTCTTGCTAAGATTCGGCGTACCTTCGGGCACGCTTCTATCGGGTGAACACGGAGGAATGAAAATGACGACAGTTCACCCGGCTCTCTCCTACGAGCTGTATCCGCCACGGTCGCACGCAAGCTGCGATTCCCTACTCAAAACCATTACCGAGCTTGAACAAACCAACCCGGATTACGTGTCCGTCACCTATTCGGGCGATGCGCAGCGCCGCCAAAAGACGCTGGCTCTGCTCGATCACCTGGTACATGAAACCTCGCTGAACCCACTGGCGCATCTCATCTGCGTGGGGCATTCCGTGGCCGATTTGGAACGCTCGGTTCGTCTGATTCTGGGGATTGGAGTACGCGGGTTCTTGGCGCTGCGCGGCGATATTCCACCCGAAAACACGCGCCCGCTTGAGCTGCCTTTTGCCCGCTACCTGGTGGAGCTGATTCGCAGGGTGGAACGTGAGGATTTCGCGCATCTTGCCGCGGGGAAGGTATCGATTGGGGTTGCGGCATACCCACATAAGCACCCCGAATCGTCCTCGCTTCTTCAAGACATTGAGATTCTGCTTTCAAAGCAGCGTGCCGGGGCGGATTTCGCCATCACCCAGGTTTTCTTTGAGACCGAGCGCTATTCGGGGCTTGTAGATGCGGCGCGCCTTGCCGGGGTTCAGATGCCCATTATCCCCGGTATTATGCCCGTTACCTCACTGACTCGGCTGACGAAGCTGTGCGAGCTTGCCGGACTTGAAGTACCGCGCGAGCTGGCGCATCGCCTAGAAACCGCGAGCGATCCGCGCGAGCTGCACCGCATCGGCGTGGAACATGCGCTCAACCAATGCCGCAAGGTGCTTGATGCTGGCGCCCCCGGCCTGCATTTCTTCACATTTAACGAGCATGAGGCTGTGCTGGACGTCCTCGAAGAACTCGACGTTCCGCGCTACTCGAACCGTTTCAAACTCCCCCTAAGCGATCTTCAATACCTCTAAACTCCCCTTTTATTTGACACCCTCCCACAGTAAGGAACTAGGATGACCCACACCCCATTCCCCACAGCAACCATCATCGGTTACCCCCGCGTGGGCCGTTTCCGCGAGCTGAAGAAGGCACAGGAAGCGTTCTGGAAAGGCAAAATCACGCAGGATGAACTGCGCCAGGCGGCCGCAGATGTGCAGCGCACCTACTATGACCGTGTGATCGAGCGCGGTCTTAGCGCAACCGATTCGTCTATTCCGGCGACTTTCTCGTACTACGATCAGGTGCTCGATGCCGTGCGCCTTTTCACCCTCGTGCCCAAGCGTCTTGCCGACGCCAAGGATGCGCGCGGCCTGCTCGATCTGCCTGGATACTTTGCTCTAGCGCGCGGCACCGAGACGCTGCCTCCGCTGGAGATGACGAAATGGTTCGACACGAACTACCACTACCTGGTGCCCGAGATCGGTCCGGATACCGAGATCACGCTGAATCTTGAGGCTATTGACGAGCAGCTTGAAGTCGCCAAGGAGCACGGGGTGACGGTGCGCCCGCAGCTGGTCGGCCCGCTCACCCTGCTTCTCGGGGCGAAAGCCGAACAGGGTTCGCCCGAAGGGTTCACGCCGCTGGATCGCCTGGACGATTTCGTGAAAGCCTACCGGCAGGTGCTCGCCGAGCTGGAGGAGCGCGGCGTGCAGTGGGTGCAGCTCGACGAACCCGGCCTGACCGTGGACCGCGACATTCCCAACGCCAAAATCGCCGAATTGGCGCGTGAAACTTACACCGCGTTGGCAGCCGAAACGAACCGCCCCGCAATCCTGGTGACAAGCCCCTACGGCAACCTGCGCGAGAACCTGCCCGCACTGTTAGACACCGGTATTGAGGCGCTGCATCTCGACCTGGTTTCCACGCTCTACGATGCCGAGGCGCTGACCGCCTTCAAAGACTCCGGCGTAACCCTGGTGGCAGGTGCCATTAACGGGCGCAATATTTGGCGCGCCGACCTGCGAGCGCTCCTGCACGCGCTCCAGAACATTAACGGCGGTGCGGTGGCGGTTGCGTCCTCAACCTCGCTGCAGCATGTGCCGCACGATCTTGACCTTGAAGACCCCGCCGATGTGCCCGTAGACGGTCTGGCTTTTGCCGACCAGAAAGTCGCCGAGATCGTGACTCTTGCCCGCGGTCTTGCCGACGGTGAATCTGCGGTTGAGGCAGAGTTGAAGACCGCCGACGAAGCGCTGGCACGTTTCACAGCCGACCCGCGTAAGCATAATGCGGCAATCCGTGAGCGTGCCGCATCCGTGAAACCGCAGGATTTTGAGCGTCCCGAGCTGAAGATCCGCCGGGATGCCCAGGCTGACCTGAATCTGCCGAAGCTGCCGACCACGACCATTGGTTCGTTCCCGCAGACCGGCGATATTCGCCGCCACCGTGCAGAGGCACGTGCCAGTAAAATCACGCAGCAGCAGCTTGACGAGTTCCTGCGTGAAGAGATCGCCTCCGTTATTAAACTCCAGGAAGATTTGGGCCTGGATGTGCTCGTGCACGGCGAAGCCGAACGTAACGACATGGTGCAGTACTTCGCCGAAAATTTCGATGGTTTCGCCACAACGAAGCACGGCTGGGTGCAGTCCTACGGTTCACGCTGCACCCGCCCATCGGTGCTGTTCGGTGATGTGAAACGCTCAGGTGAAGGGCTGCGCGGCGAGGCCGTGACCGTGCCCTGGATTTCCTACGCCCAGTCGCTCACCGGTCGTCCCGTTAAGGGCATGCTGACCGGCCCGGTGACTATTCTGGCCTGGTCGTTCGTGCGTGATGACCAGCCGCGCGAGGAAACCGCGAACCAGGTGGCGTTGGCGCTCGCCGACGAAATCGCCGATTTGGAAGAGGCGGGCATCCGCATTATTCAGGTGGATGAACCGGCACTGCGTGAGCTTCTGCCGCTGCGCCGCGATGAGCAGCCTGCGTACCTGAAGTGGTCGGTAAACGCATTCCGCCTGGCAACGAGCGCGGTCGAGGATAAAACTCAGGTTCACACCCACCTGTGCTACTCGGAATTCAATGAGATTATTGATTCGATTAATGCCCTGAATGCGGATGTGACCAGTATTGAGGCTGCGCGCTCGCATATGGAGCTGCTGGCCGATATTCCCGAAAGCTATGTTTCGGGGCTGGGCCCGGGTGTGTGGGATATTCACTCGCCGCGTGTGCCTTCGCAGGCCGAGGTTGAGGAGCTGATCCGTGCCGCGATTGGGTACGGAACCATCTCTGACCTGTGGGTTAACCCGGATTGCGGTTTGAAGACCCGCGACTACGAGGAGACAAAGAGGACGCTGGAGAACGTGGTGTCCGCCGCGAAGAAGGTTCGGGTGAGCCTGTAGTCTCTGGCGCGGAGCCTCTCCCCTACCCCTATAAAGTGCCTTAATTACAGGCTTAAACAATCACAATAATTCCGCGAGCAGCGGGGTTTTGCCTGAGAAGGTGATATTTTCTCACCTTTTCGGCAAAATACCCGCTGCTCGCGGATTGTTTTCCCCGCATCCCGGGCCATCCTGCGGGCAGATTGAGGGGTAACCTCATACTGCGGGGTGAGGCGCGCCATCTGCTCACCCCCTAGAATGGGTTCATGGATAACACTAAAAAATCAGGTATTGTCACCGAATGGGTCGATTCAAACGTCAAACCGGGCGATGATTTCTTCCGCCACGTGAACGGCGCGTGGCTTGACACGTACGAGATCCCCGCCGACCGCTCCAAAGACGGCGGCCTGTACACCCTGCGCGATGACGCCGAGAAGCATGTGCGTGAGATTATTGAGCGCGTCGCAAAAGAACAGCCTGCTTCCCGTATTGGTGCACTGTACAACTCGTTCATGGACACCAAGAAAATTGAGGCGGATGGCCTGGACCCGCTGCTGAAAGAGGTCGCCCCCGTCCTGAACGCGCAGACCCTGCAGCAGCTGGCGGTCACCCTGGCGCTGCTCTCACGCGCGGGTATTTCGCAGCTGATCGGCTGGTACACGAGTATCGATTCGAAGGACCCGCAGAAATACACGTTCTATATGACCCAGTCGGGCCTGAACCTGCCGGATGAGGCGTACTACCGTGAGGAGAAGTACGAGCAGGTGTGCTCCGCCTATATTGAGCATATTGCGCGTGTTTTTGAGCTGACTGGCTTGGCGGAGGGGTTCAGCCTCACCCCGGCGGAGGCGGCGAAACTGATTTTTGCGCATGAGGCCGAGATCGCCGCCCACCACTGGGATGTGGTCGCTAACCGCGACGCCGAGGCGCGGTACAACCCGGTGGATGCGGCTGAGCTTGAGGAGAAGTTCCCCGGGTTCCAGTTCTCGCACTGGCTGCGGGCGCTTGGTGCTGACCCCGACAGCATGGGCAAGGTGGTGGTATCTCAGCCGTCGTTCTTTGAGGGTGTGGCGCGCCTGTGGGAGCAGACGCCGCTGCTGACGTGGAAGCTGTGGGCGGTGTGGAATGCTGTGCATTCGCGGGCGCCGTTTATGTATGACGAGCTGGTGCAGGCGAATTTCGATTTTTACGGCCGCACCCTTTCGGGTACGGAGAAGCTGCGCGATAGGTGGAAACGCGGCGTGGGCACGGTTGAGAAGGCGCTCGATCAGGAGGTCGGCAAGGAGTACGTGGCGGTGCATTTCCCGCCAGAGCATAAGGCGAAGATGCTCAAACTGGTGGATAACCTGCTGGAGGCATACCGCCGCTCGATCACGAACCTGGAGTGGATGACTGAGGCCACCCGGGCGAAGGCCCTGGAGAAGCTGTCCATGTTCGTGACGAAAATCGGTTACCCGGATGAGTGGCGTGACTACTCGAAACTTGAGCTGGTTGAGGGTGATCTGTTCGAGAATTTGCGCCGCGCCTCCGTCTTTGACTGTGATTTTATGCTGGAACGCAATGGCCAGCCGGTGGATAAGAATGAGTGGCTGATGTCGCCGCAGACGGTAAACGCCTACTATATGCCCCCGGCGAATGAGATCGTGTTCCCGGCCGCTATTTTGCGCCCGCCGTTCTTCGACCCCGAGGCCGACGACGCAGCAAACTACGGCGGTATTGGTATGGTGATCGGGCACGAGATCGGCCACGGTTTTGATGATAAGGGCTCACGCTATGACGGCACGGGGGCGCTGAATAACTGGTGGACCGATGAGGACTATGAGGAGTTCAATAAGCGCACGCACGCCCTGGTTGAGCAGTATAACGCCTACACCCCGGTGGGTCTTGACCCGGAAAAGTTCCGGGTAAACGGTGAGCTGACGCTGGGTGAGAATATTGGTGACTTGGCGGGACTGTCAATCGCGATTGAGGCGTATAAGATCGCCCTTGAACAGCAGGGTATTAATTCGTTGGAGGACGCGCCGGTGCTTGATGGGATGAGCGCGGCGCAGCGTCTGCTGTGGTCCACGGCCCAGGGCTGGCGCACAAAATCCCGCCCGCAGCACGCGGAGATGATGATTTCGGTGGATCCGCACTCCCCCGATGAGTTCCGGGTGAACGGCACGGTACGCAATATTGACGAGTTCTACACGGCTTTCGGTGTTGCTGAGGGCGATCAGCTGTACCTGCCGCCTGAGGAGCGGGTGCGCATCTGGCTGTAGCGCCCTGTGCCTTTGGCAGAATCTTTAGCAGACCCACAGCCCCGCGGGCAGAGGGTATCGGTTTGAGCAGCGGATATTTTCTCCTCTGTTAGAACACATATCCTCTGCTCGCGGCCTCAGGGGCTAGATGTTAGGTCGTGCGGCGGGTCCACTTGGTGAGGGTAAGACCCGCTGTAACAGCTATGAGGGATGCGGCACACACTATGGCGTACAGCCCGGTATCAGCCCATACACTCACATGTGAGAACAGCAGGCTGCCTAATGCGGTGAAGAGTGCAGTTGCCAGGAAAATAACCGACATAACTTTCCCAATATGTTTGGGGTTACTGTTCTTCTGCACATCACTATATAGTCGAATATTGTAAATAACTATAATTCCTGCGCTTATAAATAATGCACAAAATACACTAATAATTCCGGGAATGATAGCTATACAGTACGCGCAGCACATCAGAAATAGTAGAGTATTTGGGTGAGCTTTTGCCCCAAGACTGGGCGTTTTATGAATAATAGCGGATGCAGCCACAGCACCCAGCGCCGAGATAAACATGCCCAACCCGTACATGTTTGAGTCCATCCCCAGGTGCGCCACTCGCCCCAGCAGCAGATACAGAGTGGAGGCTCCCCACACGTTGATGACCGTAATGTAGAGTACCTCGCGTCTAAGATATGCTGAAGAGGCTATATATGCTAGTCCATCACTTAAATCACGGGTTATTCGAGGTTTTCCTTCCTTCACCTCAGCACGAGACACACGCCGCCCCGAAGGCAGATACAGAGTGATTACCAAAGAGAGCATGAAGGAGACAAAATTGACAATCAGCGCAGCTTCAAGAGCATCAGCTGTCTGTTGCGCCAGGATAGCTGCACCCACTAGCGGGCCCGCCGAACGCGATAATTCCCCTACCACCGAATAAACACTATTGTATTTTTCAAACTCTTGAGTATGGAGTATTTCAGGAATGATAGCCCGGCTGGTGGGCGCATATATTGTTGCGATAAGCGACAACCATGCCGAAAGAATGAGCACAATAAAAACACTTGCGTGCCTGTCAAGGTATATCGATAATACGGCGGCGACTATACAGAAAATACTGTTTATAATGTCATAGGCGATAAGCAGTGTTTTCTTATTGTATCTGTCAATAATCGTGAACCCCAGAATACTGGCAAGAAGCACCCCTGCCCCATTGAGTGCGTTCATCAGCCCCACCATCTGATTACCTGCATGTTGGCTCACGTACCATGCGACCACCACAGTGTAGGCGATCGACCCTACTCGGGAGAGGGCGGTGGCAGGAATAAGGTTGTGTGCCCTGCTGTATCTGTTAACCACCTGGTTTATCACCGTTTCATCATTACCCATACGGCGCAGCTTCTAGCTCGCAGTGTTAGATTTTTATATCCTTCGCGGGTGCATAAGAGTGCATCTATACCTTGTTCGTGCCGCTGGTTGCGGAGGAGGAGAGCGAGGCGTCAGTACTGATGACCCACTTGTTGTCTTTGTAGGTTAGATGCATCTCTGCGTCATCGGTTATTTCCCGCTTGTCACTGGAAATATCTCGCGCACGGCCATCTGACACAGCGAACTCCCCGATAGTGATTTTCGTTGTGCAAGGCCACATGTATGTGTCGTCTTTTCTCGTGGGCAGGGGATCTTTAAGGATGAAAACGCACTTGGATTCCCCCACCCATGCCTTGGTGAAGGGTTTCCCAAAATACTCGTACACGCCCTTTTTGACTGCCTCCTCCATGTTCACCTGCTGAATACAGGTATCTTCCCCAGTGTTTATGGCGTAGGTGATGGCGGCTGCATAATGCCCGAGGGCGGAGTAGATTCCCGCAACGGTTTTATTGTCGATGTTGGCGGGTTTGACGGGTTTGGGTACGTTCTTGGCGCGGTGCTCTCGGGTGGCGGGTTCGTAGGTTCCCGCGGAGGTGTCGTAGCTGTCGAACTTGATCTCGCCTGAGTAGTCTCCCCTCATATCTGTGAGCTGGGCGGAGGAAGTGCAGGCCCCTAACGCGGTGGCACCTGTTGCGGCGATCCCCGTGAGCACGGCGCGGCGGGTCACGGCGGAAGTTCGGTTTAATGCGGAAGCCATAGGGTCATCGTTCCTTTTGCGGTCGATGGTCGGTTCTTCATTCATCATATCGACCGCCGGGGAACATCTAAAGACCCCACCGCCTTCACTGTGGTGCAGGTAACCAATATTATGGCTTGTGAATCATCTGTAACACTCGTGAGCTGTTCTACTTTGCGCGGAGCACAGAAGAAACAGGGCACCGGGTCCTGCGGGGGGGGCGAGCGCGGCAGCAGCCTTGTGCTGGCACCCTAGACGCGGGAGGTGCCCCCTGCACCGGGCGATGAGGAGCTGCTGTCGCTGGGCAGGGTATCAAAGACCCACCGCTCATCCTTGTACCGGGCAACAATATCCATGGGGTACTCTTGTGACCGTTCTGATTCTGGGACTTCTTCCACTGAACGATTCTTCACCCGGAAGGGGCCGATTTTAAGAGTGAACAGAGCTGGCCACGTGTAGGTATCGCCGTCTTGCCGGGGTGTAGCCTCTTTAAGACTAATGATCAGTGTGGGGTCAGCAAGCCAGGTGGAGCCGCTAACACGGCCTATAGCTCTTGTCAGAGAGGCTTTATCTTCGCTGCTTAATGCGCTTTTTCCAACACATTCCGCGTCGCCGCTGTTGAACCCGTAGATGTAGGCGGCAGCCAAGTAGGCAATATTGGCGTGGAGTCCGGCCACACTATTCTTATTCGCTTCTTCGGGAAGAATAGGTTTGGGGACGTTTTTGGCGCGGTGTTCCCGAGTGGCGGGTTCGTAGGTTCCCGCGGAGGTGTCGTAGTTCTCGATTTTCGCTTCGCCGCTAAAGTCGGTGCGTTCAGAGCTTGAGGAGCTGGCTGCCCCTTCCTCTATTGTTTGTGTGGTGGCAGGCACCAGTGTGGAGGCGCATCCTGTGAGCGCGGTAGCCGCTGCAATACCCACGGTCATGAGTGCGGTGCGGCGGGTATAGGCGGAAGTTGTCATAGTGTGTCATCCTCAACGATTGGTGATTGCCATATTAGTTTATCTGTATGGAGGTATCTAGTTTAACGGCTTAACCACGGTGTTGCTTGTTATTTTGGCAAGTCTTTCATCTCTGGCGGCTGGCGCCTGGGCCTGAAAACTGATCGTCCTGGGCTCATCTGAGAGAACCGAAAACGGGTGGAGGTTCAGTCTCCAACGCACTGCCCGTCGGCGCGCAGCGCATACTCAAACATTAACCCTGAATATTGTGTTAAAGCAGCGCTAAAACCCTTCGCGCCGCACTGTCCGGGCCACTTTTGCGCGACTATTCAGGTTCTTTCCGTACAATAGAATACGTTGCCTCCGTACAGGTGCGCGGCACCCGAATAACCGTGCACGGTACGTATTGGCGGCTTCACCGTGACTATTAGTGCGCTACAGAAAGGGTGTCCAGTGTCTGACATTCCCGCCTCCGAACCACAGTTCGGTGCACCCCCAACCGTTACCCAGGCCCCGGCCAGGCTGGGCACCCAAGGCACCCTGGATTTGGTGAAAAAAGAGACCCGCGCACCCGAGGCAGCCACGGTGAATAACGGCGCTGATGAGCTGGCAATAGCGCTGAATAACACCGACCTGAAATCCCCCACGCTGCTTGACACCCTTGAGAACACGATCTCGGTGTACGGTGCCGACACGTTCAACGGTATTGACGTAATCACCCAGCGGCTGCTGAACATGCAGGAGCTTGAGCTCGCCCCCGAGTCACCGCAAACGAAAGCCTCGAAAAACTTGGCTGAACTACGCGCGCAGATCAACTCCCTGGATTACAGCGCAATTGACGGCACCCCCGGCAAACGCGGCCTGGCAAAACGCCTGCTGGGGCGCGGCAAAAACAAGATGGAGGCGTTCTTCTACCAGTACGCCACCGTCAACCGCAATATTGAGGGCATCAGCAAAAAACTTAAAAAGTCCACGGACGCCCTGGTGATGCAGCAAGCGGAACTGGTGAAGCTGCGTGAACGCCTGCAGGAAGGCATGCGGGATTTGAACGAGAAAGTTGCGGTGCTTCAGCAGTTCGCCGATATGGTGCGTGCCGCCGCCGAAGAGACCCGCCTTGAAGGGGACGAAGAGACCGCGCGCATTTACACCGAGAAGGTGCTGTACGTGACCGAGCAGCGCATCAGCGACCTGCTCACGAAGCTTGAAATCGCCGGGCAGGCGTACCTGACCAGTGACGTTGTCTCCAGCAACGGTAAAGAGCTGATTCGCGGTATCCGCCGCGCCGAAGACACCACCCTGTGGGCGTACAAGATGACCGCCTACATTGCCCGCTCTTTGGGCATGCAGGAGGCGGTGCTGCAGCAGCTTGGCGCCCTGAAACAAACCACGGAGAACGCGATCACGCGCAACGCCGAGATGCTCTCCTCGCAGGCTACGCGTATCCAGCAGATGGCGTCCCAGCCCGCAATCGACCCGCAGGTGCTGGAGCAGGCGCACGGCAAGGTGCTGGCCGCTCTTGATGAAATTTCTTCCTTCAGGCAGGGGGCGGTGGATGCGTTCGCCCAGTCAAACCAGATGCTGCGGGAGCTCACCGCCGACTCGATGCGCCGCGTCGAACGCAGCAACGCCGAAGAGAACACGGTCACCGGCGGCGGTTCTGCCCGCGCCATCACCGGGAACTAGCGCCAATGAGCTTCCTTAAATGGTTTCTTGGGGTTCAGGATACACACCCCGCACCCCAGCCCGGGCAGCAGCCAGCCCCACCCGGGGCGGGGGTGGGCGAACATACCGCCCAGACCGGTAACGCACAGGCATACCCGCAGGTACACGAGCCCACACCCGCCGAGGTGATCGCGGAGGCCAGCATACGCCTGGGGCAGTTCGCTGACACGGTACCGCCTCGGGCGCTCTTTCCGGCGTTTGAGATGGTCGAGACCTACCGGAAGATCACGGATGAGGCGGGGTCTAACACGCACCGGGCGCTGCCGGAAACAACCTCATACACCCTGCAGACGGCGCTAAGCACCTACCTGCCGAACCTTTTCACCGCCTATACGCGCACCCACTCCCCCACCGAGACGCAAACCACCGAGCTGGTGCAGGCGCTCACAGAGGCGAACCGCGAGTTCTCCACCGCCCTGAACCTGGTGCGGGCCGGGCACAGCATGGACCTTGAGACACACACCCTGTTTATGCGTAAGCGCATGGTGGCATGATGGGGGCGGTAACATGATGGAACTGAGCATCGGGCAGAACGTGAACCTGACCCAGGCCGCCCCCGAGGTGCACAATATCCTGGTGGGACTGCGGTGGCGCACCGACGAACCGCTGCTGCGTGAATGCCTGGAAGCCGGGGTGCTGCTCACAACGGGCGGGCGCCTGGTGAACCGCCGCGACTTCGTATTCGCGCACCAGGTGCTTGACAGCTCCGCCAGTGTGCACCGCCGCGAGCTCATGGGCGACGACAAGGCACAGTTCGGCATACATTTACCAGAGGTTCCGGCGGATGTGGACTCGCTGGAGGTGGTGCTTTTCATTAACGGGGAAAGCTCAATACGGCTTAACCGTGCCAGCGGCATACGGGCCCGCGTCATTAACCCGGCCACGGGAGCCACCATGTTCCGTGCACCCCTGGCGCAGGTGGGCCGCAGCGCGGCGGTGCGCCTCATGCAGGTGTACCGGCACCGTGGGGACTGGAAGGTGCGTGCGGTGTGTGACGAATGGGCAGATGTTCCAGCGATGCTGCGGGGGTTCGGGTTGTGAGCCGCTACAGCTTCTTAACGGCGTACCTGGCCGACCCGGCGCCGCAGAATACTCGTGACCACGGCGGCAGCGCCCCTACCACCACGGGCGGCGCGGCGGCCCACGCACCCCAGCGAACAGCCTCGGCCGCCACCCAAAACACCCGGTACAGTTCCCCCACACCGGCGGCACAGCCCGGTGGCGGCGGGCGTCGCGTGCAGGCCCCCTCAGTCGTCAAACCCGGCGGGGCGAATAGCGCGGGGCGGGCGGTGGCCCCGCCAGATATGCGTAAACCCGCGCGCCGCACCGCCACCTACACCCCCGCAGAGCCCAACAGCCAAATATCGCGGGCACCCTCCGGGGCCGAAACCACCGAAACATCCACACCCGTAACCGCCAGCCCTATACCAGACCCCGAACCGCACTGGTGGGGGTCCGCCCCGAACATCACCAAAGCGGCGCAGGAGGAACGGGCCTTCATACTTGATGCGGTACAGTCCGGAATCGGCGGGGTGAGCATCACCGGCACGAACCTGCACGCAACCCTGCTCACCTGGGACGGCACCACCATCGACTACCCCGAGCCTTCACGACCCGAACCCATTGATACGGTCACCAGGATCACTCTCAACACCGACTGCACGGTGCTGAGCATACCGCCGCGGGCGCTCGCGCAGCTGCGTTCGTTGGTTGTGGGCGGAGAAAATCTTATACTGGCCAACACCAGCCTGGGGTTTACCCGAACCCTGGACAGGGGCGCGCTAGTATTAAGCGAGAGTGGGTACGCTACGCTCGCAATAGCCATTATTGGCTAGAAATAACCACCATAAATAGATAAGAGATAAGGAAAGGTACATGGCTGCTATTAAGCTCACCAAAGGCAACCCCATTAACCTCACCAAGGAGGCCCCCGGCCTGAAGAACCTCACCATCGGTCTCGGCTGGGACCTGTCAATTGCCGGGGAAGCGTACGACCTGGACGCCTCGGTCATGCTCACCGATGAGAACGACAAGATCATTTTCGATGACGCCTCCCTGATCTTCTTCAATAACCCCACCAGCGCGGACGGGGCGATCGTGCACACCGGTGATAACCGCACGGGTGACGCCGAAGGCGACGATGAGACGATTATCGTGAACCTTGAGAAGGTGGACCCTCAGATTCAGCGTGTGCACATCCTCGCCTCCATTTACGAGGGTGAGAAGACCGGCAAGAACTTCGGTGTGGTGCGCAACGCCTATGTGCGCCTGATTAATGACGACACCAACGAAGAGATCGCCCGCTACGACCTGTCCGAAGACTGCTCGGCGGCACCGGCGGTGCTGTTCGCTGTGGTGTACCGCCATAATGGCGAGTGGCGTTTCAAGGCTGTGGAAGACCCCTTCACCGGTGGCCTGCCGCACCTGCTCACCTCTTACGGTTTTACCGTCTAGAACCCTCTAGACAGCACACACACGCTCTATAAGGAGAGCTTTTAGTCAATGGCATTGTTGAAATTCTTCAAATATGACCTGCTCATCACCCTCGCGGCACTCGTTGTGGCGATGTTCTACGGCGGTGTTTCGGGCATGGTTTCCGCTGCGATCCTGATCGTGCTTGAGATCGTGTTCTCGTTCGATAACGCGGGCGTGAACGCGAAATACCTGAACAAGATGTCGCACGCCTGGCGCCGGATCTTCCTGACCGTAGGCGTGCTCGTAGCGGTATTCGGAATGCGTCTGGTGTTCCCGTTCCTGATCGTGTGCCTGGCCGGTAACGTGGGACCGGTCGAAGCGTGGAACCTGGCCATGGAGCGCGGCGACCCGCACACCCCCGGCACTTACGGCTACATTCTGGAATCGGCGCATCACACGATCGCCTCTTTCGGCGGCATGTTCCTGCTGATGCTGTTCCTCTCATTCCTGTTCGAGGCAGGTAAGGATGTGCACTGGCTGGCGGTCATTGAGAGGCCGCTGGCTAAGGCGGGGCATTTCGACTCAATGCCGGTGCTGGTTTCGGGTGCGATCCTGTTGGCGGCCGCACAATTGTTCGGGGCCGAGCACCATGAACAGTACACGATCCTGCTCTCCGGGCTGCTGGGTATGCTCACGTTCCTGGCGACGAACGGTCTGGCGACGTTCATGGAAGACCGCAATGAGGCTCAGGAAGAGTCCCTGTCGGAGGTCGCCATGCTCACGGGTAAGGCCGCGTTCTCCATGTTCATCTTCCTGGAGGTGCTGGATGCGTCATTCAGCTTCGACGGGGTGCTGGGCGCTTTCGCGGTGACTTCCGACCCGATTATTATTGCGATCGGCCTGGGTGTGGGCGCCCTGTTCGTTCGTTCAATGACGATCTACCTGGTTGAGAAAGGCACCCTGCAGGAGCTGCGCTACCTGGATCACGGCGCGCACTGGGCGATCGGTGTTCTGGCGCTCATGCTGATAGCGACCCTGAAGTGGGATATCCCGGATTATGTGATCGGTTTATCCGGCATCGTGTTCATTGCGGGTTCGGTCATCTCATCCCGCCGCGCTAACCGTGCCGAAGCCGCCGAGAATGATGGGGACGCCAAAGAACCTGTAGCCTCGGGAAGCTCAACCGACTAGGCCGCCCTGTGAGCGTGTCCGTAACCGCTGCCGGGTGGCCGCCCCACTGGGGTGGGTGCTGCCGCCCGGCGCGGCATGACAACTAACGTACAACGATGTAGAAGGGTAGAGAAACTATGGCCATTAACCTTTCAAAAGGCCAAAAGATTAACCTGTCAAAAGATAGCGGCCTCACCCAGGTGCGCCTGGGGCTGGGCTGGGACCCGATCAAGGTGAAGGGCTTCTTTGGGCGCACCAAGGAGAAGGCCGTGGACCTGGACGCCTCGGTGCTAGCCTATGATGCCTCGGGGCAAATGGTTGAGGCCGTGTTTTACGGGTCGTTGCGTGCCGCAAACGGCTCAATCATTCACCACGGTGATAACCTCACCGGTGCCGGTGATGGCGACGACGAGGTTATAGACATTAACCTGCCCGGGGTGGATGCCCGCGTCAACACCCTGGCGCTGGTGATCACCTCATATTCGGGTGATCAGTTCAGCAGTATTGAGAACGCGTTTGTGCGCGTCGAAAATGTGGAAAACCGGCAGGAGCTGGCCCGTTTTGAGATGACGCAGAAAGGCTCGCACACGGGCCTGATGGTCGCCTCCATTAGCCGGGACGGGAACGACTGGGTGTTTAAGGCTGTGGGTTCGCCGCTGCCGGGCGCTGCACGCACCCCGCGGGACGTTATCGACCCGGCTCGCGCCTACCTGTAACTTGCCAGCTAACGCGAACCGTAGAAGCAGGTTCCGGCCCGTGATACAGGGGTGCCCCAGATGGTTAGCCATCTGGGGCACCCCTGTTACGTACTTTAGTCAGTCATGGTGCGCACCCCGACACTTCGGCGGCGCTGCACCAGCCACGTGTCTTTGAAGCAAACGTAGGTAACCGCCTAGATTGAACTGCTGGGCGAGGCACTGGCTGATGCACCCGGCGACTGAGAGTTGAAGTCACTAAGATGCCACGCACCATCCGAATATTTGGCAGTAAGCTCACCCTTATACGTGTGCTTCCGTTCTGCCTCCTTGAACTCCTGCACTTTTCCGGGAGCTGCTATATATTCCCCAAGGTCAGAGGTGAATGTAGCAGGCCAATGGTAAGTGTCATCACGTTTAGTAGGCTGGGGTTCTTCCAGAACAGCCGTAAAAGTGGGGTTATCAAGCCATGCTTCCCCCTCTTTAAACGCCTTGTACATATCCCTGGCAGAATCCTTAGTAATGTCCCGTTTGTCTTCGTCATTGAGGTCTGACTGCTCAAGATACTGGTCGTCTCCCGTAGCGAAAAGATATTGTAGCGACGCTATCATGAACGCAAGAGACGAGTAGAGGCCCGCCGCTGACTCCTCACGAATATTATCAGGCTTAACAGGTTTGGGCACGTTCTTCGGTGGCTGGGTGCGGGTAGCTGGCCTGTAGGTTCCCGCAGAGGTGTCGTAGCTTTCGAGCTTCACCTCACCTCTATAGTCTTTCTCGGGCTCTTTTTTCTGATCATCATCAGAAATATCTGAGGCAGAAGAGTTTATATTTAACCCGCTGCAGGCGGTTAAAAACGTAAGGGAGCCAGCGCCTAAAAAGCCGAAGGCGGCACGGCGGTTCACTATGAATGTCATGTTAGGTTTCCTTTCAGCTGGGAATAACCAGCCTCAGCATCATACTGAGCTTTCACCACGGTGAGCGGGGGTTTTCCAGCCCAAATCTGCGCTGCAGCTTTTTGCGCAGGCAAGAATTTTCCGCATACCCAAGGTGCAGGGGCGACTTACGGCTTCACCGTTGAAGAGAGTGCCTGAATACCGGCAAGCTCCCACACACCACCTGTATACTCGCCACGCATAACAACTTTGCTACTAATTTTCCGTTCATTAGCAGGCATATCGCGCACTTGACCGGCAGCCACTAAGTAGGTACCTACTGCGGTTGTGATGGTTGCTGGCCATAGATAGTATTTACCTGATTTATTGGACGAGGATGTTTCTAGGGTGATGACATACTTGGGATCTTCAAACCAGACTTCACCTGTTTGCAGAACCGAGTACTGTTCAACCATTATGTCGTAGTTTTTCTTCTCCTCTGGGTGAAGTTTGACCTGCTCAGTGTACTGGGAATCCCCAGTGGTCATGAGGTACTGCATTGAGGCTGCCATGAATGCCAAGGATGAGTAGAACCCTTCCTCAGAGTTCTCGTTCATATTCTTTGGTTTGATGGGCTTGGGCACGTTCTTCGCTGGCTGGGTGCGGGTAGCTGGCGAGTAGGTTCCCGCAGAGGTGTCGTAGCTTTCGAGCTTCACCTCCCCTTTATGGTCTACCGACGACGAGCTGGACGGTGAATTAGAGGCTGCAGAAGACGACGGACTCGCTGGACCGGCGGAGGCACTGGACGATGCGCTACTACTCTCAGCTTCTTGATGCTTCACAACGGTTCTTATAGGGGCGCAGGCAGACAACAATGCCGCAGCAGATCCAGCACCTGCAAAGTTCAGCGCGGCACGGCGGTTAAATACGGAAGTCACAATATTATCGATCTCATTTGTCCAGATTCAGGATGTTTGACTCTTTTATTGTAGCTAAAATTCGTTTTTACTACCTTAAATTTCTTTTTATGAGTTATCTGAAAGATCATAGATCATGATGGTAACTTCCCACACGCCACCAGTGTATTTCCCTGTCATATACCCCTTTTGAGGTTTTTCAGTCCCTGTAGAGGGCATAGGGACTGTTTGGCCTTGCGCATAATGGATGTTTTTACCGTAGTCAAAAACGAACGTAGAGGGCCATGTGTAGCCAGAGCCTGACTTGGTGGGCTGGTCAGTTGTTAATGTAATAACAATCTTGGGGCTTTCAAACCACGCGACACCACCCGCAATATACTGCGCAGCCTCATCATCCTCGCTCAGGTCCTCTTCCTCATCAACTTTTACTTGATCGAGGTATTGCCGGTCGCCTGTTGTCACAAAATACTGGAATGAAGCGGCATAGAAGGCGACTGTTGAGTATAGACCAGCCACTGAGTTTTCATTCATATTCGCTGGTTTAATAGGTTTGGGCACATTCCGCGGGGGATGCTCGCTGGTGCCGGGCTCATAGGTGCCTGCGGAGGTGTCGTATTTCTCTAGTTTTGCCTCACCTTTATAGCTCTTTGCAGACTCCGAAGATGCTGGTGAAGACGATGACGTAGAGGCCGCAGGGCTCACGGATTCCTCAGACGGCTCCGGAGAATGTGAATTGGGGCTGCTACTACTGCTACTGCTGCTGCTATCGCCGCTACTTTTCCTAACGCTTCTCTGCGGAGCACAGGCCGCTAAAAATGCAGCAGACCCTGCGCCCAAAAGACCCAGAGCGGCACGGCGGTTAAACACGGAAGTCATGACAGGGGTCGCATCCTTTCCACATAAGGTGATCGCGCACTCTTATCATACAGCGACAGCTCACCCACTGAATGCCTGATGAGCTGAAGTTAACGGCCTCGCATTTACCCCCTGAACAAGACATACGAAGCTTCCTAGCCCCAGGTATATGTATCTTGTTCTACCGAACTAGCCTGTCAACTAGATTGTAGCGAACCAAGAGTGCCAATCTGCCACACACCGTCAATGTACTCGCCACGAAACACAGCATTCATACTGTGCTTCTGTTCCTTGGCACTAACAGGTTTTGACTGCCCATTAACAGCATATACATGTGTCCCAACGTCGATTCTCATCTCCGCTGGCCAGAGATAATATTGGCTTGTTTTATTAGGCTCCGAGCTTTTCAGATCAAATACTACTTTGACATTTGAATACCAGACAAGGCCACCTGCTACATAGCTAACGTATTGGCTGAATTTGCCCTCAAAACCTTCTTTCTCTCTCTTCTCTAGTTTGACCTGATCCATATACGTTGTATCCCCAGAGCGCATAGCATATTCCAGCCCTGCCGCATAGAACGCAAGGGTTGAGTAGAACCCAGCCACCGAGTTTTCATTCATATTGTCAGGTTTAATGGGTTTAGGCATATTCCGGGGAGGATGTTCACTTGTACCAGGCTCGTAGGTACCTGCGGAGGTATCGTACTTTTCAAGTCTCGCTTCGCCGCTGTAGTCTTTTTTCTGTGCAGTTGGCGAAGCCGATGCCGTGCTAGCAGGACTCTCGGAAGCTGATTCGCTAGGGCTCTCTGCACCTTTCTTGACACTTCTTAGCGGGGCGCAGGCCGCTAAAAATGCAGCAGACCCTGCGCCCAAAAGACCCAGGGCGGTACGGCGGTTAAACACGGAAGTCATGACAGGGGTCGCATCCTTTCCACATAAGGTGATCGCGCACTCTTATCATACAGCGGCGGGGGCAGAAGTAGCGGTTCGAAGGTGCGTGCGCCCTTAATAATAGAATGCAGGCCACATCCATCAAGAGGGACAGTAGGCGCCTAGGCGTATACCACCCCCATATGGCAGACTCATGAGACAGGAAGCTCTTACAGGTATCGCCCGTGGCCATGATTACCCATAAAAGTTACGCGCTCCTCATATGAGTCTTCCCATACTGATACACCACTATTTACCCTCGTTATCTTGAGCCTTAAAAACCTGGCTTGGCATATGCTCTACAGTTTCAAGATGGATCTCGCTCTCAACGGCATCAACACGCCAGTCACCGTCCTCCCACACCATCGGCACGGAGAACTTAGCAATATGATTCTGCCCATCAGATTTCCACAGAAAAACAGCGTCAACCACAGCCCGCTCTGGCGAGTAAGACTTTATATCATAACCAGCGATACGGGCATCAGCAGAGTCAGCCGGATGGCTCTCAGGAGCTTCAGGCTTATATTCAGCAGCAACACGCTTTGAGAGTAAACCCCTACGCTCTGCCTCAGTTGCATTAATATCACTTTCAGCAGCCATGTACGTGATAGCTGCCATAGCAGCACCGGTTGGGTTATGAGCAAAGCAATATCCCACAACACCAGGCGTATAGGTAGGACCATACGTTGCAGAGACCGGATATTTAATACCATCATAGGTTTTCTTAAACCGGTAATCTGATGGCGCTTCTACGCTGAATTCTTTCTCAGAAGCCACCGGCACATCGCACTTATGATCGCCACGGCCTGTAGGTGGTGTGCTTGTTTGCTGTCCGCTACCCGACGGCGCAGAACTAGATGATGCCACCGCTGCACCCTCAGCAGAGTTTTTAGTCTCCCCCTTATTTCCCATTAGATTCCACACCAGCAAAACAGCTAGTATTAGAATCACGCCGAGCATTACGATAAAAAGAAAATTACGCTTCTGCCCCTCAAGCACACGAGACATTAAGCACCTCCAAAATAGTTATTCATACAATAATTACTGACTGTGGCAATCATGGTTATAAGAACAGCTGCCCACCCTCTGCTGATACCGCAGGTGGGTCCAGCAGTGCAGTTTCCTCCGCGATAAACATGACTGACCGACCAGCCCCAACATAATGGTCACGCACGGGCTGGCAGGCTGCCCATACCTCGTTGGTGCCGCGCCCAATACCCAGAAGACACCGTAACTTTTGTGTGTGAACGGGCTGCACCTTAGCCCTCTGTTTCGTTTTACGGAGGAATAACCCCCTAAATGCCAGGAGATAGCGAGTAACGATAAGGGGGCTCTGTGGAGTGTATGTAAAAGAAGAAGATAGTCCGACGTTATCAATAGTTGTAGAAAGGAGGGCAAGCACACCTCTGCCATGCTGCCCTTTGGGTACTGCAATGTGCCCACGGCTGCCAATGGCAGATACAGTTGTAAAGCTACCCGAGCCAGCAGCAGCGCCACACCTTATCGGCGTTCTCATAAAGGTATATTTCTTTCTAATTATCGGCAGATGAAACGGCTGTACCGTCCACATTTTATTATAGGCAAATGAATATTAAAGATTCAAACATGTTATATATAAATCATATTGCAGATAGATACTTCTAAAACTATCTTAAAATCTCAAGAGGTAAAAAATTATATTTATCCGTAAAGTAAAAGCTACCCGGGCCTATAAACCATGCAACCACTCAAACACCTTAAGCAGAGGTCTGATACAGCACCCCGGGTCTACCCTGTGCTATATAACAATTCGCCTGGATTGAGAGGCTGTTTCATCACCCAATCCAGGCGAACTTTAGTTCTTTTCAAGAATAGTTAATCTATAGCTGCAAGGCATATAACAAACATACGTCAGGGAACACTCACAACCGCAGTGGTAGGACTAAAGCAGTTCCCTGGAGGGCTCTTTATGCCTGCTGCTTGCGCTTCCGCGATGCGGCATAGGTGAGAGCTACACCCGTTGCGAATAGTCCTGCAGCGGTAGCCACCGGAGTAGTCGAGAAGCCGGTGTTCGCCAAGCTACCGGTGCTCTTCGCTGCGGTCGCCTGACTCTCACTCTGCACACCCTGCGCAGCAGAAGCAGCGGCCGGGTTATTAGCAGGCACAGCAACAGTCCCAGAGTCTTGAGCCTGCTGAGCGGCAGGAGCAGCCGGGGCGGCCTGAGAACCTGCAACAGCGGCAGACCCGCCGGACGCACCATTAGCTGCAGCACCAGCACCCGAGCCGCCAGCTGCCGCCTCAGAAGCAGGGGTGTAGGCAGGAGTATAGGCCGGAGCCTGTGCAGCCTGTGCCTGCGCGGCGGGGGCCGCCTGAACAGTAGCCTGAGCGGCAGGGGCTTGCACGGGCGCTGCCTGAACCGGGGCCTGTGCAGCGGAACCGCCTGCCACAGAGGTGTCGGCCGGGGCGGCAGGAGCTACCGGGGCTGCCGGAACAGGGGTTTCAACTGGTGCGGGCTGGGCAGGCTGAGCAGGAGCAGGATCGGTATCAACCACGGGAGCCGCCGGGGCCTCAGGCGCTGGAGTGGGGTTAATTGCCGGGTCGGCAGGTGCTGGGGTCGGATCAATGGCAGGATCTGCCGGTGTCGCATCCCCTGGAGTGGGAGTCAGCCCAGGGGTAGGGAACAAACCGACGGGGTCCTGCTCTGTGGCAAGAACCGGAGCCTCAGGCTCAGCAGCAGGCTGAACGACAGCCGCCGGGGAAGCCGCAGCAGCGGGCTCTTCAGTTGCCACAGCCGCAGGGGTGTACGCTTCAGAGGGGGCGTCATCAGCCATAGCCGGAACCATATTAATAGCTGCAAGAACAGCCAAACCGCCCAGTATTGTCACTTGTTTCTTCATGGGGTCACTCACTCTCCATCTTTCTTAATAATTGTCATGTGGTGATGGTCGGCTGATAACAGCACGGATGCTCCATCATGGTTAACACCAAGAACCTCACCTTCCGGGCTCTTGCGCACCCCACCGGGTCCAGCCCACGAAACGCCGCCCGTGCCGCCAGAAAGGTGAAAGCCCACCGGAAGTGGGGTAGCTTTTTCAGGGGCCATTTCTATGGTATACGTTGAACGAGTGTTACAGTTGATAATTTGCTTACCTAACAGTAGTGTCGAACCAGAAAAATCTACCTTGGCGCCCTCTGATACATCAACAGAGACCTTCGCCGCAATATCATCAGAACTCACCGACTGAAAAACCAGGGTTGAACGGCCATCAACAGACCAAAGCGTCATCACCTCGCCACGCGAGCTCACCCCAGCCCACGATGTAAGACGCGCACTCTCCCCCGGTGAGGCAAGCTTATGCGAATCCTCAACCTTGCCGGATGCATCGGCTGTAACAACTGTTCCTCCGTCCTGGGAAGTAGCCCAGTACGCCCGTGAACCATCAGTAGAAATAAACGACGCGCCCTCGGCCGGGGTGCGAAACTCTTTGGGCGATGACCCCAGCAGTGTTACTTTCGCTGGTTTAGACGGGTTATCACGGTTAACCAAAGCAGTAACCCCTTGACGGGTGAGCATTTGCTGGTCTTTAGCGGAGTACCGCAGCACCTCACTGAATTTCTTATCACTGGACCACGTGAGGTAGGACTCTTTACCGACGTATGCGAAACCACCCTGGTGGGGCCGTATTGTCAGTTCAGAAAGCGCACTATCGGGTTCTTTTACCTCCGTTTTGCTGACTTCCTCCCCCGTCTGAGCCGATACAACATACAGTGTTTTACCGGACAGGTAGGTGACATATTTACCATCCTGCGAGACGGCGGAAACTTCAGCAGCACCGGCTAACTGGACGGTGTCACCTTTCTTCTCCTGGGTAGAGTCGGGACTTTGGGGGTCTGTACTAGTTTTATGAGGCTGAGCTGAGACAGTTCTCTCCCCATGATTCGAGAAGAAAAATATGACTCCCCACACGCTGCCGCCCAGCAGCCCCACGACAAGAACCAGTGCCAGCGGAACAAGAAACGCTGCTCGCTTGTAGAAGGGTTTCTTCTCCGCAGCAGGGGCCGCTACCGCTGCTTGAGAAAACACCATATTGTCGGGCTCGACAAAACCATTCGGGTATACCACCATGACTCTGTTACCGCCCTGCGCATCTGTTACATGGACGTATACCGGGCGCCTTAGGTTACTGGCAATAGTGGAAACATAAGCATAGGAGCGGGACAAAGCAGCATCAGTTGTGGCCTCTTGAATGAAGCGAACCCCTTGATCCTGAATAGCCAATTCAACAACAGCTGGCCCTCGAACAACGGCATCCACACGCGGGTACCTTGACGGCTCCATTCTTCCCTCCTTGCATGCCCCTATTCATCATAGAATCTGGGCAATTGGCACACACTACGGGGTACTCATAAATGTACATATATCGTAGCAAGGTTCACCGAATCACTAATATAATCTGACTGCTCAGCCCTACCAGGTATACGGTCAGCTATCCTGGCCAAAAAACGGTGATTAACATATTTTTCGCTGGTGCACAGACCTATCAGTTCATAGCTTCCTACCTACATTCACTGGAACACGCCAGTGATTTCAAAAATTAGACAAAGAGTTGATATATGATATCGGGTAAGAAATTATTGAATTATAACCGCTACAAATTTATTTCAAGATAAAGATAACTATGAATAAAATACGCGGCACACCCAAAAACACACACTACAACCCAAACCACAAGGAAAAACACACCATGCCACTACACACCTTCACCACAATCCTACAAATTTCCGCAGGGATCATGATACTCTACGGCATCCGCGACGAATACAAACGCTACCGCGATAAGAAAAAAGGGAAAATCGTCAAACGCCTCCCCCGCCTTGAAGGCGCCGCAACTATTTTCGGCTGCATCTGCCTCGTCGGCTTCTTCATCGCCTTATTCATAGCACTCCCAGCATCCGAATGGCTCCCCAACTGGTACTACTTCGCAGGCGGCATACTCTCCGCAGCAACCGGAATCGCCCTGCTATACCGCTACGAAACAAAATACCTCAGCATCAACCCCGACGCCACCATCACCTACCGCAGCAGCTTCGGACAACCCCACACCGCACCCGTGAGCTCAATTAACGAATACAAGTACACCCCAGGACACACGCACTTAAACAACGAATATATCGAAGACAACCTCTGGCTCTGGGACAGCAAAAATAACACCATCGCCACCTACTCCCCCGAATACCTGAAAGAATACAGCATCATGGCCCACCTCGTCTTCCGATGCGCACGCGGACACTGGCCCGACATGAACAACCCCGACGAAGCAGCCATCATCAAAAAAGCCACCACCAGCAAAGGACGCGGAGAAATCATCCGCTACCTACAAGAAAACACCGAAGCCACAGGACTCGCCAACCACCCCCCAGCCTAAAATAGCAACAGCCTACAGCCATTCAAGAGGTTTAGATGTCTATCCCCACCCTCACCTTCTCCACCACCGCCCTCGCACTCACCCTCTACATCCTCCACGACGAAATACAACGCACCCGAGACAAACACAACACCAGCACCATCAAACGACCACCCCGCTACAACGGATGGATAGGCATCACCACAACCCTCTTCTGGGCCAGCGCCCTCACCCTCCTCCTCTTCGCAACCCCCACACCCGAAACAGGCGCCATCCTCGCCAGCACAGCCTTCTGCTTCCTCGGACTATTCCTACTACACAAGTACGCCACCAGCTACCTCAGCATCAACCCCAACGGAACCATCACCCACCGCACCTGGACCGGACGCCGCATCACCACCCCCATCACCTCCATCAACGCCTACACCTACACCCCCACAGAAACCACCGCCGAAGGCGACTTCCACCCCGACCAGCTCAAACTCTACAACAGCAAAGGACAAATAATAGCCTCCTTCTCCCCCAGGATCCTCAAGGAATACACCATCGCAGCCCACCTCATCTTCCGACACACCGAACACCGCTGGGCCGACATGAACACCCCAGAAGACGCACACACCATCACAAAAGCCGCCGCCCACCCCCTAAACATCACCCGATCCCTGCGCAGGTTCCGCAACGGCAACAACCTCGCCGCCGAAACCTTCACCCCCACACACCCCAAAAACTAACCCTGGGTTGCATAAGAATCACCGCCGAGGCGGGGTGTTTAAGTCTCTGATTGTTCTAAACGCCCTAGGGTGAGAACGTATCTTTTCTACGGCTCACAAGACACCACTACCTAGGTGAGCGTCGTTGTGTTTTTCGGCGAACCGACCCTTGAAGCTCCCGCGCATACACACCCAACGAACTCACTAACACAT
>ERZ1023282.25-NODE-25-length-119613-cov-8.844544_pt1 | contig 119613 bp, 104 predicted proteins | sample MGYA00521262_ERZ1023282 | MGnify/ENA primary metagenome ERZ1023282 (study PRJEB32759, sample SAMN07749867) | skin metagenome | biome: transportation; feature: city; material: polyester macromolecule | host: Homo sapiens | place: Hong Kong:KT line | collected... | reverse complement strand
ATGTTTCTTGCTTTTAGCAATTGGTGTGATTATGCGGTTCTGGGGAAATGCATGCTCGGGTGACTTGCTTGTAAGGTTTGCTGTTGGTGTAGTTGGGGTCTTATCCGCAGAAAGATGGTGAAAACATGGTGGGGAAGGGCGAGATGTTTTTGGGTGTTCGGAAAGAGTGGTTGGCTGCGATTGATTGGTGGAGTTCTGGGATTTTTATTGGGATTTCTCAGTTTTTGATCGGGTGGCCTTTGCTGGGGTTTATTCTGCAGACCTCGCGTTCTCTTCCGGTGGGCGAGAATGTCTTGTTTTATGGGTATGTGCTGTTGTTTCCTGTGTTCGGGACGGTTTATACTGGGTGTCTTTTTTATTTTCTGAATGCTAGTACTGTGTCGCAGCTGATTTGGTTGGCGTCTCCTCATGTGGGGATGTTGGTGGTGGGGATTTTGCCGTATCCGTGGAATCTTCCGTCTATGTTTGGGTTTGTTGCTGTGGTGACGGGGTTGTATCCGGGGGTTTTGCTGTATCAGTTGTTGGAGTTGCGGCGTCGTAGTCGGATGTCGTCGGATGAGTTGGAGGTGTTTCTTGCGGAGCTTGAGGTTCGGGAGGCAGAGGCACAAGAACGGGAGGATAAGATTTCTGCTATCTATGTATCGTTTTTTTTCTTGCTTATGGTGGTTGTTGTGGATTTTATGTCGGTGGGTATTCCGACGATACATTGGAAGTGGTATGACCCGTTGCCAATGTTTGGGCAGGCTTTAGTGGTTTCTTCTGTGGGTATGGCGGTGTCGGTGTTGGTGAAGCGTGTGCTGGGGTGGAAGGTCTCGGGGTGGGTGTATGCTGTGTTGCTGGTGGTGAGTGTGGTGGGTGTGTTGTTGGTGTGGGGTTATCCGGTGGTGTTGTTGGTGGCCCCGTGGTGGGTTGCTTATGGGATAGGTAGTGATTGGGTAGCTTTGGTTGAAGAAACCGCGCGTAGCATTTTGAAAAGTTTGCGTCTTTACACACAGAAATAATTTTTAAGAGTGGTTTTATGTGATTTATTATTTGTTAAATTTTAGTCTAGGGATATTTGTTGTGAATGCTGGACTGTGACGGCGTTGGCTGACGGTTTGAAATCCAGAGCTATTTTTCGCCGTCAGTGTCGTCTGTGGCGTCGTCGCGGGGTTCTTGCCGCTGCCTGTCTCGTTTTTGCCGTTCTGCTTTGGCTTTGAGCCAGCGCAGGTACTCTTCATCGTCGTCGGGGGCTTTCGGCGCGGGAGGCACAGTACCCCGCCTGCCTTTCAAACCCCGGCCCGTATCCGCAGCGGGCGGCTGCTCGGCTGCACTTTTTTCGCTGCGGGGCCTGCCGAAGAACAGCCAGAAAACCGGCCCCACAACGGGGAAGAAGATGATGACAATAATCCACAGCCACTTGGGGAGGGTGCGCGCATCGGCGGCCGGTGTGCGGGCGGCATCCAGCAGGGTGTACAGGCTCAACCCAATCACCAGCGCGAACGCGCCGATTATCATCATCGCTCGTGTCATGCTCTAAGTCTGCCACAGGAATCTTGGGGGCGCATCCATGCTGCGGCTAGACTGGTGGGTATGAACTTCTTCAAGTACACCCTGGTACGTTTCGGCTTGCTCGTGTTCTTCTTCTACCTGTATGAGCTGCTGGGGGCTGGGATTCTCGTCTCGGGGGGTTGCGCGATTGTTTCGGCTTTTGCGGTGGCGTATATTTTCTTCCCGCGTCTGCACGCGGCCGCCAGCCAGGATACGGCCCGGTTTTTTAAGCGCACCCCCAAGGTGAAAAATAAGGAAGAAGAGGAAAACCGCGCTATTGAGGATGAGCTGGTGGAGTCGCAGAAAAAAGAATCTGGGGAGGACTTCTAAACAGCTCCCGGCGCCTGCGTCTGCACACGTGATGGGCCGGGCCCGCCGTGTTTTTGCCAGCAGGTAGTGCGGCTGCGCCGAGCCCACAGCACGCGCAGAAGGCTAGGTCTCTTATTCTGCCTAGAGAACCTAGCCTTCTGCGGACAGGTGGTGCGCCAGCCTACCCCTGTGCCAGGTATTCCAAGAACTGGTGGGTCAGCTGTGGATCGTGCGCCAGGGCGGTCCCATTAAGCCGTGTGACGGGTGCGAGCAGCCGCACCGAGGATGAGAGCCACACCCCGTCAGATTCAAAAAGGTCCTGCGGGTACAGCGGGCCGTAGCCCAGCTCCCAGCCGTCGCGCCGCGCCGCCTCAAAAATAGCGCCCTGTGTGGTGCCGGGCAGTATCCCGTGGTTCGGTTCGGGTGTGTACAGCATTTTCTTCCCGTGCTCAATGCGCGCCATGAGCACCGATGAGGTTGCCCCCTCCAGAATGCGGCGGTTGTCGGTCATAAAAATCGCGTCGTCCGCGCCGTGGGAGTGAACGTACCGCAGCACCGCCATATTCACCGCGTATGAGAGGGTTTTCGCGCCCGCCAGCAGCCACGGGTATGCGGTGTTGTCGGCGGGGTCGTGCCCGCGCGGCAGCAGCATGGCCTTCACGCCGTTCTGCCGCTGGTTCACGGTAGTTTCGGGTACCGGGGATGCGATTAGCAGCGTGTATGGCCCGGCGGGCATCCCCGCAGAGGCGCTCGGCAGCCCGCGTGAGGTAATGATTTTGACGATATGCTCTTCGCCGAGTTCCGTGTGAGCGCCGGGCACGGCCTGGTCGAGGAGGCCCGCCAGCGCATCCCGCAGCTGGTGCAGGTCAGGTTCGGGCAGGTCGAGCATACGCGCCGAAGATTCGAGTCGGGTGAGGTGCATATCAAGTTTTCGCACCCGCCGATTGACGGCGAGCATGGTCTCAAAAACGCCGTCACCACGGGTAAATCCTTGGTCTTCCACGCCGATAAGCGGCTGGGCGGGGTCTACAGCAACGCCTTGCGGGTTCTCTGAATTTAGGAGTATCACGGAACTAGTCATGTTTCCAGTGTAGTGGCTCACGTGCCTTCACAGCAGTGTACGCCGAGCGGGCCCAGCTCCCAGGTGGCGTTTTCGGCGATAAAGTATATGTCTGCTTCGGCGATGTCCTCGAAGGTTTCGGGGTTGTCGTTGTCCCCCTCGATGTCGAGCCCGATTTTGCCGTCCCGTTCGAGAACATGAACTCCGCTGCATATGCTGATGAACGGGCCTTGCACCCGGTAGTCCGAAATATCTTCCAGGGTTACGGTGACGTGCCGCCAGACGTCGTCGGTAGCGGCCTTCTCCCAGCCGCCGTCTACATGGGTCCGGTCCACCGCGCAGAATCGCAGACGAACAGCTGTTCCCTTTGCATAGGTTACGGTGATCGAATCCAGCCAGCAGTCGTAGAAGTGGTTGAATCGTTTGATGATCTCTGCACTTGTGAGGTTTTCGTCGGGGCTCACGGTCAGCCTCCTTAAAATCTTAGGATTTATCAGGATACCAGTTACCTGCGCGAATACGCCGAGAAGCGTATTTTCGCTCGAAAAGGTGATATTTTCTCATTTTCTCGACTAAAAATCCGCTTCTCACGCATCAGCGTGTTAACACGTGCGATGTAAGGAGAGGGCTAGTGCCCGCCCGTGCCGCCGTCTGTCGCGTAGTCGGAGTCTTTACGCGGGGTTGAGAAGAGGGTGATTCCGGTCAGTACCGCAAACCCCAGAATTGAGAACGCCATCGGCAGGTAGGCGCCCTCACCGCCGAGGGACACTAAGGGCGCTGCAACCCCACCCAGAAGCGCCTGAATCGTGCCCATTACTGCGGATGCGCTGCCCGCCATATGGCGTGCCTCGTTCAGTGCCAGCGCCGAGGCGTTACCGAAGATCAGGCCCACCGAGCAGGTGAGGCAGAACAGCAGAACCAGGGTGGGCCACAGCGAAATCCCGATGAGGAACGAACCGGTAAGCAGCACCGAAACAACCAGCAGAGCGCTCACACCAATATTTACGATGGTGCGTTGGGCGACCTTCCCCACCAGCGCAGTCGCCAGCGAGCTCATGGCCACAATGCCCAGGGAGTTCACTCCGAACGCGAGAGTGTACTGCCCGGCGTCAAGCCCCAGGATTTTCTGCAGCACAAAGGTTGAGCCCGAAATGTACGAGAAGAGCGCCCCGAACGCGAAGCACATGGTCAGTGAGAACCCCATGTACCGGCGGATCCTGAACACCTTCGGAATCTCGGAGTACACACTCAACGCGGTGCCTTGGTAGCGTTTTTCGGCGGGCAGGGTTTCCCGCAGAATAAAGATGACGGCGAGCATAAGGGCACCGGTAATGACGGTCAGCACGTTAAACACTGAACGCCACGTACCCCATGAGAGCACCCACCCGCCAAAGAGCGGCGCCAGCACGGGGGCGAACCCGTTAATCATCATCATGATGCCCATGAGCTTGGCGGTGGCCAGCCCCTTCGTGGTGTCGGCGACGATGGAGCGGGCCAGTACCGCACCGACTGAGCCGCTGAAGCCCATCAGAAAACGTGCCGCAATGAACACCTCAATGGTGGGGGAGAAGGCGCATAGCGCCGTGGCGGCGAAGCACACGGCTGAGCCGATCAGTAGCGGGGTGCGACGCCCGGTTTTGTCGGAGAGCGGGCCGATTATAAGCTGCCCGAGCGCCATACCAACCATGAAGGCGCTGAGGGTCATGGAGGCGGCAGCCTCGGTGGTGTGCAGCTCCTCGGCAATGGTCGGCAGTGAGGCGATATACATGTCGATGCCCAGCGGGGCGATGGCGGTGAGCGCCGCCAGGGTGACAATAGTTGCCGGGGAAAGCCCGAATGAGGGCTTCGCGTGGTTGGGGTGCTGAGTATTGGTCTGTGACGTAGACACTGGTGTACTGTATGCTTTCTAAATTTTGGGGATGCGCAACGGCGCCGGGGCCTGCCTGCTGCTTCGTGGGGCGGGCGGGTACACCCGGCTAGAAACGCACTCATCCAGTCTAGCGGCGGTCACTCACGCACCGTAAGCCAGTGGATGCGTGACCTGCACCTCTTCCGGAGTGGTGGGGTTCGAGGGCGGAACCAGCCCAAGCCGGTTCGCTACCCGGTGCGGTACACCCAGTCGGGCCCCTCAGGCCAGCCGGGGCTGGTGATGTAGTACGAGCCATAATCCTCGAATAGTTGCTCTTCTTGCGCGGCCCACATGTTCCAGTAGGGCCGGTAGGTTTCCCCGTCGCGCGCCATCGCCCGCTCATACCGCACCCCGGTACCGGCCAGCACCAGCACACCGTAGCTGAACGCCCCGCAGAGCGCCCCCACCCCTTCGCACACGATCACCGGCGCGGCATCCGGGAGCACAGTGACTGGTGGGGCCGGGCGGTTCTGCTCCCAATCCCAGGGGGTGTAGCTGCCGGGCGTGTGCTCGGCCAGGCTGGCACTGAGGCGCACCCACTGCTCCACCCCGGCCTTTAGACCGTCCCAGCCGGGGTACATGTTCTCAAGGGATAGCTCCAACACCGTCAGCGGCCCGCCCTGTGCCGGGTGCTGCCGCAGGGTGGCGGCAAGCCGCCGCGCGAGAGTGGTTTTACCGCTGCCGCTGCGCCCGTCCACGGCAATAATGTACGGGCGTGGGCCACTGACAATGTGGGGCAGCAAATCATCCGTGAGGCCCCGGAACTGGTCGCTCACGCGGCGTCGCCCTCGGCGGCAAGACCCGCGATCAGCGCCCGCGCCGCGGTGTCGATAAGCTCGGTTGTGTACTCGAAGTCGCGCATCTGCCCATACCAGGGGTCGTAGATGCCCAGCTCGTCCAGGTTTTTGCCCGCCATTGCGGGGTCGAAGGAGCGCATCATACGGATTTTGGCTTTGTCGTCTTCGGTGCGCGCAAGCTGTTTCAGGTGCAGGTAGTGCGGGGTGTCCATCGCCAGAATCAGGTCGTAGCGGTCGAAGTCTTCAGCAACGAATCTGGATGCGCGGTGCCCGCTGGGGTCGATGCCGCGCGCGGTGAGTATGCGCCCGGCGCGGGTGTCGATGGGGTTGCCGATTTCGTAGTCCGTGATGGCGGAGGACGCGACCTCAACCTCAAGCCCCGCCTGGCGCGCGTGCTCACGAATCAGGTACTCGCCCACGGGGGAGCGGCAAATATTTCCGGTGCAAACAGTCATGATGCGGTACATGGTTTTAAGTGTATGCCAGCGGCACCGGAAAGGCAGCGGTATTAGGGCTGCCTGCCGAAGCGTCGTTTCTATTCAGAAGAGTTTTTTGCATTCAGAAGAGCTTATCGCTTCTGAATGCAAAAAACTCTTCCAGATAGGCAAGCAAGTTTTGGCTGTTACACCTCAAAACGAGTTTTAGCCTCGCGCAAGTACGCCTCCCACAGAGCATAGAGTTTGTCGATGTTCTCTTGGCGAGTGTACGTTGAAGGGTCATAGTCGGTCGGGGGCATGTATCGCACGAACGGGGCCACATCCTTGGGGTAGCCAAAATCGGCGTGAAGAATTTCTACCTCGCCCAGCGGGTCGTCAAAGTTCTTGCGGTGCTCATACACATGTTTGAGCAACAGGTACAGCCAGAGCGCGTGGCGGGGGTCGGGGCTTCCGGGGTCAGGGTCGGTGAGTTCAGGGGAGTCTTCGTGCCGCGCGAGTTCGGCCAGAATCCCATCAACCCGGTAGGTGTGGTCGGGTTTGCACTGGTAGAGCTCGTATTCTAGGTCGCTGGAGTCTTCCTTCAGCCGGTCGGATGCATATCGCAGAATATCCGCGCGGCTAATGTACCCCTGTGCGAGCCCCCAGCGTAGCCCCTGCCAGGTGAGGGTACTCTTTCTGATACCTTCATAGCCTATGTAATACGTACTCAGCATCTAGTAGTTGCTTCCCATCTTTATAGCCCCGTGAATAACGCAGCATTTGGCGTATTACCCAACCCTAGAGGGTGGGCGATACGCCCAAAAGTGCATTATTCGGATGAGTCCTGCGACGTACCCGAAGAATCCTGCCCTGGCGCGGAATTATCCTTCAGCTTGGGCCAGAAAATGTAGGTGAATATGGCGCAGATGGTTGCAACAGCCGCGCCTGCCGCGAACCCCCGCCCGGAGCCAAAACCACCGAACAGGAGAGTGCCAATCGGCAGGGCGAACATGAACACGAGGGCGGACGTGAAATAACGTGTAAAGAAGCGGGACATGACGCTCCTTTCGTTGTCTGTGTGTAAACGCATCTTGAACGTTTGTTTATCGATAGTACTAGATGCTCAACTGTGTTGGGTAGCTCTCATCCTCAACATACCGTGGCAGGGTGCTTTCCGCTCTTTGGTCATAGATCTGAAACTGCACATATTGTAATGCAGGTATAGGTAGTTTTGAGAATGTATTGTAGCTTGGAAATAAATAAAAGATATCGATATACACAAAGCATAAATAATTAAAAAATATGATGTGTGTTATGATGAAAAAGAGGTGTTTTATGCAAATAGTAATGTATGTTTTGGTACCTTCTGTGTTCTTAGGTATAGTGGCTGGGGGTATAATCCGATTTTATATGGAGGAGGAAGATGTTCCTCAAAGGTATAGGTCACGTTGGTTTCCAAAATACTTATGGCTTATTATATCACTGTTCTTAATTCCTATTAATATAGGAACTGCTGTGTTGGTATTCGATGGGAGTGGTAGGCAGAATATATTTGCACTAATCATTTTGATGATAATTACTTGTCCAATTGTCTACACTTATCTATCGGAAGAATTTAGTTATTTTGAAGTTTACGATACATATATCATAGTTAATGATTTAGGGTATCCTAAAAAGATTATATATTATCAAGACGTGGATGGTTGGAAGTATTTAGGATATTCAAGTAGTAGCCGTTCAGAACAAATTCAGTTTTGTGGATCAAATGGTGAGTACTTATATAATTTCTATATGTATTCAGATGATAAATATGTTTCTAAGCTGCTGTCTCCAATTATTTATCGCATGGAGAAAGGTGAGTTTCCCTCTTGGGATATTCAGGAAGAAATATATGGTAGCCTTTGTGCAGATCACCCTGAGTATGCTGCTTGTGAGACAGATGCTGAGATTGCCATTGAGTATTTAAAGCGACATCCTGCAGTATCAGGTCTTACAGGAGAGGGCACATGTGTATCGCACGATGAGGCTGAAGGCGAGAAGCAGTAATATTTTAGGTATTATAGCTCTGCCCACGCAAAAGGATTATCCGGATCAAAAAGCATTGCGTCCTCAGGGATGATGAACTTAACGCCGTTATGCTCCTGCTCCCTAGTCTCAATTTTGTAGGGGCTTTTTGCCGCTGTCTTAAAGCTATAGTCCGCTGGGGCAGCCTTGTGAGAGAACTTCGCTTTATAGTTTTTATTCGGGGTATTTGCGAATTCTGGCTTACTGTGAAAAATGGTTATAGAAAAATTAGTGGGTCCGTTGAATTGTGCCCCAGAGAAGCGTGTGTTCTTGGCAAATTTTGTTTTGAAAAAGTTAGCGCTGCTGGAGAATTTTACTTCGAAGAAACTGGTGTGTCCGCTGAATTTTGAGCCGGAGAAGTCTGCTTCCTTGGTGAAGATCGTCATAAAGAAGTTAGCTTCTTTACCGAATTTTGCTTTGGAGAAGGCCGCGTTTCTCATAAAGAGCGCCCTGGCTAAGAGAAGGGGTCCATTGAATTTCGCTTTGTAAAAGGTTCCGTCTCCGGTGAAAGTCGCCTTGAAGAAGTCGGTACCTTCGGTGAAATTTGCCCGGGAGAAGTTTGCGTCCCCGGTGAATTTACCTTCAGAGAAGTCTGCTCCCTGAAGGAACACCCCATCAAAGAAATTAGCCTCCCCGCCGAAGGATGCCTTACAGAAATCAGCGCGCTTGGTGAATTTTACGCCGTAGAAATCAGCATCCTGAATGAAAGTCACCTTGGAGAAGTCAGCCTCTCCAGCAAATACCGCCATGAAGAAGTCAGCTTTCTCCGTGAATGTCGCTTGAGCGAAATCTAATGAAGCACCAAAATGGCTGTCACTAAAATCTACAGGGTAGAAGAAATATGCGTTTGAGAAGTTGTAATCAAAAGCTGACCAGGTGCCTGGTTCTTCGGCATCGAGTAGGTGCTCGCGCATCTCTTTGATAATGTTTTGGCGTATCTGGCGTTCTTCTTCTAACGCGGCTTTATCTCGGGTAAAAGCTCGCTTGTCTGCACCAAATTTTTCTGTATCCCCACAGAAGTCGTTCTGCAGGTCTTTCGTGTATTCCCCATCTAGCTGTTCGGCGCGTTCTGCAAGGGGAAACGGGAAGCGGATATAGGCGCAAAGACTGTTAATAATAACCTGGCCTTCTTTGCGGCGTTCCTTATCGGTGAGAAGGGCACCATCTGCGAGCCACTCGTCAATCAGGCCAATAAGCGCATAAACACCACCGAGGCGGGTTGTGGCATTTTCCCTGTTGGAAAGCTGCTCGATTGCTGCGATGTACCGGCTGCGCCGCTCAGCATGTACCTGCCGCATATGGGTTTGCTCGTTTTTGGCCTTGTCTGCCTCGATTTTTTCGCGCTCTTTTGCGATGGTTTCATTGAACTGACGGGCTTGCTCGCTGAGTGCTTTAGCCCTGTCCGTCGTATTTTTATGGCGTGTTTCCACGAGCCCCAGAACGGCAATAATACCGCCAGTGATGTAGAGGATGTGAAGGCGAAGATTCGTATCGGCCTCACCGGTTATGCCTGCAATGTAGAGCAGCCAAGGTACAAAGAATGCTAAAGCTCCGCCTCCAACGGCGATCCCCACTAGAAGCCGTACAAAGTGCTCACTGACAAAACTCTCAAAGGCACTAACAGGGGCAGAAGAGCTGACCCCTGTACTGTTTCTTGATGCTTCCGCCATACTTGGGATGCTCCTTTACACAGTCAACCAGATTTCTTTGTTTGCAAGTATAGAGGCTCTAAAGCATCATTTTGCGCCTAGAAAAATTTTAGTTGCCGTCGTTGTTGCCCTGCTCGGAAGGCTCGTCGGGGTCAAAGAGTTCTGCGTCCTCGGGAATAACGAACTTTATACCGTTATGCTCCTGTTCCTTAGTCTCAATTTTGTAGGGGCTATTGTGCGAAACTTTGAAGTTATAATCTTCTGGATTAGCCTTATATGAAAACCTCGCTTCATTGCCTAGAGTGCTTTTAAATATTGGCTCAGCCTGGAATGTTGCCTTGGAAAAGTTCGCCTCCTGGGTGAATTCCGTCCTAGAGAAGTCTGCGTTTAGGATGAATTCTGTTCCGGAGAAATTAGCTCTGATAAATTTTGTTCCAGAGAAACTAACAACCTGGAAGATGGCTTTAACGTCCTGATTGAATTCCGCTCCAGAGAAATTAGCTCTGGTGAATTCCGCCCCCGAGAAGATAGTGCCATGGATAAATCTCGCCCCGGAGAAGTCTGCGTCCTGGGCGAAGGTTGCCCCAGAGAAACTAGCAACTGGGAAGAAGGCTGACCCATAGGAGTTAGTGCCTTGGGTGAATTTCGTCCCGGAGAAGTCTGCGTCCTGGATAAATTTCGTCCCGGAGAAGTCTGCGTCCTGGGTGAAGGTTGCCCCAGCGAATTTAGCGTCTCCAGTGAAGGTCGCTCTGGAAAAGTTAGCCTCTTGGAGGAAAGCTGCCCCAGAGAAGTCAGCTTTCTCGGTGAATTCTGCCCCGGAGAAGTTAGCTTTCTCAGTGAATTCCGCCATAAGGAAGCTAGTCTCAGTCAATTTTGCCCCGGAGAAGTCTGCGTCCTGGATGAATTTCGCCCCGGAGAAGTTAGCCTTCTCGGTGAATTCTGCCCCGGAGAAGTTAGCCTTCTCAGTGAATTCCGCCATAAAGAAGCTAGCCTCAGTCAATTTTACCCCGGAGAAGTCTGCGTCCTGGAAGAATTTCGCCTCGGAGAATTCAGCTTTCTCAGTGAATTCCACCCCGGAGAAGTTTGAGGAAGCACCAAAATAACTGTTGTTAAAACCAATAGAATAGAAGAAAAAAGCACCTGAGAAGTCATAATCAAAATCTGACCATGGGACTTTTAAAATTTTTTCAGTACCTTTTTCTTGGATGATAGTGCCGCTATTAAGTCGGGTTTTGATTGCATTTAGAATTGTTAGTCGCAGTTCTTTTTCTTCACGGAGCCTCGCTTGATCTTTGATGAATTGTTGATTTCCACCCTCATAATTTTCTGGTGTTTCATTCTGAGATAGCACTTCGGTCTTTGATGCAAGGTCAAAAGGTGAGCGGATATAAGCACATAGGCTGTTAATAATGACCTGGCCTTCTTCTCGGCGCTCTTCTTCGTTAGGAAGAGTTTTCTCATCAGCTAACCATTCGTCAACCAGCTTGATCAGAGTGTAGACACCGCCAAGGCGAATGGGTGCTTTCTCGTCGGCAAGCTGTTCAATCGCTTTGGCATAACGAGCACGTCGTTCAGCATGTACCTGTCGCATATGCTCTTGATCGTTTTTACGGCGATTTTCCCACAGAGTAAGAATTGCGAGAACGCCACCAGTGGCTACAAGAACAGCTTGACGTAGAGCTGAGATACTATCATCTTTGCTGAACGGTTGGGGTACCGCAAAGGGAACCACCAAAAATGCGCACACTCCACCTATAACAGCAACAGTGATAAGGATCGTGTAGAACCAGTTCTTGCTCCACCACGTATTATCTCTCTTAAAAATCTGGGGGTTCTTTGTTTTCTCTGCCATGTCTAGGGTTCTCCTTATGTAAAGCTAAGGAAGGTTTCTTTGAGTAAAAGGAATATAATCTGCCATATTTTTACGCGAAAAGAATTTTAGCTTTCATCGTCGTCTTCCAGATCGGAAGGTTCGTCCGGATCGAAGAGTTCTGCGTCCTTGGGGATGATGAACTTAACACCGTTATGTTTATGTTCCTTCTCTTCGGTCTCAATTTTGCAAGGGCTATTATGTGAAACCTCAAAATTATAACTTTCTGGTGTGGTTTGATGGGAAAACCTAGCTGTATAGGGTTTATCATATGGAGTGCTTTTAAATATCGGTTCTGTCCAGAAAATCGCCTTGGAGAAGTTAGCCCACCTAATGAAGATTGCCCCGGAGAAGTCAGTATCCTGTTTGAAGGTTGCCTTGTAGAAGTTAGCACCTTGGGTGAAGGTTACTTCGGAGAAGAGAGCACCTTGGGTGAAGGTTGCTCCGGAGAAGTCAGCATCCTGTTCGAAGGTTGCATTGTCGAAGTTAGCAAATTGTTGGGTGAAGGTTGCTCCAGAAAAGTCAGCATCCTGTTCGAAGGTCGCATAGGAGAAGAGAGCACCTTGGGTGAAGATTGCCCCGGAGAAGGGAGCCCGCTCAGCGAAGTTTGCCTCGATGAATTTAGCACCCTCGGCGAAGGTTGCCCCGGAGAAGGGAGCCGGCTCAGTGAAGTTCGCCCCGAGGAGGCCAACTTTTTTGGTGAATTTCGCCCCAGTGAATTTTGATAAAGCATCAAAATAACTGTTCCTGAAGTCAGTATCATAGAAGAAAAGGGCGTTTGAGAAGTCATAATCAAAACCTGACCAAGGGCCTGGTGTGCCGAATTCTTGTAGTCGTTCTCGTATCTCTTTGATGATACTTTCTCGTACTTGACGTTCTTCTTCTAACGTAGCTTTATCTCGGGCAAAAACCTGCTTATCGGTATCGAACTTTTCTTTATCCCCCTTGAAGTCTTTCTGTAGATCTTTTGCGTAGGGTTCATCTAATTGTTCAGCTTGTTCTGCAAGTGGGAATGGGGAACGGATGTATGTACATAGATTGTTAATAATATTTTGTGTTTCTTTGCGGCGTTCTTCTTTGTTGGGAAGAGTCTTTTCATCTGCTAGCCACTCATCAGCTAAGCCAGTAAGGGTATAAACGCCACCAAGACGAATAGAAATATTCTCATTGAAGAGATGTTCGATTGCTTTGGTGTATCGACTGCGTCGCTCAGCGTGTACCTGTCGAGTATGGTCTTGGTCGTTTTTATCTTTCTCAAGATTATTTTTGCGGTGTGTCTCTCCCAAGGTTATGACACCTAAGATTCCACCTACTGTATATATCAGTAGTTGGCGCAATACAGGACCGTCATCATCTTTGTTGAAACCCGAGTTGATAGCTATAGGCAGGAAGAACGCCCAAGTCCCACCAAGAACAGCGAGTGCACCAATCCATATATAGAACGTTCTTAACCATTCAATTTTTTTTATTACCTTTTCGGGTTTTTGCAAGTATCTCATGACTGACAGGGTTGCAAGCCCAATAGCTATACGTCCCAGGGGTACAGTAACAATCACCAAAATACACAGTGCTGCTTTTTGGGAGTCTGTTATATCCAATTCTGTTTCAGCCTTTCTTCAACCTAGAGCAAACACTCACCCTCCATCATAGGGTGAGGAAGGGCTTACACGGTGGATTTCCCGTTGTTAACCTCACGCACTGCGTGAGGTGGAGCGGGGCAGCCTCTAGCGATCGCGCGGATTATCACCCGCAAATCCCTTAGTTTCCGTGTCTTTCCGCTCTAAAACCACCAGCACCTCACTCCTTGCTACCCACCCCTAACCCCCACCCACTTCAAAAAGTTGAGCCTTTTTCACTCAAGTCTGTTGACATCCATCCATCCATGTGTAAAACTTGAGTACATGAGGCTCAAGGGGTCACTCGCTGGGCAGTAATCCAAGCACACTTTCTACTGTGCATGCGCTCGGCCTAAAACCCCTCACGCCCCGAAAATCTAACCAAGGAACCCGCCTCGCCAAGAAGCGGGGCATAACACTAAGGAGTACAAAACATGGCACGTGCAGTTGGTATTGACCTCGGCACCACTAACTCGGTCGTATCCACCCTTGAAGGTGGCGAACCGGAAGTTATCCCTAACGCTGAAGGCGCCCGCACCACCCCCTCCGTGGTCGCATTCTCCAAGGATGGCGACGTTCTGGTGGGCAGCGTCGCAAAGCGCCAGGCGGTCACTAACGTTGATCGCACCATCTCGTCCGTCAAGCGCCACATGGGCACCGACTGGACGACGGAAATTGACGGCAAGAAATACACCCCGCAGGAAATTTCCGCACGTATTCTGCAGAAGCTCAAGAACGATGCTGAAGCATACCTGAACGACAAGGTGACCGATGCGGTTATCACCGTTCCCGCATACTTCAACGACGCTGAGCGCCAGGCCACCAAGGAAGCCGGCGAAATCGCAGGTCTGAACGTTCTGCGTATCGTGAACGAGCCGACCGCAGCTGCACTGGCTTACGGCTTGGACAAGGGTAAAGAAGACGAACTGATTCTGGTCTTCGACCTTGGCGGCGGTACCTTCGACGTCTCCCTGCTTGAAGTTGGCAAGGACGAAGACGGCTTCTCTACCATTCAGGTGCGCGCAACCAGCGGCGACAACCGTCTGGGTGGCGACGACTGGGATCAGCGCATTGTGAATTGGCTGCTTGAGCAGGTCAAGTCCAAGACCGGCGCAGACCTCTCCAAAGACAAGATCGCTCTGCAGCGTCTGCAGGAGGCAGCTGAGCAGGCTAAGAAGGAGCTCTCCAGCGCATCCAGCACCAACATTTCGCTGCAGTACCTCTCGGTAACCCCCGAAGGCCCGATTCACCTGGACGAGAAGCTCACTCGCGCAAAGTTTGAGGACCTCACCAGCGACCTGCTGGCACGCACCAAGAAGCCCTTCCAGGACGTTATTACGGAAGCAGGCATTAAGGTGTCGGACATTTCCGAGGTTGTGCTCGTGGGTGGTTCCACCCGTATGCCCGCCGTGGCTGAGCTGGTGAAGGAACTCACCGGCCGCGAACCCAACAAGGGTGTTAACCCCGATGAGGTTGTGGCAATGGGCGCGGCCCTGCAGGCTGGTGTGCTCAAGGGCGACCGCAAGGACGTTCTGCTGATCGACGTGACCCCGCTGTCCCTCGGTATCGAAACCAAGGGTGGCGTGATGACCAAGCTGATCGAGCGCAACACCGCTATCCCGACCAAGCGTTCTGAGACCTTCACGACCGCTGAAGACAACCAGCCTTCCGTGTCGATTCAGGTGTTCCAGGGTGAGCGCGAATTCACCCGCGACAACAAGAACCTGGGTACCTTCGAGCTGACCGGTATCGCCCCCGCACCGCGCGGCGTGCCCCAGATTGAGGTCACCTTCGATATTGACGCCAACGGCATTGTGCACGTCTCCGCAAAGGACAAGGGCACCGGCGCTGAGCAGTCCATGACCATCACCGGCGGCACCTCCCTCTCGAAGGAAGACATTGACCGCATGGTCAAGGATGCCGAGGCTCACGCAGAGCAGGATAAGGCACGCCGCGAGGCAGCCGACACCCGCAACGCGGCAGAGTCTGTGGCATACTCCGTTGATAAGTTGCTGAAGGAGAACGGCGAGAAGCTGCCCGAAGACGTCAAGACTGAGGTTCAGGGCGATGTCGACGAGCTCAAGAAGGCTCTTGAAGGCGATGACGACGATGCCGTGAAGTCCGCCCTGGAGAAGCTGCAGGCATCCCAGACCAAGCTGGGTGAGGCCCTGTACGCTTCCGCACAGGCAGAGGCTAACGCAGACTCCGCTTCTTCCTCCAAGGATGATGAGGACGTTGTAGACGCCGAAGTTATCGACGAGGACGAAGACGAGAAGAAGTAATCATGGCTGAACACGAAAACACTGCGGGCGACCCGCTGGAGGAGGCCTTCAACGCCCCCGCCGCCGAGGGTCACCCCGAGGCCGAGGAAGCCCCTGCCGCAACCGATCAGGCTGCGGCGGGGGAAACCCTCGAACCGAGCGAAGAAGCACCCTCAGAGGATGCGAAACTCGCGGCAGAACGCCTGGACAGCCTGCTTCGCCTGCAGGCGGAGTTCACGAACTTCAAGAACCGTGCCGCCCGCGAGAAAGAGCAGCTTCGGGAGTTCGTGGCGAGCGATATTGTGAGCCTGCTTCTGCCGGTGCTCGACGATATTGACGCCGCACGCAAGCACGGCGATCTGAAGGAAGGCCCCTTCGCTGCGATCGCCACCAAGCTTGAGGAATCCCTCAAAAAGGAAGGCGTGGAACGCTTCGGTGAGGTGGGCGAGCCCTTCGACCCGAATATTCACGAAGCGGTCATGCAGCAGCCGACCAGCGAGGTAGAACCGGACCACATTTCGATGGTTCTGCGCTATGGATACCGCGTGAAAGAGCGCGTGGTACGCACCGCCCAGGTTGCGGTTGCTGCCGCTGAATAAACGCTCCGTAGAGCACACAACGGGCGGGTTCTTGAGAAATTGAGAACCCGCCCGTTTGCCGCATATTTCCGCGGATTTTCTGGGATTTCTCTTCCAAAATTGAGTCTAGTAGACTAAACTTTATATAGGATTAAAAACTAAGGTTGTGCCCCTTTGGTCGGGGCGTTACAAGAACCCCGGACGACGGGAAAGGAGAACTACATGGCAAGCGAAAACTGGCTGTCAGAAGACTTTTATAAAACCCTCGGCGTGAAAGAAGACGCCTCCGACTCCGATATTAAAAAGGCCTACCGCAAACTCTCGCGCAAATACCACCCGGACCTAAACCCCGGGAACGAGACAGCCGAGAAGAAATTCAAGGAAGTCTCCGAAGCCTACGACGTGCTTTCGGATAAGAAGCAGCGCGAAGAATACGACCAGATTCGTAAATACGGTGCCGCAGGGTTCGGTGGCAGCGGTTTCGGAGGCGGCGCTGGCGGATTCGGTGGTGCCGGTGGTTTTGGCGGCCAAAACGTGCACTTCACTACCGGCGGCGGTGGCGAAGGCATCAACATTGAAGACCTGCTCGGCGGGCTCTTCGGTGGTGGCGCTGGCGGTGCAGGTGGTTCACGCCGTACCGCAGGGTTCACGAGCGCCGACTTCAGCGACGCCGGGTTTGGCGGCAGCGGCTTCGGCGGTGGTGGGCGCAAGCGCGCCCCGCAGGATAATAACCTCTCCACCAGCACCCGCATTACTCTGCCGCAGTCGTACACAGGCACCACCGCGACCGTGTTCCTGCCGGACGGCACGAGTACCGAGGCACGCATCCCGGCGGGCGTGAAGGACGGGCAGAAAGTGCGTGTGCGTGGTAAGGGCCGCCCCGGAACCGGCGGTGACCTGATCGTGACCGTGCGCGTCTCGGATGACCCGCACTACAGCCGCGAAGGAAACAACCTGGTGCTGCGTGCCCCCGTCACCCTAGAGGAAGCCGTCAACGGCGGTGTGCTGGAAGTGCCCGTACCCGGCGGTAAAACCGTCAAACTGCGGCTGACCCCCGGCAGTGTGGGCCGTAAACTGCGTGCGAAAGGACGCGGGTTCACAACCAAATCGGGCACCGGCGACCTGCTGGTGATCCCCGAGGTGCACCTGCCGCAGAACCTGAGCGATGAGGCGAAGGAAGCCTTCGAGAAATTCATTGCTCTGGCGCCACAAGAGAACCCCCGTGAGGACCTTTTGAAGAAAGTTAGGTAGCTTATGAGTGCCCATAACAAGCAGTCGTCGGCATCTGCCTACAGTGCCGACCGGCCGGTTTTTGTGATTTCGGTAGCGGCGGAGCTGGCGGGTATGCACCCGCAGACGCTCCGCCAATACGACCGCCTGGGGCTGGTGCAGCCTTCGCGTGCGCCGGGTAAGGCCAGGCGCTATTCGCAGCGCGACGTTGACTTGCTTCAGCGTATTCAACAGCTCTCGCAGGAAGGCGTTTCGCTGGAGGGAATCCGCCGAATTATTGAGCTTGAAGAGATGGTGGAAGAACACCAGGAGCACATCGCCCGCCTGCAAGCCCAACTTGAGGATGCACACGCCAAACTGGGGCTGGCGGAACGAGTGTTCGCGGCCAGCACCCGCGGGGATGTGGTGAACATCCAGCGGGGGCAGCGCCCGGCACCGCGCAAACGCTCCTCGGCGGTGGTGCTGTACCGGCAGAAATAGGGTTTGACCGCCCCAATACCTGCCGCTTTCAAACGGCAGCTGCGAGTATTTACTTACGCCTATACGTCAGGTCGTGGGCGCGCCTGCCCGCCTCACGAGCCTTCCTCTCAAAGCTAGTCAGGATGCGCCCCTCCCAGCGCGGCGCCCACCCGCCGACGGGGTCGTTCTCGGTAGCGCCTTCACCGGCATGCAGATTCTCGAAATCGGGGTGTGCCTCCATAACATCGCGCATCACGTGGGCGTATTCTTCCCAGTCGGTGGCGAGGCGCCAGATCCCGCCGGGTTTGAGCACACGCGCAACCTTGTCGGCAAAAGCGGGGGAGACCAGGCGGCGTTTGTGGTGGCGTGACTTGTGCCAGGGGTCGGGGAAGAAAACCCAGAGCTCATCAACTGAATTTTCGTCCAGCATGTTATCGAGCAGTTCGGGGGCGTTGGCCTGAGCGACGCGCACATTCTCAGCCCCGGCCTGCCCCATCTTAAGCAGCAGATCCGCAATGCCGGGGGTATAGACCTCAACGGCAAGGAAGTTCGCCTCGGGCATTTCACAGGCGCGGTGCACGATTGCTTCGCCCAGCCCGGAACCGATTTCGACAACCTGGTAGGCTTCGCGCCCGTAGATTGTGACCGGGTCGAAGGTGGCTTCGGGGGCTACAGAGGTATCTGCCCGCAGCCGAGGTATGTCGAGCACATGGGTGGGGGAGTACGTGTCCCACGCTTTCTGGCGGCGCGAGGTCAGGCGGTCGCCGCGGCGCACGAAGGAATAAGGTTGGCGGAAGAACTCGGGCGGAACCTGCTTCTTAGCGGGATCCTGCGAAGTTTCGGGTTCTAACGATGCGCCTGCGGAGGTGTTCTGCTCTTGAGATGACATACCTATCAGGATAACGTAGCGGCGCGCGGCGGCGGGCACTATTAAAAATTCTGGGGACTAAAAGTTTCGGGGGGCAGTTTCTTCATACGAATGAAGAAACTGCCCCCGTTTGGCCTTTATGACCGCGAATTCGCCGTGCAGGCTACTTCTTCTTGCCGGAGAACAGCAGTGCCAGACCTGCGCCGAGCATCACGATGTTGTTGGCCAGCTGCTGCCCGTCCTGGGTGGGGCGGAAGGCTTTATCGTGCATGTCCGGGTTGCGGAAATACATGGTCATGAGGTTTGCGCTGAAAGCGGTCAGCCCGGCACCCGCCAGGCGGCTGGGGATGAAAGGGGCCAGCAGGGTAGCGCCGAGCGCGGTTTCTGAGTATGAAATAAGTTTGCCGAAGGTTTTCGGCTCCAGCTTGGCGACGGCGGGCACACCGGATGCGGCCATCTGCTGTAAGAATGCGTAGGTGTTCTCATCTGCGCCGAGTTTCTTAACGCCTGCATCAAGAATGAGTGCCCCGGGGGTCAGGCGCAGTGCGGTGTTTGATAGTTTACCCATGAGTGTGTGTTCTCCTGATGTCTGTGATGATGTGAGTGATGCGGTGTTTCCGCACCGGGTATTGCAATTGTAGCGGCAAAGAACAGAAAAATTTGTTGATTTGTAAAGTTTCTACATATTTTTTGCCATAAGCATTATTCTTCGTTGCTATAGCAGGGGAGAGGGGCTGCCCGGAAAGATGCTATCGGCATGTCGCTGTCCCTTCCAGATACCTCAGGAACAGCCAGTTCATGCCGAGAGTGGCGAGAGATGAAAAAGAGTCAGCGATGCAGATGAAAATGAAGGCGCAGCCAGCGTATTGCTGTCGGCAGTGCCCCGTACGGGTGCTGGGTCTGTCCCCTGAATCAGTCATTAGGTTGAAGCTGCCCTAAGAAAGTGTATTATTATTCTGGTGAACGAATGAATATTTTTAAGTGTGCCGCAGGTTGGCGTATCATGTGAACCTTCCACTTGAATGTCTAATGTATCTCAATGTGTGGAATTACCTCATGGTCCCCTTGCTTTCCGTGGCACTAGAGGCTGTGTGCGAAATCCTTACCATGACTTGCGACACCCCGCATTGTACCGTGTATGATATAAGACATAGATTTATAACACTCAACTTAAAAATAATTACTACATGCCGAATTAGTTATGTAGAATATATATTCAAAACATTGGTAGTTTCCTACACATCATGGGTTGTAACACCAAAGTTTGCCCCGAAAGTCGGGGCTGTCCCACGCCGAACCGGGATCCAACCACGAAAGAGGAACTGTGATGCAGCAACCTCACGAAAATGCCGCACCGGCGGCAGAGAGTACGGGCCAAGCTGAAGAACTACACCGCGGGCTGAGCAACCGGCATATTCAGCTCATCGCCATTGGTGGTGCCATCGGTACCGGCCTATTCATGGGATCGGGCAAGGCAATCTCCAAAGCCGGGCCCTCTATCCTGCTGGTCTACATTGTTATTGGCGCCGCCATTTTCCTTGTGCTGCGCGCGATGGGCGAGATCCTTCTCTCGAACCTCAAGTACAAATCATTCTCCGACTTCACCGCCGACCTCGTGGGGCGACCAGCAGGGTTCTTCCTCGGCTGGTCGTACTGGTTTATGTGGGTGGTTACGGCGGTGGCGGATATTATCGCTATCGTAGATTACAGCCAATTGTGGTGGCCTAATTTACCTAAAGCGATACCTGCACTTATCGTCATTATCGCGCTACTGGCGCTGAACCTGCCCTCGGTGAAGAACTTCGGTGAGATTGAGTTCTGGTTCGCCATGATTAAGATCGTCGCTATCTGTGCACTCATACTGGTTGGTATTGTGATGGTAGCCACCAGCTTCACTACCCGCGATGGTTCTCACGCACAGATCGCTAACCTGTGGGAGCACGGCGGGTTCTTCCCTAACGGAGTCTTCGGCTTCCTCGGTGCCTTCCAGATCGCTATCTTCGCATTCATGGGCTCGGAGCTAGTGGGCACCACCGCCGCAGAAACCCAGAACCCCACCGTAACCCTGCCCAAAGCCATTAACTCGGTTCCGGTACGTATCATTATCTTCTACGTGGGTGCGCTTCTGGTGATCCTCATGGTGAACCCCTGGAATGAGATTGACCCCGCGAAAAGCCCCTTCGTGACCATGTTCAGCCTCGCCGGGATAGCCATCGCCGCACACGTGGTGAACGCTGTGGTGCTCACCTCGGCAACCTCATCGGCGAACTCGGGTATTTTCTCCACCTCACGCATGGTATACGGCCTGGCGCAGGAGGGCGACGCCCCCAAGTCACTGGGTCTTCTCTCAGCCCAAGGCGTGCCCCGCAACGCACTATTCCTCACCTCCACGCTGCTGCTCTCAAGCATCGTGCTGCTTTATGCGGGCGACTCCATTATTGGGGCGTTCACGCTGGTGACCACTATGGCGGCTGTGCTCGTGATCTTCGTATGGTCCATGATCCTCATTAGCTACCTGTGCTACCGCCGTAAACGCCCCCAGCTGCACGCCCAGAGCGTGTACCGCATGCCCGGCGGCGTGGTGATGTGCTGGGTTGTGCTGGCGTTCTTCGCCTTCTCCGTCTGCATTCTGGCAACCGCCGAAGATACCCGCGCAGGGCTTATGCTGATGCCCATCTGGTTCGGCGGGCTCGCGATCGGTTGGTTCGTGAAGAACAAGCTGCACCCGGAGGTTCCCGAGACCAGTATCACCCAGTCCCACCCGATCCTGGATCTGAAGCAAGCCTCAGACGACAAGAAATAGGGTTATAGCGCTCAAGCGCTCATAATGGCGGGGCCCGCGTACCCATCAAGGGATGCGCTGGCCCCGCTATTAGTGTGCTCTGCAGCTGGCACTCACCCCCGGTACACCGCAGAAACACGCCGAACACGCCGCCTCAAGTGGCAGAGAACCCCGCGACGGTGCGAAACTAAAAGAATGAGCGCACAACGCCCCCACCCTAAACCCGCAAACAGCAGCAACCGTGACGGTGATGCCGCACCCCGGCCCGCACCTCACAACCCGGCGGACGGGCAGGGGACAGCGCCGACACCAGCACCGGGGAACCGCAGCCACGCGCACAGCCCCCACCCACACAGCCCCCAGCCCCGCAGCCCCCAGCTCCGCAACGGCACCCCGAAAACATCCGGGGCAGGGGAAGAAGCGGAAAGCATCGCCGCAGAACTGCACCTCGCCCCGGCGAACGTTAACGCCGTTATTGCCCTGCTCGACTCCGGTGCCAGCGTGCCCTTCATCGCCCGCTACCGTAAAGAAGCCACCGGCGGCATGAGCGACACGCACCTGCGGGCCCTTCACACGCGCCTCACCCAGCTGCGCGCACTCAACCAGCGGCGAGAAGCCATCCGCACCGCCCTCACCGAACGCTACACCGAAGGGGCTATCGACCCGCTCACCTACGAGCAGCTGCTCGCCGGGCTTCGCGCAGCCCGCACCAAAACCGAGCTGGAAAACCTCTACGCCCCCTACCGCAGCCAGCGCATCACCAAAGCCCAGCAGGCACGCGCCGCCGGGCTGGACGCGCTCGTTGAAGACCTGCTGGAGGTGCCCCTCGCCAGTGTGTACGATATTGCCGCCGTCTACGTGAACGAAACCGGGGAAGGCGAGGAATACGCCATTACCACCGTTGAAGAGGCGCTTGAAGGGGCACGTGCCATTCTGATCGACCGCGCCGCCACAGACCCCGCACTCACCGGGCGGCTCTACGATAAGCTAGTCGCCACCGGCACCATCTCAACCCGGCTCATCGCCGGTAAAGACAGTGAAGGCGCAAAATTCGCCGACTATTTCGACTTCTCAGACCGCATCCGCAGCATCCGCTCCCACCGTGTGCTTGCGCTGCTGCGCGCCCGCCAGGCGGGAATCGTGAAACTCAGTATTGACGCAGCCACACCCCCGCCGCCGCTCAGCCACCTCAAAGGCGAACAGCGTGAAGCCGCCCGTGCAGCCGCCGAAAACTACAAGAACGCACGTTCGGTATATGAGCGGGAAGTAGCCGCAGCCCTGCGTATCCCCGTGCAGGTGCTCAACACCGTCGACAGCGAAGACCGCGTGCTCGGCTGGCTCGCCGCCACTGTACGCGCCGCCTGGCGCAAACGCCTGCACCCACGCCTGGCCGAGCGCATCCGTGAAAACCTTTTTGAAACCGCAGAACGTGAAGCCATCGACGTATTCACCTCAAACCTGCGCGACATTCTGCTTGCCGCACCCGCCGGGCAGCGCACCACCCTGGGCCTAGACCCCGGCCTGAAACACGGCGTTAAATGCGCTGTCATTAACGGCACCGGGAAAGTGCTTGACGCCTTCACCATCTACCCGCACGCACCCCGCCACGACTGGGAAGCCGCGCTCACCCGGCTTGAAAACGCCGTGCGCACCCACGGGGTTGAGCTCATCGCCATCGGTAACGGCACCGCCTCACGCGAGACGGACAAACTTGCTGCTGAGCTGCTGGTGCGCCTGCGTGCTGGCGGGTACGAGAAAGCACAAAAAATCACTGTCTCTGAGGCGGGCGCATCCGTCTACTCGGCCTCCGCAACCGCCAGCGAAGAACTCCCCGAACTGGATGTGACCTTACGCGGCGCCGTCTCTATCGCCCGGCGTTTACAAGACCCGCTCGCTGAACTCGTCAAAATCGACCCGCAATCCATCGGGGTGGGCCAATACCAGCATGATGTGAGCGTTACCGCCCTGCGCCGGGGGCTTGATGCGACCGTCGAAGACTGCGTGAACGTCGTGGGTGTGAACCTCAATAGCGCCTCAGCCCCGCTGCTGGCTCGCGTAGCCGGGCTGAACCGAACCGTCGCCGAAAACATTGTTGCCTACCGCAACGAGAACGGCCTCTTTACGTCCCGAACCGAGCTGCTTAACGTGCCCCGGCTGGGCCCTAAAGCCTATGAGCAGGCGGCCGGGTTCGTGCGTATCACAGGTGGGGTGGAGCCCCTGGACGCCTCTGCCGTGCACCCCGAATCGTACCCCATTGCGCGGCGTATTATTGCGGATGCCCGCGCCCGCAACGGTGCCGTGTGGGCCGCCGGGGCGCTCACCGTGCCGGGAACCTCAGAGAACGAGAAAGCGCTGATGGGGCTGCGCCCTGCCGACTACATCACTGATACGGCGGGCGACTACACGGTGCGTGATATTTTTGCGGAGCTGCTACGCCCCGGCCGTGACCCCCGCCCGGAATTCCGCACCGCACAGTTCTCAGAGGCCATCTCACGTATCGAAGACCTCGCCCCGGGCATGGTACTTGAGGGCGTGGTCTCTAACGTGGCGGCATTCGGCGCGTTCGTCGATATTGGGGTGCACCAAGACGGGCTGGTGCACATTTCGCAGATGAGCCGCCGCCGCGTGCACAACACCCATGATGTGGTGCGCAGCGGCGACATTGTGCAGGTTCGAGTGGTTGAGGTGGATGCGCCCCGCAAACGCATCTCGCTCTCACTGCTGGTGGACGATACCCCAGATACCGAACCCGGCAGGCAGAAACAGAAAAAGAATAAGCGTTCTCGATAGGGTGGGTTTTGCCGCAGGGGTACGGGCTGTCTCCAGCGCAGAAGGTTCCCTTGCTGTGAGAGGCCATGTACCCTCTCAGCGCAAAGGAACCTTCTACATGGGTGCGATCATTGGGGCTGCTAACCCCAGCTGCTAAAACTCAGGGTTTATTAAAACTCGGGGTTCTGTGGGTCGGGGCCTATGCGACCATCCGCCCGGGTAAGCCCATCAATCGCCGCAATGTCTACCGCATCCAGGGTGACATTAGCGGCCGCAAAGTTCTCGGCAATGCGCGCAGGAGTCACCGACTTCGGAATCGCCACAATCCCCTTCGCCAGATGCCAGGCGAGCACAACCTGCGCCGGGGAAACGCCGTGCTTACCCGCAATCTCAACGATCACCGGGTCTTTCAGAATCTCGCCACCCTGACCGAGCGGCGACCAAGCCTCGGTCACAATACCAAACTCACTGTGCACCGCACGCATATCTTCCTGCGAGAAATACGGGTGCAGCTCAATCTGGTGAATCGCCGGGGTCACGCCGGTATCGGCGATAATTTCGCGCAGCTGAGCCTGCGGAAAATTAGAAACACCAATCGAACGCACCTTACCCTGCTTCTTCAGTTCGATGAGCGCCCGCCACGACTCCAGGTAGGTGCCCTGCTGCGGCATAGCCCAGTGAATCAGATACAGATCCACGTAGTCGGTGCCGAGCCGCTCTAATGAGGCATCAAGCGCGGAAATAGCCTTCTCGAAACCCTGATCCGAGTTCCACAGCTTGGTGGTGAGAAAAATATCCTCACGCGGCACGGAGCTGGCGGCAATACCGCGCCCCACCCCAACCTCGTTCCCATAGATGGACGCAGTATCGATGTGGCGGTACCCCGTTTCGAGAGCCGTGCCCACAGCATCGGCTGCACCATTATCTTCAATCTGCCACACGCCATACCCCAGCTGAGGGATGCTGTTGCCGTCGTTGAACGTGATGTTTTTGACCATTACTTCTCCTGAAATTTAATGGGGACTGACGCTTTCAACGGTACTCCCGGATGCGCTCGCACGCTAGAGCAGTGGGCGAATCCAGCCCAGCGCGAAACTGGGAATCCCCTCCCAGGAGCGTAAAAAGAGCCTTGATGTGAATAAAGCGTGAAAAATCCCGCTTTATTCACATAAAGAGCCTTTTTAGTGAGGGGAAATTAGGAGCCGGTCGGGGAGAACAGCTGTCGCACCTGCTCAGCGCTGACCTTCGTTGAAGCAAACGATCCGTCATTGACGACCGCCTCAAACAGGGCGGCCTTTGACTCTTTCAAATCCATGACCTTCTCCTCAATGGTGCCCTGCGCCACCAGCCGGTGCACGTGCACGTCACGTTCCTGCCCAATACGGTGGATACGGTCCACCGCCTGCTGCTCCGCCGCCGGGTTCCACCACGGGTCCATAATGAAGCAGTGATCTGCCTCCGTCAGGTTCAGCCCGAACCCGCCCGCCTTAAGCGAAATGAGGAACACCGGCGCCACACCGTCAGCAAAATCCTTCAAAACCTGCGGGCGGTTGCGGGTGGCCCCATCCAGGTACAGATGCTTTATGCCTTCATCCTCAAGCCGCCGCGAGATAGTGCGCAGGTACCCCGTGAACTGGCTGAACACCAGCACCCGGTGCCCTCCCGTCAGCAGGTCGGGCAGCTGCCCCAGCAGGTACTCCAGTTTGGCCGACCCCACTCCCTCATACTCCACCGGGTCGATCAGTGCAGCATCCAACGCCAGCCGCCGCAGCAGCGTGAGCGACTGAAAAATGGTGAACCGGTTTTTATCCATGTCCTCCAGCAGGCCCAGCACCTTCTGCCGCTCACGCTGAAGCCGCGTATCGTAAATACGCCGGTGCGTGGGATTCAACGGAATATCAATGCGCACGTCGTTCTTCTGCGGCAGCTCAGCAGCCACCACCTCCTTGGTGCGCCGCAGCATGAGCGGGCCCACCCGGCGGCGCAGGCGCGGCACCGCATCGGTGTCCTCCCCAGACTCGGCCGGGCGTGCGTACAGGTCACGGAACGCCCGGGCGGACGGGAACAGCCCGTCAGCCACAATCGCCAGGATCGCCCAGAGCTCCATGAGGTTGTTCTCCATGGGGGTGCCGGTGATCGCCAGCTTAAAGTCGGCTGGAAGTGCCCGCGCCGCCTTCCACGCGCGGGTGGCTGCGTTCTTCACAAACTGCGCCTCATCCAAAACCAGCGCGCCCCACCCGGCGGGCGGCACACCAGAGGCGTCATCGACGGGGGCCTGCCCGCTGCGTTCCTGCAAGAGCTGCCCGTACTCGGTGTAGCCCGCCTCATCAATCCGAAAGAGGGCGTAACTGGTGACCACCAGGTGCGCACCAGCAACCATTTCAGCGATGCTTTTCCCGCTTTTCGCGGTGGACGCGCTCACCACTGCAACTTTCGCGTCGGGAACGAACCGTGCTGCCTCATCCGCCCAGTTACCCACCACGGAGGTGGGCGCGACCACCAGGAACGGTGCGAACGGCGGCTGCTCGCCATCCTGCGACCGGCCTGCCGTGGCCTGTTCGGCGTGCTCCTGCATGGCGTGGGCTAAAAGCGCGAGGGTCTGCACGGTCTTGCCAAGGCCCATCTCATCCGCCAGGATGCCGCCGAGGCGGTGCTGCCGCAAGAACGCGAGCCACCGGAACCCCTCCAGCTGGTAGGGGCGCAGGGTTGCCTCCAGCCCGGCGGGTGCCTGAAGGTTCAGCGCCGAGAAGGCGTATTTCCGCACCGCCCCGGGTGTAGAATGCTCATTCTTTTTCTGGCTGTTCTGCGCTGTTTTTTCGGGGTTTTCCGTCCCTGAGAGGTCTTCTGATGTATCCGTTTGGGCCTCGTCTAGAAGGCTGAGCAGGTTACGCACCTGCGCATCCCAGGAAGCCACCGTATTCACATGCGACGCCAGGGACTCAAGCTCATCCCACAACCCCACCTGGCGGCGGTTAATGCGCAGTTCAGTGCCGGAATCGTTGAGGGTGCGCGCCTCAGCAATGAGCGCCCGCAGCGCCGTGAACTCTGGGCGGTTCAGCGAAAAATAGGTGCCGTTACCCAGAAGAATCCTGTCTTGGGCACAATCGAGCGCCTCAAAAACCTGCGAGAACGGAACATGCCAGTCATTCACACGGATAGCGATACCCAGCCCGAACCAGTCCCGTGAATTCCCCTCGGTCACATTCACCTCAATGAGCGCGTCGGTGGCCTCCGTAAACTCGGGCACGGTGCCCAGCAGCCGCACCCGAACCCCGGAAATCCGCCGCAGGGCGGGCAGTACGCGGGTGAGAACATCGCGGGTTTCCCAGCCCTCAGTACGTCCGCGCGTCAGCTCAATAGTGCCGGGCAGCGAGCGCACCTTACGCAGCACCCGCACCTCAAACCGGGCGTCACGAATATCCCCGCCGGGTTCACCCGCATAGCCAAACACCGGCAGGCGCGTGTACTGTTCACCGATGCCCGTTTCGCTGTCGGGTTCATCTTCGGCGGTGGGGGCACCGAGCGGGTTCAGCGGGTATTCCCAGTACCAGTCGGTGGTCGCATCGTGCGCCACCTGCTCATTAAAGGCCATCTCAAACACCAGGTGAGGCGAACGCACCTGCGGCAGGTTCAGTGCCGGGTCCGGGGTCAGCACCGGTACTGTACGCGCTAGAGCGGGCAGGTATTCGCGGTGAAAATCTTCACGGGAAGCCCCGGGCACCTCAATAGCACCGGTGGTGATGAACGAGTCGGTGGCGGCATCCAGTGGCTCAGCGAGGGGGATGAAGGCCAGCTGCAGTCCGTCTGGAATCTGCGGTATGTCGTCGTGGTGCACCGCAGGTGCGGCACCGGCAAGCTCGGGGATCAGCTCACCCGGGGCAGGGCTGCCTGCCTGTGATTGTTCCGCCGCTGCTGGCTGCTCCGCCTCGGCGGCTGCGAATTCGGCGCGGCACACGCGGTCGAGTGCGCCCTCGCGGGTTGTTTTCCACCGCACCTGGGCTGCCGCCTGCTCGTACACCTGCTGCGCCAGCCCGCCAAGGGCGAAGAAACCAATGCAGCAGGTGCCCGCCCCGGCCCCGTTGTAGCCGCTGTTCGGGGTGCCCAGGGGGTGAGAGTCCGCCGCATCCACCCACACCTGCCGGATGCGCCCGTCCTGGCGGGTTTCCCAGCCGAGCGTCGGCTCAAGACGCAGCCCGCCCTCCGCCGGGTCGCTCAAGGAGGTGCCGGGCAGCGTTGTGGCACGCATTTTTACGGTGGCTGGCGGCAGCACCGTCAAGTTTATTTCGCGCCCTTCAAGCAGGATCGGCAGTCCGATGCGCTGGGCGCGTGCGAGCACATCCCACAGCAGGGCGCTGCCGGATGCGCTGAGCGAGACCCAGTCTCGGTGCGAGGTGTACATGGACTGCCAGGGCCGCACCACCGAGTAGAGCTCAGCAAACCACCGTTCGTGTTCGGGGTATATTTCGTGGCGCAGCACCGGCCCGCCTACGGATGAGGCGAAGGTTTCCCAGCTGAGGCCGCCCTTGACCCAGCGCCCCGTGTTGGAACGCATGAGGGGGCGGGCCAGCAGGTTAATGCGTGCGGCGGTTTCTGTGCTTGAGGGGCCGAAAGACCGGGCGGGTGCCACGCTGAAAGATAGGTCTAACGCTCCGGATACCCGGGCGGAGTCAATACCGGTGGGGGTGCCGCCTGCGGCAAGCACATGGGAGAGGTCGCGCCTCCAGGCGGGGATGCGTGAGGGTGCGCTCTGCGGGGTGTCGTCAGGGTGAGGGCTGCCGGGGTGCTGTGCCGCCCGACGGGTGCGGACGCTGCGCTGTGGGGTGCGGCTTTCACCCTTGATGTCGGTTATTTTTTGGTCAGTCTCACCCATTGTGGCTGCGGTGCCCACCTCAAGCCCGAGCCCTTGTAGGTCTCGCACGAGGTCTTTGACCTGCTTGGGCACCTGCGGCTCGTTATCTTCGGGTTCTATCCCCAGGGCGATACGGGATTGTTCCGCCCGGTCAATGGCGGTGAGCATGAGCGCGGCGGCGTGCTTACAGTTGAGGTCTACGGGGCAGGTGCAGTGCGAGATGAAGTGGTTATTGGTGGGGTCTTTGGGTCGGGAGAAGCGAACATATACTTCGTAGGGGGAGGGGGCGTTGCCGTTGACGAGGCCGTGCAGTTCGTTGGCGGCCGTGTCGTATTGGTAGCGTACAACCATGCCTTTGGCGGCGTAGGTGCGGGCGCGTTGGAAGGTTCGTCCGCCGACTTGTTCGAGTATCTTGTCTTCGGTGATGGGGATGCTGGGGAAGGGATTCGGCTCGCTCACCGTTCCATTATCTCAAGGGTGTCAAAGCCTTGAGGCTGTGTTCGTCACTGCTGCTTTTCGGGCGGCTGCTTGTGTTGCTCTGCCCTGGCCCGCCTGAGCTGTTCTTCCCGTATTTTCCTGTCTTCACGCACGGAGGTAATGATTTTTAGAACTATGGCAGTAACTCCGAATGGAAGGCCAATACTCAGGAAAAAATAGCTGAGATTCTCTGTTGCTCGCACCAGTGGGCTTTTCGCGGTCACAATACCGCGCCATTCAAAAGCGTGGTACTCCACGAGGGCGCCCCATTGCATGAGGATATACAGTATAACGCTAATGCCTAGAAGAACAACGGCTATTGTGCCAATAATACGTAGGGTGAGCTTCATATATAGCACCCAGCTTTCTGCCGAATCTTTACTGAAATAAAGGTAGAAATAGTCCCTTAAAATCCCAGCCTATAAGGTGCTGCCCCGTCCGTCCACTATGAAATTTGGAATTCTTAACTGGCGAGAAGACAGTGAAAGTATTGCTTACGGGTGAAATGTTTAACAGTAAAATAGGAGAGATAGTTGGCTGTCAGCTTGGGTACTGTGCAACCACAAGAATAGTGCACGCGACCAGTGACCGCCTGCTGGCTCGAAGAGCGGTCCGCATGGACTATCCCATGTGCTTGCTACTCAATATCCTCAATATTCATATTGGCTGACATGATGCCTTCTTGTGTCTCTTTGAATAGCTCACCAGTGTCACTTACAATATAGGATTCTCCCCGTGAATATATTAGATGATAAAGCCTCTCGTAAAACTTACCTCCAACATAATAAATATCACCGAAATCGGGGATCTCATAGATTCTTCCCAGCTCATCGATTAAAATATCTCGACCCTCTTTAAAACCAAAATTTCTTATCTTTTTATCAATGAGATGTAGGCAGAAGTAGTCGGAGCTGTTTTCCTCTAAGGAGTAATCTATTAATTCTTGGGTTGTTTCCCCAAAAAGTATAAACCTCATTGTCAAACATAAACATTTCATATTCAACCGGAATGTACATATCCTTGGCTACTGAGATATACCATATCTCCCTTAAAAATTTCTTCACCAGATCAGGCAGCTCTTCCAGGTGGGGCGGTAATTTTTCAAGCAGCACATCTCGTTCAAAATACCAGCCGGAAGATGTCATCTTTTTGAAAAAATCAGAACTTATTTCATACGGTTGCTTCATTTCAATACCTCAAGTCTCCTGATAATACCTATTTACTTTTAGTCTTTCCGGGGTATGGGTGCACACCCCATATCCGCAGCTGTTTCTGCAAGCGTGTGGGGTGATGGAGCTATCAGCCCCTACTCATCATACGGACAGAAAACTGGGGAGAGGGGCCTCCTCTTGGTGTTATGGCAAAAGAAACAGAACACTTTGTATGTAATGTAAATCACTAAGGCTTCCTTGGGGTGGTCGTTTACAGCCGTGCGGAATCTGCTGTAAGCTGTACTCAGCTTCAAGAGTTTCGACTGATAAGCTCCGACTATGGTCGAACGCCAACCCCATGTTCACGGGTGGCTCGGATGACGAAGCGGTTTGTATTCACCGCCCCGCACACGCGGGTCGGCAACCGGTACAGGCAAGAGCAACGCGAAAGGAACGCGCATCGGCGCATGGTTGTCAATGTACAACAGCTCTGCAGCATCTAATCACCTCACCCCCACTCGCACCTACCAGGAAAAACTGCGCGCCGCCGCAGTGCCAGCACGCGGAGGGTACACCGCGGTGAGCATCCAAGACTACACGCGCATCTCATCCCAACGTGACGAGTTCCTCAACTTTCTGCTGCTGCCCAATCCCGAAGGCATCCCCGCCGTTGAATATGCTGGTTTGCGCGTAGCATAGAGCGTATGAAAACCTCAGGCATACTCCTCGATTCGGATGTGCTCGCCGAAATACGCAAAGCCACCCCAGACCCCAGGGTCGTCGCTTTTCTGCGCCGCCGCGCCTGGAGGCACATGTACATTTCCGTGCTGAGCGTGGGCGAGCTTAAAGGCCTCTACTCCTACCCGGAGACCGACCGGTGGATTGCTGAGCTCCTTGAACGATTCGCGGATCATGTGATTACTATTGACGCGAAAGTCAGCCTGGAATGGGCCGGACGTAACGCCCCAATCGGCTACCACAGTGTGGGCAGAGCCGACGCCGCACCGCTGCCAACTGCTGCCATAGAGGGCCTGATCTGTGCTAGCGCCCGAGCCTATAACCTTGAAATTGTCTCTTCTAAAGCCGAGGTGTACCGCAGGTGGGAAGCGGTCGCCACCAACCCCTGGACCGAGGACTAAGACGGCGGCGAACACACACTGTGCGGGGGCCGGCCCAGGCCAGATATAGGGGCGTAATGGGGCTTGACTAAGATTCATGGCATGATTGAAGGATAATGAAAAGCTTCTCCCCCTTCTCACGGTACTCGGTCCCCATGCCCCTGTGGATGCAGGGCGCGGTTGAAATGCTCATCACCGCCCTCATCTCATTCGGTGCGGTATTCGTGCTGCTGCTGGCCGTCTGGCTTAATAACGGTTTCGACAGCGTCGATATTGCGGCGCTTTCCCGCCTGTCGGTGCACCTGTGGCTGCTCATCCACGGGGTTCCGCTGCATCTTTCCCAAGCATTCGGGCCCGCCGCGCCGCACGGGCTCATGACGTTCATACCATTGGGGCTCAGTATCGCCCCGGTGCTGCTGTGCTTCAGGGCGGGGCGGCGGCTGGCCCGCGCCTCCTACGAGGGGGAGTTCTTTATCCCGGTGGGGGCGGGGGCAGCCACCTACAGCCTGCTCTCTGCGGGCGCCTTCGCTTACGCCAGCGCCGAACACAACCCGCTCAGCCTGCTCGCGGCGGCTCTCATACCGTTGGGATTCGTGCTGACGGGGCTTATCTGGGGCGGCTACTATGAGGCGCGGTCACTGGCCCGTATGGTCGGGGTTGATACGGCTGAACAAATCTCCCGCATGAGCCAGTATTCCCGCTGGGCTGGATCCTATGCGTGGGCGGTGGTGCGGGCATCCGCGGTAGCCGTTGTCGCCTTCGTAGCAGGTGGGGCGCTGCTGCTGTTCGCCTCAATTATGGTGAACTGGGCGCGGATTGTGAGCATCTACCAGAGCCTGCATGCCGGGGCGGTGGGGGATTTCGCGGTCACCATGCTGCAGCTGGGGTATATCCCCAATATGGTCATGCACTCCATGGCTTGGTCCACCGGTTCCGGGCTGTCATTCGGGGCGGGAACGAACGTGGGGCTGGCGCATTCAACCGTGCAGGCGCTGCCCCTGTTCCCCTCGGTCGGAGCCATACCCCAGAACCTTGGGCTTATCGGGTACGGGGCGCTTATTGTGCCGGTGGGGGCAGGGTTTTTGGCCGGGCTGTGGTTCTTACGTGAAGGTGAAGACCATTTTGACGAGTGGGTGGCCCTTAAAATCCGGGTGCGCGCCCTTTCCCTGCCAGTATCCGCGATAGGGCTGGGGGTGCTCGTTGGGGTGTTCACCGGCTTCGTATCGTTCATACTGGGCTGGCTGTCCAGCGGGTCGCTGGGGGCCGGGCCGTTCACCGAGATCGGGCCGCATCCCGCTAAATTCGCAATGTACACCATGATCCTGGTTGGTGCCGGTACCGCAGCGGGGAACATGATATCGCGCCTATTTGTCTCTGACAGTAGTCGGGAGCTCTCACGCTTTGCCGACGAGAAACCAGCGGTAAGCGAGCGCGTCAACGCCTATTTCGGGTTTGGGGCGCATAAAACCCGCGACGTAGCCCGGCAGGATTCTGCAGCGGATAGCCACGAGTCGCGCACCGACAATCCGCGCCCGAAAACCCGGCGCAGCTGGGCTCTTTTCGGGGACGAATCTGATACCGATTTCCGCCCCTCTGCCAACGATGAACCTGTTACCGGTGGGCAGCCGGCAGGCAAGGCGGCCAGCACCGGAGAAGAGGTCCCCGAGCAGGATAGTAAGGCCGCTGCGGCGGTTGAGGACACCACCTCCGAGCCCAGCGCCGAACCGAAGAAAAAACTGTTTGAGGTTGATTATTCGGCTCATGATGCTGCAGAAACAACCGAGGTCATAGAGCCGGTTCGGGACGAAGAGGCCGGTGAATCCGGTGACCAAAACCACCCGCATAGTTCACCGATGGCCGCAATGAACCGCATCTTGGGCCGCCATAAAGACAAGGGTCACCACAAGAGCTAGGCGGGCTCATGGTTCCATTGGTTCTCCGTTCCGGGGGATACCCCGGAAGGAGGCTATGGGGATTGAGTGCCCAGCTGGGTGGCCTGCCGATAATAGGTGTCCTGGCAGGTCTGCTGGTCGCTAACGGTCAATGACTGGTGCAGACAGTCCCGGTACTCCCAGTACGCGGGGGAGATCAGCATTACCAGGCACATGATGAGCAGGAAAAACTCGGTCAGAATCCCGAAGCTGGCCAGAACATAGAACACAATGGGGGAGCGCGTGAGCGCGGTGCGCACAATCACCACAATATTGAGCGCCAAACCCGCCAGCAACACCACGGGCGCCAAAAGGAAAAACGGCATGGGGTAGGTCAGGCACACCAGCCCCAGGAAAGTAGAAACAACGGCTAAACCCTGGGCTCGGGCGATGCGCATCACGGTGCGGCGGCGTTCTTCGGGGTCTGGCGGCTGAGGCGCCCCCAGACGGTTCGGGTGTTGAGGGGCCGTGGGCTGCTTAGTTGGCTGGGGCGGGTTCTGCATACCCTTAAGGGTACTGCTTCTTCCGGTGGTGTTTTCGCTGGGCGCGTATCCTACATGCCCCTGTGGCGGTGCGCTAAACTATTGCTGTGCGAATTGTGATAATGGTCTCCGGGTCCGGTACTAACCTGCAAGCTATTCTCGATGCCGTGAGGGCGGGCGAGCTGAACGCAGAGATCGCCGCCGTAGGCGCTGATAAGCCCTGTACTGGTCTTGATCGAGCCGCCGCAGCCGGGGTTGAAACCTTCCTGGTTGAACCGGCAGACTATGCTGACCGCGAGCAATGGAACCGTGCTCTCGAAGAGAAAATCGCTTCCTACACCCCCGATTACGTTGTATTCGCCGGGTTCATGCGCATTGTGGATGCGCAGCTGGTTGCCCGCTTCGAGAACCGGATTATTAACACTCACCCCGCGTTGCTGCCCTCATTCCCCGGGGCGCACGGTGTGCGGGATGCGCTCGCCCACGGCGTTAAAATCACTGGGCTGACGGTTCATTTCGTGGATTCCGGGGTTGATACCGGCACGATTATCGCCCAGGCTGCAGTGCCCGTCGAGGACGGTGACACCGAAGAAAGCCTGCACGAGCGCATCAAGGTGCAGGAACGCCAGCTCTTGGTGCGGACCCTTGCAGAATTCGCCGCACTTCCTAACCCCCAAAACCCCTAGAACTTCCTGCCCGCACGGCGCCGCATCCCGGTGCATGCGGGCAGTAGTAAAACCCCGCCACGGGGTACCACCCATTCACCGAGCAAGAAGCAACGGAGTAATTAGTGTCTATGAAGAAGCTCGATCGTCTGCCCCTGCGCCGCGCCCTCATTTCCGTGTACGACAAAACTAACCTGGCGGAGTTCGCCCGCGGTCTGCACGAGGCAGGCGTGAAGCTGGTATCTACCGGTTCGACCGCATCCACGATCGCCGCCGCCGGTGTGCCCGTCACCGAAGTCACCGAGGTTACCGAGTTCCCCGAGTGCCTGGAGGGCCGCGTGAAGACCCTGCACCCGCGCATCCACGCCGGTATTTTGGCCGACCGCCGCAAGCAGGAGCATATCGACACCCTCACCGAACTCGACGTTGAGCCCTTCGACCTGGTGGTTGTGAACCTATACCCCTTCGCAGAAACCGTGGCATCCGGTGCCGACCAAGACGCTATTATCGAAAAAATTGATATCGGTGGTCCCTCAATGGTGCGTGCCGCCGCGAAGAATCACGATGCGGTCGCCATCGTCGTAGACCCCAAAGACTACGAGCGTACCGTAACCGCCGCTCAAAACGGCGGGTTCTCCCTGGAGGAGCGCCGCCGCCTGGCTGCTGGCGCCTTCGCCCATACCGCCGCCTACGATACCGCCGTCGCTACCTGGACCGCCGCGCAGTTCCAGCAGGATGAAGACGCCAACTTCTGGCCCCCCTACGCCGGTTTAGGCTTTGAACGCAGCGAGACCCTGCGCTACGGCGAGAATCCGCATCAGCGCGCGGCCCTGTATGTAGACCCCGCAGCAGCCCCCGGTATCGCACAAGCGGAGCAGATTCACGGCAAGGCAATGAGCTACAACAACTATGTGGATGCCGACGCTGCCCTGCGCGCCGCCTACGATTTTGACGAGCCCGCCGTCGCCATCATCAAGCACAACAACCCCTGCGGGATTGCAATTGCAAGCCCTGACGCCGCAGACCCGATTGCCGATGCGCACGCTAAGGCTCACGCTTGCGACCCGCTGTCCGCCTATGGCGGTGTGATCGCGGCGAACCGCCCGGTCACCAAGGATATGGCGCAGGCCGTTAAAGATATTTTCACCGAAGTTATTGTGGCGCCCGGATACGAGCCGGAAGCCCTCGAAATTTTGGAAACCAAGAAAAACCTGCGCCTGCTGGTGCTTCCCGACGGGTTCGGGCGTGAGACTATCGAGTACCGCTCGATTTCCGGCGGCGCGCTCTTCCAGGAAGCCGACCGCCTTAACGCCGAGGGTGATAACCCGCAGAATTGGCAGCTGGTCGCCGGTGAACCTGCCGACGAAGCCACTCTGCGTGACCTTGAATTCGCGTGGCGTGCCCTGCGTGCCCCCAAATCGAATGCGATTATGCTCGCCGATAATGGTGCCGCCGTGGGTATCGGCATGGGGCAGGTTAACCGCGTGGATTCGTGCAAACTCTCGGTTGAACGCGCCAATACACTCGGCGGAGAAGGCCAGGAGCGTGCCCGCGGTGCAGTTGCTGCATCCGACGCTTTCTTCCCCTTCGCGGACGGCCTGCAGGTTCTTCTCGACGCCGGTATCCGTGCGGTCGTGCACCCCGGCGGCTCAATCCGTGATGACGAAGTGATTCAGGCTGCGAAGGATGCGGGCGTCACCATGTACCTGACCGGAACCCGCCACTTCTTCCACTAATCTTTGGCGTTTCCCGCGCCATGCTGGGGTAAGAACCGGGTAAAGCCGCAACAATAACGAAGCGCACTTTATGTGAGTCATATCATATAAAGTGCGCTTTGCGGCGATAACCCACAATGCGCCCTCAGATTCGATAGGATTAAGACGTGCCTAAAGTCAGCGAAGAATACAAAAAGAATCGGCGCTCGCAGATTATTGACGTAGCTCGCGAGTGTTTCATTAAGCATGGCTACCAGAAAACTTCGATGAACGAGATTATCGCCGCCACGGGGCTCTCGGCGGGCGCAATCTATAACCACTTCGGATCTAAAAACGACATTATGCTTGAGGCGGCACGCCTGGATTTAGCCCCCTTCACGCGGGTACGTGCCGATAAACCCTGGGACTATGTGCTGGGGTGTCTGCGGCTGCTGGATGCCACCAAAACCCGCAGGTTCCTGCTGGCCACCTGGGGTGAGGCTGTCTCATCCCCCGATATTTCCGCCGTCGTCACGGAACAGCTCACCGACCTGCGCGATATGGCACTTGACCGCTACCGTGAATGGGGCTCACGCGAACTAGACTTCACCGAAGAAGAACTCGACGGGTGGCTTGATGTTATTGGCGCGGCGGTGCTGTCCGTGCTGACAGGGTATGTGGTGCAAACCCAGCTTCTGGGGAAAGAAAAACGCGACGCATATCTTGAATACGCCTCCGCTATTCTCACCCAGTCATAAACATATGTACCCGGTGCGGGCGTGAAACCAGTGCCACACCTTGAATACACCCGCAATATTGTCTGCTGATGCGCCCGCTATCCGGTACTATGAGAGGCACATCATAAATATCTAGACAGTGGTGCACAGCACCGCACCCCTAGGAGAAAAAGCATGACCGAACGCGCAACCGTGACCCTTGAGGCTCCCCTCGCGGAGCTTGACCCCGAGGTCGCCGAAGCACTCGATCTGGAACGTAAGCGCCAGCAAAACACCCTGGAAATGATCGCTTCCGAAAACTTCGTGCCGCGTGCCGTACTCCAGGGGCAGGGGTCAGTGCTGACCAACAAATATGCGGAAGGCTACCCGGGCCGCCGCTACTATGGTGGCTGCGAATTCGTCGATATTGTCGAAGACCTGGCTATTAAACGGGTTAAAGAGCTCTTCGGCGCCGAACACGCCAACGTACAGCCTCACTCCGGTGCCCAGGCGAATAACGCCGTCATGCACGCCCTGCTGACCCCCGGTGAGAAGATCATGGGTCTTTCACTGGCTCACGGTGGGCACCTCTCGCACGGTATGAAGCTGAACGTCTCGGGTAAGCTCTACGAGGTTGTTGCCTACGAGGTGGGCGAAGACGGTCGGATTGATATGGAACAGGTTCGGCAGCTTGCGCTCGCCGAACGTCCCAAGGTTATTATTGCCGGATGGTCGGCGTACCCCCGTCAACTGGATTTCGCGAAATTCCGTGAGATTGCCGATGAAGTTGGTGCCTACCTGTGGGTTGATATGGCCCATTTTGCCGGTCTGGTAGCGGCCGGTTTGCACCCCAACCCGGTGCCGCACGCCCACGTGGTTTCGTCAACCGTGCACAAGACCTTAGGCGGACCCCGCTCCGGGTTTATCCTGTGCACCGAAGAGCTCAAGAAAAAGATCGACTCGGCCGTATTCCCCGGGCAGCAGGGCGGACCGCTCATGCACGTGATTGCCGCGAAAGCGACCGCGTTCAAGGTCGCCGCGACCGAAGAGTTCAAAGACCGTCAGAAACGTACGATCGAGGGGGCGCGCATCCTAGCAGAGCGCCTGACCCACCAGGATATGCGCGATGCGGGCGTTTCTATCGCCACCGATGGTACCGACGTTCACCTGGTGCTTGTCGATCTGCGCCACCACGAGCTCACCGGTAAAGAGGCGGAAGACCTGCTGCACGATGCGGGTATTACCGTTAACCGCAACGCGGTGCCGAACGATCCCCGCCCGCCGCTGGTGACCTCCGGGCTGCGTATCGGCACCTCAGCCCTGGCAACCCGCGGTTTTGACGCGGCAGGCTTTACCGAGGTTGCCGATATTATTGCCTCAGTGCTGCTGCCGCAGCACGATATCGCGGCCCTGCGTCAGCGCGTGAGCGTACTGTGCGAAAAGTACCCGCTCTACGTGGGAAGCGAAAACTGGTAGACCTCTTAAAGACCCCGCCACGGCACCTCGCCGGGTTGGGGTCTTTGAGCACGCACACACAACCAGCTCGCCCCGGAACCACCCGGGACGGAACAAATAACCAAGGCACCGGCCTGCAGGCTGGTGCATGACACCAAGGAAGGAACTCATCATGCCACAGATTCTCGACGGCAAAGCCACCGCCGCGGCCATTAAGAATGAGCTGACTGAGCGCGTTGAGGCGCTTAAAGCTCGCGGCATCACCCCCGGTCTGGGAACAGTACTCGTGGGGGACGACCCCGCCTCCCACTCCTATGTGGGCGCCAAGCACCGCGACTGCGCCGAGATCGGCATTAACTCGATCCGCGTGGATTTGCCCGCAGACATCACCCAGGAACAGCTTGAAGCCGAGATTGATAAGCTCAATCACGACCCCGCCTGCACCAGCTACATTGTGCAGCTTCCCCTGCCTAAGCACCTGGACACTAACCGTATTTTGGAGAAGATCGCCCCCGAGAAAGACGCAGACGGGCTGCACCCCACTAACCTCGGCAAGCTGGTGCTGAACGTCTCAGAGCCGCTGGACTCGCCCCTGCCGTGCACCCCCAACGGCGTGATTGAGCTGGTGAAGCGCCACGGCATCGACTGGAACGGTAAGAACGTTGTGGTGCTTGGGCGCGGTATTACCGTGGGCCGCCCGCTGGGGCTGCTGCTGACCCGCCGCGAAATCAACGCCACCGCAACCCTGGCGCACACCGGTACCCAGAACCTTGACGAGGTGCTGCGCCAGGCGGACGTGATTGTTGCCGCCGTGGGCGTGCCGCACGTACTGAAAGCGGACCAGGTGAAGGATGGCGCAATCCTGCTGGATGTGGGCGTCTCCCGCGCTGAAGACCCCGAAACCGGTAAGAAGAAACTCTTCGGCGACGTTTCCCCCGAGGCAGCCGCGAAGGCGTCCTGGGTGTCCCCAAACCCCGGTGGCGTGGGCCCCATGACCCGCGCGGAGCTGCTCGTTAACGTTGTGGAGACCGCAGAACGTCAGGCAGGCTAACTGCCTCGCCGCATCACTCAACAGTTGTTCCTGCGTAATACTCCCACAGCCGGGGTACACAACCCCCGGTAACGGGTGTTACGCAGGAACAACGTGTGTGAGGGCTCTGCCGCCTACAAGCTGCGGCTGCGAAGAAGCTAAAGAATCATCTCGTAAAAATAAGCTGCGGACTCATAGAGGGTCACGCTGTACTCTACCGGTTCGCCTTCACCGGTGTAGCCGGTGAGCGTCACCTGCAGCGCAGCGGCACCCACCGTGGGGAAGCCATTAAAATCTGCGGCATCCTGCTCCGAGAACAGGGACGCCTCAATGCGCATCCGCCCGTGCTCCACCGTGTACTCCGAGCCTTCCTCCTGCGGGGAACCTCCCGCAAACGCCTGCGACACCATCGGATCCAGCACCGTGCTGGCGGCATCAGGCACCAGGTAGACCCGCTCAAAGCCGATCGGGGTGCCATTGGCCAGCCGTAACCGCCGCGCATACAACACCTGCGAACCGACCGGCACCAGCAGATTAGAAGAAATCCTCTCATCAGCCTCAACCCAGCGGGTAGCGATCATGCGCGTAGACGACTCCATGCCGCGGCGGCTCATATCTTCAGCATACGAGCAGATACGCGGGATAAAGCTGGCCTGCGAATGGTCCGCGACATACGTGCCGGAACCCTGCTGGTTATAGATCAGGCCCTTATCAAGCAGGTATTTGAGGGCATTACGCACCGTCTGACGGCTCACCCCAAACTGCAGCTGCAACGCCCGCTCAGTGGGCAGCTTATCGCCGGGGCTGCCGGGGATAATGTAGCGCTGCTCCAGCAGACGAATCACCTGCTCATACTTCGGCCCGGGCACGGGCGGCAGCGTCTGAGCCAGCAGGCCCGCCTCGTCGGGGTGTACAGGGTGCTCAGCCTCATCCACCGGGTGTGTGGTTTCGCTGTCGTGGGGGTCTCTGCCTGCGCCGAGGGTTTCGTTGGCATCAAAGCTGCTGCCGGAAGGGTTAATCGGGATCATAAAACATAGTCTACCCTCCCCAGCAAATATTTACCCGTACAGCATCACGACAAAAATTGCTGCCCGAACCGGATGCGCTGGTGCATTCCTGGCATAATGAATACTATGCTCACACACGACGCTCACCCCGATGCTGCCTCACAGGCATCTGAACGTAAAGCCATGATCGGTGCGGGGGTGGGTATGCTCATCCTTGTGGTGCTGTTGGGTGCCGCCATCGCAGCCGCCGATTCCGTGCTCGGCTGGGTACTTGCCGGGCTGATTCTTGGGTGGCTGGGGCTGGCATGTTACCTGGTGGTGGGGGTTCTCTCCGCGGTACGGGCGAATCGTGCCAGCTATAAGGCACTGGCACACGCCCGAGCTGAAGAGCAGGATGGGATGCTCGCCGATAAACTGTCACATAGTTTTCAGATTGTACTGGTACAGTCCCGGGAAATCAGCAAATACCTGGACGAAGACGGGGAACAGTCCCGCGCCATGATTGAGCGTGCGCTGGATACTATTAACACCACAGCATCCAACGGGATGGGAATGGTCAACGACGAAATGAGGGGTGAAGAATGAGCCGCGCCGCTAAAACTCTGCGCGTCGCCAGCGTAAACGTCAACGGTATTCGTGCCGCCTACAGGAAAGATATGGCCACATGGCTTGCTGGCCGCGACGTTGATATTCTTTGCCTGCAGGAGGTTCGTGCCCCCGATACGATCGTGCGCGAACTTCTCAACGAAGACGACTGGAATATTCTGCATGCCGAAGCCGCCGCCAAAGGACGCGCCGGGGTGTTGGTGGCAACCCGCAAACACCCCAACGCGAACGGTGAACTTCTGAAAAACCAGCCTGTCGCCACCCGCTCCACGATCGGCGAAGACTATTTCGCGGACGCTGGCCGCTGGGTTGAGGCGGACTACACCCTGCCTACCGGTGAAACCCTCACCGTCGTAAGCGCCTACGTGCACTCCGGCGAGGTTGGAACGCCCCGCCAGGATGACAAATACCGCTTTCTCGACCGTATGCTCGTGCGCCTGCCCGAACTCGCTCAGCACTCAGATCACGTGCTCATTGTGGGAGACCTCAACGTGGGGCACACCGAGCTCGACATTAAAAACTGGAAGGCAAACCAGAAACGCGCCGGGTTCCTGCCTGAAGAACGCGCATACTTCGATAAATTCTTCGGCGATGTCGGCTACGAGGACGTGGCGCGCAAACTCGCAGGTGAGGTACCCGGGCCCTACACCTGGTGGTCCTACCGCGGCAAAGCCTTCGATAACGACGCCGGGTGGCGCATCGACTACCATATGGCCACCCCAGCGCTCGCCGCGAAAGCCGTGGAAGCGACGGTTGATCGTGCCGCCTCCTACGATGAGCGGTTCAGCGATCACGCGCCGCTGGTGGTAGACTACCAGCTCTAACCCTGTACCCGGACCCCGCATTTTCACCCCAGAAAGCTACAAGGATGACCATGGAAAACCTGCCCGAGGGCACCACGTCTCATACAACCAATATCCCCAACGCGTCTGCAGGACGCACCCGCGTGTTTTCGGGGGCGCAGCCCTCAGCGGATTCCCTGCACTTGGGCAACTATATCGGTGCGGTCGGTAACTGGGTGAAAATGCAGGAAGACCCGAAGAACGAATGCCTGTTCTTCATCCCCGATATGCACGCGATTACGGTTCCGCAGGACCCAGCGGCGCTGCGTGAGCGCACCCGCGTGACCGCCGCGCAGTACATTGCTGCTGGCATCGACCCCGCGCGGTCCCCGTTCTTTGTGCAGTCCCATGTGCCTGAGCACGCCCAGCTGGCGTGGGTGCTGAACTGCATTACCGGCTACGGTGAGGCATCCCGCATGACCCAGTTCAAAGACAAAGCGCAGAAACAGGGGACAGACAACGCCTCGGTGGGGCTGTTCACCTACCCGGTGCTCATGGCTGCGGATATTCTGCTGTACCAGGCGGATGCGGTGCCTGTGGGTGAGGACCAGCGCCAGCACCTTGAGCTCACCCGTAACCTGGCGCAGCGGTTTAACTCGCGGTTTGGGGAGACGTTTGTGGTGCCCGAACCGGCGATTCTGAAAGAGACCGCAAAGATTTACGATTTGCAGGAGCCCACCTCAAAAATGTCGAAGTCGGCAACAACGGAGAAGGGCCTCATTAAAATACTGGATGACGCTAAAACCACCACGAAGAAAATTAAATCCGCCGTCACTGATGATGGTTCCGTGATCGCCTACGATCGTGAGACGAAACCCGGTGTGTCGAACCTGCTGTCGATCTACTCTGCACTGACCGGTGAGAGCATTGACGCGATTGTTGCCCGGTACGAGGGGAAAATGTACGGCCATCTGAAGGTCGATCTGGCTGAGGTGGCGGTTGAGAAGCTATCTCCTATGCGTGAACGCACCCTTGAACTTGTGGCAGACCCCGCTGAGCTGGATCGTCTGCTGGCTATTGGGGCGCAGAAGGCGCGTGAGATAGCGACCGTTACCCTTGAGAATGTTTATGACCGCGTGGGGTTCCTGCCCGCGCTACGCGGCTAACCACGCAACCGGTTAATACGTCAGAAACCGAAGGAGCCCGACCGTGACCGCCGAATACACCGCCAGCTTGAGGCGTCCCTCACCGACGCTGAAAGAGGGGCAGCGCTACCTGAGCCTTATTGCGCATGTGCCCGACCCCTTGGCATCCCGCCTGCTGGGGTGGAAGCGTGAGCAGGACATCGCTGTGGGGCTCAGCGCACACGTGACCGTGTATGTGGGGCAGCTCAGTGAGAAGGTCGAGGCCGGGTGGCGGTCGGTAAAGTTTGCGCAAGCCCTGGGTGATACCGGCACGGTCAGACTGCAGGTGGGTGGGGTGAGTACTTTCCGCCCGGTGACTGAGGTGGATTACCTGTCGATTGACTGCGGCGCGGATGCGCTGCACCAGCTTCATCAGGTGTGCGTGCGGGAGCTGGGGGAGTGTGCCACGCCGTTCCCGTACGTGCCGCATATTACGCTGGGCCAGAACTTGTGTCCCGGGCAGGTGGCTGAAGCAAAAACTGTTTTTGATGCGCTTCCTGCTGCTGAGCGTTCTTTCGCGGTGGATGCGTTGCACGCCTACGCCTATGACGGGGCGGAGTGGGAGCTGCTGGGAAGTATTGACCTGGCCGTAGAATAACGGCTTCTTAGAACGTGGCGTAAAGAGCGGAAATATATTAGTCAGGCACGGGCGCATGCGCCCGTGCCTTTTTGGTGCCTTGCCCTACAGCCATTTATGAGAGGTGGACCACTGTATAACCGTTTAGAAGAATGGTTCTCATTTATGTTATGGTGGTTCACATGCGCAACACACGTACAAAATTTTTAACATCCCTTAGTTGTTTCGGGGCGCTGTTTACCCTGGTAGTCAGCGGATGCTCCTCGGGTGCTAGCTCCACTAGTACCAGTGCCTCCAGCTCGGAAAGCTCATCGGCAAGCACCAGCGCCTCCGCAGCCCCCATCGTTGAAAGCAAAGGCCCCTCCAGTCGTGTAGCTGTTACCTATGACGGCGGCGTGCTCGTATACGACGCTAAAGATATGAAGCTGCTGCAGGACATTAAAAAAGACGGGTTCCTGCGTCTTACCCCCGCCGGGGATAACCGTCACCTCGTGGTTGCTGATGGCAACAGTTACGCGTTCTTAGACACGGGGGCATGGTCGGTGCCGCACGGGGACCACTCGCATTACTACACGACTACCCCCACCCTCAGCTCCCTGTCGTTAGCTGCGGACCATACCGGGCATGTGATCACCGATAATGGTAAGAGCGCCGCTTTTGCCGACGGCACCGGCACTTTCGAGGTGTATAGCCCCTCCGACTTGACCGTGAATAAACGCACCGCCTCCGAGCTGAAAACCCAGCAGGTGAAACTGCCCGCACCGCATCACGGGTTCGCCATTCCGCTGCCGGATGGGCATTACCTGGTGTCGGTAGGGGATGAGAAAAACCGCACCGGTGCGGCTGTGGTAGACGCTCAGGGCAAGACTATTACTGAGAATAAAGAATGCCCCGGTGTTCACGGCGAGGCTATTGCCAAAGACGGTGTGATTACCGTTGGGTGCACCGACGGGGCGCTCATCTACCGGGATGGCACGTTCACCAAGGTGAACAACCCTGAAAACCCGTACTCGCGTTCCGGGAACCAGGCAGGCTCGGCCGACTCGCAGTATGTTTTGGCGGACTATAAGACCGATAAAGAAGCCAAACTCGAACGCCCCGAGAAGTTCGCCATTATTGACACTGTGGCGAAAAAACGCACCGTATACTCCCTGCCGCAGGGGGTAAGCTACACGTTCCGGTCATTGGGACGCGGGCCTCAGGGGGAGGCGCTGCTGCTAACTACCGACGGTAAACTGCGTATTTTTGACCCGGCCACCGGCTCTGAACTCGGGTCGGTACAGCTCATGGATGCCTGGAGCGAATCTGAAACGTGGCAGGATCCGCGCCCGGCCCTGTGGGTGGATGGTAAGACCGCCTATGTGAGCGACCCGGCAACGAAAAAGCTGCACGCGGTGAATATTGCAGATGCTAAGGCCCCCAAAACCCTGGTGAGCGTTGAGCTGCCGCAGACTCCAAATGAGCTAAGCGGTACGTCATCCTCGAAACCGGCCCCGACTCAGGACCACGGGCACGGTGAAAGCCATGAGGGCGATCACGGCCATTAGCCGCGAAGGCACTGACTGAACACAATAAGCTGAAGGCTCCCGCATCGGTTGATATGACCGATACGGGAGCCTTATGTATGTGCCGCTGGCAAAAGTGCGCAGGCACCCCTCACTGCTTTTCGGGGGGGCTGTACCCGGGCTGCTTTACTGAGTACGCTTTAGCCGGGCACACTTTCCCAGCGCACTTTTGCTGGTGAGATTTTAGAGCAGCTCGGTGAGTCCGCGCTCCTTGAGTTCGCTCACTGCCTCCTTGACTTTCTGCGCCTGCGAACGCGGGGCGACCAGCAGTGCGTCATCGGTGTCTACCACCACAATATCGTCCAGCCCAATCACCGAGATTTTACGGTCCGTTGTTGAGACGACAATACCGCTGCAGCCCTGGTTAAGAACATTCTGGTTGTCGCCAAGGATGGTGAGATTCTCACCGGTTTTCTCCTGGTTAAGGCGCGCCACGGCGTCGAAGTCTCCCACGTCATCCCAGCTGAATGAGCCGGGTACCATGGCAACATCGCCTGCTGCGGCTGCGGGTTCTGCCACCGCGTAGTCAATAGCGGTTTTCGGCAGGGTGCCCCACACTTGCTCCATAATGTCTTCGCGCTCCGGGCTGTCCCAGGCGTTAGCAATCTGCATAATACCCGCATGTAGTTCGGGCTCGTTGGCCGCAAGGTGTTTGAGCATTAGTTCGGCGGGGGCTACGAACATGCCCGCGTTCCAGGCGTATTCGCCGGAGTCCAGGTACTTCTGGGCGGTTGCCTCATCAGGCTTCTCAACGAAAGAATCCACGGCGAGGGCGTGGGGTGCCTGCTCAATCCCCAGCGACTCCCGGGCGTGAATATACCCAAAAGCGCTTGAGGGGTGGGTGGGGGTGATGCCAATGGTGACAATTTTGCCGGTTGCGGCGGTCTCTACCGCTTCAATGACAACCCGTTGGAACTCGTCGACGGGGCTGATCACATGATCAGCGGCGAAGGAGCCAATAATCGCATCGGGTTCGCGGCGGTGCAGGATAGCGCAGGCTAAACCAATGGCGGCGGCGGAATCGCGCGGGGAGGGTTCAAGAACCAGATCGGCGGCGCGGAGTTCGGGAATCTGCTGAGTGACAGCGTTTGCGTGGGCGACCCCAGTGACCACCATGAGCGAGCCATTGCTCAAATCAATGAGTCGGTCATATGTTTCCCTTAAGAGGGAACTGCCCGAATCCGTTAAATCGAGCAGAAATTTTGGGGCGTGTGCTCTGGAAAGAGGCCAGAGACGGGAACCGACGCCCCCGGCTGGAATGAACGGTCGAAAACGTGAAAGTGTAGTATTCATCAATTACAGAATATCGCGGGATGCGTCATGTTCTCGTTTCTTAAACCTTTTTGCCAGCTGCTGATAGTAGATTTTTATCACATAAGGTTAAGGTTAGTTCCGCATGAACTCGCCGCAGAACAGGATATCGCTAAAGAGATATGACCTAATTAACCTGTCTAATATAGTCGACATTGTGTCAATAAGCCCTGCGCGAACCTGGTATCTTGTAAGCAACAATATGATTTCACGGTTGTCGCTGGGAGCGCTTCCCGTTGAGGTTTCACACAGCCCCCGATGCTCTCCAGCGGTCTACAGGAGGTTATTCAGTGCCGAATATGTCTAAGGGCACCCTATACCGCGGCCGCTATGGAATGTGGTCGTGGGTGGCCCACCGCGTAACGGGTATCGCCATTTTCTTCTTCCTACTGGTTCATGTGCTCGACACCGCCGTGGTGCGTATCTCCCCTGAGGCATACAACAGCGTGCTGAGCCTATACAAGAACCCCATCATGGGTTTGGGGGAGATGGCCCTCGTCGCGGCTATTGTCTACCACGCGTTCAACGGTATCCGCATTATCCTCATTGACTTCTGGGGCCCGGCCACCAACTCGAAGGTTGAGCACATTCAGAAGCCAAACAAGGACGGGATTATTGAGACCTCCGAGAAAGCAACCTACAACCACATTAAAATCCTGTGGGTTGTGCTGGTGCTGTGGGTCATTTTTGTTGCCGGTTTTGCAGTACGCCACCTGCCGAACGTTTTTGCCCACATTGGAGGTCACTAAGCCATGGCTACCCCGCTAAAATCCCGCGTTGCCATCCCGCGCATCCGCGATAACAAGATTGATGGCGTCAAGTACAACCGCTCCTCCTCTAAACGCAATAACTTTGAGATGTTCGCCTGGCTGGGGATGCGCCTTTCAGGTGTTCTGCTGGTGGTGCTGATCTTCGGCCACCTGTTTGTAAACCTCATGGTGGGTGAAGGTATCCACGCCATTGATTTCGGGTTCGTGGGCGGTAAATGGGCCAACCCGTTCTGGCAGGTCTGGGACCTGCTGCTGCTGTGGCTGGCGATGCTGCACGGCACTAATGGCATCCGTGTGGTGATTGATGATTACGCCGAAAAAGACCGGGTGCGCGTGTGGCTGAAGATTATTCTGTTCCTCGCCTCGGCGTTCGTGCTTCTGGTGGGAACCCTCACGATCTTCACCTTCGACCCCTGCCCCTCAGGCGCGGCATCCCACCTGCTGCCCAGCTTCTGCGCCGCCCGCTAACGACGGCCAGCACACGTACAGAGTTTTCGATACAAGAAAGAACATCATGCAGGTACATAAGTACGATGTAGTGATCGTCGGCGCCGGTGGTGCCGGGATGCGCGCCGCCATCGAAGCGGGCCAGCGAGTTCGCACCGCCGTGCTGACCAAACTATACCCCACCCGCTCCCACACCGGCGCCGCCCAGGGCGGTATGTGCGCCGCACTGGCTAACGTCGAGGAAGACAACTGGGAGTGGCATACGTTTGACACCGTCAAAGGCGGTGACTACCTCGTCGATCAGGACGCGGCAGAGATTATGGCAAAAGAAGCCATCGATGCCGTGCTCGACCTTGAAAAAATGGGTCTTCCCTTCAACCGCACCCCCGAGGGGCGTATTGACCAGCGCCGGTTCGGCGGTCACACCCGCGACCACGGTAAAGCAGCGGTACGCCGCGCATGCTACGCCGCCGACCGCACCGGCCACATGATCCTGCAGACCCTCTACCAGAACTGCGTGCGCCACAATGTGGAGTTTTACAACGAGTACTATGTGCTCGATTTGGTGATGGTCAAAGATGAAGAAGGCCGCCCCCGCCCCGCCGGGGTTGTCTCCTACGACCTGGCAACCGGTGAAGTGCACGTCTTCCAGGCAAAATCTGTGGTGTTCGCCTCCGGCGGCTGCGGCAAGATCTTCAAGACCACCTCGAACGCGCACACCCTCACCGGTGACGGTATGGCGATCGCCCTGCGTAGTGGCCTGCCGTTGGAGGACATGGAATTCGTGCAGTTCCACCCCACCGGGCTGGCCGGGCTGGGTATTCTGGTGACGGAAGGCGCCCGCGGTGAGGGCGGCATCCTGCGTAACTCTGACGGTGAGCGTTTCATGGAACGCTATGCACCCACCATTAAAGACCTGGCTCCCCGCGATATTGTGGCTCGTGCAATGGCGAATGAGGTGCGTGAAGGCCGCGGCTGCGGACCCAACAAAGACTATGTGCTGTTGGACCTGACCCACCTGGAACCCTCCCACATTGACGAGAAGCTGCCGGACATCACCGAGTTCGCCCGCACCTACCTGGCGGTTGAGCCGCACCACCAGCCGATCCCGGTGTTCCCCACCGCGCACTACGCAATGGGCGGTATTCCAACGAACAACGAGACCGAGGTGTACTTCAACAGCAAAGAAACCGTACAGGGTCTGTACGCTGCCGGTGAGGTGGCCTGCGTGTCGGTGCACGGCGCGAACCGTCTAGGCACCAACTCGCTGCTGGACATTAACGTGTTCGGTAAACGTGCGGGCCGTAAAGCGGCCGAATACGCCGCATCCGCAGAGTTTTTGCCGGTTCCCGATGATGCTGCTGACCGCGTGCTGGGTCTGTTGGATACCCTGCGTGAAAACAAAGGTACCGAGAAGGTCGGCGCTATCCGTGCAGACCTGCAGAAGACCATGGACGCCGACATGCAGGTGTTCCGCACCGAAGAGACCATCCGCCGCGCCCTGAAAGTCATTAGTGAGCTGGAGGAACGCTACGAGAACATCTCCATCCAGGACAAGGGCAAACGCTTTAACCTTGATCTGCTGGAGGCTGTGGAACTGGGCTTCCTGCTGCAGCTGGCGAAAGTCATGTCGGTAGGGGCCCTGCACCGCCAGGAATCCCGCGGCGGCCACTACCGCGAGGATTTCCCCAAGCGTGACGATATGAATTTTATGAAGCACTCCATGGTCTACCTTGACCCCGAGTCTGAGTTTGAGGGCGTGAAGGGCCTGCGCTTCGACACTAAGCCCGTCATTTACACCCGCTACGAGCCCAAGGAGCGTAAGTACTAAAATGGCTGAAAACGAACTTCCTGAACCGGAATCCGTCAAGCTTTTTGAAGGTATGACCGGCGGCGACGGCGGCGCTATCCCCACCTACGACGTGACTATTCGGGTGCGACGCTACAACCCCGAGGTCTCTGACGAGGCGTACTGGGACGACTTTAAGATGCAGATGTACCGCACCGACCGTGTGCTGGATGCGCTGCACAAAATCAAGTGGGAACTGGATGGGTCCGTCTCGTTCCGGCGCTCCTGCGCGCACGGCATCTGCGGTTCGGACGCAATGCGCATTAACGGGCGTAACCGTCTGGCGTGCAAGACCCTGCTGAAAGACCTCGACATGACCAAGCCGATCACGGTCGAGCCGATTAAGGGCCTGCCCTGCGAGAAGGACCTGATCGTGGACATGGAGCCTTTCTTCCAGGCGTACCGCGAAATCATGCCGTTCTTCATTAATGACAGCAATGAGCCGGAACGTGAGCGTCTGCAGACCATTGAGGACCGCGCACGGTTTGACGACACCACAAAGTGCATCCTGTGCGCCGCGTGTACCTCTTCGTGCCCCGTGTTCTGGACGGACGGTCAGTACTTCGGTCCTTCCGCGATTGTGAACGCGCACCGGTTCATTTTCGATTCCCGTGATGACGCCGGAGACCTGCGCCTTGAAATCCTCAATGACAAAGAAGGTGTGTGGCGCTGCCGCACCACCTTCAACTGCACCGAGGCATGCCCGCGCGGTATTCAGATTACTAAGGCCATTGCCGAGGTAAAACAGGCCATTCTGGCACGCTCCCTATAGGCGCCCTCACCCAGTCCGATGCGCGGCACCGGGTGGGAAGAAACAGCCCCGCTGCGGGGTGAAAGTTCTTCCTACCGGTGCCGCGAGGTGTTTAATAGTAAGTATGGTTTTCGCTAATTCACGTTACGATCTTTCAACCCCGGTGTTTGACGAGTGGGTTGCGCGCATGATGCCCACCCTGACCGAATTCCGTCGGCAGGTGCACCGCAACCCGGAGCTTTCATTCCGTGAAGTGAAAACAACCGAGCGTATTATGAATCACCTGCGTGGTGCGGGCATGAGCCCTGTGGCGTGCGAAGGAACCGGCTGCTATGTGGACATCGGCAACGGCCCGTTCGCCTTAGCGCTGCGAGCCGATATTGACGCCCTACCCATTGAGGAACAGACGGGCTTGGAGTATGCCTCAGCCGTGCCGGGAGTGATGCACGCCTGCGGGCACGATATTCACCAGACGATTATGCTCGGGGTGGCGCTTGCGCTGCACGAACTGAACGAGCGCACCCCGCTGGGCCGCAGCGTGCGCATCCTATTTCAGCCTGCTGAGGAGCAGCTGCCAGGTGGTGCGGTGCAGATGATCGACCAGGGCCTGCTGCGGGGCGTGCCGCGCGCTTTTGCCCTGCACTGCGACCCGAAAGTTGATTTGGGGCAGATCGGCACACGTATCGGGGCGATCACCAGCGCCTCAGATACGATCAAAATTCATTTGAGCGGCCACGGCGGGCACACTTCACGGCCGCATCTGACGGAGGATTTGATCTACGCGATGAGTCAGATCGCGGTGCAGGTGCCCGCAGTGCTGACTCGCCGCACCGATGTGCGTTCGGGGGTGCTGGTCGCCTGGGGGCAGGTGAATGCCGGGGTGGCCCCAAACGCCATCCCCGCCGAAGGGTATTTGGCGGGAACTATGCGCTGCCTAGACGTTGAGGTGTGGCGCCACGCCGGGCAGCTGCTGGATGAGGTGATTGAGCAGGTCGCGGTGCCTTTCGGGGTGAACGCCCGGGTGGAGCATATTCGCGGGGTGCCGCCGGTGGTGAACACCGACACCGAGACAACCATGATTGAGAACGCCGCCCGGGCTGAGCTGGGGGAGGACTCAATCGTGCTGGTGGAGCAGTCTATGGGCGGAGAGGACTTCGCCTGGATGCTACAGGAAGTTCCGGGCTCAATGTTCCGGCTGGGTACCCGCGCCCCCGAAGACCCGACATATGACCTTCATCAGGGGGATTACAACCCCGATGAGCGCGCTATCGGCGTGGGCGTGCGGGTGATGGCTGCGACCGCTTTGCGTGCGGTGCGTTTTGAGCTGGCAAAAGCCGCGAAGGCCGCAAACCCGGTACGGGATGAGGCCCGGTAGAATATATCCACTTGTCCTAGTGGGCGGGCGTTTTAACGGTGAGGATGCCCCACTGGATTCTCTCACGGAACCAAGAACATATCAGAAAATAATTGCGGTTAATTATATTTTATGATGAGCTTTGCCTTGCGCCGAAAAATAAATTATTTAAAAATATTTAATGAATTTAATTTTACTCAAGAGATTATTATATATACTTGGGGGAACGGCGGAGAAAATACTCATCTTTACTTAAATGCTGAACACATTAAACTAATTGCTGACATTGATGTATATTTATCAATAATTCATTATAATTAAAACTGACATTGTAAAATACCCTGGTGCTATGAAGGTTATCCGTTAGAGGGTAGGCTTCTGCACATGCACCGGGCAGGAACCCACAAGTGACCTGCGCAGATATATGTTGAGCCCGGATAGGGCGGCATATTCGTCTCATGGACTCTCATATGAAGGGGGTAATGGGTGCAGAGAATATTACTGAATAAGCATGGGATGTGTCAGGGCTACCCGAGTTTTTATTAAGAGGGTGAATTGACCAGTTAGCTTTTTGCTATTTTCCCGCGTGATAAAGGTGAACTATTTAAGGCTCGTGATAGTGACAGCACGGTAATAGCAGAACGTATCATAAGTGCCGCAGGTAGTGGATCTGCAATGTGCGGGAGTGCGATGAATGAGCATGGGTGTGGCAGAAGATGCTGGCCCCCATGTAGCAAGAGGTTCTCAAAACCCTGCCAAATGGTACATGCCCCAAGGATATGATGATCTTGAGATCAGACACTTGGCCCGTAAGTAACTAAAGTGTTTACACGCTCAACTACGTGAGTAGGCAAAGCTGCGGGGGATCCTTTACCCATCCCATGCTCTAGTCTAATGACAATGAAAACTTACCGGTTTTGAGAATATGCTTCAGGCAGTTGCCCGACCGTCATTATGCTGAATAACAATCGTGAGGCGGTTTTTGTTCGTTTCATAGTGATGAACGCACTGTCAAATTTGCTTCGGTGTGCATGGAGGCGGGTACTCCAGGTATGGTTTAGGTATTCCATTTATTGTATAAAATCCCACCCGGGCGTGCCTCATAAACGGCATGTGCCGCACCATTGAGCGGTTTTGCCCGCAGAAATACGGCGGTTCACCCGCATTTCTGCGGCCCTGATATACCGGGTAGGCGATAGAATGGGATGCAGACACACCAGACACACTCAGCTCTCGCCGTGTCCGCCGGGAGCGCCGACAAGAACTAGTGGAGGGGACCACAGTGGGAATCTTTGGAATCGGCAAGAAAAAATGGGAAGCACAGGTGCGCGCAGCTGAAGAAGCAGCCGCGGCGGAGGCGGAAGAGCGAAGCCTGAGCGAAAAAGTGATGGAACAGCAGCAGTGGGAGGAATCCCTCCGGAAATTTGTGCGCACCGAAAGCCAGCGGTCCCAGGGTCAGCGTGTTGTCGAAGAAAACGCACGTCACACCGCTGCATCTGAAGACTTCTTCGAAGAACACGACCAGGACTCCACCGACAGCGCGAACCTGGTGCACCCCGGCGCTGAGGAACAGGAACTAGAAGCCACAACCAGCGAATCCAGCACCCAAACGCAGGAACCCGAAGACGACTACGACACTGATGACGCGCCCGCCCAGGATCCCTACGATGATGAGGGATACGACGCCTCAGCTGAGTACGAAGACGACTATGATGACGAAGACGATGACTACGATGATGAGGACGAAGACGAAGAGACCCGTCAGGCGCGCGTAAAAGACTATATGACCCGTCTCGGGCTAACTAACGACGAGAACGACCCCGAGCAGAAGATTGAGCTGGTCACCGACGAGACGGTGCTGCTGCACCTGCCCGACACCCCGGAAGAAGACGCCCACACCACCGTAACGGAACCTGAGACGTACGCGGGGGCGCTGCCAGTTATCTCGACTCAAGATACGGGGGCGTCGGTGCAAGAAACAACCGATACCGGGCAGGTTGCTGAGGCGGATGATAGCGAGAACAACCCCGAAGACATCGAGCACTATGTGCCTGCAGGGCAGGAATCAGTAGCTGGTAAAGGCGCAGCACACCAGAGCCCCAGCATCGCCGATGAAGTTGCCTTTAATGCATCGGATAGCCCCGCCGAGGCCCCTGAGGGAGCCGTGGACAATCATCGTTCGGCGCGCCCGGAGAATGAGGTTGAGCGGTTCGAGGAAGTCCCCATGATCGAGTTTGCCCCGATTCAGAACTCCCTCAAGAAGCCCAGTGAGAACCCCGTAGCGAGCGTTGAGGAAGAATCGCGGGAACTGCATCATGATGATGCTGAACCTCACGAAGAAGACACCCGAACCCCGGAAGATTCAGCCGCTGAGGCTGCTGGTGCAGACCCGTTAAGCAGCCCCCCCACCCCTGAGCCTGCTGCCGTGGCAGCAACAACGGGCGCGTCTGCGGCTGTAGCAGACTCTGCGGGTCTTAGCGGCACCAGTGACGACACGCATCACGCACCGGAGCCGATATTTGATGCCCCCGACGCTGAAGTGCTGACTCCTGACAACCCGCTCTACACGCTTATTGAGACCATGCGCGAGCACGGTCATGGGCAGCTCACCTTTGACCTGCACCAGGTTAATGACGATATGAACTACCGTCTGTACTACCAGGGGGATGAGATTGAAAAGGGCGTCGTAGTGCCCGGAACCATCTGGTTTGATTCCGTAGCGGCGCTTTATGTTGCGGCACAGGACTCGGGTACGGTGTGGACCCGCGCCCTCGTGGCGGCCAGCCCCAGCCTGGGCGGGCGTGTGGCGGTGCAGGCCTCATACATGAGCGCTGCGGATTCCACGAACTGGGATAAGAACTATATTTTCCCGGCAACGGAGCAGGATAACGACGCTGCGGACACTATAGCGGAGGCAGCACCCGCTACGGCCTTTGCGGAGGGCACCGAACCCGGTGCCGCCCCTGAATCGACGCACGACTACGACGCTGACCCGCTGATGCGCACCAACACCGAAAGTGAGCGGGACGAAGCACCCGGCGAGAAGACGCAGGATGACTTTGAAACCGCCGATGAGGCAGAGCCTACGCATGATGCAGTGTCGGACGAAACGGAAGACGCTGCGCCTCTGGCGGGCCTTGATGAGACTCAGGCGCCGGAAGAGCAGGAGACCGCGCTCCGTGAAAACACCCAGGATGAGCCTCTGCCGCTGGGCGGATACCCCCTCAACCTGGTCAAGGCAGATGAGGGCAGCGATGAGCCTGATGAGGCTAAGGAGCTGCTGAGCGAGGCTTCCGAGCGTGATGAAATGCATCAGCCTGCAGTCGAAGATGCTGTGCTCTCCACCGAAGAGCCTGCGGACTCCTTCACCGAGGACCTCTCCGGTGAGGATGTTTCCCGTCAAGACACGCAACAGGACAGCACCGAGCTGGAAGACACCGAGCTGGATAATGCCAAACTGGACGGCACCGAGGAAGACAGTATTGCAGCCACCACCGATACCGACACGTCTGGGGACCGCAACCAGCCGGGTCAGGTGGGCCACGCCAGCCTTACCGCACAGAGTCTAGCTCCGCACACTGACACCACTGCTGAAGCTGAGAACACCTCTGAAGCCGCAGACTCCGGGGCCGAAGAGGAAGACATTGATGGGATGGCCGCTGCGCTCGCGGCGATTGTGGCTGGGGCCGAAAGTAAACTTCAGAAGCCTCAAACTCAAGCACCTCTCGCTGAGGATTCTGTGGAGGGCAGCACCCCCGCCCCAACGGTGCACGAGACGGTTGCCGCCCTCAATGAAGGTGCTGTGGCCCCTGACCTGGGCGAGGACGAGCCGGTGCAGGCCCCTGACGACGATGCGGCAGTTAACGACGATACCGGCCCTCTGCCCGCAGTCTCTTCCGACGCCTCTTGGCAGCAGGACGAGCTTGAGGACACCGCGGCAGGGGAGAAGGATAAGGAAAACACTGCCCCTGGTTCCAGCAAGATTGTGAACGTCACCTCTGCTGTTGCGGCAAATGATGCTTCAGCTGAGGCCGCCGCCGGGTTCTTACGCCCCGCCGATGCGCACACGACGAATCTTGTCGATGCCGCCGCTTTCACCCGCGCAGCGGATACCGGTGATGCTGGTACCGAAGCGGACCATACTGTTGATCCTGAAGCACAGACCCCCATGACGGGCGCTGTGGACTTGGATACTGTGACTGCCGCAGCCAGCGAGGGCACGGCCCATCGCGGCCCTGAACTTCCCGAGCATGTGGATGATGAGGAGCTGGTACCTGCGGTTGAGAAGGAGTCTTTACTGGCTCCCGTGCAGCAGACTGCTGCTGAGACGGAGACGGAGCAAAAGCCTGAGTCCACGTGCTCGGATCCCGATACGCCCACGGTCTGCGCTGATCCGGATACCCCCACCGTACAGCCTGCCGCAGATGTGAGTGTGCTCTCCGATACGAAGCTCGCCGAGGGGAACCTGACTCTCACCGAGGCGCAGGTGGCGCATCGTTTGGCTCCCGTGGTTGAGGCCTTGTTCGGTGAGGGCGGCACGGCTACGGATGCCACTACGGTGCTGATTCGTGTGCGTGCCCTTGGCTCGTACTATGACGCCCTGACGCATGTGCGCCGTAACGGGTTCTGGGAGCAGGTGCGCACCTTCGACTTGGTGCCTGAGGAGACTCTGGATATTCCGCGGCTGAAGACCGATTCGTATAGTGAGGGTGAGGGGTCGCCGCTGGCGATTAGTCTCACGTTCACCCCGGGGGTTCCGGTACAGGCGGCGTTTGATTATTCGAGTGAGCAGGCGTTTGTGCGGTATCCGCGCCAGCTTGAGGCGGAGCGTTATGTGGAGGAGCTGCGCATGTTCCCGCGCCTTGGCGCTAGGATTCCTGCGCATATGGCGGCTGCGCTGGCGCACTGGAATCTGTAACACCCACTGAAATCTATAGGAGAATCTGCCTGTGAATGAAGATAAAGCGTCCGAGAAGGACGTAGCTGAGGTTGCCGCACGTGCGGGGAGAGCCTTCGAGCGTTTAGTGCACACGATGGCGACCCTGCGCGCGCCCGGCGGGTGTCCCTGGGATGCCGAGCAGACTCATCAGTCCCTCATCCGGTTCCTGATTGAGGAATCCTATGAGGTTGTGGAGGCTGTCGAAGCGCCCGAGGGCACAAACCTGCAGCTTTTACGTGAAGAGTTGGGCGATGTTCTGCTTCAGGTTCTCTTCCACGCCGATATTGCGGCGGCGGAACCGGGCGGCTTTACGATTGAGCAGGTGATTGAGGGCCTGGACGCAAAACTTCACGATCGGCACCCGAATGTTTTCGGTGATTCTTCGGGCGAGTCCCGGATGACCGCCGCCGAGCAGCAGGTTTTCTGGGATGAGCTTAAGAAGAAGGAGAAATCCGATCGGGGTCCGCTTGACGGCATTCCTCCTCATCTGCCTGCGCTGGCCTTAGCGGCGAAGGCGATTGCTAAGGCTCGCAAGGCCGATATTGTGTTGCCGCCCGAGCCTACCTCCTTAGACGACGATCTTCCGTTTACCTATAGTGAAGAAGATTTTGGTGAGCTGCTTTTCTCCCTGGTGTGCCGCGCACGGCAGAATGGGCTGGATGCGGAACGCGCCCTGCGTACCTACACCCGTAAGTTCATTGAGTACAATTCCTAGACTGTAGTGGAGCGAACGACCCGTCTGCGCCGCGTAAGCGGCAGCGGCGGGTTGTTCTGTGCTGCCATGAGCACTTTCTGCAACGTACCCCCCCACTAAAGGTGTTGGATACCTTCATGAATCGCAAAAATTCCTGTTGTAACCGGTGTGTTTATGTGGGAGTTTTGCTAAAATTTTAGTTGTATACGACTTGAGCAGGCCGCGCCTATCCCGGGCGTTGACGCCGAGTGAGCCGTCCACATCCTTTACATTTTCAAGGAGCATTTTCATGGCTGTTATTACCGCTGTTCACGCCCGACAGATTCTAGATTCCCGCGGCAACCCGACCGTTGAGGTTGAGGTTCTGCTCGAAGACGGCGCTTTCGCACGCGCTGCTGTGCCTTCGGGCGCATCCACCGGTGAGTGGGAAGCGGTTGAGCGCCGCGATGGCGACAAGTCCGTATACTTGGGCAAGGGTGTTCTGGGTGCTGTCAAGTCTGTTATTGAAGAGATTTCGGAAGAAATTATCGGTATCGACGCCGCCGATCAGCGCACCGTCGATCAGGCCATGATTGCTCTGGATGCCACCAATAACAAGGGTAAGCTGGGCGCTAACGCAATTCTGGGCGTTTCTCTGGCTGTCGCTAAGGCTGCCGCAGAGTCCGCAGACCTTCCCCTCTACAAGTACCTGGGCGGCCCCAACGCCCACGTGCTTCCCGTTCCCATGATGAACATCCTCAACGGTGGTTCTCACGCAGACTCCAACGTTGATATTCAGGAGTTCATGATTGCTCCCATCGGTTTCGAGAACTACTCGGATGCGCTGCGCGCCGGTGTCGAGGTCTACCACTCGCTCAAGTCCGTGCTGCACGACCGTGGCCTCTCCACCGGTCTGGGCGATGAGGGCGGTTTCGCACCGAACCTTGAGTCCAACGCTGCGGCCCTTGACCTCATTATTGAGGCAATCGAGAAGGCTGGCTACAAGCCCGGCGAGCAGGTTGCTCTCGCACTGGATGTGGCATCCTCCGAGTTCTACAACGACGGCGCCTACGAGTTTGAAGGTAAGAAGAAGTCCGCCGAAGAGATGAGCGCATACTATGCTGATCTTGTGGCGAAGTACCCGCTGGTTTCCATTGAGGATCCGCTGGACGAGAACGACTGGGTAGGCTACAAGACCCTGACCGAGCAGATTGGTGACAAGGTTCAGATCGTCGGTGACGACCTATTCGTGACCAACCCCGAGCGCCTTGAGAAGGGCATCAACGAGGGCGCGGCAAACGCTCTGCTGGTGAAGGTTAACCAGATTGGTTCGCTCACTGAGACCCTGGACGCTATGGAACTGGCACAGCGCAACGAATACCGCTGCATGGTTTCTCACCGTTCCGGCGAGACCGAAGACGTCACCATTGCCGACCTCGCTGTGGCAACTAACGCGGGTCAGATCAAGACCGGTGCACCCGCACGTTCCGAGCGCGTGGCAAAGTACAACCAGCTGCTGCGCATTGAGGAAGAGCTGGGCGATGCCGCTGTTTACGCTGGCAAGTCAGCATTCCCCCGTTTCAAGAAAGCATAAGTGCTCGGTAGCTTATAGGCTCATGTAGTAAGAGGGTGGCTATTCCCCGTGCGGGGGTGGCCACCCTCCGCCGTTGCCTGCACGGTTACTGCACGTAGCGGCGGGTACAGGATGCGGTGCCCGCCGGTAGAATAGAATGGTTACGGTCAGCGCGGTGAAGGGAGAGAGCAATGTCAGAACGGGACCGACAGAAGGATTCAGCTGCCTCGGCTTCTCGGGGCACACGACGCCCCGCTGGGGCACGTCAACACGCGGCGAAAAACCGGCCGTCCCGTTCCGCCCAAACACCCGACACCCCGAAAAACCGTGGACTGCGTAAACGCACCAAGTCGTCTCAGGCGAAGGGAGCAGGAACCTCCCGGAATAAGCAGGAGCAGCAGGACACGCAGCGGTCTCCCAGCACGGTAGGCACCCTCACCAGTGCCGTCATTGGGGCGGGCCGTTCTCCGCGGCGCGGTAAGGAAAGCCCACAGTTAGCGCGCCAGAGGCGTATGATTCGTGAAGGCAGCAGCGACCAAGACCCGGATGAGCTGACGCCAATTGCTGCGCGCGGTTTTTCGGGCCAGTTCCTGGTGGGGGCGATTATTGTGGTTGCCCTGCTGGTGGGAACCTACCCGACGCTTAATAACTATTTCACGCAGCTGCGGGAGATCGAATCAACCCGTGAACACATCTCGCAGCTGCAGCGGGAGAACGCCCAGCTAAAGGTTGAGAAAACCTGGTGGGATGACGAGAACTATGTGCGTCAGCAGGCCCGCAGCAGGCTGTTCTACGTGAATGAGGGAGACACCCCATATGCGGTGACCGGCATTGACTCGAATAACACGCAGGTGGACGACACCTCTGCCTCGGCGAAAAACGCCCCCGATGATTCGTGGACAAATAAGATGTGGAACTCGGTGGAGAACCCGCAGGGTGCACAGAAGAAGCGGCAGTAGATTTTTAGTATTGAGGATAAATGAGCACTAAAGAAGACCTGATGAACCGTGTCCCTGAAGGGGTTGGGGTGACGGTTCAGACCCTCGTCCCCACCGAGCAGGACGTGCGGGTGCTATCGGCCCAGCTGGGCCGTAAAGTGCGGGATGTGGTTGAGGTTCCGGCACGGTGCGTGTGCGGTAACCCGCTGGTGGCAGCCACCGCCCCGCGATTAGCAAACGGCACCCCATTCCCGACCGTGTTCTACCTGGCCCACCCGGTCATTACTGCGGCGGCCTCCCGGCTGGAGGCTGGCGGTCTCATGTACGAGATGACTGATGAATTGGCGCAGAACCCGCAGCTGGCGCAGCAGTACCGTGCCGCGCATGAGAATTATCTGGCCGAGCGTGAGCGTATCCGCATTATTAGCGGCACTGACGAGGTTCCGGAGATTGATGGGATTTCGGCGGGGGGCATGCCCACCCGCGTCAAGTGTCTGCACGCCGTCATCGGCCATACTCTTTCGGTGGGGCGCGGGGTGAACCCGATGGGGGATAGGGCTTTGGATGCGATCTCCCCGTGGTGGACCCCCGATACGTGTGCCTGCGACCCCGCGTGGCGGCACGCTGATTAGCCGCCAGCTGCTGTGCATACCACCTGCAACGCTCAAACCCGGCAAAACCTAGATTGGAGCCTGAGATGCGCATTGGCGCTATAGACTGTGGCACGAACTCGATCCGCCTGCTGATCGCGGATGCAGTCGTCGAAACTGATGAAAACGGCAAGGAAACCACCCGCCTGAAGGATGTGGTGCGGCAGATGCGCATCGTGCGGCTGGGCCAAGGGGTGGACGCCACCGGCTGGTTGGCGCAGGAGGCGCTGGACCGCACTTTTGAGGCTGCCAGAGAGTACGCTCAGTTGCTTAAGGAGCACGGTGCAGACCGGGCGCGGTTCGTGGCGACCAGTGCCACCCGTGATGCCGGTAACCGTAAGGTTTTTATGGAGGGTATTCAGCAGATCTTGGGTATTGAGCCCGAGGTGATTAGCGGCACTGAGGAGGCCTCACTCTCATTCGCGGGTGCGATGCGTGCCGTTGGTGCGGGGGATAAGAACACGCTGGTGTTTGACCTAGGCGGTGGCTCTACTGAATTCGTGCTTGGCGGCGGCAGGGGAGCTGAGGCTAAGGTGATTTCCTCCCGAAGCGTGAACGTGGGGTGTGTGCGCCTGACCGAGCGGCATATGGTGTCCGCGCCAGTCACCGATGAGCAGGTGCGGCGGGTTGAGGCCGATACGGACGCCGCCATCGAAACTGTTGTGAGCTCTGTGCCGTTGAGCACCGCCACCCGCGCTGTGGCGGTTGCCGGTACCGCGACCACTCTCGCGGCTGCGGCATTGGGCTTAGAGACCTACGATTCCGAGGCGATTAACGGCACCTCATTGTCTCTTGAGACTGTTCAGCGTACCGCCCAGATGCTGCGTAGTATGACCCGCCAGGAGCGCGCCGAGCTGGGGTATATGCACCCCGGGCGGGTGGATGTGATCGGCGCTGGGGTGACTATTTATGCGAGGATTCTCACGCGTCTGAATGAGATTACTGATGGTGTGATTAATTCCGTAACAGTAAGTGAACATGACATTCTTGACGGCATTGCGCTTTCACAGTTGTAGAGTGCAGAATACTTTACAAGGAGATCTAATTATTTAGGGAGGGACAATGGCGACTCACTGGAATAAGCGGCACGATGCGCAACAGCCGGGCGCAGCACAACGCGCCGAGACTCCCGCCTCAAAGGCGCCGCACCGGTTAGCACGCAGAGCTTTCGCCGTTGTCGCCTCCCTCACCCTAAGCGTTGGGGTGGCTGCCTCCGGCGGGTTTACCCCGGCTTTGGCAGCCCCCACGCCGGGTTCCTCTGCAACCGCGTCCCCAACCCCTTCGAAATCGGCCCCAACTGCGCCTGTGGCCTCCGCACCGGCGGCCACAAACAGCACCAGCGCGGGGGATGATGTGCGCCAGCGCGAGTACTGGATTAACGATTACAAGTTCCCTGAGCTCTGGAATCAAAGCACCGGGCGCGGAGTGACTGTGGCAGTGATCGACACCGGCGTGGACGGCACCCACCCTGACCTGGAAGGGAACGTCCTGAAAGGCCATGACGCCTCCGGCGTTGGCAGTTCAGACGGCTGGACAGGTTTGGGAACCGAGCCGATGCACGGTACCGAGGTTGCCTCCCTGATTGCCGGGCACGGGCACAACACCACAGGTGTGGCCCCTATCGCCGGGCAGCCGGGTAAACCCGCCGGCATAATTGGTGTGGCCCCGGATGCAAAAATCCTGCCAGTATCCCTGAGCATGGGCACCGGCGGCGGTAAAAGCATTGATGAGCAGCTGCCGGAGGCGGTACGCTACGCCGTGGATAACGGGGCGCAGATCATTAACCTGTCGATCGGCTCTAATAAGGCGAGCTGGCCGCGCAGCTGGGATGACGCTTTCAAGTACGCTGAGGAGAAAGGCGTGCTGGTGGTGGCTTCTGCCGGTAACCGCGGCAGCGGCATCACCCAGGTGGGGGCGCCAGCTACTATTCCGGGTGTGCTCACTGTTGGTAGTGTTGATAGCTCCCGGCGGGAATCATGGTCTTCTTCCTCTCAGGGGATTTCAATCGCTGTTGCCGCGCCCGGGGTGAATATGATCGCTGCGGCCCCGAACAATAAGTACATGCTGTGGTCGGGGTCGTCGGCTTCTGCGCCGCTGGTGTCGGGTTTGGCTGCGCTCATTAAAGCGAAATACCCTGAGCTGTCGGCCGCCCAGATTATTCAGCGTATTATTACCAGCGCCGATGATGCCGGGCCTGCTGGCCGTGACCCGTTGTACGGGTTCGGCATTATTAACCCTACGGCGGCGCTCGCACAGAGTACGTCGTCGAATGCTGCGGAGAACCCCCTGGGGTCGATTAGTAACTGGATTGCGATCCACCGTAAGCAGGAGGTGAGCGCCCCGGAGCCGACGGGCTCCGAACCGGTGCACGAGGATGGGGAGAATATTCCCCAGGCTAAGGTGCCTGAACCGAGTGTGCCTCCTGAAGATTCGGGCGTTGTTCCGCCGCTGATTGTGGGCGGGCTGGCGCTGTGGTTATTGGCGATTACCAGCTTCACGGTGCACCGTCTGCATAAGATGCACCGGCATGTGCGTCGGCCGCATGTGCGGGATGAGAACTAAAAGTCGTCATAATTTTTTCGATTTGCCGTTTATTACAGGTTCATAAAGTGTGTGTTCACCTTATCAACCGCGTAGAATGATAGGTAAGTACAGAGTGCAAAATACGTACACCCGCAGGTTCTGTGTTGTGATCCTGCGCTGTTAGGTGCATGTGTTTTTGGCTTGTCTCGTGCGATGCGCTATGCGGCGTGGCGTACGGGGTCTTTTCGTAGCCAGCCCGCCTGCGCGCGGCGGCAGAATATAACCTAGGAAGTAGCATAATATGGCATTCACTAAGTTGGCTCAGGATCGTCCGCGTATCCTCATTGTCGGTGGCGGCTACGTCGGCTTCACCGTGGCGAAGAAGATTCAGAAGGCGGTCAAAGCCACCGGCGGGGTAGTGACCATCGTTGAGCCTAACCCCTACATGACTTACCAGCCGTTCCTGCCTGAGGTCGCTGCAGGTTCAATGGAGGGTCGTAACGCAACTGTTCCCCTGCGTCAGCATCTGCGTGATACTGAGATCATTCCCGGCCTTGTGGTTTCTGTGAACCATGCGGCGCGAACCGCTGTAGTTGAGCCCATTGATAACGGCGAACCGTTCGAGCTGCAGTATGACGAGATTATTCTTGGTGCTGGTTCCGTCACTCGTGCTTTCCCGATTCCCGGCTTGGCTGAGGTCGCTATCGGTATGAAGACCGTTGAAGAGGCTGTTTCGGTGCGTAACTGGGTGCTGGAGCGTATTGAGGTTGCCTCCGTTCTTGAGGACGCGGATGCTCGCCGCCGCGCCCTGACGTTCGTTATTGTCGGTGGTGGTTTCGCCGGTGTTGAGACCATTTCTGAGCTTGAGGATATGGCGCGTGAAGCGGTCAACCGTAATGACCGCCTGACCCCCTCAGACCTGCGCTTTGTGATGATTGAGGCAGCCCCGCGCATTATGCCCGAGGTACCTGAAGACCGCGCTGAGAAGGTTGTGGCCGAGCTGAGGGCCCGCGGCATTGAGATTCTGCTCAATACCTCCCTCTCGGATGCTACTGGCGGTAACCTGCAGCTGATTAATATGGCTGATAAGTCTCCCGCTGGTGAGATCGATACCGATACTTTGATTTGGACCGCCGGCGTTGCGGCTTCCCCGATGCTGAAGAACACCGACTTCCCGATTGATGAGCGCGGCCGTGTGCGTGTGAACGCAGACCTGCGTGTTGCTGGGGACGCTGGCGTGGTTGAGGGCGCTTGGGCTGCTGGCGATAACGCCGCCGTGCCTGACCTCTCCGGCGGCGGTGTGGGTGGTTTCTGCGTGCCGAACGCGCAGCATGCCTCCCGTCAGGCGCTGGTGCTGGCTAAGAACATTCTGGCGGCACGGCGCGGTGAGCCGCTGACTGACTACTACCACGAGACGATCGGTGTGGTGGCTGGTCTGGGTCTGTGGAAGGGCGTGGCGAACTTTAAGGGTAAGACCTTCGCCGGTCCGTTGGCGTGGATTATGCACCGCGGCTACCACGGTTCTGCAATCCCCACGACTGAGCGTACTGTGCGTGTTATGACTACTTGGGCACTCAACCAGCTCTTTGGCCGTGATACCACTACGATCCGCCGCCAGCGCACCCCGCGCCTGGCGTTCCAGGAGGCAACCGGTACCGCCCCAGCAAAGACGAAGGAACACCTCTAATACGGTTGTAGGTGTCTAGGATTTGATACTGGCCCTCACTTCGTGCGAAAGTAGTGAGGGCCGGTTCAGGCCCCTATAGCCCAATTGGCAGAGGCAGCAGACTTAAAATCTGCCCAGTGTGGGTTCGAGTCCCACTGGGGGCACAGCTACTATGCAGCACATAAGCCCCACACGTACTGTGGTTTACACCGTAACGTGTGGGGCTTTGCTGTATCCGGTGGGGGCTCTGACCGGAGCCGTCTTTATGAATCAGTTTCTGCCCGGTCAAGATACACTGGGATGCGCTTGTCGTATCACCGGGTCTCTTGTACGCCTTGGAGGCATAGCAGCGCCCTGCCAGCGGTGAGCGGCAGGGCGCTGCTAGGTAATAAATGTGGTTTGTGAAGGTTGGTGGGTGTGCCTTGGCGCACCCGGCTTAAAGGGGGCTAGCTTTTCTTGGTGCCGCGTTGGGGCAGGAGCGCATCAATGGAGTATTTGCCGCCGCCGACGAGGATAAACATAATGGCCGCCATGCCCAGTACAAAGACGTACTCAAAACCGGCCCCGGTTTTCGGGTCGATGATGAAGGAGGCATTGACGTGAACAAAGATGTAGGCGCCCGCCATGGCGATGGTGATGGCTGCTGCTGCGATGCGTGTTCCGATACCCAGCAGCAGCATAATGCCGCCGATGAGTTCGGCGCCAATAGTGAAGTAGGCCGATAGTTCGGGGGCTGGAATACCCATTTTGGCGAAGATTGCTCCTTGCGCGGTGGGCCCATTGAGGAAGGCTTTTTGGAAGCCGTGCATGATGAATGTGAAGCCTAGTGCTAGGCGGAAAATAAGAAGACCGAGTGATGCAGTGCTGTCTTTAGTCATGAGAATACCTTGCCAGAAAATTACTTTCCTTATCAAGCAAATATGAAAGAAAGGCCTCTGAATACAGCTTATTCACAGCTAAATCACAGGTTTAGTGTGATGTGTCTCTCAAAAATGGTGCGTGTATGAAGAAGCATGACATTTCATGAATAGTCACTCATGAGAGGTCGGTTCATACACGCACCAAAGAAGCAGCCGGTACTTTAGTGTTTCGTTGTCACCTCACAGGCCACACCATCACCATCTCGATCCAGCGCCGCCCGGTATCCCGGCTGTCCACGCCGAATAGGGGCTGCCCCGGCAGCCTGCGCCTCCGCACAGGTTTTGTAATACGTTCCTGCAGAATCGGGTTCCTGTGTAGGTGCTTGCACCCGAGCCTGCGGCGTACCCCGCGTGGGCTCAGTAATAGGGGAGGCCACGGGAGTGTGCTCAATGGTGCCTGAGTTTTCCGAGCTCACACAGTCATTGAGCACCCGTACCATCGCTTCCTTTTCGGCTGCCTTAACCCACAGCCCATACTTCGCCTTAATGCGCACCTGCTTCTCCACATAGATGCACCGGTACGCCTTATTAGCTGGCAGCCAGGTAGCCGCGTCCGCATCGCTCTTCTGTTGGTTAGCCGCCCCATCTACAGCGAGCAGATTATCGGGGTCATTGGCGAGCTCAATACGCTGCTGCTTCGACAGCTCTTGAGCGCCGGTCTGCCACGCGTCAGACAGGGCTACCACGTGATCGATCTGTACCGCGCGGGAGGTGTCTTTTCCGCGTCTAAAGTGGATACTCACCCCCGTATATGGATCCTCCAGGGTGCCGCTGAGCACTGTGCAGGCGCGTGTTCCTGGTTTAACCGTCACCTCGTACAGATCGCGGCGCAGAATATCGTTGCGGGTATCGCACCCGTTACGGTCGGTGTCTGTCCAGGCATGCCCGAACTGATCCCGCGAATACCCGGTTTTGGGTGCGCGGCCCTTGACCGGCAGTGACTGCAGGGTTGTTAAGGCGCTGGCTGCATCCGATACATTCGCAGCTGGCAGTGCGGTTACGGGGTTGGCTTCCTGCTCGGGAGAAATTCCGGTATCGTGCGTCTGCTCTTCGGCGTCCTCTTCCTGAGCTTCAAAGGCAGCGGCTGGGCTGACATAGGGGGTGCTGCTGGGTGAAGATAACTGGTTGTGGGTACTTGCTGCAGTCGGTGAAGCGCTTGATGCTGTGGGTCCCTCCACTGTGACAGTTTCGGTGGAACACCCGCTTAGTATCAGTGCACATACTACAGCGAATGAAGATATGGCTATAGTGGCCGGTTTTTGTGTGCGGCGAAAGCGCGCAGGCATAAGTTTTCCTTGAGTGAGTGAGCTATTGAGTGAGAGTGAGCTGGATGCCGTTCGCACCTGCGTGAGTTATCGGGTGATACAACAACGTATCGGTGCTAAAACATCCACATATATTATATAAAACCGACCCCGGCCCCACCGGCGAATTCGGTCACATGCGGAAGCTATTTTGAGTGTATCTGAACACGCATGAGTACCGTAGTGGGGAGTGCGTATAAAGCAGCGGTGCACAAATGACGAAACGGGATGTTTTTAGCGGGCTAAAGTTCTGATGGTAGCTTTCTTCATCGGCGAGAAACGGTTTATATGTATGTTTTACGCGGGGGTCCAGGGGCGGGGTGAGACTCCCTGCGGGCACGTAAGAAACAGGGTAAAAGCACCGGGTTTTGGTATCGCCGCTATTAGCCGTTGGTGGTGGTGATATGAGAGCCTTAAACTTATCCACCCTTCATGGAACGGAAGAACTAGTATGCCCGAAATCTTTGCTGCCTCCTCGTCCGCGAACCCCAGAGTCACCCCGCGTCTAATTGCTGTTGATATGGACGGCACTTTCCTGACGGACGCTAAAACCTTCGACCGTGACCGGTTTGAACGTATTCTGCCTCGCTTGCAGGCACACGGTATCTATTTTGTGGTGGCCAGCGGTAACACATACACCAAACTCACCGACTATATGAAAGGGTTTGAGAACCGGGGCATTATCTATATTGCTGAGAACGGTGCCTACCTTGCCGATGATTCGGGAGAGCTGGCCGTTCACCCTTTCAAAGAGGCAGATGTGCCGCATGTGTATGAGGTGCTGGATACCCTGCCGCAGATTGGTGTGATTCTCTGTACAACTGAGGGTATTTTTATACCGCACAACCGGCAGGGCGCTGTCACCAGTATTGTGCAGGACTATTTCGCTGCTCAAGGCCAGCCGGTTCCGCAGGGGCTTGACCCCTATTCTTTTGTCCTCATGTTCTACCCGAGCGCCGAGCGCATCACCGACTACTCTCAAGTGCGTGGGGAACTTATTAAAATCTCGGTGCAGACTGTTCGGGCTGATACCTACAGTGTGCTTGAGACTCTTCAGCGTGAGCTGCCGCCTCAGGTTATCCCTCTGGCCAGTGGCTTTGGCGCCATTGATCTAGTGCGTGAGGGAGTGAATAAAGCCGGTGGTCTGCGTGATCTATGCGAGCGTCTGGACGTACATCCGCAGGAAGTTCTAGCCTTTGGTGATGGCGATAATGACCGTGAGATGCTGGCTTTTGCTGGCACAGGGGTGGCGATGGGGCACGCATCACAGGCGCTGCGGGCGGTAGCCGATGAGGTCATCGGCTCGCATAATGACGGTGCTGTGCTGACCTACTGCGAAAAGCTGCTCGACGTTTTAGATGCGCAGGGTCTGCCTCAGGCTCCCAGACTATGAGTATAATCCTCTGGAATGACTCCGCCTTTTGAGAGGTGAACCCTATATTCTCTATGAATTCGCCCAGAACGTACTATCTGGTAACTTCGGGGAAGCTATTGGTAGGTTCTTTAGGTAAAATAGAAAAAATCTATATTTACCGGAGGGAAGAACATGGCGGGTAACCCGTTCATTAACTCAATCATTAAGAAAAACCGGCAGGGCGGTGACCCCCGTTTTGGCCGTTTTGGTGCCGGTGGGCAAGCTGCGCAGCAGAACCAGTACCAGCAGAACCCGTACGGGGCACAGTACTCCAGCGAACCCCAGCAGTACCAGGGCGGCTACCCGCAGGGGTACGGCCAGCCTGAATACCAGAACCAGCCGGGATACGATCAGCAGTACGCTCAGCAGCCGGGCTACAGCCCGGTTATTGAGGGCGAACGCCTGACCATGAACGACGTCATCATGAAGACCGGGCTGAGCCTGGCCGTCGTGGTCCTTGGTGCAGCGGTGGGCTGGTATATGCCCATTCTTCTGGTTGTGGGCCTTATCGGTGGTCTGGTTCTTGGGCTGGTTAACGGTTTCAAGCGTAAGGTGTCGCCGGTTTTGGTGCTGGCATACGCCTTAGCTGAGGGTCTGCTCCTTGGTGGTCTTTCCGGCCTGCTCAATGCGCGGTACCCGGGTATCGCTCTTCAGGCTGTGATTGCCACCGTCGTGGTGTTTGGCACGCTTCTGGCGCTGTTTGCAAACGGCAAGATTCGGGCCACCCCTAAACTCACCAAGATCTTCTTGGGCGCTTCGCTGGGGTACCTGGCGTTCTTCGTTGTCTCGTGGGGTGTTTCGCTCTTTACGCACACCTCCCTCATGAATACCAGCGTTGCTGGCCTGCCGCTGGGGCTCATCGTGGGCGTGTTTGGCGTGGCTCTGGCATCGTACTCGCTGGTGCTTGATTTCACTAACACCACTGAGGCTGTTGAGGCGGGCCTGCCCGAGCGTGAGTCGTGGCGTTTGGCTTTCGGTCTGACCGCCTCCCTGGTGTGGCTGTACATTGAGATCCTGCGTATCCTCATGTATCTGGCAAGCATCTTTAGCGATAACTAAATAAGATGTTCAACCGGCGGTGCTTACCCCAAGCGCCGCCGGTTTTTCGTCTAAAGAACCCTGGTGGGGTACGGTTTATGGGGAGGGCACACCGTTCCATGATGTGCCCCGCTTGCGCTTTCGTGTAGCGAAATAATTGAGGAGAGCCGATGGGCCAAACACCCGATACGAACGATACAGCATCTACGAAAAATACTACGGTTCCTTTTGCCCTTGAGACCGCCGCTGCCTGGTCGTGGCGGCTGCTGGTGGTTGCCGGGGCAGGATGGGTTCTCTGGCAGGGGCTGGCGAAAGTATCCCTGCTCGTTATTTCGCTCATGGTTGCGGCTTTGCTGGCGGCCCTGCTAAGCCCCGCCGTGTACGCCCTGCGTAAACGCGGCGTACGCGCAGGTGCGGCTACCGCCATCGCTGAAATCGGCATGATCGTGGGTCTGCTGGCGCTGGTGGCGCTTACTGGGCAGCAGCTTGCCCAGGGGTTCGTTTCGCTATGGAGCAAAGCCCTCGAAGGGTACAACGAGCTGGTGCACTGGCTCGATAATATGGGGTACTCGCTTGGGGCGGAGCAGCTGAACCAGCTGCTGGAGCAGGGCAGGAAACTAGCCTCTGAGAACCCCAGCTCCATTGTCCGCGGGGTCTCTGAAGTGGGCAGCACCGCCGCCGAAGTGGCGACCGGAACTCTTATCACCCTGTTCACCCTCGTGTTCTTCCTCATGGAGGGCGAACGCATCTGGCTGTTTATTGTGGGGCTTTTCCCGCGGCGGGCACGCAACGCTGTTAACGGTGCAGGGCGCGCTGGGTGGAAGTCCCTGGGCGCGTATGTGCGGGTGCAGATTCTTGTGGCCGCTATTGATGCGGTAGGTATTGGCATTGGTGCCGCAATCTTGGGTGTGCCGCTGGCCATACCGTTGGGTGTGCTCGTGTTCCTGGGGTCGTTCATCCCCGTGATTGGTGCTTTGCTCTCTGGGGCGGTGGCGGTTCTTCTGGCGCTGGTGGCCCTGGGACCGGTGCAGGCGCTCATTATGATCGGCATTGTGCTGCTGGTGCAGCAGCTTGAGTCGCACATCCTGCAGCCGCTGATTATGGGCAAGGCGGTGTCTTTGCACCCGCTGGCCGTAATTTTCGCGGTGGCTGGTGGGTCCATGATTTTCGGGGCTACGGGTGCGCTGTTCGCGGTTCCTGTGCTCGCAGTGGTCAATTCCGTGGTGCGGTACTTGGCCTCTCGCGGCTGGGAGAACGACCCGCAGCTACGTACCGAAGAGTTCCTTTTCCCGCACGAAGTGCGCCGTCGTGAAGCTGCCAAACGCCGCCGCGGTGCGGTTGAGGACGCTGCTGAGCGCGTTCGGGGGCGGGCACGCACAGCTTCTGGCCGTGACGAAGAACCCGCTGAGGAGCCTGCACCTGCAGAGCCTGCCTCCGCAGAAAATACTGATTCGCCCCAGGGTAAGAAACCCTCCCGGAAGCAGGACAATAAGTAGCCGCTATTGTCGTGGTGTGGTGAGGCTTGTTCCAGTACTAAGCTGGGATGGGCCTCACCGTTTTATGCGGCGTAGGGCACGGTTTTATGTTCTTCGAATACGGTATGCATCCACTAAAATAGTCAATAGATGTGCCCACCTGCGAATGGAACGGACTGAACGTGAACGCACCCCTTGATGACCTGCCTGTAACCCTATCTGAGATTGAGTCAGCAGCTGAACTGCTCACGGGGGTTATTGAGCGCACACCGGTGGCGCATTCGCGGGCGTTGAGCCTCAAACTCGGTTCTGAGGTGTTCTTCAAATGCGAGAACCTGCAGCGTTCCGGCTCGTTTAAGGCACGCGGCGCGTATGTTCGCATGGCTAAACTTAGCGAGGCTGAGAAAGCACACGGTGTGGTGGCTGCATCGGCGGGAAATCACGCTCAGGGGGTGGCGATGGCGGCCGCTAAGCTGGGCATTAAAGCGCGTATCTATATGCCGCTGGGCGCTGCCCTCCCCAAAATTACTGCCACCCGCGACCACGGCGCGGAGGTTGAGCTGCACGGCACCACCGTGGATGAGGCACTGGCTGAGGCAAAACGCTACGCCGAAGCAACCGGCGCGGTGTTCGTCCACCCCTTCGATAATGAGGATATTATCGCCGGGCAGGGCACCATTGGGCTTGAGATCCTGGAGCAGGTGCCCGACGTAGACACCATCATTGTGGGTGTGGGCGGCGGCGGCCTGCTGGCGGGGCTCTCCACGGCGGTACGCGCTAAAGAAGCCCAGCTGGGTAAGAAAATCCGTATTATTGGTGTTCAGGCTGAGCACGCGGCCGCATACCCGCTATCGCTGGCAGCAGATGCGCTGGTGCCGTTGAAGAAGGTCTCTACCATCGCTGACGGTATTGCGGTGGGGCGCCCCGGCCAGCTGCCGTTCTCCATCATTAAAGAGCTGGTGGACGATGTGGCGACGGTGAGTGAGGACGACATCGCCCGTGCCCTCATCTTCCTCATGGAACGCAATAAGCTGGTGGTGGAGCCTGCTGGGTCGGTACCGGTGGCGGCACTGATGAACGGCAAACTCAAGGAAGAATACGGCGAGCTGGGCACTGTAGTGTGCGTGCTCTCGGGCGGTAATATCGATCCGATGCTCATGCTGAAAGTGATTCAGCGCGGCCTTTCGGCGGCAGGCCGGTACATGACGATTAAGATGATGCTCTCCGACCGTCCGGGCGAGCTGGCAACAATCTCACGCATTATCTCTGAGAACGATGCGAATGTTACCGGTGTGGACCACACACGAGTGGGCGGATCCTTATCAATGGGCGACGTCTCGATCACGATCGATATGGAAACCAACGGCACTGAGCACTGCAACCGCGTCATTTCGGCCCTTGAGGAGGAGGGCTTCCGCCCGATTATCGTCTACTAAAGACCCGGGCGTGGGCTGCCCCCACACTATACCAACCGGTACCGTTGTGACCCTGTCGGTGCTGCAACGGGGCGGGGCTTGCATCCTGCCCGGGTGCCGCCGTACTAGAGCAGGTCAAGAACCTTCACACTGTCCGTATCGCGTACAGTGAGGTCCTCCACCGGGACTTCCTTAAGGTAGAGCTTGTTCCCGCCCCGAATCTCGTACTGGTACATTCTGCGGTTGAGCGCATCAAAGACATACCCCAGATAGTGCCCTACCACATGTTCCCGGGTGTCTTCGATGAAGTCTGTAATGAACAGGTGCTGTTTCTCCACCCCGATACGTGCGGCCATTTTAGCGAATTCTGCAGGAAAATCCTCCGGAAACAGCCGGGTGAGGTCCATAATATCCTCCAGAAAAATCTCGAGGGGAATATCGTCAAAAGCTACAGGTTCCATAGTTTTCCTTAAGAGGAGATATTGCAAGGGATACGCCCGAAACGGCTAGGGAAGCGGGCACTTGAAGGTGGGCTATAACGGTTACATAAAAACCCGGACTAAACGAGTAGCCCGGGTTTTCGTCTGAAACCTTTTTGCGCCCAGAGCTTAGCCCTGGAACGGGGTGACCGAAATAATTTTAGCCACCAGATCGTTGCCGTTGGGTGCCTGGTAGGTGACCTCTTCACCCTGCTTGTGCCCCAGGATAGCCGCGCCCATGGGGGACTTTTCACTGAACACCTTCAGGTCACTGCCTTCTGGCAGGGTGCTTTCAACCTCGCGGGAGCCTAGCAGGAACTTCATGGGACGCCCAGCAATCTCTGCCTCGATCACCATACCGAGCGCAACCACCCCGTCGTCGCTGGGGGCCTCACCCACGTTAGCGTTCTCTAGCAGGTGGGTGAGCTGCTTAATACGGGCCTCATTCTTGCCCTGCTCGTCGCGTGCGGCATGGTAGCCGCCATTCTCACGCAAATCTCCTTCGTCGCGTGCGGCGGCGATGCGCTCCACGATCTCCTGGCGGTACGGGCCTGAGAGGTGGTCAAGTTCTTCTTTTAGGCGGTCGTAGGCATCCTGCGTCAGCCATGCACCATTGTTCTCGGTTGCTGCCATTGTTTTCCTTCGGTTGTGCGCCGGGCACGCCGGTGCGGGTGTGGGGCATACAGCCCCCTTTCGACTCTAGCCATTCTAAGACAGATGCGAGTCAGAGCTAAACCGGGGCACTTTCCCCACCCCTAAATCCTGGAAGAAATGGTGTGCTGGTTGGGATAGCTAGGGGAGTCAGAAAGTACGCTGGCGGCTACTTCTTACGGCACGAATCCACGGTCACGGTGGTCGCCTCAGAAAGGATACGTAAACTCACGCTGTGTCGGCTCACCCGCTCATTACCCTGTTCGGCGGTATTCGGCGGAATCTCAACTTCAGTCCAGCCCACCGGAACACGCGAAGAGTTCAAAGCTTTGACCGAACAGATGGCCGCATCGTGCGGGTTTTTTGAGAGTTCAAACTCGCCGGATGCCTCATCGTGACTCACCAGCGTGAACCCCGTGTCGCGGGCGCTGGGGCGTGCGGCGGCATCCGCCTGAACCCAAAACACGAAAGCCCCCGCCAGCAGGGTCACCACAACAGCTAGGGCCACCCACAGGCGGGTGGGAACTGTGCGGCGGGGCTTGGGGGAGCGGCCGTAACGGTCAGCCAGGTTTGGTGATGCCGGTGCGCCCGTAGCGGAAATTTTCGGGGTTTCCTCAACGGCGGGATGATGACGGTGAGCGTCTGCGGTCACAAATACCTCCCAGCCGGTGCGTTAACAGTCATTGACGGGTTTCCTGTAACAACGCGTTACAGCCGTTCATAAAGCGTCACGAGTACTAGGCACACGACGCGAATCTTCGGTACTATGTCACAACGAAGCGGTTATGTGCCTCTTCCATTTTAGTCCCTGAGCGGATACCACACAGACGGCACTAGATACTTGAAGGAACACACACGTGAGCGACGCTGTAGCAAGACTAAAAGCCCAGCTCCCCGAGCACCCCTCGGTGGATGAGCTGACCCCTCTCGCAGATGATTACACAGGCTTGCGTATTCTCGCAGTTCACGCCCACCCTGACGATGAGTCGTCTAAAGGTTCTGCCTCAGCAGCCGCATACACCGATAGGGGTGCCCGCTACATGGTCGCAACCATGACCGGCGGTGAACGTGGAGACATCCTGAATGAAGAGATTAAACACAGCCCCCGCGCCCACCGTGACCTTCCAGGGATGCGCCGCAGCGAAATGGCTGCCGCCGCGAAGGCGATCGGTATTGAGCACCGTTGGATGGGGTTTGTGGATTCCGGCCTGCCCGAAGGGGACCCTATGCCTCCGCTACCTTTTGGGTGCTTTGGGGTGCAGCCCCTTGAACGTGCGGCGGCACCGCTGGTGCGCCTGGTGCGCGAATACCGCCCGCATGTGATGATCAGTTACGACGAGATCGGCGGGTACCCGCACCCCGACCATATTATGAGCCACAAAGTCGCTGTTGAGGCGTACGAGAAAGCCGGTGACCCCGAAGCATACGTGGGGGAGGGGCAGCCGTGGGCACCCCTGAAACTCTACTACGACCGTGCGTTTAATCCTGAACGGCTGGTTGCAGGACACGAATTTCTCATGGCTCGTGACGGGCAGAGCGTATTTTCGGGGTGGATAGAAAACCTGGTTGATCAGGTCAGTACAGAAGGAATCCGTCACGAAAGCACCACACGTATCCCCAGCTCCGCCTATTTCGACCGGCGCGACCAAGCGATGCTGGCCCACGCCTCACAAATCGACCCGAACGGCGCATTTTTTGCGATTCCTACAGAGGATGTGAAGAAGGTATGGCCGTGGGAAGACTACACGCTGATCGCCTCACGGGTGCCGGTGGACCTGCCGGAGTGCTGCCTCGCTGACGGGCTGGATTATCAGGCGGCTGGCTAAAAGAGCCAGCGGCGGCACCGCCCCAATCACGCCGCCCAGTACGAGCCACCGAGGAGTATTGAACTTCAGGTAATGCGCCGTTCGCTGCGCCGTCTGCCATCGGCTAACCAGAACCCTATTTTGGGGTTATTCCCAGGTGCCATATGTGCAGGATAGCTTGTGCCGCGCAATTGAGCGCGTAGAATGAAAGCTTAGACTTTATCCGCGCCGCACGGCTGAAGGTAACGCAGGAGAACCATGAGCCTTTTCGTTCTGAACGCTCTATTCGACGTCACACATGCCGTTCTGCAAGCTGCCCCCGAGGTAACTCCAGCTTCGAACCCTGACGGCAGTCCCGCCGGTTCCCCCGGTATCGGCGGATTTTTTGCGACCGCACTTTTGAGCCTGCTCGTGGTTGCCCTCGGCGTTGATATGACCCGCCGCACCCGCCGCCTCAGGTACCGTGCCCAGTACGCCGCCGCACGGGAAGCGGAGCTAGCTGCCGCATCAGAACACGAGGGGGAAACACCCAACGAACCAGCTAAAGCTGGGGAGGATACCGCAGCGGTAACCAAGGATGAGGTGGCCCGTGAGCGCCACTAACACCGCCATGATTCCGGTCATCACCGTACACGGTATAGCCGCCGAACCGGGCGTGACACCCGCCCCGAGCGTTTATGAACGTTCCCTCATTGACTCTTTAGCAGCACAGTCGCTGCCCGAGCACATTGGGGTGCTGGTGGACGGCAACCGCCGGTGGGCGGCCCAACGCGGGCTGAGTACCCGTGAAGGACACGCCGCAGGGGCAGAACGCATTATTGATTTTTTGGGGTGGTGCACCGAGCTGAACATCCCGCGAGTAACCCTTTACATGCTCTCCACCGAGAACCTCAAACGCCCCGCCGGGGAACTGAGCGGCTTAATCAGCGTGATTGACGAGTTCCTTAACCGGCTGGTGGCCAGCCGCGTAGGCCCCGTGAATGCGGTAGGAAACATCGCCATGCTACCGCAGAGCCTGCGCGCCACCTTAGAACAGGCTATAACAGCCACCTCCACGCTGCCCGGGGTGCAGGTAAATATTGCGGTTGGTTACGGTGGGCGCCAAGAGATCGCCGATGCGGTGCGTGAGCTGCTGCGTGACGCCGCCGCCACAGGAACCTCCGTGCAGGAGCTGGCCGCCTCCCTGAGCGTGACCGACATTAACCAGCGGCTGTATACGCGCGGAATGCCCGACCCCGACCTGCTGATCCGTACCTCGGGGGAGCAGCGCCTCTCGGGGTTTATGACCTGGCAGAGCGCATACTCAGAACTGTACTTCTGCCGTGCCCTGTGGCCCGATTTCACACGCGTGGACTTTCTGAGGGCGTTGCGTGACTACGCGGGTCGTAACCGCCGGTTCGGATCCTAAGCCAGCTGCTGCCTGACCCCGTCAGGGGCTGTTCCGTACCGTTGCCAAGCATCAGGTACCGTTAATGGTTAGTGAGGTCATAACAGGGTAAGGCGGGCGCATGTACCAGGAAATCACCACCCTACTGCACGGCGGCGGCTGGTTAACCGTCGCCGCAGTGCTGCTGATACTGTACTGTCTGCACACCCTCATACAGGGGATACGGCTGTGGCGCGTGGACGTGCGTGAGCACCGCCTGCCGCGCAGTATCGTGTACTCAATGATTTTGAGTACCTACACCGCCCTTCCCCTCGTGCTCCTCATGAAGGGCGATGCAGGTGCTATCGGCCGGGTATTCCTGGGCGGGGCGGTACTGTGGGTTTTCTACCTGCTGATGCGCGTCCTCTCCTTTGGGGCTCTTGGGCGCGGAGATGTACGGCTCGCTCTTGCACTCGGTGGGGCGCTCGCCTATTTTTCGATGGTGAACCTGGTGTGGGCTTCGCTCGTTACCTTTATTGTGGGTGGGGTATTCTCCTTGGCGCTGGTTCTGTTCGGTATGGCCCGCAGCGGCACGCGTGTAGCGTTCGGGCCGTTCATGCTTTTGGGGGCGCTCACCGGGTGGGTGTGGCCCGCCTACACCCTGTTCTAGACGGCACAGTAACCGCCGCACTATCGAGTTAAGAAGGAGGGGCATTAAGTGCCAACCCCTGAATACATCCTCACCCTGCGGGAGAAAATCGGTCATGACTACCTGTGGCTTTCGGGCGCTACGGCTGTTATCCGCCGCGACTCTGACCACCGTGTGCTGCTGGTGCGCCGCAGCGACAACGGTGCGTGGACACCCGTGACGGGTATCGTGGACCCCGGTGAGAACCCCGCACTGACCTGCCTTCGGGAGGCGCATGAAGAGGCGGGGGTGGAGATTGAGGTGCTTGCGCTCGCGCAGCTCAAAGCCGACCCCGCTATGCGGTTCGGTAACGGGGACCGGTGCCAGTTTCTGGATCACACGTTTTTGTGCCGCTGGGTTGCTGGTGATGCGCGCGTCAATGATGACGAATCCACCCAAGTGCGCTGGGCGGATATGACGGACCCGACCGAGCGGGCCATGCTCTCAGAGAGGATGCTTGACCGTATTGATGCGGCCTTAGGCTATGACGGCCACTGCAGGTTTGGGTACGAATCGGTGTCACCGAAGGATTATTAGCCGCATTTTCGTGAATTTATCTGGGCCCAGGGCATAGCCTTGGGCCTTTTTGTTCTTTTGTGACGTCATCATACGTGTGAAGTATTTGGTTTGACTGTGTTTAATATGGATATTTGGATAAAAATCTGTCCTTGGGGTATTGGATTGGTTGGTTTTGGAGATTTTATGCAGATAAATTGTGATTCATGAAATAAAGAAGATGAAACATGAGATGCTTTATATATGACTCAAGTTATACCGGGAGTGGTGGCCCCTTACCAGTCACCCGAGAAAATTCGCTCACGCGATGTGCAGATGACGGCTGTTGCCTTCCTTGAAACTCGAACAATCCTTGTTTCTGGAACACTGGAAACCAGCGATCGGGCGGTCATGGTCACTTATGATTTGCCCTCTGAGGGCGAATGGACCTTCATTAAGGTTGAGACAAATTTGTCGGATCAATCGTGGAGCAGCTGGATCATGAGTGTGGATGAGGATGGGGAATTCGTTGAGAACCCTGCTCGTCCGGCTATCTCTCAGCAGTTTGCCCAAGCTGTTTACAGTGTGGACCATCGGAGGTTGGGATTCTTCGATGGTGAGGTTCGCCCAGGAGAAGCAGTCTTAAAACAGTTTACAGTTCGTGCCCCCTCACGCCGTTTCTATATGAGCCATGGGCAGCGTCACCGTCCCCAAGTTGCTCCTATTGATGAGATTTTTTCTGAAATCCTCGAAGGATATGCGTTGGATTCTTCTTATGAGATTTATGTTCCAGTAGAAATTCGTTACTAATTAAAATGCCTACCCATTGTTGCAGTGGGTAGGCATTTTGGAGGGAAAATATGGGAAACTATAGAAATTATATTTTCGTACCCCCAGGATATTTGTTAGATAGCCCGCGGGAAAGGGATAGAGTTTTTAAAAGCGGGGTTGATTTTAGAGGTTATTCAGTTGCTGACTCTGCTGATCCTGAAGTTTCTTTCGATGTAATCGTAATCGGAGGGGGTCTGGCGGGAGTTAATCTTGGTTGTTCTTTATATCATACCGATGATCTAAAATATGTGATTGTTGATCCAGGTGAAAAATTGGGCATGAATTTTCTATCGATGTGTGATTCGATTGGCCAAAATGTTATGCGCTCCCCATATGAACATCACCCAGGATGCCAGTTTGTTCATGATTGTGAATTAATAGATTTTGCTAGAATTAATTATAAATCTCTTACTCCTGTGGAAAAAGAACAGGTAAAACTCGCAATTATGGGCCATCGTTCTGTAGTTCCAATGGATATTTTTGAGGGATTTGTTTATCACATAATCGAATCCCATGAGCTTGAAAAAAATCATATCCAGGATAAAGCTGAAAATGTTTCCTTGAGAAACGGAGCCTATGTGGTTTCACTTAAATCTGGGATTACCATTAAGGGTAAGAATGTTGTTTTTTGTACCGGTCAGGAGGCTCTTGATTTGCCTGCCGGATACACTAGTCCATGGGATAGCGGCATTCTTCAAAATCTAAAATCTGGTGACAGGTTTGCGGTATTTGGTGGCGGGCAAACGGCTGCTACGTTAACCTATGCACTCTTGAAACGTGGAGCTAGTGTCGACTTGTACCATAGGGGAAAATCTATTGAATTTCGGTGTGCTGATGTCCCTGCTGAGTTCTTTAGACCTGAGGGAAGAATAAGGTATGTCCGCGATGGGGATTTGAAATTTAAAAAGTCGTCCATCATGCTTGAATACAAGGAAATCTTTGATTTTTACTGCCGTGCTGGATCTTTAAAAATATATCCTGAGGTGGGCGTAAAAGATGGTTTGGTATATAAATGTGGGCGCAAGCTTGACATGGATATGTCTGTTTACAAAGAAAGAATTCTTTGTTTTGGTCTGGTTCCAAAAAGTTTTCGGAGGCTTATTGACGGAAATATTGATATATGGGATATTAATTATTGGTGTTCAATTCATGATGGTTTGTATGTTCTAGGTGTGGGTGCTGAACCTATTTTAGGCCCTGCAGCGAAGAATATTGACGGCCACAGAGTTGGGGTTGCTAGGATTTTGGAGTCGATTTCCAAAAGGTGAACAGGGGGGTTGAAATGAAATATTTTGATATGGTTGAAGGATTGCCTGATGAATATCCAGGAATCTCTCAATGTGAAATTGTAATGATGTCCTTAGAAAATGATGTCTTATACGCTTCTCTTCAGGACTCTTTGGGCTCTTGTAGCGGGTCATCGTGCCTAGGAAGACATATTCTAAAAGGTGAGGTTCTTGCTCATAGGGGGTGGCTTGTTCGTGAGGATACAAGAGTAATTGTTAATATTATTTCTAGAAAAATTAAACTTCCGAGAACAACATTTCATTATTCCGCTTATAAGCATTTAAGGCATAATATTTCCTGTGAGTTAGGATTATCGTGCTCAGCGCGGATACTGGCTGCTATTCTCATGCGATCTAGAAAGGGAAAGACATGATACATAAAATCCCATGGAGAATTTATGTAGCCCTCCTAGGTTCGTTAGTGGGTACAGGCATATATTCGTTCGCCTTGCCCATTGCCATCCTTGCTAGCACAGGCGAAATTGGTTTGGCTGGCATTATGGTAGTGGCAATGCAAATTCCCAATGTTGCTTTAGCCTATCCATTGGCAACACTATCTGATGGCCTGCCAAGGAAACCTATGATTGTGATTGCTGGGGCAGTTAATATCGTTAGTATCCTAGCTTTGACATTTATGGTTGAGTATCACCTGCTATCATGGATAACCATTGCGATCTTGGGCTTTATTAGTGGTGTATTCTCCGAGTTGGCTACGGCCTCAGAAGCTGGGTATATTCCGCAGCTTCTTGGAAAGGAAAATCTGCTATCGTATAATGCACGCCGTGAAATCTGTGAAGGAATATCTGCGATTATAGCGCCTCCGAGTGCAGGATTTATTGTTCTTGCTGCAGGCTCAACTATTGGTCTTTTGGTACCAGTAGCTCTATTCGCGATTGCTACTCTCGCCTATGCGACCTTGCCAGCTGTTGAGATGGATAGCACTACCACTGAGCCGAGTAAAACTACAAAACCTGGGTTTATTTATCGGATGTTTGATGGCATCCACTACATGCTCTCAGGTGCCCCACAGAAGCTTATTCTGATCTACACATTTTTTCTTGCTGCAGCTACGGCTTCGTATTCGCTCATTATTATTTATCGACTTTACAATGAGCTCTCTCTCGAAGCATCGGTAGTGGGCGTGGTTATGGCATGCAGTGGGATTGGTGGTATCGCAGCAGCAATTATTATTGATCGTTGTCTATCCTTTGCCCATACACGAGGAATACTGCTTATTTCTAACATTATTTCTCTTCTAAGCATACCGTTAGTATGTTTAAATGATAACCCTGTTATTCTTGGGTTTTTACTTTTTATCCTGGATGTAGGATGGGCATCAGGTTTTATCTTCTCAAACAACCTTCGTGATTGTATTACACCTAATGAGTTACTAGGACGTGCTAGCTCTCTCGATGGTGCTTTATTCGGATTGGGAACGCTATACTCTATGTGTGCGGTAGCATTGATGCTTGATTACCTCGGCTCCTTTAAGGTAGCGCTCGTTGTTAGTATCCCAGCCGTAATCTGCCTTATCTATATGTTGATTCACTACAAAAAATTTAAAGTATTCAACATTGTTGACCAGTAGAAAAGAAGACACAGCCTGGTCTCAATGTAAGAGAGATATGACGGTACGGTCATCAACTATGTGTCATATCGCCTACAGCAGAAGAGGCGACCTGCCGTAGCTGGCGAGTCGCCCCTTCTCTCATGGCTTAAGGTACGAACCTGACGAGAGGTTCAAAAAACAGATTAGATTCAGAAGTTTCCCAGCATCTTGGTGACGTCCAGAGCTTCGTCGAGCTGAGCCTCGGTTACCTCACCGCGTTCAACGTAGCCTAAAGCCACCACGGCATCGCGCACGGTGACCTTGTTTGCCACGGAGTACTTGGCGATCTTCGCGGCGGCCTCGTACCCGATGAGCTTATTCAGCGGGGTCACGGTCGAGGGCGATGCTTCCGCCAGGAAGCGGCAACGCTCCACATTGGCGCTCAGGCCGTCGATCATCTTCTCTGCCGCCACGCGAGAAACGTTGGCGAGCAGACGGATGGACTGGAGCAGGTTAGCTGCCATCACTGGAATGCCTACGTTCAGCTCGAAGGCTCCGTTGGTGGAGGAAAGCGCGATGGTCGCATCATTACCAATCACCTGTGCCGCAACCATAATGGCAGCCTCACAAATCACCGGGTTTACCTTGCCGGGCATGATGGACGAGCCGGGCTGCAGATCGGGGATGTGCAGCTCGCCTAAACCGGTGTTCGGGCCTGAACCCATCCAACGGATATCGTTGCTGATTTTCATCAGACCGTAGGCGAGGGTGCGCAGCTGACCGGAAACCTCGACCAGACCGTCGCGGTTTGCCTGCGCCTCAAAGTGGTTACGCGCCTCGGTCAGGGGCAGACCGGTTTCTTCGGCAAGTAGCTCGATCACACGTGCCGAGAAGCCTGCCGGGGTATTGATGCCGGTACCCACAGCGGTGCCGCCCAGGGGGACCTCAGCCACGCGGGGCAGGGACGCATTCACTCGTTCAATGCCGTAACGCACGGTAGCGGCGTAGCCCGAGAATTCCTGCCCCAGGGTAATAGGGGTTGCATCCATCAGGTGGGTGCGTCCAGACTTGACGACGTCCTTGAACTCTGCGGACTTCTTTTCCAACGATGCAGCGAGAACCTCAAGGGCGGGGATCAGCTCTTTGACCAGTGCCTCGGTCACGGCAACGTGCACGGAGGTGGGGAAAACATCGTTGGAAGACTGGGAAGCGTTCACATGGTCATTGGGGTGAACCTCAATGCCCCGTGATTCCAGGGAACGGGTTGCCAAAGTTGCCAGAACCTCATTAGTGTTCATATTCGATGAGGTACCCGAACCGGTCTGGAAGACATCAATGGGGAAATGCTCGTCGTACTCACCGGTTGCTACCAGATCCGCCGCTTCGCGGATAGCCTGGGCGCGCTCAGCGTCGAGCACCTGAAGTTCCTCATTGGCGGTCGCGGCGGCCTTCTTCACGAGGGCAAGAGCGCGAATATGGGCTGATTCGAGGGTCTGCCCCGAAATCGGGAAGTTATCGACCGCGCGCTGGGTCTGTGCACGGTAGAGTGCGTTGGCGGGCACGCGAACTTCGCCCATGGTGTCATGTTCAATGCGGTATTCAATATTTTCAGCCATACCTCTAGGATAGGCGCAAAAATCATGCTGCCACTGCGATTTTGAAGATATTACATCCAGAAAATAGGGCGAAATTTTCCGCCTCAACCTTCAGAATGTAACGCCCCGCACCCTAAACGTTGGAACGCAATAAGGAGCGGGGCAAAGCCACAGAAAAATATGTGCTTATGTGGGGTTGTACACGGATGCTTGGGGTGCGGTACGCACCCGAGCGCGGGCACCCGGCAATAGGCTCACAACCCCCAGGGGGAAGCCTCGCCCCACGTTTCGGCGAAGACGATGCGTGGCTGCTGTTTAACGCTCACCGGCAGGGAAGCGGTGGTCGGTGACTGCCCCTCGCCGGTGGGGGTATTGGGCAGCGTCAAATCCTGGGAACTAAACACCAGTTCCGCTTTACCGTCACGCAGGTGATAGAACACCCCAATCACGGCAACCTCGCCGCTGAGTACCGCATTCGAGACAATATGGGACTGCTCAGTAATACGCATGGCTGTTTGTCGGGTGTGCTCACGCACCATATCGTTCACGTGCGCGTGCGGCGGCAGGGAGGGTGCAATCACCGACGGTAGAATACGCTCCACCAGGTTGCGAATAAACCCTGGCGGCATATCACCCGTCTGGGCTGCGTTGCGGGCTGCCGTGACCGCACCGCACGAATCATGGCCCAGCACCATAATGATGGGGGTTTTGAACTCCTCCACCGCGTACTCAATGGAACCGAGCACACCGTTCTCGATCACCTGCCCGGCTGTGCGCACCACGAAGGCGTCCCCCAGGCCCAGGTCGAAAATGATCTCAGCCGCCAAACGAGAATCTCCGCACCCAAAAATGCACGCAAACGGGAACTGCCCGCCTGAGAGCAGGGTTCGCCTGCTGGAATCCTGGTTAGGGTGCTCACTGATGCCCTCCACGAAGCGCTGGTTACCGTCTTTAAGGCGTTTCCACGCCTGCGCCGGGCTTGGCTGAACCTGATCTTTGAGAGAACCCACCTTGCACCGTCCCCTTTCACAGTCATCCGCGGTTATTGCGGGGCCCGAACGGGACCCCGTTGAGAAACTACCTCTAGTGTATGCGCTCAGGCATCTTTTCGACGTACCACATGCCCGTGTCATCTCTCTGTTCTGCGAAAGAGGCGCCAGTCATCCGCTTCCTACTACCACGCTCTCATACAACAGCGCGCTTGAACACATAGGGTCTTTACCGAATGGTGCTACCCGTGCCGACTGGGGTCAGCCGTAGCGGTGGGGTTCTTCAAATAGGCGCTAGCCGCATCTGCCAGCTGGGAAAACTCCGCGGGGTCGGCGGCTCCGCTGAGGATAATCGTGGTGCTCTGCCCTCCCGCAGAAGGCACTTGAGCCACATATGAGTACACACGCTCATTATTTTTCTTTGAGGTAGCCGCCCGTACCTCCCACTCCACCCCGGCTATCTGCTCGGTGCCCTGTTTTGTGGCGTTATCAGTCTGCTGAGCCACCCACGTGGGGTTTGTATCTTTCGCCTGGGTTAGCTCAATAAAGTGGTTCTTCCCGGTAACCTGGCCGCTTTTAAAAAACCCAATATTATCCGGCGTATTACCATTCCACCGGGCATAGTTATAGTGCCAGCCTTCCAGCTGCGGCACAGCCACCGGAAACCCTGCCTGACGGCTCGACTCAAACGCAACCTGCGCCACATTTACCTGCGGGCGGTACGGGGTTTTATCCGGGCGTGGCATAAGCCATAGCACCGGAATAAGGATCAGAATCATCGCAACCATCGAAATAATCATGTTGCGCGCTGGGGCGTTAATACGCTTCGCCTGTTTAACGGTAATCTGTGGTGTCACCGTCTGCTCGCCGTCCGGACGCTCGGCTGCGGTAAGGTCCTGCGGTAGCTCGGCAGCGGAAGAGCTGGAGGATGCATCACCCAGCTTCCTCGTACCGGCGGGTGGGTTCTCGTCCTGGGGGTTGTGTGCGTTATTCTGAGAATTTTCCACAGTGTCTATTCTCTCACACCGCTGCTGGAGCACCCGAACCCACACGGCCACTCTCTACCCCCCCAACACGCGCCGGACGCACCCCGTGCCGCACCATTCAAGTGAGCTGCGCATCCTTGCAAACCTCTAAGAACCCACCAGAAAAACCGCTCAAAAGAACCACACAGTAAACAGCCCGCGTTATGCTAGATAACGTAGAGACCGCCAAACTATACGGCCGTCCGGCCGGCTGGCCCAATCAACCCTCGAAGGTGAGTAATGACTGAGAACAACAATAACCACGGTAGCCGTAACCTCGCGCTGGAGCTCGTGCGCGCCACCGAAGCCGCCGCCATCGCCGCAGGCCCCTGGGTGGGGGCAGGAGATAAGAACGCCGCAGACGGCGCCGCAGTGGACGCAATGCGTTACCGCCTCTCCTCTGTGAGCTTCAACGGCACCGTCGTCATTGGCGAAGGTGAAAAAGACAAGGCCCCCATGCTGTTTAACGGTGAAGTCGTTGGTGACGGCACCGGCCCCAACCTCGACATTGCGGTAGATCCCATCGACGGCACCCGCCTGACCGCACTCGGCATGAATAACGCCCTCTCCGTGATTGCGGTGGCCGATGGCGGCTCAATGTTTGACCCCTCCGCCGTGTTCTACATGGAGAAGCTCGTAACCGGCCCCGAGGCCGCCGACTTCGTAGACCTGCGCCTGCCCGTGAAACAGAACCTGCACCTGGTCGCCAAGGCTAAAGGCAAAAAGATCAACGAACTGACCGTGTGCGTGCTTGACCGCCCCCGCCACGCCAAGCTGATCGAAGAAATCCGCGCCTGCGGTGCCCGTACCCGCATTATCCTTGATGGTGACGTCGCCGGCGCTATCGCCGCCTGCCGCGAAGGAACCGGTGTTGATGTGATGCTCGGCACCGGCGGCACCCCCGAAGGTATTGTTGCTGCCTGCGCTATTAAGGCCACCGGGGGCGTTATCCAGGGCCGCCTGGCACCCACCGATGACGCCGAGCGTGAGAAGGCGCTCGCCGCTGGGCACGACCTTGACCGGATCCTCACCACTGATGATTTGGTCACCAGCGATAACTGCTTCTTCGCCGCAACCGGTATTACCGACGGTAAACTGCTGCGCGGTGTGCGCTACGGCAAGAACATTGTGACCACCCAGTCGCTGGTCATGCGCTCCTCCTCGGGCACTGTACGCACTATTGAGGCGGAGCACCGTCTGCAGCGTATGCAGGAAATTCTCGCACACACTCACTAATAGCTTCTGCCCTATTTCACAGGGCATAAGACAATGCGGGGGAAGGCAGCTTTATCTGCCTTCCCCCGCGTTTTCTTGGCCGCAATCGGCTACTTCTGCAAAACCTACGAGACTCTGACAATGAGATGGGAGGGGGAGGCAGGACGCACAGAACCCGCTCAAGGCGGGGAGCATCCCGCTTAAGATCCTGGCTCCGGCACAAACGAATTATTTATGGGCGTGAGATCGGTACGTGCGTGTCGCGACCGTCGAATAGTTTCACCATGCTATTCCATAGGCTGCGCCCTTGATACCCCAGCACCAGGTCATCAAGAATCCCGTATATGTTTTCCTGATCGTCAAGGTAAAAAGTCATGGGGCCTGAGGGCATGATCGCCACAGGAACCAGCCCGCTCACGTGAAGTCGTTCCTCGTACCAGCTGATGTGCGTGCGGGTATTTAAAATATTAGTTTTTGCAGACTTACCCAGAACGTCGCGGAGGCAGAAGCTTATTTCATACGGAACATCCCCTCTGGCGGGGATAGACCCGTTCCGGTACTCAAGAACCCTATCACCCACAACACCCATGAGCTCAATCACGCGGTCATTAATGGCGATACCAAATTTCTGGTAGAGGGCCTTAATCTCATTAAGCTCATAGTCCGAGACGGCGTACCGATGCGAGTACCCGGAACTGTCCAGCACTTCTCTAACCCTAGCCGGTAAAAATATCATAATGTGCCCGTATGTCCTTATCTCTGTGCGTATACAGCAATACTGTGAGGTACTCAGAGCGCCGCAAATCAACAGTCGCACCGGTGAAGATATTTACGTGGCTGACTCCGCCTGTGAACACCCATCTGACGGAATATAAAAGTGTGTACGACACAGTCCCGGCTGTTTAGCGCAAAGCCACAGCGGCGCCAAACAGCCGAAACCCAGGTGGTACGGTGAGATGGTACGGTGGGCCGTTAAAACTTTTACGTGGCGGTTTTATCGTTTCAAGAGCTTCTTCAAACGTGAGGGGGCGTCCTTCACGAGTTCTTTTGCCTGAGCGAGCGCCTGCTGCGCCTTCGGCCGCGCCCGGTATGCGGCGTCGTACACCTTGTAGCCCGCAGCGTTCACCGGAACATCCCACGTGCCCGGGTAGGTGACTGACTCACCACCAAAAGATTTTTTAAACTTCGTAAACCCGGCCCACTCGTGGTCCGGCTCATCCTCCGGGGCAATGCCGAACAAATCCACGTACTTCAGACCTTTGGCCTTCGCGTCTAAAATCAGGTTCGTCACCACCGGAATGCCTGCTGAAAGCTTACGGTGCTCAAATGAGGCCGCTGCGTGGGCGTAGGTGCGGGTATCGTCTGAGTCGTAGACAAAAGCTGCGGCAATCGGCTCCACCGTGCCGTCCTCATGCGTGAGACGGGCAATGTACAGGGAGGCAGCCTTAGCGGGCATGAGCACCCGTGCCACCTGCGACAGGTATTCGTCTCGCTGGCGGTTAAAACCGTTCCGGTCGGCAGTTGCCTCCAAGAACTGATACAGCACCGCCATATCCTCAGGATCCTCAGACACCTCAATGCTCACGCCTTTCTTGTGAATATTGCGGTGCAGGTTGCGGTTATTTGATTTCATCCCCTTGAGGATTTCATCGTCACTTCCCGAAAGATCAATGATTTGCGTGTGCGCGGGCTGAACCTGGCGGGGTGAAAGCACCGCCTGGCGTGAGGTCAAAAATGCCGCCGCATCACGTTCACCCCAGATCGCCGGGTTGGTGGGCTCGATTCGCACGAACAGGCACTTGTGTGCCTTCGCCTCAGCCTTCAGCGAGGTGAGGGCGGCATCAAATGTCTGTGCATCTTCGGCCACCGGACCGTACGGGCTGTATAGGTACCTGCCGGTTTTACCGCCCTCAACGGTGGCGATATACGACCAACCCTCGCCGCTGCGGCGGATGACGGTGTGCCCGTTTGATTCTTGAAAACGCGCCCAAATCTCTGACTGAAGAATATTGCTCATGGGCACCATTCTATAGGGTTCATCCTGCGGTCGATGTGTGCTGTGTCAGTGCTTAACCCACCGAAACTGCAGGTTTTTACGGGAAAGAGCATAAATAAACACGCAGTTGCCGTGTACCCCGTGCACTAGGCATTGATAGGGTGCGCAGCAACTGCGTAATCATAAACGAAAAACCGAAAGGGCTTTCTGCGTACTGTGTTTTTACGGGACGTAAGCCTGCGGCTCGCCGGGGGTGGTGGGCTGCTTAGGCTGAGTCGGTTCCGAGCTGCGGATGGTGGATGCATCATCCTGCTGCTCCGCACGCCGCTCCTCTAGTTTGGCTCGCAACGCAGCGCCCTTATCGACCGCGCTCTGACGCAGGTTCTTTGAGAAATCCAGCAGGTCGGAGTGCACCTGCTGCGCGAAGTCATCGGTGCCGCACCCTAAAATACGCAGAGCCAAAAGACCTGCATTCCGCGCCCCGTCAATTGAAACAGTCGCCACCGGAACCCCGGCGGGCATCTGTGCAATTGACAGGAGGGAATCCATGCCCTCCAGGTTCTTTAACCGCACCGGCACACCAATCACCGGCAGTGCGGTAACCGAGGCGAGCATCCCCGGCAAATGTGCTGCACCGCCAGCACCAGCAATAATCACGCGAATACCGCGGGTGTGCGCCTGCTGACCGTAAGCGATCATGTCTTCAGGCATGCGGTGTGCCGAAACCACATCGGCTTCATAGGGGATGCCGAATTCTTCAAGTACCGTCGCGGCTGCTTCCATAACGGACCAGTCGGAATCGGAGCCCATCACAATACCCACTACGGGGCTGTCAGAATCGTACGGGGAGGTCGTCATTCTCTTTCTCCTTCCACAAGGGACACATCTAAACCTATAGCGGCCTGCCATCACGCAGAATAGAGGTAGCATTCGCGGCAATATGACGCAGCTGCTCAAGTTCATGCGCACCGCCGGTAACGTTTACGTGACCAATCTTACGCCCTGGCCGGGGTTCTTTGCCGTAGAAATGTATTTTTGCGCGTGGCTCCGCACTAAAAGCCAGCGGATACACACCGAAAATATCATCATGTTCCCCGCCCAGATAATTCTTCATCACACTCACTTCAGCGAGGGCAGATGCATCACCCAGCGGCAGGTCAAGCACCGCACGCAGGTGCTGCTCAAACTGGCTGGTGACTGCACCGTCTTGGGTCCAATGCCCCGTATTGTGGGGGCGCATCGCCAGCTCATTAATATAGAACCCGGATGCAGAACCGGGGACTTCGAACAGTTCGACAGCCATTACCCCGGTCACGCCCAGCTCCGTGGCGATGTGCACCGCCGCCTCAGATGCGGCTGCGGCCACCTGCGCCTCAAGGTTCGGGGCGGGGGAAATCACCTCATCGCACACCGAATGTACTTGGATTGTTTCAGCCACAGGCCAGGGGATAACCTGCCCGCTCTCACGGCGGGCCACCAGCGCTGACAGCTCGCGGGTAAACGGTACTTTCTCCTCCGCCAGAAGTGAGGAAAAATCGGTGCGTGATTCCAACTGGTCGAACCAGCTGGCGGCACGTTCACGAGCGTCCCCAGCAGATTCGAGCACCAGCACACCCTTGCCGTCATAGCCTCCGCGCGGGGTTTTGAGCACCACCGGCCAGCCGGTCGCATCCCCGAACTCAAGTAGTTCGGTGAGCGTACTCACTTTAGCCCATCGGGGGTTCGGCAGCCCCAGCCGTTCGATCGCCGCGCGCATGAGCAGCTTATCTTGGGCGTACTGCAGGGCTTCCGGGCGTGGCTGCACATTCACGCCTTCTGCAATAAGGGTGTGCAATAGTTCGGTGGGAACGTGCTCATGGTCGAACGTAATCACGTCTTTACCGGCCGCGAACTCACGCAGGGTGTCAAGGTTTTTGTAATCGCCCACTACGGCGGTACGCACCGCAGCTACGGCACCTACCTGAGGGGTTTCGGCGAGGATATGCAGATTCAATCCGAGATTTGTTGCCGCCGGTGCCATCATGCGGGCTAACTGTCCGCCACCGATCACGCCAACTACTGGTCCAGTTACAGGGTAAGTCACATCACCTAAGTCTAGCGGTTAGCCAATAACAACGGTAGTAAGCTGCACATAGGCTCCCATAAAACTGGGAGTTGACTTGTAAAGGGGCAGCTGAGAAGGCATATTCGTATGTGGTGTACTACCATTTCAAGGTAGGTAGAAATACATGCGGCCCAGTGAACTATCCTCACCAGGGCACAACGAGAAGGTAAACATGAGTTCACTTCCCAGCCGAATCAAAGCGATTTGGAACACGTACGGCATTGAGATTGCCAAATTCTGCACTGTTGGCGGCGCCGCATTCGTGGTGAACTCTGTGGTGGTGTGGACGCTGATGGTGACCATCATGCACGACTCCCACACTAAAGCCAAGGTGATTGCCAGTATCGTAGCCACTATTTTCTCGTGGTTAATGAACCGGCTGTGGACGTTCCGTGAGAACCGCTCCGAGAACTGGAAGCGTGAGGCAGTCGAGTTTGCGTTCGTAAATATTCTGGGAATCCTTGTTGAAGCCGGGTGCGTGGCTTTCAGCACCTACATTTTGGGGTTGCGAACCGCGCAGGCCTCGTTCATTTCGGGCACGATTATTGGCACTATTTTGGGTACTATCCTGAGGTATTTCCTCTACCGGTTCTGGGTGTACGGCAAACACCGCAAACAGGTTGCTGAGGGTGGGGCTACCGACCATGAAGAGCTTGGTCATATGCTGGAAGAAGCAACCGAGATTATGACCCACGACTCTGAAGCAGAAGCTGTTATAGCGCAGGAGTCAGCTGCTGAGGCTGAAGTCTCGAACGGCAATAAAAATTAATGTATGACGGAATATGAAGGTGGCGGTCCATGCTGTGTGGGCCGCCATCTTTATTTAACGCTGTACAGTGCAGCTTCGCAGGTGCTACCGCGTGGCTTCATCAACGCAGCAGTAGTAGCTAATCTACTGCTGCTTAACCTGTAACAGTTATGTCCCCTGGCGGCGGGTATCTACAGCCCGTTCACTTGCAAGAATCGGTGCTATCTCTGCTGGGGTAAAACCTGCTGTGGGGTCGGTTATGAGTACTGCATAGCCAGCCACAAGAGCCCCGAGTACCTCGCAGACAATGGCGAGAGCATTTTCGGGTGTGCCAAAACTATGCTGAGAGTTAAGCAGGACCGCAAGGGCTGGTTCTCCGCTGTCAAGCCGCACCTGATGGGAGTCAAAGCTGCGGGCCTGCTTGAGTATTTCGGCGAGCACATCCGCATTGGTGACTCCGGCGAGCACCTCTGTGGTGGGGTGGGGCGGCATGCCCATGAACTGATCTGCTTCGCTGCGCACCAGGGCGCAGAAATCCAGGATTTCGCCGTCGTAAACATTAAAGACAGCTTCGGAATCACCCGTATAACGCATGGCCAGTGGCCCCCGGTCAATGAGCAGCAGAAAATCCGGGGAACGAGTAAAGCGTGCTGCGGTGGCAGCGTCTAACGCTACACCAACCTGCGGTTCATTACTGTTCAGCAGCGCACCTGCCCTTAATGCCGCCAAGCAGAGAGCAACACAGCGCCAGTGCACATCGGATTCTATATGCAGGGTGCTGCCTTCTTCGACCTCGCACTCATTGAGGAGCAGGTTTGCGCTTTTATCAACCCAGTTCATGAGCACCCGCCCCGAAAGTTCGATCCGTTCCCCGCCGCGCGAATGCCAGATAATGGCCGGTGTTTGTACTGCGGTGAGAGCATGAAAAACCTGGTTGAGAGAGCGTGCGGTTGAAAGTTTGGGGAGTAGATTTTCTGCCATTCCTCAACCATACCTTAGGCTCTTATTTGTACCCAGAGTGCGAATATTTATTTGTTTTGTAAACATTTTTCGTATCTTTTGCATGTATTTGTCGGTATAAAAGATTTATTTGCGACTATTCGATATATGTGGAATGAATTTATCAGCTGTAACCGCTTACTTGAGTTCCATGAGGTGTTTACACCTTTTGCAACATTAAGTCCAGTTTGACGAATAGGGCGTGTCGCCCGTCTAATGAATAGGTGGGGTTACTTCCGCCGATAGCGCAACCCTCCCGCAAAGCGCTACTTCTTCGGCATTCAATCCCATAGACCAAAGGCCAGTCACCCCAGTGTGTTGGGGGCTGGCCCCGCAGACTCATTCACATGATGAGAACACGGAAGGGACGACCATGGGTTCATGCATCAGCCCCGAGATGTAAAACACTCGGGCTGGTGCCAGCGGCGACTGCCCGGGCTGAACCCAGCTCTACACTATGCAAACAATCCACGCAGTGCAATCACTGGAAGAACAGGCCAATGTGTTCCTTGCTGCCGCCGAGCTGAGTCTCGGCGCTGATATCGCGCCCGCTGCAGAATGCAGGGCGGCAACAGGGCTCCTGGCTTGCCCCGACGGTGGCACCGTCGACATTTGGGAGGCCGCAGCCGATATTTACGGCACCGGTGGCGAAGAAGGTGAACTTGCCTGGCAGGCTGAAGCACTTTGTGCCCAAACGGACCCCGAAGCCTTTTTTCCTGAGAAGGGCGGCTCCACACGTGACGCTAAACGCGTGTGCGGGGTCTGCCCTGTGCGCGAAGAGTGTCTAAAATATGCTATGGACAATGATGAGCGTTTCGGAATCTGGGGAGGACTCTCAGAACGCGAACGCCGGAGGCTGCGCAAGCAGGCAAGCTAAGGCTAGGAAGGTTACCCACCATGCAAACCGCACGACTGTGCTCTCGACAAACATGCAAAAGAGAAGCAACGGTTACGCTCACCTACTCCTATGCCGATTCAACGGCCGTCATAGGGCCGCTCTCGGAACATCGCGAGCCTCACGCCTATGATTTGTGTGATCTGCACGCTGAACAGCTGACCGCCCCACAGGGGTGGCAGGTGGTGCGCGTGCCGAGCCGTCCGCGCCCTTATAGCGGCGCATAGGTGCCACGCTGCGTGGGGGTTATCATACCGCTCATACTACGAACCTTCTGCAGCAGTACAGCAGAAGGTTCTTAGTATGTGAGAAACTGTGACATAGCAAATCTTTACAACGCACTCACTCAATTTATTCACCTGGAACGAGAACACCTACATGTCAGAGGATCGCCAGAACGTCGATACGGCCGCCGAGCCTGATGAGAAAGGCTGGGAGGCGCTACGCCCCGCCGTTAAATACCCCGTGGCTGAGGGCGCTTTAGACGAGGCCCCTGCCGCAGATTCGCCGCAGGAGGACGTGCAGGACACCCAGCCTGAGACGCAGACGGGGGCGTTTGCGCGCATCCGGGCCGAGGCTCCAGGTACGGCGGCTGAACCAGATGTGGCTACCGGGGCTGTACCCATTGCTCCCGCACGGAGCAAACTGGGGGAGCGGGGCGTAGGGCAGCGTGTGCGCACGTACACGAGTGTCTCGACCGGGTTCATCCCGTTGGTGCGTGAGGTTCATAATGCCCCCAAGAGTCCTACTCTGAGCGCGTTGAGCCGGGATGCGCGCCAAAAAGAGCAGGAGGAAGCGCTGGCGGTCGCCCAGTCGGTTGAAGAAGCTGAGGCCACTGAAGCGGCAAAAGAAAAGCCCCGCCAGAAGGAATACCGCACCGAGACGACCACCAGCAATAAGGTGGTGCGCGTCGCCGCGGACCCCGATGAGGTTGATATTCCTAAGGAATATATTGACGTTCCCAAACCGGGTAAAGCCGAAGCGGCCAAGGTTGCCCCTAAGGCTGAGCTGATAGTGCTCGATAAGCCGCCTCTGCTTCGTCTGCGGTCAACTATTATTACCCTCGCGGTACCGATTCTGGTGATAATGATCGCGGTCCGTGCGGTGGCTTCTGACGCATTCCTGTGGCTTGAATACCACCGCCCCGGGTTCCCGGCAGATGCCTACGGGTTTGATACTGCTGAGCGGATGAGGTTGGGATCTTACGGACTTAACTATGTGACGAACTTCGCCCCCCGCTCATATTTGGAGAGTATCACCACCGGAACGGAGCATAAATCTGCGTTTTTGCCCGATGAAGTGGGGCATATGCATGATGTAAAACTGGTCATCCTGTACTCCACCGCCGCGGCGGTACTGATGCTCATTCTAGCGTTCATCTCAAGCGCCACCCTGCGGGAGCGCGCCCCCGGTGTTATCCGCCGCAGCCTTTTCACCGGTGCGTGGCTGACGGTGGGGATTCTGGGCGTACTTGCTGCCGTTGGTATTTTCAGCTGGGATTGGCTGTTTACAACCTTCCACACCACGTTCTTCCCGCAGGGTAACTGGCAGTTCCATTTGAATGACACACTGATCCGCTTGTACCCGCCGCAGTTCTGGGTAGATGCGGCCATTGCCGTTGCGGCCCTGAGTATGCTGATTGTGCTCCTGCTGATGGGCTATACCTGGCCCACTCGCTACCGTAAACAGGTGGCCCTGCGCCGCAGTGCCGAACGGTTCGCGACACTTCAAAAAGCTGATGCTCAGGTGCAGGAGGCAAAGCAGGTGAGCGCCTCCCAGCAGGCTTCCCGTTCCAACGGATAGGCCCATAATCCTTCGAGGAAGTATGCGGCGCCGACCCCAGCTATATGACGGGGTCGGCGCCGCACTTATATGCTTAGCATCCGCAGGAATTACCTAGGGCTAGGAAAGCATGGAAAAGAATCCTAAGGCTGACTCCCTTGCTCAGTGCCCCTCCACCGAGGACAGTACTCTAGTGCGCTCACGCGGAAGTTTCTTCTCATAAGCCAGGTAGGTTGCGGCAATACGGCAGGTACGAAAAAGCGGGGGTGGAAAACCAATATTGGTTTTCCACCCCCGCTTCATATGACGTGCATTAAACGGTATCTCACGCGGTTCGGTGACGAACAGAACAGGCCCTGATGGCGAACTGCTGGTGCCCTAAATCCAGAAAGAGAACCACATATGGTGCAGCCACTCGTTATAAGGGATAGTCTGCCCCGTCCATAGCGGCCAGAAGTAGGCACTCATCAGCAGTACCGCCACTAGGTACACGCCCGTAAAGTACAGGCCCACCCGTTTGCGTCGCACTGAGCTGCCCGAATGGCCCAGCACCAGCCCCAGCACACCGGCAAGTATCAGAATCAAAAACGGCTCGAACGAGAGAGCATAGAAGTAGAACATGGTGCGGTTCGGGTAGAGGAACCACGGGAAGTAGCCCACGGCAAAAACGAAGAGCAAAGATGTAAACCGCCAGTCACGGCGCACAATGGTGACGATCAAGGCCACCAGGATCGCCGCAATAAAAGCCCACCAGATCAGTGGGTTTCCGATATTGAGGATCGCCTCAGAGCAGGAAGAGGCAGTGCACCCCTTCGACCCCATCTTTGGCGACTCATAGTAGTACGAGGTGGGCCGCCCCAGCAGAAGCCACTTCCACGCGGGAGACGCATATGAATGGGGGCTATCTAGCTTGGAATGGAAATTAAACGCCGAAACATGGTACTCCCAGAGCGAACGCAGATCGGTCGGCAGCCACTGAACCCCTTGCCCGGGATTATCCTGCGCCCAATGCCGGTAGAAAGCGTTCGATGACTTAAACCAGCCCGCCCACGTGGACAGGTACACGATAAGCCCCACACCAATCATCTGAACGAACGCGGGCAGGCCCTCACGGAGCACACCCACAACCGCCCAGTTCTTCAGCCCCAGAATACGGCGTGCGTTCACATCCCAGAACACGGTCAGCAACCCGAAAGCAGCGATAAAGAACAGCGAATTCCATTTCACGCCCACAGCCGCACCGGCGCACACGCCAGCCGCCAGCCGCCACAGATGCCACCCCGAGCCGGGGCCGACCACAAGCTGAGGCAGCGTGCCGCCGTTCTGCTGGGCCAGAGCCGCCACTTTACGTGCCAGCACCCGCCGCGATTGCTGCCGATCTAACAGCAGACACACAAAAGTCGCCAAAATCCAGAACATCTGGAAAATATCCAGCAGCGCCAGACGGGACTCCACAAACATGAGCCCATCCACGGATGCGAGGATCGCGGCGATAGTAGCCACCGTCATAGAACGGAACAGCAGCCAAGCCGCATACGCCACCAAGGCCACCGACAACGTACCAATCAGCGCCGCGCTAAAACGCCAGCCAAACGGGTTATTATCCCCAAAAATCGCCATCCCAGCGGCGATCATCCACTTACCCAGCGGAGGGTGAACCACATACTCGGGGGAATCCATCAGAAGGCCTGAAGGGCTCCCCGCCACGAAGGTTCCGTTCGCCTCCTTCGTCCAGTTCAGCTCATACCCGTAATGCAGGTACGAGTAGGCGTCCTTCGCGTAGTACGTCTCATCAAAAACAATCGCGTTCGGGTGTGCCAAATAAACAAAACGCAGTATGCCTGCGAGCACCACCATCAGGGCGGGCACAACCCATGCCCAGCGGGGCGCAGACACGCGGGCCACACCCAAGCGGGCGAGCATACTCAACTCATTAAAACGCTCGGACATTGATGAACGGCCCGAGCCTACGGGGGAAAGAATACCGGTTTGTAACGTCACCTAAACATCGTAGAGGCTAATCCCCTCAGAAAGCCATATTTCGGGCAGGTTAGGGGATTATTCTGCAAGAAATTTTATTCCGCCCAGCCCCGAACCATGGCCTACACTGGGAAGGTGAGCCGCATGAAACCACACAATAAAAACAACACCCCTACGCCCGAGGCTGAAACACCAGACCAAGCACCTGCTGAGCACACCGGGCCGCACGCAGCAGCCCATGGAACTGGCGGCGGTGTCCTTATCCTCGGAGGGACCCCCATCGGCAACCTCTCAGACGCCAGCGACCGGTTACGGCAGGCGCTCACTACCGCTGACGTGATCGCCGTCGAAGACACTCGCAAGCTCCGCACCCTTGCCTCCGGGCTGGGGGTGCGCACCACGGGGCGGGTTATTGTGAATCACGACCATAATGAGGAATACCGCAGCACCCAGCTCGTGCAGGCGGTCAGCGACGGGAATACGGTTCTGCTGCTCTCAGACGCCGGTATGCCAACCATCTCAGACCCCGGCTATGTTGCAGCATCCGCCGTTGCCGACGCCGACCTGCCGGTGACTGTGATCCCCGGCCCCTCGGCGGCGTTGACCGCGCTCGCGCTCTCGGGACTGCCCACCGGACGATTCACCTTTGAGGGGTTTCTGGCACGTAAAGGCTCGGAACGTACAAGAAGGCTGAACTCCCTGGCGGCGGAAGAGCGCACCATGATTTTCTACGAATCACCACATCGTGTAGCCGCCACACTCACGGATTTCGCCCGGGTTTTCGGGGAAGAGCGCCGTGCCGTCGTATGCCGCGAACTCACCAAACTGCACGAAGAAACCCTGCGCGGCACCCTGAACGAACTCGCCGACTGGGCACACGCAACCCAGGTGCGCGGCGAAATCGTGATCGTGGTCGCTGGCGCCGAGCCTGCCGAAACTCCGCAGGCGCAAGACGTGGTAAGTCTCGTTCTCGAACGGGCGGACGCAGGCGAACGCCTCAAAAACGCGTGCGCCGCCGTCGCCGCTGAAACGGGTGCCTCCAAACAAGAGCTCTACGCAGCCGCCATTGCTGCCCGAAACACCAAACCCTAAAACACACTTCAACACAGCCCGCAGGAGAATACCGTGTGCCAGAGCCACCCCGAGCAAACCGAACTCACCCAGGAGTATTTAGACTCCCTTGCCACCCTGGCACACTCTACGGTGCCGAGCAAACAAGAGCTGAAAGCGAGCGCCCTTCCGCACGGCTGGCAGGTTGAAGAAGGGCAGACCCCCGCACCCTACCGCGCCGAGCTTTACCGGGACGAGACCGGGGGAGGGATAGCGCAGGAACCTTCGGGCGAAGGCACCCGACGCCGCTCCACCAAGGGCGATAACGGGCGGTCCCGTAACCTTGTGTTCCCGCCTGCGCCCGAGCCTCTGCCATATGCCATCGTCGATAACCATACCCATATGGATCTACTCGATGGCGAAGTAGAAATTACCGCCCGAGACGCCCTCGACACCGGGGAAAAACTCGGCATAGGCGCCATTGTGCAGGTCGGCTGCGATATTCCCTCCTCGCTGTATGCGGTTGCCGCCGCCCGCGCCGACCGGCGGGTTTTGGCGGCGATTGCTATTCATCCCAACACCGCCCCCGAACTGGATTCCGCCGGTACCCTTGATGAGGCGCTGGAGACCTTGGATGCACTTGCCGCCGAGCCGCGCGTGCGAGCTATCGGCGAGACTGGGCTCGACTACTTCCGCACCGGGGAAGAGGGAGTTGAGGCCCAGCAGCGTAGCTTTCGTGAGCATATTCGCCTGGCGAAGAAGCACGGGTTGGCGCTTCAGATTCACGACCGGCAGGCGCATGATGATGTGGTGCGCATCCTTCTCGAAGAAGGGGCACCCGAACACACCGTGTTTCACTGCTACTCGGGTGGGGCTGAGCTGGCGCGTATCTGTAATGAGCAGGGCTGGTATATGAGTTTCGCCGGAACCGTGACCTTTAAGAATTCGAAGGATATTCAGGAGTCGTTGCGTATGGCGCGTCCCGAACTGATTCTTGCCGAGACGGATGCGCCTTTTTTGACCCCGCACCCGTTTAGGGGCCGCCCGAATGCCTCGTACATGACGAACTATACGGTGCGGTTCATGGCGGCGCACCGTGAGCAGGGTCTAGAGGACCTGTGCCAAATGATCCGCGCGAACTCAGTGCGTGTGTACGGCAGCTGGGGAATTGAGGGGTTCTAGATGATGGTAACGATCAGTACACACGACTAAGTAGCTTTTGTGTCACCTTTACCGAAGCCTGTACGAGCTATCACATGTATATGCTACTATAGTAGACGCTGTAGCTCACCTTAAGGCTTTACCTCAAATTTTCTGGAGCACATTTTGTCTTTGTGTGATGCGGCATCCCGATAAATAGCTTTCTGTCCCGTGACGTATCAATAGCATACTAATGTGAGAGAACTAGGGCAAAGCTGTGTCAATCATTTCTTTTTCAAAAAAAATAAAACATTATATATGGCTTAATTATGTCAAAGATGGCGCAGGGGTAGATAAGATACGCAGTTGGTATTCGCAGAAAAGCCCATACTCTTATGATATTGAAAAATATACTCACCGTATTAAAAATACTGCAATGCCTAACTCTAGTACATTTATGGTTAATCATCTATTCTATGATTCTCAACTTCCGGAAGACAATCTTCAAAACGCCCCTAATCAGATATTTATTGTCTGGTTGGGGGATAACCAGATAACTCCGGCTCGTCAGAAATCTATCGACCTTATTCGTTCCGTTAATTCTGAAAGTAAAGTTATTCTGATAACCTCGGATAATCTTGCGGATTATGTGCTTCCCGAACATCCTTTACACCCTTCCTACGAAAAACTAAGTTATATTCAACGCTCTGACTACCTGCGTGCCTATCTGATGCACCATCACGGTGGTGTGTATATGGATATAAAACCTATGGATAAGCCCTGGTTGCCTCTTCTTGAGGAACTTAATGCTACCCCAGATATGTGGGTTATTGCTCCGCACGAAATAGGGTCTTGGAATTCGTCATCAGCAAGCGGGGTATTGGGGAAAGATCAACGTAACTATTATAAATCGGTCGTGAATATGTCTGCTTTTGGATGTAAACCGTATAGCAGGTTTACCGATGAATGGATTGCTGAAGTAAACCGCAGGATGGACTATTTTTCATCCTTGTTGGAGAGTTACGGAGATCCTCAAGCTTTTGGGTATATGCCGGAGTACCCTATTCCATGGCTTGAATTGGCGGGAAGGATCACAAGCCCCTTAAGCCTTAAATATATTAACCGTATAAAAATTGTTAAAGATATGCAATTTGGGACATACCCTGGTGGGTACCGGTAAATTATTGCCGTTTCAAATATAAAGAGGGAAAATGAAAAAATATGTTGTTGCTCTTAAAGGCGAAAATCGCCTTGAGCAGTTCTTCAACGCCCCGGGGAGCGCAGGTTTCGATATATTTTGGGGAGTAGATGGGCGTGCTTTACCTACTCCTGGTCAAAGCCCTGAATTTGATGCTGCCTATTTTGAGAAAAGAAAAGGCCGTCTAGCCCGTCCTGGAGAAGTAGGATGCGCCTTGAGCCATACATACGTGTGGCGTGATTTTCTAGAAAGCGGGGAAGAATGGGCACTTGTTGCTGAAGATGATGCGTTGATCCACCCCTCCATTGATGAAATTGTCTCTCGGGTTATTGAAAAATCCCGCAGCATTGGTGTGGTGAATTTTGCGGATGGCTGGTCCACCCAGATGGGTCGTATGAACCCCCGCACCCCTTACCCCCGGTTGTCGCTGTTGTCTCCGTTTATTTGGGGCCGTCACCGTTTAGGATACTGCGCTAATGACTGGACCGCCTGCACAGGACTGTATCTGATCTCTCGGTCGGCGGCGCAGAAAATTATTGAGCAGATTGATGCGCGCGGCTCACAGTACTGGCTAGCAGATGATTGGCCTCTTTTCGCCGCTGATTTTGGGGTGGATATTAAGGTGATGCAACCAGGGCTGTGCGACTGGACAGGAAATAGTCTTATTGAGGAAGATGGGACACACTTTGTGTACCGTAAAGCGAATCAGGCAAAAGGCCAGCCGCTCCTTAATAAGCTGCGGATTTACGCCGCCCCCAAAGCTCGTTTGAAGAATGCCCAAAACATCGTCACATCGACTCTCTGGCAGGTACGGAAGAAGCGCAGAGTTCTCAAGTAACTACCCGCACCGGTGAGTGGTGTCCTTCGACCTAAACCTGCAACCTTCCGTAGAATAGGTAGGGTGAGAGAAAATCTGAGCGATAAACCCCTGCTGGGTCCCCAAGAAATCCGCGACCTTGCTGCGCAGCTGGGCATTCGCCCCACGAAAACCCTGGGGCAGAACTTCGTGATTGATCCAAACACTATTCGACGTATTGTTGCCGCAGCAGATATTACTGATGATGAGACTGTGCTCGAAGTCGGTCCCGGGCTTGGCTCTCTCACTCTGGGGTTGGCAGATGCCGCACGCCAGGTTGTTGCGGTTGAAATCGACCCGCCGTTGGCGCGGCAGCTACCGCATACTATCGCAAAATTCCGTCCCGACAAGGCACAAAACGTTCATGTGGTGCTCATGGACGCCCTCAAGGTGACTGAGCTTCCCCACACGCCGGATGCGCTGGTCGCCAACCTGCCCTATAACGTGGCGGTTCCGGTGCTTCTGCACCTTTTCGCGCAGTTCCCGAGCATCCGCCACGCCCTGGTGATGGTGCAGGATGAGGTCGCTGATCGTCTGGCGGCAAAACCCGGATCCAAGATTTACGGGGTTCCTTCGGTGAAGGCAAGCTGGTACGCTGAGGTCTTTAAAGCGGGGGTTATCGGTAAAAATGTATTCTGGCCCGCCCCGAAGATTAACTCCGGGCTCGTGGGATTCAGGATGCGCCCGCAGCCGCTTGCCGATATTGACCGTGACGAAGTCTTTACCGTGATTGACGCGGCTTTCGCCCAACGGCGGAAGACCCTGCGGGCCGCGCTTGCCTCATGGGCTGGTTCCGGCGCTCGTGCCGAGGCGATTCTGACCGAGGCGGGTGTCACCCCCACTGAGCGTGGTGAAAAGTTAGATATTTATGGGTATATTCGGATCGCCCAGGCGGCGCATCGGGTGCCAGTTCTAGCGGCCGATGAAAACTAAGATTAAGAAACCGGGGACGGAAAAAGAATGCATGTTCTAGAAACTCAGGCAAAAGCGCCCGGCAAAGTGAATCTCTACCTCGCTGTGGGTAACCCCCGCGAGGATGGTTACCACCCGCTGGCCACGCTCTTTTCTTCGGTCAATATCTACGAAACCGTCACCGCCCGCGACGCTCAGGAGCAGGGAATTACCCTGAGCCTGAATATTGTGCCCGACTCCCTGGTTGATCAGCAGCACCGCGCCGGAGAATTTGACCCCGCCGAGGTGCCGTTGAACGAGAAGAATCTGGCGTATCGTGCAGCTGCTGCTATGGCGCAGGCGCACGGGCTCACCGTGAACGATCTCAACCTGAACCTGCATATCGATAAGGCCGTTCCAGTGGCCGGGGGCATGGCGGGTGGTTCGGCAGATGCTGCCGCCGCGCTTCTTGCGGTCGACCAGTATCTTTACGAGAAACGGCTGACCGAACGTACCCTCGGACTTGAAGAGCTGCTTGCCTTAGCTGCGCCGTTGGGGGCCGATGTGCCCTTCGTGGTGCGTGCCGCGTTCCCGCTGGGCGGGTTAGCCGTGGGGGAGGGCACCGGAACCGAGCTGAGCATCGTAGAGCTGCCTGAAGATATGATTCCGCTCGATATTGTGCTGGTCGCCGCTTCAGAGGGGCTCTCGACCCCGCAGGTATTTAGTGAGCTTGATGAGGGACGCGCCGCCGGGCGTTACCCCGAAGCCGGTGAGCTGCAGGTTCCCTCCGGGCTGTTGCACGCGCTGACCCAAACAGAAACTCCCATTGCACGTATCCACGAAATTGGCAGGCAGCTTCGCAACGATTTGCAAGGGCCAGCCGTGACTCTAGCACCCAGTCTTGAAACTATTTTGACCATGGATAATGAGAGCATAGTTGAGGCGTTTGTCTCTGGCTCAGGGCCTACCGTGGCTATTCTCGTTGAGGACGCACCCGCAGCCGATGAGCTCGCCGCAGCACTTCGCCGCCGCGGCCGCCATGCTGTTGCCACCCAAACCCCCGCAATGCTCTAATTCCCCCGGGATAGTCCCTTACTCATCTGTACTAGGCACAGTATCCAGCCGCAGCGGCTTCGGGATACGCTTGAGGATACGGTACTGAAGAATACCCTCCAGCGCCCCTAGATTGCCGCCCACCAGATACGCCGCTCGAAAACGAGTCATAGGGCTTATAAGCTTAGGGGCCTGCCGCAGAACCTCCAGGATGGACGCCTTCGTGCTGGGGCCACGCATTCCATGCTGCCGATAGTGCATCCACAGCAGCACCTTGTATTTTTGGTAAGCGCGCTGCTGATGAAAAATGCGTTTAGGTTTATCCCGCAGAATATAGTGCAGAAGAGGCCCGTGCGTAAGCGCCGCCGGAACGCCTGCAAGCTGCACACGCCAGGCAAAATCGGTCTCTTCGGAACTCTTATATGAAGAATCCATACCCCCAGCCTCAAGATATACGCGGCGAGGAATCGAAAAATTACCCCCGGCAACCGTCGGCAGAAAACCAGCATAGGGGGTGAGCTCATCGTCGTAGAAAATCCTGGTGCGTGTGCTCAGAGTCTTCTGATCATCGCCGGGTTCAAGACCGTAAGCCCGCAGAACTTCGGGAGTATTAACCCGGTCATGAAGCAGAGACCCGCTTGCTATGACGGGGGAATATAGGTTTTGCACGTGCAGATGTGAAGCCACCCAGTCGGGTTCTACGAGATCATCGCCATCGCAGAAGATAAGAACATCGCCCATGGCCTGCACCGCCCCCATATTGCGGGCGTGACTGGCTCCGGCGCGCTGGGATGCAGCTACCACCCGCAGGGGATAGGAAGCATTGTAGCTTTCGACCACGGCGCGAGTGTCATCGGTACTGCCGTTATCGCACACGAGTACCTCAAAACTGGGGTTACCTGTTTGAACGGCGAGGGCATCAAGCTGCTGCGTAATGTAGTTGGCGCCGTTATATACTGGAATAATGACGGATGCCGCGACGGACTTGGGATGAGTCACGACCGTTCTCCTTCCACCTGTTCGGTTACTGGGTATGAATTTTCTTCGGCATCAAGGTCACGGATGCGCCGCGCCGGAACGCCCGCATACACGCCATGAGGTGCACAATCGTGCACCACCACGGCACCGGCGGCAATCACGCATCCTTCGCCGATCGTAACCCCGGCGGTAATGACAGCGTTTTGCCCCACCCACGTACCGTTTTTGATGTGTACGGGACGAGTAATATTTGCGCCCGCGCGCTGAGCAGCGGAACCAATCTCATGGGTGTCGGCAAAAATGGTGACGCGCGGACCCAGAAAAACATTATCTCCCAGAGTCGTATGCGCACCCACCAAAGTTTCTTTATTGACAAAACAATTCGTGCCCATTACGACCTTAGGCATAATAGTGGAACTAGGATCGCAATATGTTCCGGCACCAAAAACAATGCCATTTTTGGTGAGTTCACGTCGTTTTTGCGCATTTGTGCGTTCTCGCCGCATAAGATGCAGGCGGTATTTCAAATCTTTGAGTTTCTGAATCATGAGAATTCGTGTGAGTGAGTGTGACCTATGCGGCTCTACCACCGTGGCAAGCCCGTCTGAAGATATTGTAGCCTACTTGGCTCTGGTGCGCTGGGATGTATCTACCACCTGCAGGGGCTGGGGGCGTGTAGCTTCCGGACATGGCACCGGCGTCAACTGTACAGTTGCTATCAATAGTGGCGTCTGCAATCTATAGAAACGCTCTGACTCAACCAAGCGCTCTTTCTACTGGCGATAGGTGTCTCCACATTGGCTCTAGCGCATTGATAAGGAGACCTATTCCGTGGGTCGCAGCGCCTGAGAGTTATCTGTGGGCCTATATGGGCTTGGTCGCCCACGTGGACGGCATGGTGAACGAAAACATCATGACTCAGCCAGTAGTCTGAGGAGAAGAAAGAGACTAGGGAAGAGCGTCATGTAGATAACTGTTGGTATACTAGATGCTCTAGACTCACTCAAAATTATTCTGTGTGCTCTATAAGTTTTAGAGGTTTCTTCCTCAGGATTCCCTGCTCAAGTGTTGCACGTTGTTGGAGAATTTATGACTTCTGCGGATATTATCCTTGCCGTTCCATCAGGGCCCGGGTGGGCGCCCATCCATGAGATGGCGCGCCTGATGGCATCGTACTTGGACGCGCGCATCGTCACCCCTGACCCGAGCGCATCGCTCAAAACCGCTACCAAAATTCTGGGGCGCCTGCCGCGTATTCCCGGCGGAAGACGTACCGCCCTTGTTATTGCCAGTGACCCCGGACAGCTTTACGCTATTGCACAGCCGCGCCTAGCTACCCGGCGTTATGCGGGAATCTACGGATGGGTTATCGATAGCTTCTGGGACGACCGCATACCCGCTATCGCCACCAACAGCACCTATAACACCGTTTTTGTGGCGGATCGCGATGACGTGCACGATTGGCGCAGTGTTGGGGTTAAAAACGTGCGCGTGCTTCCCTGGGGCGCAGACGTGTGGAGTAGATTTGAAGAGCATCTGGCGCATCCAAAAACCACTGATTTGCTTCGGGTGGGGCGCCAACCAGCCGCCTATGAAGACGATGAACGCACCGCAGAATGTGCCCGGCAGGCGGGAATAACTTTTGCGGGCCGCCCTCCGTTCGGTGCCACCGACCGCGAATCTGTTGAGTCTTTGCAGAGGGCGCTCACGAACGCCAAATTTTTGCTGGCCTTTAGCACTTTGGTGAGCCCGGCATCGTACACGCATCCAAATAAGGAGTACATCACTGGACGCTGGACGGATGCGCTCGCCCACGGGGTAACCGTAGTGGGGCAGGTACCTAAAACCGAGAGCACACGCGAGATACTGTGGGATGGAGCGACCGTCGATATTGACCCGCAGGATGCGCGCGCCGGGCTGGATGCGGTGGCGCAGCTTGTGAGCGAATGGACGCCCGAGCAGAGCCGAAACCAGGTGCGTATGGCGCTGCAAAGACTGGACTGGCGGCACCGCTTCGCCGAACTATTTCAGGTTGCGGGCTTGCGCAGCCCCCGGCTGGATGCGGACCTCATGGCCATTGCAGCAGCACTTGCGGATATCTCCCCCAACTCATAGAAGAACCTTTCCATGAGCTTTATTCAGGGTATGTACAGAAGAATAACCTCCAATAGGATAGGACAGTAACTACTATATTGAGACGGCACAGGAGCACTCGCCATACTCTTGAAAGTATTCGCTGTCCCTTACAAACCCGACAATAGTCTGCTTGACGGTACATTGGCACAGATGAGCGTGCTTTGTTGAACTCTCGCTGTGCTTTGAGCGATTTTTCTACCCACGTTCCCACTGGGCGGATTAGCAGGGAAGAAAGGGCCGGGCTCGAGCTGCGCATCGTGGGTCTGCCTGAAGACATGATTCCTCTCGGCATCGTGCTGGTCGCCGCCTCAGAAAGGCCCTCGACCTCACAGGTTTTTGGTGAACTAGATGAAGGTCGTGCCGCTGGGCGTTATCCTGAAGATGATACACTTATAATGCCTTCGGGCTTATTACACACACTCACTCAAAATGAGGCTCCTATTGCACATCTGCACAAGATTGGCTGGTAGCTGTGTGACGATCTGCAAGCACCAGCTGTGACTCTGTCTCCAGATCTTCAGATCCTTTTAACAAGGGATACTGAGAATATTGTCGAAATATTGTCTCTGGTTCAGGGCCTACTATGGCTATCCTTGTTGAGGACGCACCCACAGCTGATGAGCTCGCCGCAGCACTTCGCCGCTGCGGACGTTTTGCTATAGCAACTTAGACCCCAGTGGAGATTGCAGAGGAGCTTCCCTATAGTACATAAGGATATAGGTCACTATGAAAATGCTGTCAGTACTAGCAGAGCCGTTCACCCGGTACCAAGGGGAAATCTATCTTACAGATAGGACATTACAAAGTTTGGCGGAAACGACCAAACATATGGAGCTGTTAGTGACCTCCTCACAAGGGGTACAAGAATATGACAGCCCTACGCTTCCTCGTAACCTGGATAAGGTAAGTGATTACCTTCCAAGTAACTCTACCTACCTTGAATTACCTACTTCCGGTTTAATAGAAAAATTATCTCCTGATATTATTAGCACTTTAGGAACTCCGAGTGTAAAACCAATTGAAGCTCAGAATATTCCTGTATGTTATAGCATCGAATTTACCTCAAAAACTCGTTTAAACGCATATTATTCACAGCCAAATATTAGTCTTATTAATAAAGCTCGAATTTATGTTGGGGAGAAGCGACAAAATAAAAAATTTAAACAGCTTATTCATAACGCATCAGGAATAGAGATTAACGGTGATGGTGCGTATGAAGAATATGGTTCCATTAACCCGCGTACTATTCGATATTACGATCACCGTATATATCAACATGATCTAGATAGCGTTCAGATATCTATGCAACCTAAGAACGGTGCAGGGATTACAGTGGCATTCTCGGGGCGATGGACTGCTGTTAAAGGGACTGATCTTTTTCTGGAGATCGCAGCACAGACACACGCTCTGAACCCTGATATCCAATTCGTTATTATGGGCGACGGCGAATACCGTGATCTGGTACAAGAATACCAGTACCCAAACCTGCAAAATTTAGGATTTATAAAATTTGACCCTGAGTGGAAAAAATATGTACGCGACTACGTAGATATAATGCTCTTGCCGCATCGTCAGGGTGACCCATCCTGCACATACTTTGAAAGCTTGGGGATGGGGGTCCCGGTTGCAGGATTCTCCAACGATACTCTCACTCCTTTGGTAAAACGGGGAGTGGGCTGGGAATTTTCACGTTTTGACGTATCCGCCGCTGCTCAGAAAATAGTTGAGTTAAACCGTGATTACGCCCAAGTTACCCAACGAGCTTTACAAGCGCATAAATTTATGTCAGATAAAAGTTTCGAAAAAACTAACCGCATGCGTGCAGAGCACATGATGAATGTGGCTCGAGGGTAAATATATTTGCATGGCAGATAATTCATATATATAGGCGTCAGCTCATGGCCATATAGAAGTATGAAAGTGACGAAAATGTTGCTGAACTTAATCCAAGATACAAGGAATGCTTTTGCTGGGCGCTACCTTTTAGTGCCACTGCTCAGGAGCTCATAGAGTCACCATTGAGTGTATTCGTGGGCACCTTCCTTAGTCTGGCAAAAAGCCCTTGATGTAAATAAAGTGTTGGAAAACTTGCTTTATTCGTATAAAGAGCCTTTATAGTCAGGGGAGCGGGCTATCCGAGGAGTTCTGAGAGTTCCAGCCAGCGCATCTCAAGCTCGTCGATCTCATCCTGAAGCGCCTGCTGTTTTTGCCCTAGGTCGGTAAGCCCGGCGTAATCGGCGGGGTCGTGCATGCTCATCTGTTCGGAGAGCTTACTTTGTTCCTCACCCAATTTTCCGAGGCGACGCTCAATCGCGGCGGATTCCTTCTGTACCGCGCGTACCTGCGCCCCCGATACTTTCGGTGTGTTCTTGGGATTAGAGTTTGTTGATTCAGCCTGACCGCCAGAAACCGAAGAATCATTCTTTTTTACTGGAGCGGATGCACCGCCCGTAACCCCGGCGGCAGAACCGCCCCGACCCGCTGCAGAAAGTGCCAAATACTCGTCCACCCCACCGGGCAGATGCCGGAAGGAACCGTCAATCACCGCATACTGCTGATCGGTCACACGTTCCATGAGGTAACGGTCGTGAGAAACCACCAGCAGAGTACCGGGCCAGGTATCGAGCAGATCCTCCATTGCCGCCAACATATCCGTATCAAGGTCGTTTGAAGGCTCGTCCAGAATCAGCACATTCGGCTCGTCCAAGAGAATGAGCATGAGCTGCAGCCGTCGCTTCTGCCCACCCGACAGATCCTTCACCGGAGTAGAAAGCTGCGCGCTCGTAAAACCTAGCCGTTCCAACATCTGCGACGGCGACATCTCTTTACCGTCGGCAATATAGCTGCGCTTCTTGCGGCCGATCACATCAGACACGCGGTCGTTCTCAACCTCTTTCAGCTCATCCAGCTGCTGGGTGAGGGTGGCAACCTTGACAGTCTTACCACGTTTCACGCGCCCCTCAGTCGGTTCCAAAGAGCCGGTGACCAGAGCAAGTAAGGTCGATTTTCCGGCACCATTCACGCCCAAAATACCGGTGCGCTCACCTGGGGCAATCCGCCAGGTTACCCGGCGCAGCACCTCACGTTTGCCGTCGGGCAGCGAAGAATCCTCAAAGGTGACCGAGACGTTCTCAAGATCCACCACATCCTTACCCAAACGGGAAACCGCCATCTGCTTGAGTTCCACTGTATTACGCACCGGCGGCACATCGGCAATCAGCGCATTCGCTGCATCAATGCGAAACTTCGGCTTCGAAGTGCGCGCCGGGGCACCGCGACGCAGCCACGCCAGCTCTTTGCGCATCAGGTTCTGGCGCTTCGCCTCCGCGGCGGCCGCCTGCCGATCGCGCTCCACACGCTGCAGAACATAAGCCGCATACCCGCCCTCAAAGGGTTCTACGATATTATCGTGAACCTCCCAGGTGTTGGTACTGACTTCATCAAGAAACCAGCGGTCGTGAGTGACCACAAGCAAACCGCCCGCATTCTTGCTCCAGCGGCTTTTCAGATGATGTGCAAGCCAGGTAATTGCCTGCACGTCCAGGTGGTTGGTGGGCTCATCCAGCATGAGCACATCCCATTCCTGTATCAGCAGAGCCGCCAGAGCCACGCGGCGACGCTGCCCACCCGAGAGTGAAGAAACCGGCGCATCCCAGGGCAGATCAGACACCAAACCCGCAATAACATCACGAATACGCGGCTGCGAGGCCCACTCATACTCCGGAGTATCACCCACCAGGGCATAACCGACCGTATGGGAATCGTTGAGAACATCGGACTGATCCAGATACCCGATGCGCGTGCCACCGCGCGCCGTCACACGCCCGGAGTCCGGCTCAAGACGCCCCGCCAGAATCTTCATGAGCGTGGATTTACCGTCGCCGTTACGACCTACAATGCCGATGCGGTCGCCCTCATTAATGCCGACGGTCACCCCCTCGAAAATAGTGCGGGTAGGGAACTGAAGGTGCAGCGCTTCGCCGCCAAGTAAATGTGCCACGTATCCAGGGTACCGCCACCAGCGACTGAACGTATCCACCCCTGCACATAAGAGCACACACCAGCCTGCTATCTCTAGGACCGGTAGGGGCTAATACGCCCCGTGTTGGGATGCGACGAGTAAAGGTATTTTTGCTACACTTATGAGTGCCCCTGTCCCAGGCCGTAAACACGGTAACAGCGGGGGAAGATTCCGCCATGGTGTAATGGCAGCACACCGGCCTTTGGAGCCGTTTGTCTAGGTTCGAATCCTAGTGGCGGAGCGCAAAGCTAACACGCCGATTCAGCAGCGGCGCGTGGGCGGCAAACACCCCGTAAAGGAGTTAAATTAGGTGAACGCAGAGCTTGAGGGTTCCGAACATAAGGTACCGTCCGCGGTGATCGTCCTAGCAGCGGGTGCTGGTACCCGCATGAAATCCGCAACTCCCAAGGTGATGCACAGCATTGGTGGGCGCTCCATGGTGGAGCACGCCGTTGCTGCCGCCCGAGACCTCACCCCCGAACGTCTCGCTGTTGTGGTACGCCACCAGCGCGATAAAGTCGCTGAGCATGTACTCGCCTTCGACGAGCACGTCACCATCGTAGACCAAGACGACATCCCCGGAACCGGGCGGGCTGTTGAAGTGGGGCTGCTCGCACTCGATCAGCAGAGCCTTGTGGAAGGCACCGTGCTTGTCACCTACGGGGACGTGCCCCTGCTGCGGCCCGAAACCCTTCGCGAACTCATCACATTCCACGAAACCGACTCCAACGCCGTCACCGTACTCACCACCCATGTGGATGACCCCGGTGCCTATGGTCGTATTGTGCGCAACCAAGCTGGTGAGGTAACCTCCATCGTCGAAGCAAAAGACGCCACTGACGAAGAGCTCGCCATCGACGAAATTAACTCCGGTATTTACGCTTTTGACGCCACCGTGCTTCGTCAAGCCCTCGCGGAAGTAACCACCAATAACGCCCAAGGTGAGAAGTACATTACCGATGTGCTCGCTATTGCCCGCTCCAAAGGGTACCGCACTTCGGCGCTCGCTATTGAGGACCGCTGGGAAGTTGAAGGCGCCAACGACCGGGTACAGCTCGCTCAGCTGGGCCGGAAACTCAATACACGCATCCTTGAAGCACATATGCGTAACGGGGTGAGCATCATAGACCCGCAGAGCACCTGGATAGATGTGACCGTCACCCTTGAGAACGACGTGACCATCCTACCCGGAACCCAGCTGCACGGCGCCACTAACGTAGCCACCGGTACGGTTATCGGCCCCGACACCACCCTCACCGACGTCACCGTGAAAGAAAACGCCACCGTCACTCGCGCGCACGGGCAGGGAGCCATTATTGGTACAGGAGCCACGGTAGGCCCGTTCGCATACCTACGCCCCGGCACCGTACTCGGTGAGGACTCGAAACTTGGCACGTTCTGTGAAGCGAAAAACTCCCAGATTGGTGACGGGGCGAAAGTACCGCACCTAACCTATGTGGGGGATGCAGAAATCGGCGACGGAGCGAACATCGGCGCCGGGTCTGTTTTCGCAAACTACAACGGGGTCACCAAGAACCGCACCGTTATTGGTGCGTACGCCCGTATGGGCTCCGGCGGTATCTACGTTGCCCCCGTGACCGTAGGCGACGGAGCCTACTCCGGCGCAGGCGCGCTTATCCGCAAGGACGTTCCAGCAGGTGCGCTCGCAATCTCTGAATTTTCCCAGCGCAATATCGAGGGCTGGGTGCTTAAAAACCGTGAGGGAACCGAACCGGCAGCGGCCGCGCAAGCCGCCAACGGGGCAGGGGATCACTGACAAGAAAGCGAAAAACCATGAGTCACGAGATTACCAATCCGGGTGTGCGTAAACTTGCGGTGGTTTCCGGGCGTGCGCACCCCAAACTCGCGGAAGAAATCGCCGCAGAGCTGGGACACCCGCTGCTACCAACCTCCGCGTACACATTTGCTAACGGCGAGACGTACGTACGGTTTGAAGAGTCGGTGCGCGGTGCCGACGCCTTCGTCATCCAATCCCACCCGGCCCCCATTAACGAGTGGCTCATGGAGCAGATCATTATGATTGATGCGCTCAAACGCGCCTCAGCCCGCTCCGTTACCGTGGTGTCACCCTTCTACCCGTATGCTCGCCAGGACAAGAAGCACCGGGGGCGTGAGCCGATCTCGGCCCGCCTGATCGCTGACTTGTACAAGACCGCTGGTGCCGACCGCCTCATGTGTGTGGACCTGCACACCTCCCAGATTCAGGGGTTCTTTGACGGGCCGCTGGATCACCTGTTCGCCATTCCTGTGCTCGCTGAGTACATTAAAAGCCGCGTGGAAAACCCCGAGAATGTGACCGTTGTTTCCCCCGACACCGGGCGTGTTAGGGTAGCCGAACACTGGGCCACCCTGCTCGGTGGCGCACCGCTGGCATTCGTGCACAAAACCCGTGACATTAACGTGCCTAACCAGGCGGTCTCAAAGACCGTGGTGGGTGAGATTGAGGGGCGCTCCTGCGTACTGATTGACGACATGATCGACACCGGCGGAACCATCGCCGGGGCGGTCAACGTGCTTAAAGAAAAAGGCGCTAAAGAGGTCATTATCGCCGCGACCCACCCGGTATTCTCCGGGCCCGCCGTTGAACGGCTATCTGGATGCGGCGCATCCGAAGTGGTAGTCACGAACACCCTGCCCGTGCCGGACGATAAACGGTTTGAGAACCTCACCGTGCTGTCCATCGCCCCGCTTGTGGCGCGAGCCATCCGTGAGGTCTTCGACGAAGGGTCAGTGACCAATATTTTCAACGACCACGCCTAAGATCCAGACTGTGAAAAAGCCGCTGGCCCTGAAAGATCGGGGCTAGCGGCTTTATCCAAAAGGGACGTCCCGTGCACTACCGGAATAGGGGTACACGGGACGTCCTTATTGCTGTATTAAAAGCCTTGGGTTACACGCGGGCCCGTACCAGCCACGGCAGAATCACCTGAAGCGACTGCTCCACCTCATCCACCGCAACGCGGCAGGCTGTGCGTCCCCGCCGGTACGGGTCAGCGATACTGTCGGTATCGTGCGCCGCCTCAGTGTAGCCGTAAATAAACGAGATCGGCTCGGCACGGCGGCTGGCTTTCTCCCGGATACGCGCCACCTGCTTCATCAGGTGCACCTTCGTGTGGTACTGCGGCCATTCCTGCAGAATCCAGTCCGCGTGATCCTGTTCAGCCACCAGCAGCAAGGTGGCCCGCTCAATCATGTCAGCGGTAAGCTGCTTGGCCCGGAATTGTGAAGGGTCATACCCGCGCCCTTCAAGTTCGTTGCCAATGTACTTATAAATAGGGGAGCCAGCCAGAGCTGCTGTCCCTGCACTGGTAAACACCCAATTATCCTCCAGCCCGTACTGTGAAGCGAGAGACTGTGCGATCACTTCGGCGCTGGCGCTGCGTGCCACATTGCCGGTGCACACGAACACGGCCTCAAGAGGGCCAGCGCCCTGCGCCGGTGCCGAGACCCGGTTTTTCGCCTCACCTACGGACTCGGGGGATAAGCTGAACGATGCGGTGGTCACCTTACGGGGCTCCTGCTGGTCGGTGTCCTTCTCCTGAACGGGGGCCGTAGGGGCAGCACCAGCAGGCTCAGAGTCAGCCTCACCGGTGGTTTTTTCGGCTGCTGCTTTCTGCGCTGCCCGCTGGGCTTCCAGAGCCTCCCGAACGTGGATGGGGGCCAGCTCAACGGTTTCTTCTCCCGCAAGCATTTCGTACTCACGCTCTTGTGATGAGAGCTGAGGCACTCCGGTTTGCTGCTGATGGGCTACTGCAGGCTGAGCATGCGGGCCCGGGAAATCCTGCCGGGCAGCGGAACCGTCGGCGGTTTCTGCGGGGGTTTCGGGCACATCTAAACCGTAGACGCCACGCACCAGCGCCGGATCGGGTGTATCGGTATCGTCCTTCTGACCTGCGTGTCGATTATTGGGACTGGAGGTCGCAGATGCGGTAGGGGAAGGAACGCCGCGGGTGGGAGTGTCCAGGTTCTCCCCGGCTTCTTGCGGAACGTCTATCCCATATACTCCCTGCACCAAGGTGACTTTTTCCGGGCTTTCCCCGTCCGAGGCTGTTACGGGAGTCTCAGGCGCTTTGGCAGGTATCTGTGAGGTGTAATGATTAGTCGCCATCTCAGAAGTCATCACGTGCGGGGCCTGATGAGGTGCAGCCTCCTGACCAGCGGCTTTAGCTTTAGACGCCGTATCGTCGGGAAGATCAACAGAGTCGGTATCTGTTGGGGGAACATCCAACCCGTACGCGCTAGGCACCAGAACCACCCGCTTATCGGGTTCACCATCTTCGGTGGATGGTTCGGAGGATACTATGGCGCCCAGTACGGGAACATCGCCACCAGCAGCCGGTGCCTGATGCTGGGAATCACCCTGAGTTTTCTGAGCATTATCCTTCGAAGGAGTCTTGCGCGGTGGCTGGGGTTTGTCTGAGCTATGGTGCTGATTCTTGGACACAGCATGGGCTGGGGCATCTGCAGGCTCATCCTGCAAGGCGGGCTCTTGATCGGCGGCGGTATTATGGTCAGCTGCGGTGGGTACGGGGGCGGTGTCACCCGTAGGTTTAACAGTCACCACCTCAATGAGGTCGGTACCAGCAGCGGTGCTTTGCTCCAGCAGGGTCTGCACATCTTCCCCGACCCTTTTCTTCGGGTTCTTCGGATCCTGCGGAGGACGATCAGGCGACGTCTCCTGGTGGAAACTTGAATCACGGATCGCTGCCAGGCGCGACACGCCGCTTTTAATAGTTGGATCCTGCTCGTTTGCCGAGGGCTCTTGCCCTTGCCGCTTCTGGGTAGACTCAGTCGGCCCATGAGACAGATACCTGTCTTTGAGCGATTTAATGTTAAAAATTCCCATGTTTGAGCCTTCCTGACCTTCCCGCGCCGGAAGTAGTGACCTTTAAGCTGACGTGTCCATCCTTTATTCTACCCACTTTACAGGGTAAACCGTGATAGTTTCGCGTACACCTTTGATGAAGAGCAACCTCACGTTTACCGTCGATGGGCAGGGGCAAGACTCAGATACCAGCTTCCGTCTGTAACGGGGGCCTGCGTGGTAGAATCTTACACTGTCTACTATTTGTAGTTACCCGGCGCGGTATCTGTTGCGCCGTATTTTGAAAGCACATTCATGAAAATCCTCTCAGCTCTACGAACTGAACTTGGGCAACTCAGTTACTCGTTTAAGGCCCGCATCTCGGCAGAATTCTGCGGAATGTTCGCTGCAGGAGCATCCCTCAGAAGCCTTGACCGACCCCAGAACTACCTGAGGGGAGCGTCGTCATGAAAGAGGCCTACCATAAACTGAGAGTCTTCTTCCCCGGTAAGAAATTTAACCTACTGATCCTTAACGTGGTGGGCCTTTTTATAGTGTCTCTTTTCGAGATGCTGGGGGTAGCTGCAGTGCTGCCGATTGTGAACCTCGCTATGGGCGCCCCCATTGAGGGTTACCTGAAGCAAGTTGCAGAGCTTTTTGGTAATCCTGACCGCACCGCCCTCATTATTATCTTCGGTGTGGTGCTTGTGCTGGCATTCATTCTTAAAGGAGCGTTCTCGCTCATTATTAAACGTTGGAGCCTGGGGTTTGTTGCAACACAGCAGAGTACCACTTCGGTTAATCTGCTGAACCGGTATATGCGTGAACCTTATCTTGCCCACCGCAAACGAGGAACTGCAAATATATTAGTTTCTGTGAATGATTATGCGCATCAGGCTTATGCTGCTTTTGTTAATGGGGTCATTAACTTTATTGGTGAACTGCTCTCTATAGCGGTGCTTATGGTGATGCTTATCGCCATTATGCCCATTCCTGCGCTACTCGCTTTTTCGTACTTTGGGCTGGTCTCGTACGGTCTGCAGCATGTACTTCGCAAGAAAAACCGAGAACAAGGCGTGATTGTGGTGGAAGCAACCCGAGGCGCAGCCAACGCTACCATTGACGCTGTCGACGGGTTTCGGGAAATTCGCATGCATAACGTCACCGACCGGTACCTGTATCGCTACCAGACCAAACGCATGGATGCGGTGAACGCTAGCATGCGTAGCACCTTTTTGCAGGACTTCCCCAAGTACTCCCTTGAGATTATTTTCATTATCGGCATTGCCGGACTACTCGCTTTTATGAGTATCACTTCGGGTGCCCAGAGCGCCCCCTACCTTCTTCTCTTCTGCGGTGCATGTATCCGTATTCTGCCCAGCTACGTTCGAATGGTCGCATCTTTGGGTAATGTTCGTGCTGGAGAGAAAGCCAGCAATGAACTTTTGCGGGAGATCTCTGAACTGGATGAACAAGGACGTAAACTACAGATGCCACCTGCTCCTGTGGCCCCTAAGAACCCCGAGTATATTAATAAGACTATTGCGCCTGTGCGCATCCAGCTGGAGGACCTCACCTTCAGTTACCCGGACAGCGACTCGCCGGTGCTAAAAAATATTAACCTGGATATCCCCATGGGCACCTCCATAGCATTCGTGGGTGGCTCCGGCTCCGGGAAAACAACTCTCATAGACTTAATCCTGGGACTCTTCGCCCCGTCAAGCGGGCGGGTTCTGCGCAACGGTAAGCCGGTGCAGGACGATCTGCCGGGGTGGTTCCAGAGTATCGGATATGTGCCGCAGGATGTTTTTATTGCGGACTCAACGGTTCTTGAGGCGGTCGCATTTGGTCTTGAACCGCACGAGATTGATGAGGAACGGGTGCGTTACTGCCTAGAGATCGCGGAACTCACCGAAGTGGTGGAATCCCTAGACGAGGGGATTATGACCATGATCGGGCACAACGCGGTGCGGCTCTCAGGAGGACAGCGCCAGCGTTTAGGTATTGCCCGCGCCCTTTACCGCAACCCCAGTGTGCTCATTATGGACGAGGCAACCAGCGCCCTTGATAATGAGACCGAGCACAAAATCACCAAGGCGATTGAGAAGATCTCGAAAGATATTACGGTGATTATTGTGGCGCATCGCCTCTCAACTGTACGCCACGTGGATCAGCTGGTGTACCTGTCGCACGGTGAGATCGTAAGCTGCGGCACCTTTACCGAGGTGCAGCAGCAGAACGAAGAATTCGCGAACCTGGTGCGGCTGGGGCAACTGCCTGAATAATCCCAGGGAGCACTACAAGGATTAGCTTAAATTACTACACACATACATATCAGATATTTACCTCTCAGCACTCCAACCGGGGCGGTGTACGCCCCAGCAGAAAGCGGGTTTTCGTGTCTCGCACGATGAAAGTATCAGCTGTTATTCCCCACTACGGCGACCCTGCGCCCACGCTCACCCTCATTGAGGCTCTGCGCGCCCAGCAGGGTATTGCCCCAGATGAATTGGAGATTATTGTCTCAGATGATCAGTCTCCTGTGCCTTTCCCCGATACCAAGGGTGCGCGTGTGGTGCGCCGTGAAACTAACGGCGGGTTCGGCAGCGCCGTAAATTCCGGTGTTGCCGTGGCTACCGGGAAATGGTTGTTTATTCTCAATAGTGACCTGTCTATTACGGACACGTTCGTGGCCGATATGCTCTCGCATATTGAGCACCGCACCCCGGCCCTGGCCAGCCCTCAGGTGGTGGGGCATGACGGTAAACAGCAGTGGGTTGCCCGTAAATTCCCCACCACCGCCCATATTGCTTGGGAGTGGTTCACGCCGCTGGCCCGGTTTAAACCCTCCGGCTGGTGGCACAGGGGAGTGGGTCATGATGTTGCCGCCTGCACGTCTCGAAACACCGTGGAAACCGACTGGGTGATAGGTGCCGCCATGGTGGTTCCCCGCGACATCTACAACCGGGTTGGCGGCATGGATGAACGCTTCTATATGAACAGCGAAGAGGTGGATTTCCAACGCCGCCTAGCTGAGGCTGGTGTGCCTCGCCTCCTCGTACCCCAGGTTCGGGTAGAGCATGAAGGCGGAGGTTCATCGCCCTCGGCACGCCGCCGCCAGTGGCTCACCACAGCACGGTTCACCTACGCCGATAAGTGGGGGGATAAAACCATGCTCGGACGCACTCTTAAAGCCACCAGCTACGCTAACTTTCTGGTTAACACTGTGCGGGCTGCCCGGAATAAAGAGGTGAATGCGCAACGCACACTGCGTGAAGAGCTTGCATACGTTAAACGCGGCGAAAACGGCGAGAATTAGAGCTTTTGCGGTACGTTTCATGAAAGAAAGTATGTAGCGACACATCAACCATAAGGTGTGTTGTTCTGAGCTCTCTAGTACACTGTAAGTGCATAGGGCATACTGCGATGACCTAGCATTCACACATTCTTACGACTCCCCGGAGCCGTTATCTCTGCTCAAGCCACGCCAAAGAACCGGCGTACGGTCACAGACATGTTGTGTGGCCACACGCTGGATAGAACACGAATAAACTATATGACTAACCCTAAGCTTCTGCTCCTATCACCAGCTTTCCACGGGTACTGGAAGGCTATTGAATCCTCCTTGGAAATCAGCGGTTACCAGGTGCGCACCCACATCTATGACGCACCTGGCGGTGTGGGCGCACGTATCCTCAATAAGCTTGCTCATGAGCTGCCTGAGCGGTTCCGCCCTGAATCTCTAGCCGCGCAGGCTACAGATAAAGCGATCGCTGTGTTTAACGATTACCAACCTGACATTGTGCTTGTGATCAAAGGTGACAAACTGGGCAGCCGCTGGTGGCAGGTTCTGGAAGAATCCGGGGTACGCTACGGCACATGGCTTTACGACGAGTTACGCCGTATGGAATATACCGACGACGATCTGCACCGGCTAGGGGCCTTGGCAAGCTACAGCCCGTTAGATGCTGAACATCTGCGGTCTAAAGGGTTTGACGTGCTAGATATGCCTAACGCTTACGACTCTCACTGCCAGGTGACTCCCACCCCAGAAGATGCTATTAGTTTTGTGGGGGCCCGCTACCCTGGGCGGGAACAAACCTTGCGGGAACTGTACGCTGCTGGTCTTCCCGTGCGCGCATACGGGCGGGCTTGGTCCCGTCATCCGTGGGACATTGCCCGTACCTACCAGTTCAAAGACCCTGGTGTGCCTTCAGCTGGCGATATTGAACGGTCTGTCGCCTACGGGGTAATGGCATCCTCACCAGCCACCCTGAATATTCATGGGGATCAGGATGGTTTCACCATGCGTACTTTTGAAGCCCCCGGTGTGGGAGCATTACAGATTATCGACCGTCCCGACGTGTCACGCTACTATGAAGTCGGTAAAGAAGTTCTCGTATATGAGAGTGTTGAAGAGCTTATCGATATTTGCACCCGCGTTTTCCGCGACCCGCGGTGGGCGCATGCTATCCGCGAAGCCGGACACCGGCGCACCCTCGCCGAGCACACCTTCGATCA
>ERZ1023282.24-NODE-24-length-123755-cov-6.680897_pt1 | contig 123755 bp, 113 predicted proteins | sample MGYA00521262_ERZ1023282 | MGnify/ENA primary metagenome ERZ1023282 (study PRJEB32759, sample SAMN07749867) | skin metagenome | biome: transportation; feature: city; material: polyester macromolecule | host: Homo sapiens | place: Hong Kong:KT line | collected... | reverse complement strand
GGAGGAGCAACGCGGCCAGGCGCGAAAAAGACCCGCGAGCTCGCATGCGAACTTCCGGGACAGAACACTAGGGCCTGTTAGCACGACGACCTCGGCCTTGGCGGCTGCCGTCGAGCTAACCCCTGGGCCTGCCATCAGGCCCTTCAGGCGCGGGCCCCGCTGATCGGCCGGCAAGCCCCGCACGTCCGTGTGGGGCTTTTTTGTTCAGTTCGGCCCGTTGTCAGCGTGACGCCGGCGCGGTAAAACCCTCGCCAGGGCGCGAGGAGGTGCCTGGCCGCCGTGCGTTTCGGCGGGACCATTGGGAGCGAGCCATCGAACAGAGCGTCGCCGACTTCAAGGATGTGGCCGGGCGGCGTTTCGCACCGGCGGAGGCGGAGCGTTATCCGCCAAAGCTGCTGCGGCGCCTCGAACGCGCCACCGACCGTCGGCACCCCGAACTGCGATTTCCGGAGCCGGCAGAGGGTGATTACCGCCGTCACGCGCGTCAGGAATCCCGTGTCACGCGCCTGATCCTTTGCGTATTGATGGCGGGTTTGTGCCTGCTGGCGCCCCGCCTTGACGCGGAACTGGGGCCAGGGGTTCTGGCAGCGGCCGCCAACCCGATGCAATCCACTGCCTACTTCCTGCTGCTGCCCTGGTGGCTGGCCGGGGGGGTGGTACTGTTGAAATGGCCATCAACGCCCTGGGGTGCAAGGTTGATCTGGCTGGCGGCGTTGCTGCAGGTCAGTGCGCTGCAGATTCTGGGCGCTCGAGGCTACGTGACCGATGCGGTGCCGCCGGTCCTGATGGCGGTGTTGAGCCTGATGGCCGTGTTGGTGTTGGGGCGTTTCCGTTTCGTCGATGCTCTGGGACTGATTGCCACCTATTTCGCGTTCATGGGCTTGTTCAACGGGATTTTTGATGATGGCCCCCAGCATGAAAGCCTGCATTGGCTGCTGGAAGGCCTCGGGTTCACCATCCTCCTGCTCGGAGGCTTCTGGAACGAGATGAGCAGCCGGCGGGCCTGGGCAGCGCAGATGCTGTTGCATGCAGCGGCCGGAACCGACTTTCTCACCGGCATGTTCAACCGCAGAGCATTCGAGCACTACTTTCACCGCATCAGCCTGCAGGCACAGCGTCAGGCCTGTCCACTGGTGCTGGCGGTGATCGATGTCGATCACTTCAAGGGTTACAACGACACGCACGGTCACCCCGCTGGGGATCGCGCACTGAACCAGCTGGGCCGCGTCCTGCGCGACTTCGCCCGGCGTTCGCTCGATACCGCCGCGCGGGTGGGTGGCGAGGAGTTCGCTCTGGTGCTGTTCGATTGCCGCCGACAGCAGGCAGTGGAGCGGCTGGAGGTGTTGCGATGTCAGGTCGAAACGCTTTCCAAGAACATGCCAGAGGGCCTTCCTGGCGGGTTCACCATCAGTATCGGCGCAGCCGAAGTCAACGGTCTGACGGGCTTGGACCGCGCCTACGCGCAGGCGGATGAGCAGCTCTATCGGGCCAAGCGGGCGGGTCGCAACCAATTGATGATGGCGGGCATCGAAGACCTCTGATCGACTGCTGGGCGCCGTTGGGCGGCGTGCGGGAAGATGGTCAGTGGCGGCGTGATAGGAATACCCGTCCGGGGTTCCGCCTGTCGTTCGGGAGCCTGTCGTCTCCAGGAGTTGTCATGACCGCTGCCACCACGTTGGAAGGTCCCGTACCCGGGCAACGCTGGGCGGCCAACGACGCCTATTCGCCCAACCTGCTGCGCCAGCTGGCGGATGCCAGCCTGTCCCGGGGCCCACTGTGGCGGTTTCCGGCCCCTGCAGAAGGTGATTTCCGGCGCGACGCGCGGGTGCAGGCGAACGGCTCCCGGATGGCCTTGTGCCTCCTGGCGGGCATGTTGCTGATGCTGGCACCCCATGCCGGTTTGGGCTGGGCGCTTCCGGTCAGCTGGACCGGCCCCATGTCCTGGGCCCTGCTGCTGCTATGGGGAAGTGCGCTGGCGCTGCTGTTCTGGCGACCCGTGCGTGTCTGGGGCACGGTGATGATGGCGGTTGCCGGCGGACTGACGGTCGCTTCGCTGCAAGGGCAGCCGGCTGCCAGCGCCGCAGCCGGGCTTGTCCCTTTGGCGGCGCTCACGCTGTTGCTGGTGATGGGACGCTTCCGCGGTGGATTCGCGCTGTCCCTGGCAGCTGCCTACCTCGTGTTGGGGATATGGGGGGCGCCAGGCGTCCGGGCGGCAACCGAGGTTGCGCTGGCGCAGTCGGTGATGGAGTGGCTGACCCTCGCCGTGGTGCTGTTGGGTGGGTTCTGGAGCGATGCTGCACACCGGCGAACCTGGGCTGCGCAGCGGGTGCTGCGACTGAGTGCGGCCAACGACATCCGCACGGGTCTGCTCAACCGTCAGGCGTTTGAGGCTTACTACCAGCGGCTGGCCTTTCATGCCCGGCGACAGGGCAGCGGCATGGTCGTGGCGCTGGTGGAGTTCGATCTGTTTCACGCCTTTCGTGATCGCGAGGGGCAAGGGGCGGCAGACGCTGCGGTGAATACGCTCGGTCGGTTGCTGCGGGACTTTGCGCGCCGCTCGCTGGATGTCGCGGCACGGATCTCGGACACCCACTTCGCGCTGGTCCTGTTTGATTGTCAGGGCGCACCGGGGATGCTGAGGCTGGAACATCTCCGGGCAGCGGTCGAGGGTTTGGAGATTCGCCACCCGGTGGCGCCCTCCGGGCTGTTGACGGTCAGCATCGGTGCCGTGCATGTGGGCGGCGAGACCTCGCTGCCGTGGGTTTTGACGGCGGCGGATCAGGAGCTGCAGCGCGCGCAGCGGCTGGGACACAACCGGGCCCGCATGCGGGGCACTGAACCGGTTGTCACCGATTATCCCTCGTCGGGCGCGCAGGCCGCCGGGCAGGGCTGATCGCGAAGTACGCCGCTGAACAGCTCCAGCGCAGTCAGGCGGCCGCCCCAGACACAGCCGGTATCGAGGCCGAAGACCTGCGATTCGGGCCAGTGCACACGGCCCAGCATGGACCAATGGCCGAACACGATACGGGTGTCCTGCGAGCGCCGTCCGTCCGCCTGAAACCACGGTCGCAAGCCGCGCCCTGCAGCCTGTTCAGGGGAGCCTTTGTGTCGCAGGGCCAGCCGCCCTTGCGCGTCCACCATCCGCAGTCGGGTGAGGGCGTTGATCACGAAACGCCAACGCGGAATGCCCTGCAGTCGCTCGTCCCAGTGATCGGGCTCGTTTCCGTAGAGCTGGTCAAGCAGGGCATCGCCCTCAGCGCTCTGGAGCACTGCCGAGACCTCGCGTGCCAGCGCTAGCGCCTGCGGCGCGGTCCATTGAGGGGGGAGCCCGGCGTGGATCAGCAAGGTCTGCGTATCGTCGTGCCAGCAGGCAAGGGGGCGTGCGCGCAGCCACTGCAGGAGCGCATCGCGATCTTCTGCTGCCATGATCTGCTGGAGGGTGTCGCGTGCACTGAACCGCCCGCCGCGTGCGGCGGCCAGCAAGTGCAAGTCATGGTTGCCCAGCAGGCAGGTGGCGGCGGTGCCCAGGGACCGCAGAAAGCGCAGGGTCTCCAGTGACGCCGGGCCGCGATTGACCAAGTCTCCGACCACGATGAGGTGGTCCTGCGTGGGGTCGAATGCCAGCGCGTTCAGCAGTTGCCGTAACGGGGTGAGGCAACCCTGCACATCGCCTACGGCGAAACAGCGTCTGGAAGGCGGCATGAGGGCGGTCCTGCTAATGTAGGAAAATGACCAAGGGGGGATGAACGGTAGCAAATGCACTGTTCAGGTGCTTTGACGGCGACGGCGCGCGCACCGATGATCCTATTCCATGATTTGAGACCCGCCACTGGGGCGGAAATGGAGACCTCAATGCTTACGTTCATCAAGGAATTCCTGCGCGACGAGGAAGGCGCCAGTGCGGTGGAATACGGCCTCATCATTGGCCTTATCGCAGTGGCACTGATCACCGTGCTCGGCTTGCTTGGCGATGGCCTCAACACGCTGTTCGGCGCCGCCAAGGATGAAGTCGAGGGTGCCGCAGGCGGTGGTGGCGAGGGCGGCTGATCGGGGCGCGGCGACCTGAGGGTCGCCGCTTTCTCGGGAGGCTGGCGTGCCAATCGAAGGGAGACGACATGGTCGTGCCGTGCCTGGTGCTGGCGTGGGCACTGTTGGTGGCGCTGTTCGATTGGCGCCGCCAGCGTGTGCCCAACGTGCTCCTGCTGCCGGTATTTGTCGTGGCCTTGCTGGCGGTGGTGATCGACGGGCAGACCGTTCTTGGCGCCGGCCGCTGGAGTGGTTTTGCCGGAATGATCGTGGCGGCTGCCCCCTGGATGGTCGGCTATGGTCTGCGTCAGGTTGGGGCAGGCGACGTCAAGTTTGCCGCGACCCTGGGGCTACTGGCCGGGCTGCCGATGGCGGCGTTAGGGACACTGGCGGCCGCGTTGCTGGCTGGCCTGATCAGCCTGCAGTTGCGCCGATGGGGGGGGCGAGGCCTGCGCTTCCCGTTGGCGCCGGCGTTGCTGCTGGGGTTTGTGCTGGCCTTCGGTATCGAAGCGGGGTTCTGGCGGTGATGAGGCGACGGCAGTGCGGTGCGGTAGCGGTGGAGTTCGCGCTGGTGTTCCCGCTGCTGTTTCTGCTGATGTACGGCATCGTGGTGTACAGCTACGTCTTCGTACTCAACAGTGCGCTGAACTTTGCGGCGCAGGAGTCTGCCGAGGCGGCGGTTCAGGTCGACCCCACCGCGGCCAACGCAGACAGTCTCAGGACCACCCGGGCACGTCAGACCGCAGCTGCGGTCTTGAACTGGTTGCCGGTTGCGCAGCGCGACCGCGTCGTGGGAAATGGCGGCTCTGCGGTGCAGGTGCAGTTCTGTCCGGAGAGCGCTCAGGCAGCCTGCCCGCCTGACGGGGGTGGCATCATCGTGACGCTGGTGATGCCGGTGACCGAGCCAGCGCTGTTCCCACGCGTCACACTACCGCTGGTCGGGGCGATTCCGCCGCTGCCGGTCTCGCTACGCGCGCAGGCGGTCGCGCGGCTATAGGAAGGTTGTCGGGAGGAGGTTCAACGATGAACAGCAGCACCGGAATGAAGATCGCTGCGGCGGTCATGGCGGTGGTGGCGGTGGCGCTGGGGGTGCTGGTCGCCAACAGCTATCGTCAGAGCACCGCAGAGGCAGAGGCCGCGCGTGCTGCCGCCGAGGCGCAGCAGGCGCAGGTGCCGCAGACACTGGCAGTGGTAGCGGTCAAGCCGCTCGAGGCGTATCAGGCCATTCCCCGCGATGCGGTGTCGCTGGTGCCGGTGTCGGTGGCGCCCAACAAGTATTTCACCAACCTCGACGAAGTCGTCGACCGTATCCCGCTGGTCGATATCGATGCCGGTGCGCCGGTGACGCCGCGATACTTCTCGGAGGGGAATGCGCTGGCGCGCATCATTCCCGAGGGCCATCAGGCGCTGTCGATGGAAATCAACGACGTGATCTCCGTGGGGGGCTTTGTCCGTCCTGGCGACATCGTCGATGTGCTGCTCTACCTGCGCAGCGGTTCGGGCGTGGAGAGCGCGCAGTCGCGGGTGCTGTTGAAAAAGGCCCGGGTGCTGGCCTACGAGGATCGCATCATCGATCGGCCGGACGGTTTGCAGGCAGGTGAGTCTGCCGACAGCCGCCGGCGGGTTCGGACCGCAGTGTTGGCGGTACCGGAAACCGATACCACCCGGGTGATGCTGGGTATGAGCATGGGGGAACTGCGGCTTTCCCTGCATGGTGCCCAGGCTGCTTCGCGTGAGGCACAGCCCACCAGTGAGAGCGGACTGCCCCTGACCGAGGCTGCAGTTGCCGCGATCGAATCGGGCAAGGTGCCGGATCAGGTGATCTCGGTGGAGGAGCTGGCGCGCATCCGGCCACCGCCGGCGGCGGCTCGTGCCCGCCCCCCCAAGCCCTCGATCGAGGTCATTCGCGGCGCCGATGTCAGCCGTTTCACGCCCTGAGGTCATCATGCTGAAGTCGAAATCGCTGCAAACGATCTTGTTCGGTCTGTTGATGGCCGTGGGGGTGGTGGGTGCGCAGGCGCCCACACCCGCGCCGGAAGTACTGTTGATCGAACAGGGAACGCATCGCTACTACGGTCGCGTCGGGGGCGTCAGTCGGATCGCGGTGGGGGATCCCGCCGTTGCTGATGTCACGCTGCTCAAGCAGGGGGCCATGCTGATCACCGGCAAGACGCTGGGGACCACCAGCCTGCTGGTCTGGCAGCGCGGCGAAAACGAGCCGCGCCCGTTCCGCCTGCGGGTGATTCCCGTCCGCGACGCATTGGAGACGGCCCCGAAAAGCCCCGAGCTGAGCGAAGCCCGGATTGCCCCGGGCGTGGCGCTCTCCGGCCGGCTGCCCAATTTGCAGGCGCACCGACAGGCCCGTCAGGCTGCTCAGGCGGGCGATTCGCCGCTTCGTGACGACAGCCGCATCACGCTTGAAAATCAGGTGTTGACCGAGGTGAAGATTGCCGACGTCAGCCGCGCCACTGCACAGTCCTTTGGTCTCAACCTCGCGAAGATCACCGCCAACACACAGCTTGCGCTGTCACCGCCGGGGGTGCTCTCCGGGGTCGCCAATGGTGATCTGCAGTCCGGCGCCGGGTTCCTGCCGGTGAACGATGCCTTCCAGATCGTGGTGGGCGATCCCAGTCGCGGGGCCGCTGGCGTGTTGAGTCTGTTGGAGCGGCGCGGATTGGCGCAGGTGCTGGCCGAGCCCTCGCTGCTGGCGACCAGCGGGCAGACCGCCACCTACCTGGTCGGCGGCGAGTTTCCGGTGCCGGTCAGCCAGGGCACCGGCACGGCGGGCGGTGGCATCAGTGTGGAGTACAAGGAATTCGGGGTACGTCTGTCGCTGACGCCGACCGTGCTCGCACGGGACCGCATTGCGTTGAAGATTGCGCCCGAGGTGAGCGATCTCGACTTCAGCAACGCCATCCAGGTGGGGGGGGTGGCGACGCCGGCCCTGCGGGTGCGGCGGACCGATACCTCCATTGAGCTGGGGGATGGCGAGAGCTTCGTCATTTCCGGTCTCATCAGCAGCAATGCCAGCGACAGCGTCGACAAGGTGCCCTGGCTGGGCGACCTGCCGGTGCTGGGGGCCTTCTTCCGGTCTTCGAGCATCAGCAACGAGGCCCGTGAACTGATCATGATCGTGACGCCGCATCTGGTGCGTCCGATCGCCCGAGAGGCGGCGCGTCCGCCGCTTCCCGGAGAAACGCAGCGCGCACGAGACCCGAGTTTCGCCGAGACTTTCTTCCTGGAAACCGGCGATTTCGCCACCGGCTACTCCGACTAAGGGCTGGAACTGATCAAGGCTCCTGAACCATGACGATGAAAACCCAGGCCCTGGTGATTGCCAACGATCCGGTTTACGTGAACTGGCTGCAGAACGCCGTGCCATCGGTGGACTTCACCCTGTTGCGTCCCCTGGACATCGACGACCTGGTCCAGCGCATCAGTGCCAGCGGGCGCGTTGATCTGGTGCTTGTGGAGTTTGATGTGGCCCAGATGGAAGGCCGTGCCGCGCTGCTGGAACAGCTGGTCGAGCGCATGCCCGACATTGCCGTCGCGGCGGTCGGTGCCGAACCGCACCCCGACGTTGTGCTGGCGGCCATGCGTGCCGGCGCACGGGACTTCCTGGTGCTGCGACGTGACGATGACGAGCTGTCGCAGGCGGTGAGCCGGCTGCTGCGGCGCAGTGCGCCAACGGCCGGGGGGGCAGTGACACAGCGTGCTGCGGCGCGTGGCAAGTTGTTCAGTCTGGTGAGCAGCCATCCAAGCGAGGACCTGGCCTTTACCGCCGTGCAGCTGGCGATGGCCCTTGGAGAGCAGGTCAATGCGCCGGGCAGGGTGTTGTTGCTCGATGTCGCCACTCCCGCCGGCGCGGGGGCCATCTTTCTCAATATCAACCAGGCCTACAGCGTGCTGGACGCGATCAATGACGTCTATCGCTGCGACCAGACCCTGATCGACACCGCTTTCTCGCGGCACCCGAGCGGTTTGTACGTGCTGAGCCTTCCGGAAGACCTGCTGGGACGACCTGCCATCGAGCGGGACGATCTCATGCAGCTGCTGCAGATGCTGCGCGGCCTGTTTGCCGTCACCGTGGTGGTGCTCGATGGCCTGCATCCGCCGCCGTTGTTGGGTGCCGTGATGGGGCAAAGCGACCGCAGTCTCTGGCTCACGGATCCTTCCATCCTGCGATCCCGTCACGGCAAGGTGCTGTTGCGGGCGCTGCGGCTGAGTGAAACGCCGCTGGATACCGTCGGCGTGGTGGTCGATCGTTACCGTCGCAATCTCGGCCTCGAGCCTGAAAACATCGCCGAACTGCTCGGGTTGCCATTGCTGGCCACGCTGGGGGGTGATGGGCAGGCGCGCATCCAGGCCATGAATGCCGGTGAGCCGCTGTCGGCGGTGGCGCCACGCGATGCCCTGGTCAGCGACATCCGGCATCTGGCAGCCCACCTGATGAGCGCGGAAGCCCCCACCAGCCTGCCGGTGCGCGGCGGTGGCATGCTGAAGCGCTGGTTCGGCGGCTGATATGCAGGGGCAGGACGTCCAGACCCAGCGTTTCCGGCTGTCGGATCAGTACCAGCAGCTCAAGAGCAGCTTTCACCGTCACCTGATCCAGCAGGTCGAGGAGCGCAATCTCGACCTTGACCGGTGGGACAGCGCCAAGATTGACCGTTTCGTCACTGAGCAGATCCGGCGCTATGTGGTCGAGCAGCGGCTGCCGGTGAACCAGCGCGAGTCAGAGGTACTGGCGCGCGATGCCCGTGACGAACTCGTCGGTTTCGGGCCGATCCAGTCGCTGGTCGACGACGACAGTGTCAACGACATCGTGGTCAATGGGCCCGCCACCGTCTTCGTCGAGCGCGACGGTCGCCTTTCCACTGCGCCGGTCCGTTTCGCCGACGATGCCCATGTGATTCGTGTGATCCAGCGCATACTTGCGCCATTGGGGCGTCGCGTCGACGAGTCGACGCCGATGGTCGATGCGCGGCTTCCGGATGGCTCGCGCGTCAACGCGATCATTCCTCCGATTGCCCTTGACGGCCCCTGTCTGTCGATCCGCAAGTTTCGCAAGCAGGCGCTTACCGGTGATGACCTGCTGCGCCTTGGCAGTTGCACGCCCGCCATGCTCGCGTACTTGCGGGACAAGGTGGAGCAACGCACCAATCTGATGGTGCTGGGGGGTACCGGCTCGGGCAAGACCACGTTTCTCAACCTGCTGTCGCAATGGATTCCGCAGGGCGAGCGCATCATCACGGTGGAGGATGCGGCGGAGCTGCGACTGCATCACGGGCATGTGGTGCGTCTGGAGACGCGTCCGCCCAACCTTGAAGGCGAGCGTGCCGTGACGGCGCGTGACCTTGTCCGCAACGCCTTGCGGATGCGGCCGGACCGCATCATCGTCGGCGAGGTGCGCGGCGACGAGGTGTTGGACATGCTGCAGGCGATGAATACCGGACACGATGGCTCGATGACCACTCTGCACGCCAACGGCATTGAGGACGCGCTGCATCGCCTGCAGCTGCTGGCGGGCTTTGCCGGGTATTCCGGAAGCGAGGCGACCCTGCGCGGGCAGGTCAGCAGCGCCCTGCAGCTGCTGGTGCATGTGTCCCGTCTGCCGGGGGGGGAGCGGCGGGTCATGTCGATTTCCGAGGTGCTGGGCGACGATGAGCAAGGGCTGGTGATCCGCCCGGCCTTTCGCTTCGATCTGGCGCAACTGCGGCATCACGATCTGCGTGCCGCCGGCGAGGGGGCGGCATGAATCTCTACGGTGTGGCCATGCTGGTGACGCTGATCCTCGCCGGGGTTGCGGTGGTGCTTTACTTGCGTGCGGCCAATCGCGAGCGGCAAAGCGCCTTGCAGTTGCGGCTGCGTGCACTCGGTGGCGAGGAGACAGCCGCGTTGGTGACCGGCTTCCGGCCGCGTACCGACACCATTCGCAATCCCCTCACGCGCTGGGTCTGCGCCTTGTTATGGCGGTCCGGTCGGGAAACCGACCCTGCTGCCGTTGATCGGGCGTTGCTGGCCTCGTTGTTGATCGGTCTTCCGGTGCTGCTGCTGTTGTTCGGGTGGCTCGCCGGCCTCGCTCTCGCCGGGTTTGCCGCAGTCATGGCGTGGGCCTGGGTCACCCGGCAGGCCGCTACGCGGCGCGCGCAGATTCTCGAACAGCTGCCGGGATATCTGGAGGCGGTGATCCGGGTGCTCTCCGCGGGGAATACCCTGGAAGAATCGCTGGCGGTCGCCGCACGCGAAAGCCCCGAGCCGCTACGGCCCTTGATGCTGAGTGTCGGCCGGCAGGTGCGCCTGGGGGCCCCCGTCGACGCGGTACTGATGGAGACCGCTGATATCCATCACCTCCCCGACGTCAAAGTCATGGCCTTGGCGGCCGCGATCAACCGCAAGTTCGGTGGCTCCCTCCGCAATATTCTGCGGAGTCTTGTGCAGGCGATTCGCGCCCGCGATGTGGCGGCGCGTGAGTTGCGCGCCCTGACGGCCGAAACCCGGTTCTCGGCAGTGGTGCTGTCACTGCTGCCGATCGGGATTTCGCTGTATGTCTACCTGCAGAATCCGCAGTACTACGGTGACATCCTGCAGGATGCGGGCGGCCGGGCGCTGCTGCTTGGTTCCTTGTTCATGCAGCTGGCGGGCATCGTGGTGCTGGTGCGCATGATGCGTTCCACGGAGGCGCCATGAGTCCGCTGCTGTTGGGCGCCATCGCCAGTATCGCGCTGCTTTGCGCGGCAGCGGCGCTGTGGCTGTTCACGCACCTGCTGCGCGAGGCCCGCCAGCGTGAGCGTCTGGTGGAGCGGGTGACACCGGTGGTGGGCGATGCTCATGACTACGAGTCCGGTGACCAGGGGCGGCTGCTCGAGCGGATGGCGCGTGGTGGGCGGGCTATCGAGGGGTGGGTCGACCCCGAGAACGAAAGCGCCCGCCTGATGAGTCAAGCGGGCTGGCGCAGTACCGAGGCCCGTGTCGCCTGGTACGCCTTTCAGGCACTGATCCCGGTCATGGGGATTTTGGTGGTCGTCGCCTATGCCTGGTTGGGACAGGATCCGCGCAAGGCGGTACACCTGCCTTTGCTTGCTTTTGTGGTGTTTGCGCTGTCGGTACTGATTCCCCGCTGGGTGTTGCGGCGTGCCGCCGCAGGCCGGCGGGCGCGGGTCAAGGCGGAGGTTCCGCTGTTCGTGCACTTGCTGGTGCTGTTGTTCGATGCAGGGCTGTCGACACGGCAGGCGTTGATGAGTCTGGTGCGTGAGGGCGGCGGCGTGTTGCCCAATCTCGGAACCGAATTTGCCAACGGGCTGCGTAGCATCGATGCCGGCGCTGATACCAGCGAGGTGCTGAAGAACATCGGTGATCTGCTCGAAGTCGAGGACCTCAGCAGCATTCTCGCGGTGTTGCGGCAAGTGGATCGCTACGGTGGCGAGATCCGCGAACCCCTGCTGGAAGCGCTGGCGGTGATGGAGGCCAACCGCAGCCTGAGTATGCGCGAGGAGGTCAATCTCATGTCTGGCCGCATGACGGTGGTGATGGTGCTGTTCTTCTTTCCTGCATTGCTCATCTTCGTTGCCGGCCCGGCGTTCCTGTCCGTCATCAAGGCGCTCAACGATGTTGCCGGCTGAATCACAAGGCCCGTTGTTCGCTGCGCTGCTGGCGCTGGCACTCAGCGCCTGCTCGCTGCCACAGCGCCTGGGGCCACCGGTGGCGTCGGGCGCGGACCGTGGGGGCCAGGTCGAGGGCGCGCGCGCCGGCCCGGTCCGAATCACCAAGTCCGATGCCGCAGCGGCGCGGGATGAAGACCGGGCCCTGCACCTGGAGCTGATCCACGGGATGCTGGAGCAGCGTCAGTATTACGCAGCCGTGGCGCATGTCGAGGCGCAGCGACTGCAGGGGGGCGAGACGCCGGAATTGGGCTGGCTGGAGGCCGAGGCGCGACGCCGTCTGGGGCAGCACGAGGCGGCAGAAGCCGGCTTCAAACGGCTATTGAAGACGGCGTATGGCGCGCGAGCGGAGCATGGCCTCGGTCTGATTGCCGCTGCCGATGGTGATGTCCGGCGGGCACGGGCGCATTTCGCCGAAGCAGTTCGGCGGGCACCGACCGTGGCAGAGTTCCGAAACGACCTCGGATTTGCCGAACTGCAGATGGGGCGCTTCGACGATGCTTTGGCGGCCTTTGCCACCGGCGCCGAACTGGCGCCCGATGACATCCGTATCCGCAGCAATCTGGTGTTGCTGCTGCTGACCACCGGGGACTTCGACCGCGCCAGGAGCATGGCGCAGGACGTTGCCATGCCCGATGCCACCTTTGATCGCCTGCGTCAGCAGGCGGAAACCCTGCGCCGCCGGCTGGCGGCACGCTGACCGGAGTCCGCCCATGAAACCGAAAGCCCTCCTGTTGTCTGCACTGTTGGTGGCGGCACCGGCCTGGGCGCAGGCGCCGGCCGCACCGACCGCTGACGGCAGCGCCACTCGTGCCTGGATGGCCCTCCAGAAGGGCGATGAGGGGACGGTGTCGACCCCACGGCCGCAGTCCGGGGAAGAGGCTGAACGTGTCTATCAGCGCTACCTCGACAGCTTCGATCACCCGATTCCGGAAGCGTTCGACCGTGAGCGCTTCAACAGTGGCAGCCAGAGCCGCTAACACGCCGTTGCCCGCGCGGCAGCGGGGGGCGGCGGCGGTCTTTGCGGCGATCACCGTCGTATTGGGGCTGGCCGCCATCGGCCTGACCGTGGACCTCGCACGGTTGTATTCGGCGCAACGGCAGCTGCAGCGGATCGTCAACCTGGCGGCGCTGGACGCCGCACGGCTGGCGGGAGGGTGTCTGGGCCTGCAGGACGATCCGCAGGGTGCCGCTGAAGCCGAGGCTGCAGCATCCGTCCTGCGCAACGAGGGGCAGCGCGAATGGCTGCGTGCCAACGGGGTGCGTATCGGTCGCATGCAGACCGGCGAGGATCAGTTGCGCCGTTTCATTCCTGCGGACGCCGCTGATTTCAACGCCGTTCAGGTGCGCTTGTTCGCGCCGTCGCCACGACGGCTGATTCCCGGCATGGCGGCGACGGAGGCACGTGGTGAGTTGACTGCCGTGGCGGCGGCGCACAGCCGTCCGCTGGTGCGGTTCAAAGTGGGCAGTGGCCTGCTCAAGCTGCAGGATCCCTCGCTGCTGAATGCGCTGCTCGCGGCCCTGCTGAACAGCGATGTTCCGCTGCAGCTGAGCCTGCTCGACTATCAGTCCTTGCTTGATGCCACCGTCACGGTGGGCGAGTTGGCGATCTCGGTCAGTCCGGAGCCGATAGAGGAAACCTTGCAGCAGGTGCTGCCGCTGGATGGCTTGTTGCGGGCGTTGGCACTCGCATTGGGGACTGCTGGTCAGTTGGTGGCGGCGGAAGCGGCCGAGTCGTTGGCCGACGTGGCGGATGGCGCGCTGGCGTTGAGTGCGGCGGAGGTGCTGGGCCTTCCGCCCGGTTTCGAAGCGCCAGCGGCTAACTTGCTGGTCAATGCCGGGGACCTGATCAGCGCCATCGCCTTGACGGTGGCGGATGACCTGTTGCAGCCGATCACCGTGAATCTGCCGTTCCCGCTGGGGGACGGGGAGCTGGTGGTCAATCTGCTGGATGTGGGGCAACCGGTGATCGTACCCGCGGGGACGCCGACCACGGCGGGGGATGAGAGCTTTGCCCGGTCGACGCAGGCTGCGTTGCAGTTCCAGTTCCCGTTGCAGGTCGACGGACTGCCGCAGGTGGATCTGCCGATTTTTGTTCAGAGCGCGCAGGCGACGGCGGAGTTGATGGACGTGAGCTGCGCCCGCCGCGGCCAGGCATTCGACCTCGTCACCCTGGGGGCGAGATCCAGTATTGCCCGCCTGGGCATCGGCCGCTTCGACGACATTGAACTGCCCAATCCCCAGCCTCAGCCCGCAGTGATCCTCGATACACAGGAGACCTTGCAGGTGGGACCGCTGTCCGTACCGCTGCCCGTCCGAGTGGTGGTGCGGGCTGCGGCCTTCGTCGATGTCGGCCGTGCCCGCAACGAGGTGCTGGTGTTCGATGGCCCGTTCGATCCCGTCGAGGGAAAACCCCAAACCCTGGGAACGCCGCCACTGACGGCAATCGGGGACTCGCTGGCTGATCTGCCGGCCACGCTCGATCTGGATGTCGAGGTGTCGCTGCTGGGCGAGCCGCTGCCATTGATTGCCCCGCTTGTGGATGGCGTGCTGGCGACCACCGAAGCTGCGTACCGGCAACTGCTGAGCCCCCTGCTGCAATCGCAGCTGCTGGCAGTGGTGGACGCGGTGGTTGGCCCGACGACAGACGCGCTGGGCCTCAGCCTGGGAGGCGCCGATGTCGTGGTGTTCGAAGTGTCGGATGCCGAGCCCGAGCTGTTCCTGCGTTGAGGCGGCGCACGATGCGAGATCGTTTGCGACGGCTCGGACAATGGTTGGGATGGATGTCCGCCTCCGGTCTTCTGGCCATCAGCCTGTCGGCGCTGGCCTACGGACATTTTCTGCAGGCGGAACTGGATCGGGCGTTCGCCCTGGGCATGGCCCAGAACGCTCTGGCGGCGCCACTGGAGCAGGGCGACGAGGCCGCCTTGCGCGAGGTGACGCGGGCCCTTTTCGAGCATGCCGGTCTCGGTTTCCGGTACATCGCCGTGCGGGGGGAGGCCACCGATCTCGGCGCCAGTTACGGGCGGTATGAAAACCTCTCGCTGCCGCTGGTATCGGCAGCGCTGCGTCACCGTCTGCGCGACGCGCTGTACCGGCTGACCAGCGTCGGGGGACAGCACCGGATCCAGCGGGACGGGCAGGTAATCGGTACGCTGGACTATGCCATCTCCCGCGATTTCCGCGATTCGGTGGAGTCCGATGCGGTGCGACGGCTGCGAACGGTCGGACTGGCGGGTACCGCCTTGAGTCTGCCGCTGTTGATCAGCCTCTGGCTGCAGCTGCGGGCCCGGGCCGGGGCGGCCAAGACCGACCCCCTGCGACAACGATTGATGGCGCGCTCAACCGGCGAGCCCAGTTTGGCGCCGCGTGGTCGCGGTGATGTTGGCCGTCTTGACGGCGAGCAGCTTGACCGCCTGGGTCTCGCCCAGATCGTGGCCGATCCGGAAGGCCGCATCCTGTCACTGAACCGTACTGCGGAATCCCTATGCGGCTGGTCGGCGGATGACGTTGAGCGGCGGCCGGTCTACACGGTCTTTCATGCGGTCGACGGTGCCGGTCGGCCTGCGCCGGTGCCGCTGGAGACAGTATTGCGCGACGGTGTCGACCTGGCGCCTCACGCCGGGTTTCTAAAGCCCCGTCAGGGCCAGCCCCTGCCGGTGCAGATGATGGCGAGCGTGATCCACAATGCCGATGGCATGGTGGTGGGGGCCGTGCAGGTGTTCCATGATCGCAGTCTGCAGGCCGCGGCCGAAGCCGACAGCGCACGGCGCCAGGCGCGTGCGGAAGCGGTGCTTGACGCACTCGAGGACGGAGTGTTGATCACCGACGAGGCTGGGGTCATCCGCGCCAGCAACCGTCGCGCACGCGAGTTGTTCGGTTACCCGCCCACCCAGTTGGAGGGCGGAACCGTGACCAAGCTGATGCCGGTGCCGTTCCTCAACACTCCGGGAATCCGCCTCGACGATTTCGTTGCGCCAACCCCGGATCTGCCACGTGTGGTCGGTTGGCGGCGCGATGCCTCGACGTTTCCGGTGGACCTGCGGGTACGGCCGCTGCAAACACATGACGGCGCGCTGCGCATGGTGACGGTCCGCGACATCAGCGACCGCCTGCGACGGGACAACCTGGCCAAGCGTCTCGAGCGGTTGCTGGACCATGCGCTGGAGGAGGTCTACGTTTTTGACGCCCAGACCCTGCTCTTCGAGTCGGTGAACCGTGGCGCGCGACGCAACCTCGGGTACAGCAGCGAGCAGCTGGAGCGTATGACTCCGTTGTCGCTGGCGCCCGATCTCGCCCCCGAGACCTTCCAGGCCCATCTCAACGCGCTGCGTGGCGGGCAGATGGAGCCCGTGACCTATCGCACGGTGCATCAGCGAGCCGATGGCAGCGGCTACCCGGTGGAGGTTCGTCTCGACTATTCCAGCGCCGAGTCGCCACCGGTGTTCCTGATGCTGACCACCAATATCAGCGAGCGTCTGGCGGTGGAGGCAAGACTGCAAGCCGAGGCCCGGCACGATACCTTGACCGGGCTCCCCAACCGCGCTCTGCTGATGGATCGATTGCAGCAGTCGATGGCCGCTGCGCATCGGACCGGCAGCGGCCTGGCCGTGCTGTTTCTGGACCTCGATCATTTCAAGCAGATCAACGACCGCTTCGGACACGCCCTCGGTGATCAGGTGCTGGTGCAGGTGGCCGAGCGCCTGCTCGGCCTGGTGCGGCGCTCGGACACGGTAGCCCGCCTGGGAGGGGATGAGTTCGTCATCCTGGTTCCGCATCTTCGCGCAGAGGCTCATGCGACGGCGCTGGCAGACAAGATTCTCGGTGCGTTTGGCAGCCGGCTGCCGATCCAGGGGCATGATCTGGTGCTGACGCCGAGTGTGGGGATCGCCCTGTTCCCGCAGGATGACGCGGACGCCGAGGTACTGCTGCGGCATGCCGACGAAGCCATGTACACCGCCAAGCAGCAGGGGCGGGGACGCTGGGCGCTGCATCCGGCTCGAGTGTCGCCCGACCGGCAGCAGCACCTGGCGCTGCTGCAGCAGCTGCCAGCCGCACTGACCACCGGGCGTTTGCAGCTGGTATGGCAAACCCTGGCGGCGACACCGCACGAGGTGTTGCGTGTCGAGGTGGCCTGGCCGCATCCGCAGCACGGCTGGGTTGCGCCCGCCCAGCTGCGGACACTGGCACGGATGGCGGGTCGCAGTGCCGAGCTGGAATTGTGGGCTCTGACGCAGCTCTGCGATGTGCTGCCGAGGATTGCGGCAGAGGCGCACCCTCCGCAGGTCATGCTGCCGCTATCACCGTGGCTGCTGCGCGAGCCGTCGGTTTGTGCGGCGCTGGAGTCGCAGGCCGGCGAGGCGGATCGGATGTCTGCGCTGCCTGGGCTGTTGCTGTCCTCCCAGGGGTTCACGGAGCCTCACAACGCGTTGGTGGCGGCGGCCCTGTCGCTGCGGGCACGCGGCTATCCGCTGGTCCTGTGGCTGGACGGCGCGGCGCCACCGGACGGGCTTGAGGTCGATGCGTTGCTGCGTACCGGCGCAGCACCCGACATGACGGTGCCGGCTGTTGAAGTCGCCTGGACCGATCCCGGACTTCCGGCCACGGCCGATGCTGTCGAAACAACGGAAGTGCTGCTGGCGCGCCTGCACCGCCGGGCGGGTGCAGGCTCCCCCACATCGGCCGCCCCTTGAGATACATCGCGGCATGCGCGCGGGCAGGCTTGTGCAGCGTTTCCAATAGCGCGCCGCCAGAACGAATGATTTGTTGGAAGCGCTGCACTAGGATAGACGCATGAAGCCATTACGCATGACAAAAACCGGGGGGCTGGGACTGCTGTGCGTGTTCGGCCTGTGGGCCTGTGGTTCGCAGAACGACCCCGTTGGGGTTGGCGATATCGGTGGCAACCAGATTCTGCGCGGCGGCATTTTCGAGACGGTGGTCAGCGGCAGTGAACCCGAGTCGGATTGGACCTTCATGTTTGCCGAAGGGCCGTCGGCGCGGAATCCGGATCGCGTGATCGCCTACGCCGAGGACGGCAGCGCCTTCCTGACCGGCCGATTCACAGCAGCGTCTACCGGTGGCACCACGCGCCGGGCAAGCGTGCTCTGGTTCGATCAGGTGCTGGTCACGCCGGAGCCCGATCCTGATGCGGACCCCGAGGACCCGCCGCCGGAACCCGAGTTGCAGCGGCGTGTGCGTAATGCGGTACTGGAGATCGATATCGATCCCGGGGAAGCCTTTGTCGGGCAGGTGGTGGGCAGCGGCGTCAATGTCAACCTCGTGGCCAGTTACGCGCAGCGGCGGTACGAGCGGATCTCCAATGTCGGTTTGCTGGCTGGCATCTGGGAAAACCTCGATCCTTTCGGTGGCGAAACGCTGAGCCTCGACTTCAACGATCAGGGTGGCTTCGGCGGGCGGGACATCGAGGATTGCACGTACTCCGGGCAGGCCTTCGAAATCAATCGTCGATACAACCTGTACGCCTTCGAGATTGCGAGTGCCTGCAATGAGGCAGTAGATGCCACCGGCCTGGCCACCATCGTGCCACCGCCGCTCAATGCACCTGCCGGCGCCCGTGAGACGCTCATGGCGATCGCACCTGCCCGCGACAACACGGATGTCTACGTGCTCAAGGTCAGTCGGGCCCTGGACTGATCAGGGCAGCCACTCCAGACCGGCGCTGACCACCGGGCGGTGGTAGTCGAACAGCTCCTGGGTCGAGGTGTTGTCGTCGTATCGCGCCTCCATGACCACGGACAGGCTCGGTGCCAGTTGTCGTCGCAGCAGCAGGCCTGCCGACAACAGGTCGTCCCGCCGGCGCGCCACCACCAGGTTGCCTTCCAGGTCGCGACTGCGGTTCTCGTGGCGGAAGTAGCTGTGGCGGTACTGCAGGTGCCAGTGCAGGGCCAGCCTGCCTGGGTCCCCATGAGCGACTCCCAGCTGCAGCTTGCCGCGCACCGGTGACTGGCTGAAGAAGGCATCGTCCACTGCCAGGTCCCGGCGTTCATTGAAGGACAGTCCGAGGTCAAGGAGTGCGCGTGCGGTACCGAAACGGCGACTCACCTGGGCGCCCGTGCGCAGCCGCCAGCCACTCAGAAGCTCGAATGCCCCTGTGGCCCGAATGCCACTGAACTGCGCCCGCAGATCCCATTGCGTTGCGCCGGTGAGCCGGCGTGCGTGACCCTCGACGTGGGCCAGCTGCTGCAGCACTTCGTTGTCGAGTTGCGTGAGCTCCAATGCCAGAGCCATGCTGCGATCCCAGGTGCCCGGAGCGGCGCTGCGCCGCCAGGCGACCAGCGCCCCGAGGTGGTCGTAGCGGTCGCCCCCAGGATATTCCCGCGCATAGAGCGTCGCGTCGATCGCCTGGCGGTCGGCCGGATTCCATTGTGCGACCGCCTGCAGTTCAAGGTAGTGCCGGCCTTCGGTGAGCCGGGGCAGGTCGGCGCTGTCGCGGATCAGCGAGGGATTGCCGTCGTAGCCGCCGCCGAGGTAAAGCGATCGCAATGCCCGGCGGCCTCCATCGAGCTCCGGTGCGAGCCGCTGCCGCGCCGCCCGGATGCGATCCCGGACGGCGGGGTGTTGGGCCAGCGACTCGGCCTGTGCCAGCAGGGTCAAGGCTTCGGCCTGCCGGGTGGCGCGCGCCTCCAGCAGTGCCAACTGATAGAGCGCGACGGCCGCATACCGGGGGTGTGCACGCAGTCGCTCGAAGCAGACGCGTGCTGCGCTCCAATCGCCAAGCCGGAAGTGGCTGAGCCCGAGGTTGAACAGCACGTTGGGGTCGGGGTGCCCCGCATCGTAGGCCTGCTGGAAGGCATCCCGTGCCGCCACGAAATCCTGGCTGCGATAGGCCGAGAGCCCCTCCAGAAACGCCGCATGACCCAGTGGCGGCTGCGCCGCCGCTGGCAGACTCAGCAGCAGCCACAGCGAGACCAGGGTCGCGGTCCGCCACCTCAGCCGCATGGTGCGGCCACTCCGGAGGGGGGCTCAGGGAGTGTCGGGGCGGCGGGGGGCTTCGGGCACCGGCGGTGGGGCGGGTGGGCGCGGACGCGAGCTGTCCGAGAAGGCATTGGAACTTTCCAGCACGGCGTCGGAAGGCTCCAGGCTGAATCGGTACTCCTGTGAGGAGATGCGTCCGCCAACGCCCCGTTCCACCCGTTCGCCCTGCAGACCGCCACCCGGGCCGGGTAGCGCGATGCGCGGCATCGACTCGCCAGGCAGTTCGCCTGGGCCGAGTACGTCCATCTCCAGTCCATCCAGCTGGCCTCCTTGCGCGGATGTCGTCAATGACAGCAGTAACGCCGCCCACCATGGCGTGCTCGGCCATCCTGTCCTGTTAGGCATGATGTATCTCCTGCTCCGGGGACAGGGCGGGTGACGGCGGCACCGGGCCGCGGGCACCCGCTGCGGGTGCCCGCGGAGAGCGTACCGGAACTTGGAACTGTCGTGCGGCGCCATTGATGCTGATGCGTGCGATGAGCACATCGTTTACCCGCGCATGTTCAAAGACCAGCGGCAGTTCCAGCAGGTTGGGGCCGGCCTTGAGGTCCGTTTGCCACCGCAGATGACGCGGGTCGACGGCAGCGTGCGCCAGGCGAGTGCCGGGGGGCAGTTCGACGTCGATGGTGACGGCAGCGACGGCCTCCGGGCTGCGCAGAACCAGCCGTACCGGCGCGGTGCTGACGGTTTCAGGTCCTTCGATGGGGGATGGTGCGACGCGCAGCATCAGAGCGGCGAACGCCAGCAGCAGGGCTGCGGCGGCCGCGATAGGCCAACGGGACTGCCGGCGCGCCGTTACGGTCGGCAGCACACGGGCCGCCAGCCCGGGCGGCGTTGCAGGAACGGGCAGCCGACGCAAGTCGAAACGCAGTTGCTGGTCGGCCGCGAAACGCGCGCGGCAACCGGGGCAAGCCGCAAGGTGCGCATGCATCTGCGCCTGCGCAGCTTCAGGAAGATGGCCGTCGAGCAGGTCGTCCAGCAGGTGGTGGCAGTCAGGGCAGTTCATGGTGCGTCTCATCCTTCTACACGTTCGGATGGATCAAGGGTTCCCTCCAGTTGCGCCCGCAGACGGGCGCGAGCCCGGTGCAGTCGCGACTTGAGCGTTCCGACGGGAATGTCGTGGCAGCCAGAGAGTTCCTCGAGGGTGTAGCCCTCGATGTCGTGCCAGACCACCAGGGCCCGCTGTGGAGGGGGCAGGGCGGCGACCGCGGCTTCAAGCAGGGCAAAGCGATCCTGCCGCGATACGGTGGCTTCGGGCCCCTCGCGCTCGGGTGCCGCAATCTGTTCGAGCAGGTCGCCTTCTTCACCGCTGTCGCCCTGGTCCAGAGCCTGGCGTTGACGGCTGCGGTGCTGGTCGACGAACAGGTTGTATAACGCCCGGGCCAGCCATGGCGCCGGGCGGTCGAGCCCGACCAAGGTATCGGTGTGGGGCAGCAGTCTCAGCATCAGGGCCTGAAGCAGATCCTCGGCGTCTTCGGTGCGTGAGGTCAGGCGGTAGGCGAGACGGAACAAGCCCTCCAGATGGGGGCGAACCACCGCATCGAAGCGGTTTGCGCGCAGCCGGGCCTCAGCGGATCGAAATGCCATGAGGGGCCTACACGGCGAAGACGGGAAAAAGGTTCCCGTTGGGCCGGCTACGGCCAGAGCGGCGGCGGTTCTGGCGGCAGTCGCAGCCGTTGGGCTTCGGGCAGGGTTTGAATCCGCCCGGCGTCGGCCTGCGCGGCCAGCCAGGCTTCCACTTCAGTGAGGTTGCGTTCGATGACAGGGTGGCCAGGCGCCAGACGCTGGGCGCGTCGCAGCAGGTCGGCTGCAACGAAGTAATCGGCGCGGTCGCCGCGGACCACCGCGAGATTGTTGAGCGTGACGGGGTCGAAGGGGTTCTCGCCCAATTGTGCTTCCAGGGCTTCGATGGCACGCAGGGTGTGACCGCGTGCCAACAAGTCGGCGGTCGGATCAGACTGCGCGGGTAGCGCGCCTGCCCAGATCAGCAGCAGGGCAGCAATGCCGTGGCGATAGTTCATGCTCACCGTCCCTTCCAGTGATAGTGCGCCGGCAGTGACCGGGGCGCCGCCGGCAGACCGATCTGCGGGTGGAAGAAGTACCGCAGGAACCCCGAGAACTGGTACTCGTTGTAATCACGTGCATTGTCCGATGCCAGTTCCGCGCCGACGAACAGGCGGGGGGAGACCCGGTACTCGAGGGCGCCCCCCAGCGCGTAACCCAGACCGGATTGGCTGCTGCTGGCGTAGCCGCCCACCAGATTGGTGTCGGGGTTGGCGTCGATCAGGGCCTCCAGCTCGTCTTGCAGGTTGGCATTGTTGGGGAACAGCGCGGCCCCGTCCTCTCGGAAGGTCTGCAGGCCGACGGCGCCGTTGAGCCGGTAGCGCACATCGCCCCAGCGGCCGCTCAACTCCACCGGGACCGTGACGCCGAGAAAGAACTGCGGGCTGAAATACCCGCCATGGCCGAACGTGAAGTAGCGGCGGTTCTTGTCGTAGAAGAAAGTGGTGATGTTGAGCCCGTAGGTGAGGGTTCGGACGTCGGAGCGCAGGGCGCGGACGTAGACGCCGCCACCCAGCTCACCGGCAGCATTGTCGTCGGTGTTGCGGCCGTCATAGGTGGCGAAGCCGCCGTTGCCGTACACCCCGAGTCGCCCGGTGTCGTAGGTGATGTCTGCGCGGCCTCCGGTCCGGTTGATGGCACCGGTGTTGACGCCGAGCAGGGGGTCGTAGACGCCGGAGTAGGACAGCAGGCTGTCGGTGACGGGACGCCGCGCCAGTTCAAAGGCGAAACGCCACGGCCCGGTGGTTGGTGCCCAGCGGACGCCGCCGGTCAGACGTTCTTCGATCAGGCCCAGGGGCGTCGAGCCGACATCGGCGCTGAAGGTGCCCGCACGGTAGGTCAAGCCAACGGCAACGCCGCTCTCGCTGAGGCTGACTGCATCATCGCCCCCGTTGATCAGCGGCAGGGCACCCAGCCGCAGCAAGGCGTTGCCACTGGCCGAGCCGGCGTCGAGATAGACCGGGACCACACGGACCCCGAACTGGCCGAGTGCGGTGGCGGCGCTCTGCGCCTCCATCGGAGTTTCGATATTGAACAGACGGGACAGGCCGCCCTCGCCATCGCGGACACGCGAATGCAGCGCGCCGCCCAGCCAGCCGCTGTTGCCGGCGCGCAGCCGATCCAGCGACGACTCGGTTCCGGCTGACGCTCCCCTGCGGGGGGCGGCAGCGGTGGCGCGAGATGTCGGGGCCAGCGTTCGGGGGCGGGGTGCAGACGGGGCCGCTGGCTGACCCAGGGCATCATCCACGCGCAAGCGCACACCCGGAGTGGCGACCTTTGGGGCGGCGGCGGTGCGGCGAACCGGCCGGATCGCGGGCGCAGCCGTATCCAGACGCAGTCCCGGCAAGGCCTGGCGTGGCGCGAACGGGTCGGTGCCGTTGCGGGGCGCGACCGGCGTGTCGAAGGCCGAGGGACGGGGCTGCAGGGGACGTTGCGGTACCACGCCCTGCCAGGCGTCGGCGTCGGCTGCCGGGCGTGGCAACAACGGCATGGCGAGCCGGCTGCCATCAATCAGCTCCAGCCGGGGCAGGGGGGACGCGACATCGTCGGGCTGGACGGTGCGTCGCTTGGCGGCGATCTCGTATTCGCGTTCGGCGAGCCCCGGGTTGCCATTCAGTTCTGCCAGGCGTGCCTTGAACTCAGCGGCATCCGCGCTCTCCGGAAAGGCATCGTCAAATGCCTCGACGCGCTGTCGCGCCAAGGCGGGATCGCCGCTGGCCAGCGCGCTGTTGGCGGCCCCTTCCAAGGCCTGCCGGTGGTCGGGCTCGCGCTCCAGCAGGCGGTCATAGAGCGCCATGGACTGCGCCTGATCCCCGCCAGCCGAAAAGACCCGTGCCAGCGCCAGCTGGACGCGCGCCTCCTGGGGGCGGCGCATCACCACTTCGCGCAGCAGCGCGTAGGCCTCCGCGAGGTCCCCGCGTTCGCGCGCGCGGTCCGCCAGACGGATACGGTAGTCGACGATCAGACCTTCAAGCGTTTGCGATTGCTCGGCAGTCAGCGGCTGGCGCAGCAGCCACTCGGCAGTGCTCTCGAATTCGACATCCTGACCGAGCTGAAGCAACAGTGCTGCGTACTGCAGCCGTTGCCCGGCACTGGCGGGCCGTCCTTCGAAGCTGTGGCGAAGGTAGGCCAGGGCTCGCGCCGGATCGCCGACGCCGGCCCAGGCGCCAGCCAACGATTGCAGGTGCTCCGGGTCATTGCCGGCCGCCGTATCGGCGGCCACCAGGGCGCGGTAGGCGATTTCCAGATCGCCGGCCTCGGCGGCGATACCCGCGCGCTGCAGCTGATACTGGATCCACGCCCGACGCTGCAGGGCGGAGGCATCGCGGTTGCGCTGCTGCAGCGGCATTCGCTCCAGCTCATACAGCACATCCAGCCAGCGCTGGTCTTCAGCAAGGCCGTAGGCCTGCATCAGTGCGATGTCGGGAAGGTCCGGGTGGGTCTGGCGCAGGCTGTCCAGCAGGCGATCTGCCTCCGCAGCGTCGCCGCGCGCGCGCGCCAGACGTGCCAGGTCCAGACGGACCCAGGGACTGTTGGGGGACAGCGCCAGGGCTTGTCGCAGCAGTCGGGCTGCAGCGTCCGTCTCGCCTCGCTGGTTGGCCGTTTTGGCTTGTTCACGCAGCGCTTCTGCGCGGGCTGGCGCGATCGCTGCCTGAACCGAAGGTGGTGCATCAGCCACCAGGCGCTCGGCCTCGGCAAGGCGGTTGCTGCGGGCCAGCAACTGGGCCAGCTGCCGCTGCGCGTCCGTGTTGCCGGGCTGATCCTTGAGGGCCAGTCGCAGCTGCTGTTCGGCGGCGGGACTGTCACCCTGCTGCAGCAGTACATCGGCGTAGGCAGTGCGCAGCGCGGGATCGAGCGCCTTGGGCGGTGCGCTGAAGGCCGTACGGAACGCCGCCTGCGCAGCGTCGAGGTCGCCAGCTTCGCGTGCTTGGGTGCCAGCCTCGAAGTGCTTGAAGAATCTTGCGCTGCGGCGGGCTTCCTGCCAGCGGCTGGCCTGCCCCGGCTGCGCTGACATGGCGCGTCCCAGCAGGGTGTCCGCGTCGTCATACCGTTGCTGACGCAACCGCACCAGACCGAGTCCGCCCAGCGCTGCAGCGTCGTTGGGGCGCTGCTTCAGCAAGGCGTTGAACTGTCGTTCTGCATCGGCATCGGCACCGGCATCGAGGCGTGCGAAGGCGCGTTGGACCGCAGCCTCTCGTTGCCGTTGCGGGCTGTCGGGACGCTGCGCGCGCAGGCGCTCGCGGGTTGCGCCGATGGCCTCATCGCCGGGGATCGCCCGCAGGTACTGGTCATACAGAGCTTCGTCGGCGACGCCGGCATCCAGCCACAGCAGGGCCTGTCGCCAGGCGGCGCGGGCTTCATCACGAATCGCGGACTGGCTTTGCAGTTGCGCCAGCGCACGGATGCCCTCGCGCCGCGTTGCCGGGCGGTAGGTCTGCTGGCGCGCCAGCGCCAGGGCGTACTCCGGGGCATCCGGATTGCGGGCGACCAGCTCGCGCAGACCACGCAGTGCTTCGTCCCGGCGGGCATCGTCTGCCGCCAGTACCTGGTAGAACTCCAGCCGCAGCGGGTCAGTGGGCGGTGGGCCTCCGAACGCGCGCCCGTAAGCCTCAAGAGCGCCAGCGGTGTTCTGGTCGGCCGCGAGTCGCCGCGCGCGCGCCAGCGCTGCCGGGTCCATCTCGAGTACGGCCTGACTGGCCTGAATATCACGCAGGAACCGTGATTGCGGGTTCACGGCACGCAGTCGCGCGGCCCATGCCTGGGCCTGCCCGGCATCGCCGGCACTGTTGGCGAGGATCGCCAGCCGTCCCAGCGCTTCCTCGTTGTCCGGATCGGCGTCAAGCAGCCGCTGCCAGTTTTCCACGGCCAGCGCCGGGCGATTGCGTTGCTCCCAGAACCGGGCCTGTTCGGCGAGGCGGTCGACCGCGGTGGTGTCCGCCCAGGACGCCGTGCTGCCGGCCAGTAGCAACAGGACGGCGAGTGCGCGGAAGCCCCGCAAAATCCGCGAGCTCGCATGCGAACTTCTGGGACAGGACACTAGGATCTGGAATCGCGGTGCCATTGGAGTTTCAGCCGCCCCTTGGAATCGAATTGGTAGCGCCGTTCACGATAGCCTTCCGCAAACAGTGCCAGCACCTGGTCATAGTAGCGGGCCGGCTGGCCCAGCAAGGCGCCATGTCGGCTGCGCTCACCCACCAACTGTATCCGTTGTGCGAGATCGCCGGCGCCGTAGGTTCTCAGCAGCGGCGCGATGGCAAACTGGAATCCTGGCGGCCCCTGGCCTTGCAGGCGCCCGCTGGCAACGTCCCAGCGCTCCGGCATCCAGCCGAGTTCGCGGACACTGCCCAGGATAGGGCGCAACTGCTGCTGATACTGGTCGAGCACGGCCAGGCCCGGAACCTCGAACCCTGCCCAGAGAAAGACTCTGATCGCGTCATAGCTGCCGAGCGTGCCGGTTTCCGGATCCGGTCGGTAGCCCGCGTCGGTGACCAGCAGCCAGTCGGGCGGCAGGCCGTGCGGCGTGCTCTCCGAGAGCGCCTGGGCCGATTCGTCGAGAATGGCGGACCAAGGCCCTTCGGGATCGTGCTGCGCCAGATAGTGCAACTGAAAGGGGGGCAGATAGCTGGGGTTGAGCCGCAGGCCCGCCTCGGTCGCAAAGCCGTCCGGCGCCGGCAGCAGGACGGCCCGCTCACCCAGCGGGCGGATGGCCTGCGCCTTCACCTGTTGCAGTAGCGCATTGGCGGTCTCGGCATAGTCAGGGTGACGCCACAGGCGGGCGGCCTCCAGCAAGGCGTAGGCAATGAAGAGGTCGGCATCGGTGGCGGAGTTGGCGTCGAGAATGCCCCACTGGTCGCGCTCGGGGTCGTAGCCCCACAACCATGCTGGCAGCTGTTGTCGCAGGCGGCCGCCTGCGAGGTTGGCTTCAGTCCAGCGCAGGATGCGATCGAAGTGCGTCCGGTCGTTGGCCACGAGGGCCAGAAACAGCGCATACGCCTGCCCTTCCGATACCGTGCGCGCACCTTCGGTCCAGTCGACCACGCGACCGTCGTCCTGGATGAAGCCGTCCTTGAAGGCGTTCCAGAAAGGCCAATCGGCCGCCGCGGCCCGCGGGCTGTGGCACCCCAGCAGCAGGGTTGCCAGCATGAGGCCCAGCAGGTGACGGCCGATCACGCGCATCACGGTTCAGGCGGTGCCCGCCAGGCGGCGCGCTGCACGCCGACGCAGCAACACGCGCAGGGCTGCCGCGAACAGCAGCACCGCGATGATCAGCAAAGGCAGCATCAACAACGGGTTCTCGCTGATCCACTTGCGCAGCGCGTAGTCCCAGGGCAGGTGACCAACCGAATAGGTTGGCCCCAGGCTGTAGCCGGAAACCACTCGTCCGTGCACCAGGGTCAGATCGCCAGCGAAGTATTGCCGCTGACCCGGATCCAGCAGGGCTCGGGTGGCGGCGAACACGTCTCCGCCGGCGGCGGCGGTGAAAATGGTCAGTGAACGCTCCGCCCCCCAGGGGGAAGCAGCGCCCATCACAGCGCCAAGCTGCCCGGCGGCGTCGTGGATGACTTCGCCGGCATGGGCGCGGGCACCCTCGATATCCCGTCCCCGGGCCTCCGCGATCCAGCGGCTTAGCGTGCCGTCACGGCGCAGATTGACGCGGTTTCCGTCGAACTCAAGCGGTAGCTCGCCGTTGAGCTTGCCAAGGGTCTGCAACCGATCACTGCGCCCCACCAGCACCAGGTCGCGATCGATGTCGGTGGGCAGGCGGCTTTCACGGAACACTTGTGTCTGCATCAGCGGCACGCTGCCCTGATGACCCAAGTGTCCGGCGACGGTCAGCAGGGCGGCGAGATCCTGCGCGGCGGGCGTGTCCGGCAGTACGAACGCGGTCTGGCCTCCGTCGGCATAGCGGGTGTAGGGAAAACCACCTTCGGCCAGCAGATTGAGTGCGGGCATCTCGGCGTAATAGGCGTGGCGTGGGAAGCGCAGCATGGCGTCCCGATCCACTGACCCCTGAAGCAGCTCCGGATTAAAGGCTTCGCAGAGGCGATCGGTGTTGCGGACGAAGTGAAACTGCCAGACGAGACGGTTGCGATGCGTGACGTGGCTCTTCGGCAGCACCATGCGTTCGCGCCGTGTCAGGCTGGCGGAATCGTCGAATTTGAGTTGCTCATCGCCCACGAAGTGGTTGTTGATCAGCACGCTGAGCGCTGACTTTTCGGCGATCGATCCGCCCGCCCGGAAGGTGAAGTCCAGCGTCGGGCCGTCTCGGGCGATGATGTAGAGGTCCGGCGGCAGGCGGAAATCAGCGGCGATCGGTCCCGGGGCCAGGCCGCGCGCGTCCAGGCTGCCCTGTACCCACTCGCCGACGGGAATGGGCGTGTCGGGATTGGCCCACCGCGGTGAGTCGTTGAGTGCGCGGGCGGCAGGCATTTCGAAGCCGTCGATGCGGGCGTGCGCGCCGCGCAGGGAGTCGCTGCCATACACCAGGGCACGGGCGGCCTCGAGCACACCGCTGGCATCGCTGGCACTGATCACCAGCAGGCGTGCATTGGCGGCGCCGGGATGTTCGATGACCCGGATTTCCGGGGTGCTCGGCACCGGGAGATCCCGCAGCAGAGGGACATCGTCGGGGCGGGTGCGCAAGACGATGGCATGCTGGGCCGGCAACTCGGCGTATTGCACGGGGAACTCGGCGCCACGATAGTCCGCCAGTGCGCCAAACCAGGAGGCGATGACCGCCGCCGCCGTGATGACGCCGTCCTCCGGTGCGGGGGCCGTCACCACCGGCAGCCGCAGGCGCCGGGTGTCGGCAACGTCGAAGAATGGTGCCGGAAGATCGGCCAGGCTGGGCTGGATCGGCAGTGGCGCGAGTTTCAGCGACAGCGCACTCTGATTGCTGATTTGGGCCCAGAGGGTCGGGTGGGCGGGATCCTCGCATTCGTCAATGGCATAGCTGCCGATCAACTCGAAGCGCAACTGGTTGTAGGGCAGGAACAGGTTGGGGTTGATGCGCAGGGTGTGCTGTGCCCCCGACGCATCTTCCGGCGTCAGGCGCCAGGTATCGACCAGCTCGTCGTTGACCAACACATTGAGATGGCTCTTGTCGGCCCGCAGGGCGGGTGAGTGGCTGACTTCCAGCGTCAGTTCCGCGCTGTCGACCACCTGATCGGTCCGCAGCGATAGGGGCAGCGAGTACTGACCAAAACTGGTCCGCAGGCGCAGCGGCGTGGTGGCCCCTAGGTCCTCCAGCGTCAGTGCACGGGCGGTCGCCTGGGCATCGGCGATGGCAACGTCCTCGTCGGCAGCATCCAGCGACTGGGCCTCACTGCGCGGCGCCCAGGCCATCACACCGGCCAGGGCGACCAGCGCCACGGCAGTGGTGGCGGAACTCCGGCGACGCAACAGCGCGTCCCGGACACTTGTGACCATCCAGCGGAAGAATCTCATCGTTCCCAGCCTTCCAAAGTTGGCGACCCCCCGCAAGGCCATCAGCGGGCGGTCGTAGGTTTGAGCGTCGCGCCAGCGCAGCCAGGCATCGGCGCGCCCGTACAGGGCGTAGACCAGCTGCGCCTCCTGCTCCCGTTCGAGCGGGCCGAACTCCACAGCCAGCACGTTGGAGCCCGCGCGGCGCACGGTCGCGGGGGTCCAGGCCACCCGGTGATCGGGGATCAGCGCGATCTCCACGGCGCCGCCGACCTCCGGTGTCAGGTGCTCCAACGCCGGCATGGCGGCGCCTCCGTAGGAGAGGTCGAGCGTCTGGGTCATCTCCACGACGTCGGAGCCCGGCAGGCGGACCGCTGCGGGCACTGTGCAACGCACCCGCACCGCGTGACGGATCTGTCGTTTCTCGGAGGCAACGCAGATGGCGGCGCCGAGGATCAGCAGGTTGTAGCAGGTCCACCCCATGTTGATGCCGATGGTGTCGACCGGCGCCTCCGGCATCATGATGCGCAGCGTGCCGACCACCAGGCCAATGAAGTTGGCCAGGTAGAAGAAGAAGTAGGGGCGCGCGATATCCCCGTCGAAGTAGTCGCGGTCGACAATGCCGCCTTTGGCCGTGACGTTGAACTTGCCGAGTTTGGGGTTGATCATCGCCAGGGTGGTGGGAATGATGATGAACACGGCCAGTACCGTCTCGTAGACCTCTGCCCAGAACGAGTGACGGAATTTCCCCTGCAGTTTCGAGTTGGTCATGATCGCCATGACCAGGTGAGGGATTGCGAACGACACGATCATCAGCCCCTGCGCCGCGATCACCTTGGCATCGAACAGCAGGTAGGCCAGCGGGGCGCTGAGGAACACCACGCGTGGGAAGCCATAGAAGAAGTGCAGCATGGCATTGGCGTAACAGAAGCGCTGCCCGATACCGAGGCCCTTCTTGAACAGCGGATTGTCGACCCGGAATATCTGCGCCATGCCACGGGCCCAGCGGATCCGTTGGCCGACGTGGGCGGAAAGCGACTCGGTGGCCAGGCCGGCAGCTTGCGGGATGTTGATGTAGGCGCTTTTCCAGCCAAGCCCGTGCATTTTCAGAGAGGTGTGGGCGTCCTCCGTCACGGTCTCCACGGCGATGCCGTCGATCTGTTCGAGTGCGGTGCGCCGCAGCAGGGCGCAGGAACCACAGAAGAACGTGGCATCCCAGTAGTCGTTGCCATCCTGGAGCAGGCCGTAGAACAGCTCACCCTCGTTGGGGGCCTGACGAAACACACCGAGATTGCGTTCGAAGGGGTCTGGCGAGAAGAAGTGGTGAGGCGTCTGCACCAGTGCCATCTTCGGGTCACGCAGCATCACGCCTGCGGTCATCTGCAGAAACGACCGGGTGGGGATGTGGTCGCAGTCGAAGATGGCGATGAAGTCGCCGGAGGTCTGCTTGAGGGCGTGATTGATGTTGCCGGCCTTGGCGTGCTTGTTGTCGGGCCGGGTCATGTGGATCGCGCCAATCTCCTTGCAGAAGGCGGCGAATTCAGGGCGCCGGCCATCGTCGAGTACGTAGACATTGATCTTGTCCCGCGGCCAGTCCAGTTCCATGGCCGCGAACACGGTCGGGCGCACGACCTTCAGCGGCTCGTTGTAGCTGGGGATGAACACGTCGATGGTCGGCCACTGACTGACGTCTTCCGGGAGTGGGATCGGGCGTCGCGGCAGCGGCCAGATCGACTGGAAGTACCCCAGCAGCAGAATCCCCCAGGCGTAGAGCTCAGCGAGGATCAGGCCGGTGGCAAAAAACAGGTCGACGGCGTCGAAACCCTCGCCGATTGGCAGGGTTTCGGTGATGCGCCAATAGAGATATCGCGTGGTGGTGAGCGTGGAGATGCCCATCAGGGCGTACAGTGCCCGGCGGTCCGCGCTTGCCCGCGACAACAGCAAGCCCAGCACCACAGTGGCAACGCCCATACCGGCCTGCCACCAGAGTGACAGCGAAGCGGTGATGAAAAGCCACCCGAGCGCTGCGGCTACGCCGACGACGAACCATGCCAGCACGCGGGACAGGCGGTCTTCCGAAGGCGCCCGAGGTGATTGCGACATGGGCGTTCCCTGTGCTGCGGCCGAGGCGGCGCCGGAACGGCTGGATGCGCCGTCCTTCGACGCCGAAGCGGGCCGGCTCACCCGGATTTCTGGTGTTTACCCGGTGTGTCGGGCTGGGACAGTCGGCCGAACAAGGTGCTCAGGCGGGTGTCTCCTGCGCCGTTGGCATCGGCCGCTTCCACCGCGCTGCGTGGGCGCAAATGGAGATCCAGCTTGAGCTTGCGCATCGGGGGCTGTGGCGCCCGCGCAATCAGGCGGGAGAAGGTGGCCTGCAAGGATTCGGCAGGCGCCGGAGCGGCGCCAGCACCTGAGGGCGCTGCCGCCTCCACCCTCTCGGGGGGGGGCGGACGGCGGCGTCACCGCGGGTGGCACGATGGTCGTTGCTGCGCGCGGCGGCTCGGGCAGGCTCGGAGCCTGGCGCGGCGGCTGCGCCTTGGCTTCGGCTCGCGGCGGCGGTGCGGTTGGCACTTCGCTGCGACCGCCGATCAGCTTGAGCTTGGGCTGCGAGGTCCGCCCGCTGAAGTCACGATAGTTCACTCCCTCCAGCCGAAGGGCCTTCATCAGGTGGTCAACGTCATCAAAATGATCCTGTGCCATGGCACTCCCTCACGCCTGCTCAAACTGGTGTTGATGGGCCAAGCGGTAACGTAGCACGTCATCCGGGCCTGTAGCGGTTCCGACCTGTCGCAGATCCAACTGCTCTCCCGCGCCGAGGTGCTGCAGCCATTCGGCATACAGGCCTTCGAAGATGGCGCCACTCCACTGCAGACTGTCGGCACCGAACCAGGCGCGTAGCGGGGCACAGCCATGCACGAAGTGCACGTCGTCGGCTCCGGCCTCGATGCGCAGCCAGCCCCAGTCAAGGGCATGCAGGCGTTGATTGGCCTGCTGCTCGACGTCGCTCAGGGTGTCGCAGCCGGTCAGCGGCAGCTCCTGTCCGAGGGTGCGTCCGGCAAGGTAGGCCAGGGCGCGCAGTTGGGTGGGTTCCACCTGCTCGGCGAGCACCTGCCCCAGGCTCTGGAGCACACGCAGCGCTCCCCCGTCGCGGGGGCGTGTCTGCAGGTAATCCAGGCTGGCGGGGTGCATAGGGCGACCAAAGTCAGTTTTCGCCTACAGCTTACCGTGTTGGCCCCCGGGATTAAATCGCCTTGTGGCGGAAACCGCTTCGCCTGTCCGCTCAGCCGGACCGCCGGTCGACCCAGGCGGCCAGGCGGGCGAAATCGGCAGGCGCGAGGCGTTCGGCGCGAATGTCCGGGGCAATATCACAGGCGCGGATGTCCTCCGCGCTCATCAGCGACTTGAGGGTGTTGGCCAGTTGCTTGCGCCGCTGGCCGAAGGCGAGCGTGACCACGCGGTCAAAGGTGTCGAGCCGGTTCACCGCAAAAGGGGGTGGACGGGGCCGCAGACGCACGATGGCCGAATCGACCTTCGGGGCGGGTCGGAACGCGCCGGGGCCAACGGTGAACAGCGCGTGGGCTTCCGCACGCACGGCGATGCTCACGGTCAGGCGGCCATAGGCGTCGTCGCCGGGCGCGGCGCAGATGCGGTCCACCACTTCCTTCTGCAGCATGAAGTGCATGTCACGGATCGTTTCCGCCTGATCCAGCAGGTGGAACAGCAGCGGCGAGGAGATGTTGTAAGGCAGGTTGCCGACCAGCCGCAGTGCCTCGCCCGGCCGGCGGAACTGACGGTAGTCCACTGTCAGAGCGTCGGCGCGCGTGATCCGCAGGTCGCCGCGGCCGGCACAGGCCTCGGTCAGCACCGGCAGCACGTCCTCGTCGATCTCCACCACATCCAGCTGGCCGGCGGCAGTCAGCAGCGGCGCGGTGAGCGCCCCGAGGCCCGGGCCGATCTCGACCAGGGTCTCCGAAGGCTGCGGGTTGATGGCGCGCAGCAGCCGGCTGATGACCTGCGGGTCATGCAGGAAGTTCTGTCCGAAGCGTTTCTTGGCGCGATGCACGGTCGTCATGCCAGGTCCCCGGCAAGCCGCATCGCGGCCATGAAGCTGCCGGTGTCTGCGCGTCCGCTGCCGGCGAGATCCAGAGCCGTACCGTGATCGACAGAGGTGCGCAGGATCGGCAGCCCCAGCGTGATGTTCACCGCCTCTCCGAAACCGGCGTGCTTGAGTGTGGGCAGCCCCTGGTCGTGATACATGGCCAGCACCGCGTCGGCCTGCTGCAACCAGTGTGGGGTAAAGGCGGTGTCGGCGGGCAGCGGCCCCCGTAGGTTCAGGCCCTGCGCCCGCAATGTGGCCACGACCGGAGCGATCACCTGCTGTTCCTCCCGGCCCAGGTGCCCTGACTCCCCGGCATGTGGATTGAGTCCACAGACCAGGATGCGCGGGCAGTCGATGCGGAAGCGCTGCTGCAGGTCGTGATGAAGGATGTGCAGGGTGTCCTGGAGCCGGTCCGGGGTGATGGCGTCTGCCACTGCCCGCAGGGGCAGGTGCGTGGTGACCAGTGCCACGCGCAGGGCGCCCGCAACCAGCAGCATCACCGGCAGTGGCGCGCCGCAGCGCTCGGCGAGAAACTCGGTGTGGCCGGTGAACGGGATGCCGGCATCGTTGATCACGCTTTTCTGGACCGGGCCGGTCACCAGCGCGTCGGCCTGACCCTGCAGGCAGGCATCGGTGGCAAGGCGCAGCGTGGTCAGCACGTAGTCGGCGTTGGCCGGGTTGAGCCGCCCGGTAGTGGCCGGGGCGGCCAGGGGCACCGGCCACACGCGCAGCGTGTCGGCACGGTGTGGCTGGCGCGGCGCTTCCGGCGTGACCGTCTGGATGTCAATGCGCAGGCCCAGTTGTCGGGCCCGTGCGGCCAGAAGGTCCGGATCGGCGACTACCAGCCAGTCGGACGCATCGTCCGTGCGGGCACTCTGCAGGATCAGGTCAGGTCCGATACCTGCGGGCTCGCCGGGGGTGATGACCAGCCGACGCGGCACCATGGGCCTGGGGATCAGGAGGCGCTCTCGGCGCCGTCTCCAGCCTGTCGGTACTCGATGTACGCTTCTGCCCGCAGGCGGCGAAGCCAGGTGTCGTATTCCTCGGCGGCGCGCCGCTCCTGCAGCGCCTGCCGGGCACGGCCGCGGCGTGCCAGCTCGGTGACATCACGGGTGCGCCGCTCCAGTACTTCAACGACATGCCAGCCGAACTGGGTCTGAAACGGGGCGCTGAGCTCGCCCGGCGCGAGGGCATCCACCTGGGTTTGGAAGGCGGGGTCAAACACGCCTGGCGGCTGCCAGCCCAAGTCGCCGCCGTTGTTCTTGGAGCCCGGATCGTCAGAGTGCTCCTGCGCCAGGGTCTCGATGCTTTCGCCGGCTGCGATCCGGCCGTGCAGATCGTGTATCAGGGTTTCGGCCTGCGCTTCGTTGCGCAGGGTGTTGGTTTCGATCAGCAGGTGGCGTGCGTGGGTCTCTTCGACGGTCTGCCGTTCGGCGCCACCACGCTCTTCCATCAGCTTGATGATGTGATAGCCGTTGCCGGTTTCCAGTACCGGGCTGACGTCACCCGGGGCCAGATCCGCAGCCGCGCTGGCGAACAGGCTGGGGAGCGCATCCGCTGTCCGGAAGTCGAGATCGCCCCCCTGAAGGGCCTGCTGCCCATCGGATTCGGCGACGGCCACCGATGCAAAGTCTTCGCCGCCAACCACCCGCTCGCGCAGGCTGGCGGCCTTGGCGCCCGCCGTTGCGCGCTGTTCCGGGGTCGCTCCGTCCGGCACGCTGACCAGGATGTGGGCAAGCCGATACTCGGCGTCGGGGTTGGCCGGCTGGTTGGCAAGGAACAGTTCGATGTCCTGATCGGTCACGGTCACCCGCGACTCCACTTCCCGCTGCCGCAGGCGGTTGACCAGAATTTCTTCACGGATCTGCTCGCGCACCGACAGGTAATCGGTGCCCTCGGCACGCAGCGCCTCGGCGAAACCCGCCAGGGTCATCCCGTTCTGCTGCGCGATGCGGGTCAGTACTTCGTTGAGTTCCTTGTCATCCACCCGGATGCCGGCCTGCTGCGCACGCTGGGTCTGCAGGCGCTGCAGGATCAGCCGTTCCAGCACCTGGTCCCGAAGCGCTGCTTCAGGAGGCATGGCCAGGCCGCGCGCCCGGATCTGGATCAGGGCTTCGTCGATGGCGCGATCGATCTCGGTTTGCAGGATGACGCCGTCATTGACGACCACGACGATGCGGTCCAGCGGCGTTGCCGCCTGTGACGGCAGCACGGAGAAAGCGAGGAGGGCGGCGCTCAGCAGCCCGATTCTGGGGAGGTGGAACATGGCAGTCATTTGCACTTCAGGATCGTCAAGCGTAGCACCAAGGCCTTGGATGGGGGCGTCGGCGTTCGGGTTCCCGACTGCCGGTCAGGGCAGGTCGGAGCGGGCGGCACCCGGCAGCAGGGCCTCAAGACCGCCGCCGATGCGGGTCAGTCCCTTGAGTTCCAGCTGCAGGTAGATGCCACTGTTGTAGTTGCCGTCGGTGCCGGCGATGTAGCGTCGATAGGCGGTGTTGACTGCCCAGCAGCAGGTCTCGTAACCAATGCCGGCGAACAGATCGAGGCTCTGGTGCTCCGCCATCGAGTAGCGCCAGCGGCCCGACAGGTTGAAGCCGCCCGCAATCGGCAAATGCGCCGCGACGTCGGCCTGCTCCAGCTGGTCAGCACGATAGCGGTAGGCCATCTGTACATCGCGTCCGCCCTCACGGTACCGGAGTGCCAGGCGACTGCGATCGAATTGATTCTGATCCGGCGACCACTGACTGGCGATACTGGCGCTGATCCGCCGTGACAGGCGGTAGTCGACGCTGGCAATGAAATCGGTGGCGCCGGCATCCGGTGTTTCGAAGCCGGGGAGATCGACGCGTGGCGGGTCGATGCGATAGAGCTGCCCGACGCTGGCCGACCATCGGACCTCGCCACTGCGGGGGTCGAGCAGTCGGGTGGTGGCGGCCATGGCGACATGGTGTGCGTCCGATACCCGGTCCTCGCCCGAGTAGCGGTTGCGTGCAAACAGCTGTGTGAAGTCGAAATCCGGTTCGCCCGCGTCGAACAGGGGCAGGGCATCCTGGTCGCGGTAGGGGACGTACAGATAGAACGCCCGGGGTTCGAGGGTCTGCAGGCTGCCGCCGTCGCTGATGCGCTCGAACCGCAAGCCGCCCTCGACCCCCAGTGACGGCAGGCTGCGATCCGGGGTGCTGGTGCCGGCGATGGCCTCCGACAGCTGGTAGCCGGTGTAGCGGTAGTCCAGCTCTGCCACCACGTAGCGGCTCAGCTCGTCCCGCTCGAAACGGAGGAAGGGACGGAGGTCGATGCGCTGCCCTTCCAGCGAGTCGGCACGCGCGAAGTTGACGTACTCGGAGCGGATGCCGGCACGCGTATTGAATAGTGACTGCTGGGTCAGTGCGCTGAAGCGGATCTGCGGCAGGCGGCGGTAGGGCTCGTCAATCGGCTGCAGGTTGGCGGCAATCGTCTGGTAGTCCTGCACCAGCGCCTGCAGCGTATAGGAGGCGGGCGCCTGGTAGGTCAGGCGCGCGCTGCGTTCGAGATGGGTGATGGCGGCGAGGTCGATTTCGCCGCCGAAGTCCTCGAAGTACCGCAGATCACTGATTTCGGCGAAACGGACATCCACGGCGAGCCGGTCATTGATCAGGCCGCGGTGTTCGGCACGGAAATAACTTCGGTCGTCCTCGTCCTGTGCACGGTCCTGAGGCAGTACGTCGTAGCCGAGGAAGCCCTCCCCCTCGCGCATGAGGTAGCGCCCCTCGCTCATCAGCATCAGGCCGCGATCGGACATGTACCGGGGCGTCAGCGTGGCGTCGTAATTGGGACCCAGGTTCAGATAGACCGGCCAGCGGATATCGAAGCCGGTGTTGTCCGACTGCCCCACTGTCGGGAACAGCAGGCCGGTCCGGCGCTCGCCATCGATGGGAAACTGGAAGTAGGGCAGGTAGAGGATCGGCACCCCGCCGAAGCGGATACGGGCATGCTTGGCCGTTCCCAGGCCAGTGTCGTGGTTGAGGCGGATCTGACTGGCCTCGATGAACCAGGCCTCGGAGTCGGGGGCACAGGTGGTGTACCGGGCATCCTCCAGGGCGGCGCCCCCGTCGCGGGACAGGGAGATGATCTCTGCACCCCCACGGGCGGCCCGTTCGGTCAACGTGAACCGGGTGTCACGAAATTCCCCGTTTTCGTTTTCCAGGTCGAACGTGGCCGACTGGCTGCGGATCAGCAGCTCCGGGTTGCGGAACGTCGATTCGACGTCGACGCGGACCTGATTGAGGCTGTCCTCATACTCCAGCGCCTCGGCCCGGAAAACCTTGTCGGCCTGGCGCAGCTCGACGCGGCCGTCGAGCTGGGAAACGCCATCCCGCACCAGGTCCACATCGTCAGCCGTGAGAGTCAGCTCGGGGCTGCCATCGCCGAGGCTGGGGGCATCCGCCATCAGATCCAGCTGCGGACACACGCCCTCCTCGGCCTGTGCCGGGGCGGCGAGAAGCAGCAGACCGGCCGCAACCGGAAGAAGAAGGGGACGGAGCACAGCAATGGGGATCGAGGGCCGGCGCGCAGTATCGGCAGCCCGGACGCCGGGCGCAACGCGGGCACCGCCGCGGGTGCGGCGGCGCATACACTATTCGCCATGGATACCTCTTCAGATGAGCGCGCCGTTCAGGCGCGGGAATGGGCGCGCCGGTGCCTGGGGCGCCCCGCCGCCCGCTGGGCGCCGGCGTCCACCGACGCCAGTTTCCGACGCTATTTCCGGTTGCAGGATGACGACAGCAGCTGGATCGTGATGGATGCGCCGCCAGCCCAGGAGGATTGCCGGCCGTTCCTGCAGGTCACCGCGCTGATGCGCGAGGCCGGCGTGCATGTGCCCGAAGTGCTTGCCGAAGATCAGGCGCAGGGGTTTCTGCTCCTGAGCGACCTCGGCCGACGTACCTGGCTGAAGGCCCTGACGCCTGGCAACGCATCGGTGCATTTCGCCGCGGCCCTCAAGGTGCTGGTGCAGTGGCAGCTGGCCAGTCGCCCCGGGGTCCTGCCGCAATACGATCACACGCTGCTGATGCGGGAGCTGCAGCTGTTTCCGGACTGGTTTGTCGCCCGTCATCTGGGGCGGGGTTTCACCGCCACTGAGGCGGCGCTCTGGCGGGAGGTTTGCGACATCCTGCTGGACAACGCCCTGGCGCAGCCGCAGGTGTTCGTGCACCGCGACTTCATGCCTCGCAATCTGATGGAAAGCGATCCCAACCCGGGTGTATTGGACTATCAGGACGCCGTTTTCGGGCCGATCAGCTATGACGTCATTTCCTTGTTCAAGGATGCTTTCCTGAGCTGGCCCCAGGCGCTGGTCGATGAAGGTCTGGCCCGGTATTGGATGCTGGCGCGGACCGCTGGCCTGCCGGTAGACGACGACCTGGGGCGCTTTTGTCTGCAGGCTGAGCGGATGGGCAGCCAGCGTCACCTCAAGGTATTGGGCATCTTCGCCCGCATTCACTATCGCGATGGCAAGCCGCAGTATCTCGCCGATGCGCCGCGGTTCATCGGCTACCTGCGGCAGCGTGGTGAGGTTGATCCCGCGATGAGGCCGCTGATGGCGCTGTTCAATCAGTTGGGGCTGTCCTGATGAAGGCGATGATTCTCTGTGCGGGTCGGGGCAGCCGCCTGCGCCCGCTGACCGATACCCTGCCAAAGCCCCTCATTCCGGTTCAGGGCGCGCCGTTGGTGGTGCATCACCTGCGGGCCCTGGCCCGCGCCGGCATTCGCGAGGTGGTCATCAACACCGGCTGGCTGGGTGAGCAGTTCGAGCCGCTGCTGGGCGATGGCAAAGGTCATGGGGTGCGCATCGAATGGCGGCATGAAGGATGGCCGGCACTGGAAACCGGAGGCGGTATCGCCGCTGCACTGCCCCAGTTGGGCGAGGAGGAGTTCCTCGTGATCAACGGTGACGTTCATGTCACCGGCCTCGACTGGAAACGTCTGGCGCGGATGTCGCTGCCGGGCAACGACCTGGCTCACCTGGTGCTGGTGCCCAATCCGCCCCACAACCTCAAGGGCGATTTCGGCTTTGTCGCTTCGAGAGTGGTCGACGCCGGGCCGAGCTATACCTTCAGCGGGATTTCGGTGTTGCACCCTGCCTTGTTCGAGGGCTGTCCGAAAGGCGCTTTCCGTTTGGCGCCGCTGCTGCGCAAGGCAGCAGCGCGGGGGCAGGTGACCGCGGAACTGTTCAACGGGCGCTGGTCCGATGTGGGCACGCCCGAACGTCTGGCACTACTGGAGAAACAACGTGGTTAAGGCACTCAAGAGCACCGAAGGTAGACTGGCCCTGGTGGTCGAAGCCGCCGGCCACCGGCTGTTGGCCGATGTTCCGAGCGATCAGGGTGGAGATGGCCTGGGCCCTGATCCGCATGACTTCTTTGATGCCGCATTGGCTGCCTGCACCGCGATGACGGTGTTGATGGTGGCGCAGCGCAAGGGCATGCCGCTGGACGATGTCCAGGTGCAGATCAGCCGGGATGAAGATGCCGAGCACTACCGCATGACCCGGCAGCTGCGACTGGTGGGTGACCTCGACGCCGAGCAGCGGTCCTATCTCCTCGGTATCGCCAACAAGTGTCCCATTCACCGGGTGTTGCACAAGGCGATCTCGGTCGAGACTGAGAGCATGTGAAAAAATCGCCCGCCTGCTGCGACCTCCGCCGAACGCCTCCTGCGGCGTTGTCCTTCGCGAAATCCAGCGTCATTTACCGCAGTAAACTCCTTGGATTTCGCGCAGGACGCCTTGTCGTAGACGCCCGGCGAAGCGCTCGCGACGGCGTTCGATATTTTCACAAGCTCTGAGTTGCTCGACTGAGGCCGGGGGAGGCGGGGCCCTAAGCCACCCGCGCCTCACGCGTCATCGCCACCACCTCTGCCGAGCGGTCGCCGAAGTCTCCCGCCATGTAGGCCTTGGTGAAGTCATCGGTGAGGATGGCGTCGTAGCGCAGGGCGTCATAGGCGCGGACCTGCTCGGCCTCCCCGGCGCTGAGGTGGCCGTGGGTCACCGCATCGTTGAGCTGCTCGGTCACGGTCTGGCCGGCCAGTTCGCCCGCCGCCGCCAGTTTGTAGAAGCGCAGATAGACCGGTTCCACGGCCACCAGTGCTTCGAAACAACGTTCCAGGCGAACAATGGGGTCGTCGGCCGGGCCATTGCGATAAACCAGCGCACTCAAGCGGTCGCGCAGCACGCCCGGCTCCATCAGTTGGTCGGCCACCGTGCCATTGAGAACGTCGTTCACCGGGCGGTAGGGGTTGCCCAGCGGGAACACCACGCGCCGCATCAATCCGGCGGCACCGCGCACCGGGAAGTTGTCGAAGAAGCCCTCGAAGGCACGGCCGATCTCGAACAGGGCATTGTCGAGCGCCCAGCGGGCGTGCTGAAGCTCGGCATCCGCGCCGGACTCGCCGTGTTCGAGGTAGTAGCGGATCACGGCCGATCCCATGTACAGCTGACTGAGCACATCGCCCAGTCGCGCCGACAGGCGCTCCTTGCGCTTGAGATCGCCGCCGAGCAGGCCCATCGTCATGTCCGCCACGAAGGCCAGCGAGGCACTCATGCGCTCCAGTTGGCGCGCGTAGTCGGCCATCGGCCCCGGGGCCGGGCTGCCGGCCAGCCGGCTGCCGGTGAGGCCATGGGTCAGCGCGCGTACCGCGCGGTTGATGGAAAAGCCGATGTGGCGGAACAGCAGCTTGTCGAACGCTGCCAGATCGTCCTGGCGAGCGGCTTCCATCTCCGGGAACACGTAGGGATGGCAGCGAATCGCCCCCTGGCCGAAGATCATCAGGTTGCGGGTGAGGATGTTCGCCCCTTCCACGGTGATGGCGATGGGGGTGGCCTTGTAGGCCGTCGCCAGCGGGTTGCGCGGACCCTGCTGCACTCCGCGGCCGCTGAAGACATCCATGCTGTCGTTGACCACACGGCGCATCATCTCGGTCATGTGGTACTTGGCGATCGCGGTCACCACGCTGGGGGCGCAGTGGTCCACGGCCGATGCCGTGAGCAGGCGCGTGGCCTCCAGGGTGTAGGTGAGGCCGGCGATGCGACCGGTGGCCTCCTGGACGCCCTCGAACTTTCCGATGTTGAGCTTGAACTGGCGGCGAATGCGGCCATACGCGCCGACCATGCGATAGCTGGCCTGGCCGGCGGCGGTGGCCAGTGCCGGCAGCGAGATGCCGCGACCGGCGGACAGACATTCCACCAGCATGCGCCAGCCCTTGCCGGCCATCTGTGGCCCGCCGATGATCCAGTCCAGCGGGATGAACACGTCTTCGCCAAAAATCGGGCCGTTGTGAAAGGCTGCGCCCGGGTAATGGCGGCGTCCGATGCGGACTCCGGGGTGGCTGGCGGGGATCAGGGCGCAGGTGATGCCGAGGTCCGGCTGGCTGCCGTCACCGAGCAGGCCGTCAGGATCCCGCAGTTTGAACGCAAGGCCGATGACGGTCGCCACCGGCGCCAGGGTGATCCAGCGTTTGGAGAAATTGAGGCGGATACCGAGGGTTTTCTGTCCTTCGTGTTCGCCGTAGCCGATCACGCCGAGGTCGGGCATGGCGGTGGCATCGGAGCCCACTTCCGGCCCTGTCAGGCCGAAGCAGGGGATGTCCTCGCCGCGCACCAGCCGTGGTAGCCAGTATTGCTTCTGTGCCTCGGTTCCGTAGTGCATCAACAGTTCGCCTGGGCCCAGCGAATTGGGCACCATCACGGTCACCGCCAGGGTGATGCTTTTGGTCGCCAGCTTGGACACCACCGCCGACTGCGCCACTGCGGAAAAGCCCAACCCGCCGTACTCCTTCTTGATGAGCATGGCGAGGAAACCCTTGTCGCGGACGTACTGCCAGGCTTCCGGGGGCAGGTCCTTGTCCTCGAATTCGATCTTCCAGTCGTCGCAGAGGCGGCACAGTTCGTCGCATTCGGTATCGAGGAATCGCTGCTCCTCGTCGGTCAGGGTGGTGTACTGAAAGGTTTTCAGCCGCTGCCAGTCGGGGCGTCCGCTGAACAGCTCGCCCTCCCACCAGACATCGCCGGCTTCCAGGGCCTCCCGCTCGGTGGACGACATCTCCGGCAGCACCCGTTTGAAGGCAGTGAAGATCGGCCGCGTGATCACGCTGCGGCGCAGCGGCCGCAGGTTGAGCATGAGTGCCGGAGGCAGCCAGATCAGCAGGCTGATGCCCAGTCCCAGCGGCCCCAGCAACTCGGCGGTGAACAGCAGCACAGGCATCAGACCGATGACCAGTGTCCAGACCAGCAGCGGGGCGCCGATGAAGGCGAGCGCCCAGGCCGCCAGCAGTGAGATCAGCAGGATCGCGAGGGTGGTGAGCATCTCAAGGTCCTCCTCGGGGGATGAGCGTGCGAATCATCAGTTTCAGGTAGTCGCTGAACGCCTGCCCCTGGGGCATGACATCCGGTGTGTCGCGGCGGATCTGCAGGTTGCCCATGAACGTGGCGTAGGCGAACAGTGCCCATTGCCGGGCGGCCCCGGCAGGGAAGCCGAGCGCGCGGTAGCAGTCATCGAGATAGCCGATACGGCGTTCCGACACCCGGCGCACCACCTCGGCGACCGCCGGATGATCCTCGGCCGCCGCGATGGCGAGATAGAGGCGGCCGGAGCGATAGCTGGAATTGGCGGCCTTGAAGACCTTGACGATGCGCTCATAGGGATCAGGCTCGGGGCCGACGCGGTGCAGAATCTCATCGGTCTCCTGCTGCTCCCACCGCGACAGGGCCGCTTGCAACAAGGCCTCGCGATTGGCGAAGTGCCAGTAGAAGCTGCCTTTGGTGACCCCCAACCGGCGCGCCAGGGGTTCGACGGCGACCGCTTCCAGTCCGCCCTGAGCCATCGCCTCAAGGGCCGCATCGGCCCAGTCGGTGACCGACAGGCTCTGGCGGATCTCAGCGGTGGCGGCGAGTCGTTTCATACGCTTCCGGTGTCAGGATGCTGTCACCATACGCTGGCGTATGGGCGTCGGCAATTGCCCTGTCGCCGCCGCGTGAAGGCCTGAAGGTCAGTCGCCGCCGGTGTGATGCCAGGCAAACGCCAGCAGGTCCGCGGCTTCCTCGATCCGCTGCTGGAGCGCCTTGCCGGCGCCGTGACCGGCGCGACGGTCCACCCGTAGCAGTACCGGTGCCGGCCCCGCCTGGGCCGCTTGCAGCGCGGCGGTGTACTTGTAGGAATGGGCCGGCACCACGCGGTCGTCGTGGTCGGCCGTGGTGACCAGCACCGCCGGATAGCGTTCGCCCCGTCGCAGGTTGTGGTAGGGCGAATAGGCCCGCAATACGGCGAAATCGTCCGCCTGCTCCGGGTCCCCGTAGTCGCCGGTCCAGGCCCAGCCGATGGTGAAGCGGTGAAAGCGCAGCATGTCCATCACCCCCACTGACGGGATCGCGGCGGCGAACAGTCGGGGATGCTGGTTGATCACCGCGCCGACCAGCAGACCGCCGTTGGAGCGCCCGTGGATCGCCAGTTGCGAGGGTCTCGTCCAGCCCTGATCGATCAGGAACCCGGCGGCGGCGGTGAAGTCATCGAAGACGTTCTGTTTGCGCGCGCCGGTGCCGGCACGGTGCCAGGCATCGCCGAACTCGCCGCCGCCGCGCAGGTTGGCGACGGCGTAGACGCCGCCCCGCGCCATCCAGGCCAGCTGCAACGGCGAGAACCGCGGCGTGAGCGAAATGCCGAAGCCGCCGTAGCCATACAGCAGGGTGGGGCGGGGCGTGTCAGGGCGCAGCCCGCGGCGATGGGTGATGAACATCGGGATGCGGGTGCCATCGCGACTGCTGACCGACACCTGTCGGGTGACGAAGTCCTGCGGATCAAAGCCGGCGGAGGTGTGCCACACCGGCTGTGGCGCGTCGGACCCATCCACCCGCAAGGACCAGATCGCCGGCGGGCGGTTGAACGCAGTGAAGCTGAACAGCAGCTCCGGGTCCCGTGCGCGTGCCGAGATTGCGGCGATGGTGCCGGCGGCGGGTAGGGGAATATCACCGTGATCGCGACCATCGAGGCCGTGTCGGGTCAGACGGTGCTGCGCCTGGTGGAGGTATCGCAGGATCAGCATGCCGCCGGCCAGCGAGGCGGATTCCAGGGTATCCGTGGACTCCGCCACGACCGTGTCGAACCGGGGCTGCCCCTGCCCCAGTGAGGTCTTGACGATGCGTCCACGGGGGGCGCGGTCCGTGGTCAGAAAGTAGAGGGTGTCCTCGACGTTGCCGATGAAGTGATAGCGGGCATGAAAGCGGTCGACCAGGGGGATGGCCTCTGCCCCCAGCCAGGGGGTTTCGCTGTCGCGCAGCGGCTGGATCCGCACGGCATTCTCGCGGGCGGCGCCCTGCCACAGGCTGATCACCAGGAACCGGCCGTCCTCGCTGACCTCGCCGCTGATGCCGATGCGCGGCGCGTCGCTGCGGGCGAACACGGTCAGGTCATCACGGGCGTCGGTGCCGATCAGGTGAAACATCAGCTGCTGATGGGTCAGATCGTCTTCGTCACCCGTGTCCGGATAGCGCGAGTAGAAGATGCCGCTGCTGTCGGGCGCCCAGGCGAGGTCGGAAAACTTGACCCGCTCGATGGGGCCGGGGACCTCCACACCGCTGGCCACATCGACAATATGCAGGGTGTTCCAATCGGCGCCGCCGTCGGACCGCGCGTAGGCCAGGTAGCGGCCGTCCGGTGACACCCGCCATTGCGTCATCGCGATATCGCCCGCTGCGGACCAGGTGTTGGGGTCGACGAGGCAGCGCGGCGTTCCAGTGGCGCCCCTGCGGGTCCACAGCGCCGGCTGGTTGCGGTCGGCCTGCAGCCATTCATGGAACCACTGTCCGCCGACCACCTGTGGCACCCCGTGGCGGTCCTGACGCCAGATGGATTCAAGCTGGGTCTTGAAGGCGGCCCGTTCGGGCAGTGCCGTCAGATAGCGGTCACTACGGTCGGCCTGGGCCTCCACCCACTGGGTGGTGGCCGGGGAAGCCGCTTCCAGCCACCGGTAGGGGTCCTCCACCTGCCAGCCGTGGGCACGTACAGCGGCATTGCTTCGGGGGGTATCGGGCGGCGGCGGCAGGGGCTGCGCCGGAAGCGGGAGGGACAGCAGCGCCAGGGTGGCGCCGAGCAGGGCGCGGGTGCGCATCGGGGCTCCTGAAAGGACATCGGGCCAGGGCGGGCGGCAGGCTGCCGCCGACGTACTATACTCGGGCCACGAGGGGATGCCGGAGGTGTACATCGGTCCGTCCCCATTCAGGCATCGACGAAGCAGGGGGACCCGATGCGACACGTGATCATCACTGCCTTCCTGGCGACGCTGGCGCTGCCAGCAACTGCCATGGCCGACAGCCCGCGTTTCTACGGTGCGCTGATGGGCCACTACATCCTGACGGACGATCAGCGACCGGACCTGGATGACGCCGGCGGCCTCACAGGCGCCTTGGGCTGGACGCTGTCGGGGCCGGATGCCGGATACGCGCTCGATCTCGAGCTCGGCGGGTTCGGCAGTTACATCAATCACCGGTCCGATGCGGTGCACGACTACTTTCACGGCGTGGGTCTCGACCTGCGCTGGCGGCCTCTGGGCGAGGCGCCGGTTTCCCCGTATCTGATCGGGGGCGCCGGGGTGACCTACGAGGATACCCAGTTCCTCGACAGGGCCTATCCGATGGTGAATCTGGGGGCGGGGCTGAGGATCGTCACGCCTTTCCGGAATGTGCACCTGCGTGCCGAGTCGCGGGCCTACGGGGTGTTCAACGACCGCATCGGGGCTTTCAACACCCCGCCCACACCCGACGAGGACTTTTTCGTCGATGCCCGCTTCGGCATCGGTCTGGAGGTGGCCTTCAGTACCGCGCAGGCTGCCGTGGACACGGATGGGGACGGTGTCGTCGATGGCCGTGATCGCTGTGCTGCAACGCCGGCGGGCCAGGCCGTGGATGGACAGGGCTGTCCGCTGCCGGCTGACAGCGATGCCGATGGGGTGCCGGATGATCGGGATGCCTGCCCGGACACCGACGTCGGTGTTGCGGTGCTGAGTACGGGGTGCCCTCCGGCGCCGCCGGCACCCGCACCGGCGCCGGCACCGGAAGAAGCCCCGGACCTCGATGGTGACGGCGTGCCCAACGAGGCCGATGGGTGCCCCAACACCCCCCGTGGCATGGAGGTGGACGACCGCGGCTGCGTCATCCGCCAGGTTGTGGTTTTCGATGACGTCAATTTCGAATTCAATGCCGACCGCCTCACGCCGGTGGCGCGCGATCGGCTGCTGAACATGGCCAGCGGTCTGCGCGGGCAGCCCGACCTTCGGCTGGAAATTGCCGGGCACACGGATGCGATCGGCAGTGAACAGGCCAATCTGGCCTTGTCCCGGCAGCGGGCCGAGTCCGTTCGGCGCTACCTGGTGGAGCAGGGGATTCCCTCGCATCGCCTGACGGCGCGGGGCTATGGTGAGGGGCGGCCGGTCGCGTCCAACGAGACCGAAGTGGGGCGGGCCCGCAACCGTCGGGTCGAGTTCCACGTGTTGGCACCGTAAGCGCTGCTGCTCAGGTGGTCGCGCCTCCGCAGGAGGATCCGGCACCGGCGGTGCAGCCGAAGCAATGCGCGCCGGTTCTGATCCGGCGCCGCATCAGCAACGCGGTGTCGAAGTCGGCCAGTGTCAGCGGCTGTCCCTGGTGCTCGATGGGCAGGCCGATCTGCTGATTGAAGTCGCAGTCGTAGAGGCGTCCATCGTGATCGACGCTGATCAGGTCGCGGCACATGACATTGGCCGCCGCAGCCGGATTGAAGGCCGATTCCAGCTTGTCGAGATAGCGCTGGTACTGCCCTGATTTCTCCAGGTGCAGCCGGAACCGGTTGATGGGGATGTTGGTGATGGTGAACAACTGGTTGAACACCACGCCGAACTGGCTGCCCAGGGCCCGACGGTAGTCGGCTTCCAGTTGCGACTGTGCCGGTGGCAGATACGGCCCCACCGGGTTGTACACCAGGTTGAGCTGGCGACCGCTGCCCGGCTGCCCGTAGCCCAGGGCATTGAGGGCGCGCAGGCCGCGAATACTCTTGTCGAAGACCCCGTTGCCGCGCTGCCGGTCGGTGAAGGCGGCCTGATGGTAGGGCAGCGACGAAATCACCTCGACGCCCTGTGCGGCAAAGAACGCCGGCAGGTCGCCGAGATCCTCTCCGGTGGCCGGATGGGGGTCGAAGGTGACCGTCAGATTGTGCCGCACCATTACATGCCGACCACGCCCGACGGCGGACCGGACCAGGTCGCGGAATCGCGGATGCAACTCCGGTGCGCCGCCAGTGAGATCGAGCGTGCGAATGCCGGGGTGGCGATCGAGCAGTGCCAGCACCGTGTCGATGCCGGTTTCGGCCAGTGATTCGGTCCGTGCCGGTGAGGCATCGACATGACAGTGTCGACAGGCCTGATTGCAGCGCTTGGTCAGGTTGATCTGCAGCGTTTCGATGCTGCGGGGGCTGAGGTCAACGCCATGGGACGCGACGTGGGCCTGGAAATCGTGTTGTGCGTCGGGCGTCATCCGCAGCCGGGCCTCAGGACGCGTCCTCGTCCCCGTTGTCGGCGTCCTGTCCGGTTTCGCCATCGGCCTCCAGCTGGGCGGTGAGTCGCGCCAGCTGCTCCAGGTAGCCCTTGAGGATGCGCTCGCCCACCCCTTCCTCGGTCAACTGGTATTCGATGGCGTTTCGCAGTGCCTCGGTATCGAAGTAGGCGTGCTCCGGGTCGCTGATTTCGTCGATGTCGCCGATCTGACGCTGCCAGTGTTCGTTGACCGTGAGCACGATCAGCTGGCTGGGGTCGTCGTTGTCACGCGCCACGGAGATGAAGTCGAAGCGGTGCGACAGCCCGTCCCAGGTCACCCACTGTTCCTCCTGACTGTCGATCCAGGTCAGGACCGCCTCGGCATAGACCGCGGCGAACTTGCGGACCTGGCTCTCCTCGATGTCGCCGATGGCCATCAGGCGGCCACCGACGGTGTCAGCACGCCTTCGGCCTGCAGGTCGGCGTGGTAGCTCGACCGCACCATGGGACCGCTGGCGACATGCGAGAAGCCCATCTTGCCGCCGAGAATCCGCAGGCGCTCGAACTCATCCGGGTGCACGAAGCGCGCCACCGGCAGGTGGAACTTGCTCGGCTGCAGGTACTGTCCCAGCGTGAGCATGTCCACCCCGTGCGCCCGCAGGTCGTGCATCACCTGCTCGATTTCCTCGATCTCCTCGCCGAGTCCGAGCATCAGGCCCGACTTGGTCGGCACCGCCGGGTGCAGTCCCTTGAACCGCTCCAGCAGGTCAAGGCTCCAGTCGTAGTCGGAGCCGGGGCGCGCCTGACGATACAGGCGGGGGACCGTTTCCAGGTTGTGGTTGAAGACGTCGGGCGGCGTGTCCCGGAAGATGGTCATAGCCGGATCCATGCGGCCCCGGAAATCGGGGACCAGCACTTCGATCACCAGAGACGGCGACAGTGCACGGGCCTCGCGGATGCAGGCGGCGAAATGCGCGGCGCCACCATCGAGCAGATCGTCCCGGTCGACGCTGGTGATGACCACGTAGCGCAGCTGCATGTCGCGGATGGTGCGCGCCAGCTTTTGCGGCTCGTCGGTATCGAGGGGCTTGGGCCGGCCGTGTGCCACGTCGCAGAACGGACAACGACGGGTGCAGATGGCGCCCATGATCATGAACGTGGCGGTGCCCTTGCTGAAGCACTCGCCGAGGTTGGGGCAGCTGGCCTCCTCGCAGACGGTATGCAGGGCGTTATCGCGCAGGGCGGCCTTGATGCGCTGCACTTCGGCGGCGTTGCCCAGCTTGGCACGGATCCAGGCGGGCTTTCGGGGTGCCTGCTCGGTCGGTTCGATCTTGACCGGAATCCGCGCCATCTTGGCGGCACCTCGCAGCTTTTCGCCCGGGATCAACGGGGCAGGTCGGCTGGGAGTGGGCAGGTCGGGCATGGCGGGCATCGGCGACGGGCGGAGCCCTAGTGTAGTGTTTCGCACTGATGGGCACCTAAAGCGAGTCGATACAACGCGGTGCATGCCTCCTTGGCGCCTTGCCCAGCAACCTCCGGGCGGCCCTGGTACCACCAGCCCCTGGATTCAGGCGCTCGCCGACGCGGCGGATCGACGGGACAACGTGGAGACCGGGGCCGGAACGGCCGCCAGTTCCGGGCGCAGCCGCAGGCGGATGGCGGCTTCCGCCGCAGTGGCCAATGCGTCCCGGCCGGAAGCTGCAGGGAGCAGGGCCTCGAAATCGATGCGCAAGCTCAGTCCGGGTGCCCCCATCAGGCGCCACAGATGACGCACCAGATCATCGTCACCGATGAAGGGTGCGAGCGCGCTGCTGTAGCGCAGGCTGACCGGTTGTACGGGGACGTCTGCCTCCACGGCAGCCGAGAACAGGCGCGGATGGAATGACCGGACGTCCCGCCCGTCGGTGGTGGTGCCCTCAGGGAAGACCGTCACACTGCCGCCATTCTGGAGGTAGGGTGTCATCCGGGCGAGCAAGGGACGCGCGCCTCCCTTGCCCCGCCGCAGATAAAAGGTACCCAGGGCATCGGCCAGCCAGCCGGCCACCGGCCAGTCACGAATCTCGGACTTGGCGACGAAGCGCGAGGGGCGTACCGCAAGCAGCCCGAAGATATCGAGCCACGACACGTGATTGGCCACGCGCAGGTGGCCGCTGCCACAGGGCGTGCCGTGGACCTCGAGCCGGACCGCAAAGATGCGGAGCAGCTGTCGCGACCACCCCTGGGCCAGCCGCTCGGCCGACAGATGCCGCGAGCGGTCCAGCAGCAGCGCGAGACACAGCAACAGACCCCAGAGCAGGTGCGCCAGCAACCAGGGCAGGCGGATCAGGCGGCGCGTCATGCCCTTCAGGCAGCCAGCCGCACCGTCGGAGACGGCAGGTCGCGGCCCAGGAAGTGGCGGGCGTAGCGGGGATTCAGCTCGGAGACATCGAGCAGCATGAAGACGTCCGCGCAGTTGAAGTCGCGGTCCCAATAGGGTTCACCGCAGGCCTTGGCGCCCAGCGACACGTAGGCCTTGAGCAGCGGTGGCAGGCGGGCCTTGTCGGTGGGACGGTGATCGGCCGCCGGCAGCGGGATATAGGGGCGGACGCGCTGAAAATCGGGTGCCAGGTACTTGCCGCGAATCTGCGCCAGGATGGCGTGGGCGCTGGCGCCGCCGTCCTCAAGCCCGATGCTGGCGCATCCGAACAGATAGTCGAATCCATGCGAGGTGATATAGCCGGCAATGCCTTGCCATAGCGTGGCAATGGCGGCGCCGCCACGATAGTCGGCATCCACGCAGGTACGGCCGATTTCCATCAGACGCCCGGGCAGGCTGTCGATCATCGCCAGGTCGAACTCGCTGGCCGAGTAGAAACCGCCGGCGCGCGGCGCCTGGTCATCGGTGAGGATGCGGGTGCAGGCGATGACGTCCCCACTGAGCGTGTCGCGCACCATCAGGTGGCGGCAGAAGGCGTCGTACTCGTCACGATCAACCCCTTCGTCGCCGCCCTTTACTGTGGCGCCCAGTTCACCCGCAAACACCCGGTGCCGCAGGCGCTGGGTTTCCCGTACTTCGGCCGCGTTCTGGGCAAAGCTGACCTCAAAGCGTGCCGTGCGGCTGGCCGCGGTGGCGATCGGGGTCTCGACGATGGCGGACATGGCGCCTCTCCGGAGGGTAGATGGCGCGCACCTTAGGTTTCGGCGGTAACGCCGAGATGACACTGTCATGGCGGTTACATGACAGCGTTGACCCTCAGCGCTTGTGAAAAAATCGAACGCCGTCGCGAGACCTTGGCCGGGCGTCTCCGGCAGGCGGGCGATTTTTTACATGCTCTCAGTGCCCAGGTGTCGCGGGCACTCCCAACGGCAGTCGATAGAGCGGGAACGGCCCCGCCGCATGGATCTGCCAGGGCAGGCGGCCCAACACCTGGTGCAGCGCCGAGCAGGCGATGTAGAGGTCGCCGTCGGGGCCGAAACTGAATCCGTCGGGCCAGCGCAGCGCGTCGCCCTGGATCAGCGTCAGCAGGCTTCCATCCGGCTGCATCTGCACGATGCGGGAGTGCTCGGGGTCGGACAGGTACAGCCGCCCGAGGTCATCACTGCTGAGGCCGTCCGTCACCGGCTTCGGGGCAAAGCGTTGTACCCGCTCCGCCAGCGCGGTCGAGGTGAGACGGGTATCCAGCAGGTCGGCGACCTGCACCCGGTACAGCGACTGCGCGGTGACGGCACCGAAATAGAGCCAGTGGCCGTCGCGCGACAGGACGATGGAGTCGACCCCGGGGCGGATGCTGACCAGCCCCAGCACCTCCATGCGCCGACCCTGTACCCGCGGCGTGAACTGCTCCGCCATCATCGAGACATGGCCTTCCAGCACCCGGCGGGCGCGGCGCTGCTGGGTGTCGTAGACGATCAGCGCGGGGTTCTGGGCGAAGAAGCTGGCATCGGCGATGAACACATAGCGGCCGTCTGCCGAGACCTGGAAATCATTGAGGTGCGAGCCCAGCCCCGCCAGCGATCGTGGCACCCGGTATTCGTGGACCACCGCACCGTTGGCCAGGCTGAAGGCGAGCAGACGACCGGGGTGCAGGCCATGGTCGCCATTGTCGAGGGTCCACAGTCGATTCTGCTGGTCCACCCGCAGCGACAGCACGTTGCGGAAGGCTCGCGGTTCCCGCTCGCCGGTCTGGAAGGCGAGGCTGGGGAATGGCTGCATGCTGCCGTCGACCAGCTCGACCACGCTCCAGGCGGGGTGCGCCTCCGGGTGCAGCGTGACGAAAACCCGCCCCTCCGGGGAGACCGCCACGTTGCCCGGGGGGCTCGGCAGTTCCGCCACCACCTGCAGGGCCTCGATGGGCATGAGGGGGCCGGGGGCCACCCGCTCTGGAAAGCTGGCGCCGCCGCCATAGCGCAGCTTGACCACCGTGATCACGACCAGGCCCAGAACCAGCAGCCCTGCCGCCAGACGGGCCAGCCAGCGGGTCACGGGTTGATGTCCGGCGCCACCTGCGCCGGCTGCTCGCGTTCCCGGGCCATCTCGTACAGCGGTTGCTGGGCATTGACCAGCTGGCAGAACAGCTCGGCAGTACGTTCGGCGTCGTAGAGCGCGCTGTGCGCGGCCTGCGCGTCATAGTCGAGCCCGGCCGCAATCAGGGCGCGCGCCAGTACCGTCTGCCCCAGGGCCGCGCCGGCCAGGGTCACGGTGTCGAACACCGAGAAGGGATGGAAGGGGTTGCGCTTGTAGGCGGTGCGGGCCACGGCTGCATTGATGAAGCCGAGGTCGAAATGCGCGTTGTGGCCCACCAGGACGGCGCGTTTGCAGCCGTTCTCGCTGACGGCCTGACGGATCGGCTTGAAGATGCGCTCCAGCGCTTCACGCTCGGGCACGGCCAGGCGCAGGGGGTTGTCGACCTTGATGCCGTTGACCTCCAGGGCCGCCTTCTCGATGTTGGCGCCCTCGAAGGGGGTGACATGGGCGGCCACGGTCTGGGCGGGCTTCAGGCGCCCGGCTTCATCGACGCCGAGGATGACTGCCGCCACCTCCAGCAGGGCGTCGGTGGCCGCATTGAAACCGCCGGTCTCGACATCCACCACCACGGGCAGGAATCCGCGGAAGCGGTGGCCCACTTTGGGCTTGGGCGGGGCGTCATTCATCGCTTGAAGGGGGTCTGCATGGCCGCCTAGTGTAGCCGCCGCTCTATACTGTGCGCCCTTCATTCCCTCCCAACGCTGGATTTAGCCGCATGTCCGCCATCAAAAAAGTCGCGCTTGCCTACTCGGGTGGTCTCGATACCTCCGTCATTCTCAAGTGGCTGCAGGACACCTATCAGTGCGAAGTCGTCACCTTCACCGCCGATATCGGCCAGGGCGAGGAGCTCGACCACGTCCGACCCAAGGCGGAACAGTTCGGGGTCCGTGAGATTTTCATTGACGATCTGCGCGAGGAGTTCGTGCGCGATTTCGTGTTTCCGATGTTTCGCGCCAACGCACTGTACGAAGGCGAATATCTCCTCGGCACCTCGATTGCACGCCCACTGATCGCCAAGCGGCTGGTGGAGATTGCGCGCGAGACCGGGTGTCAGGCCATTGCGCACGGCGCCACCGGCAAGGGCAACGACCAGGTGCGGTTCGAGCTGGGCGCCATTGCATTGTGGCCGCAGGTCAAGGTCATCGCCCCCTGGCGGGAGTGGGATCTGAATTCCCGCGAGAAACTGCTGGCCTATGCCGCCGACGCCGGCATTCCCATCGCCAAGAAGAAGGATGGCGGCTCGCCCTATTCGATGGATGCCAACGCGCTTCACATCAGCTACGAGGGGGGTGGCCTCGAGGACCCCTGGTGGTCGCCGGATGACAGCATCTGGCGCTGGACCGCGAATCCCGAGCAGGCGCCCGACACTGCGGAAGAGATCACCATCGGCTTTGAGCGTGGAGACGCCGTGTCGATCAATGGCAAGGCGATGACGCCCTTCGCAGTGCTGGATGCGCTCAACGCGCTTGGCGCGGCCCATGGCATCGGACGTCTGGACCTGGTTGAGAACCGGTATGTCGGCATCAAGAGCCGCGGTTGCTACGAGACGCCCGGGGGCACCATCCTGCTGAAGGCGCATCGCGCCATCGAGAGCCTCTGCCTCGACCGCGAGCAGGCCCACCTCAAGGATGAGCTGATGCCGCGGTATGCCAGCCTGGTCTACAACGGCTACTGGTTCAGCCCGGAGCGGGAGATGCTGCAGGCGCTGATCGATCAGAGCCAGGTGCGCGTCAACGGCGAGGTCAAGCTCAAGTTGTACAAGGGCAATGTCTATACGCTGGGGCGGCGGTCCCCGGATTCGCTGTTCGATGCCAACCTGTCGACCTTCGAGGATGATCGCGGCGCCTACAATCAGAAGGATGCCGAGGGCTTCATCCGACTCAACGCGCTGCGCCTGCGGACTGCAGCGGTGCGCGACCAGCAGTCGGGCTGACGCCAAGCCGGGGCCTGCCCCGCGTTTCCGGCCACTGGTCAGGGGCGCGGGGCCTCCTGTCTCATCGGGGCACCAGAACCCCGTCCGAGCGCCGATAGTCTGGTCTGTCCCGGCCTGACGTCGTCGCATGTCCCGCACCTCCACTTCGCCCTCCGTCTCCGCTGCTTCGGCAGCTGCCCTGGCGCCCAGCCCGCGGCGCGCGGGCTTCTGGTCGTTGGACGCTGACGAACGCGCCGTGCATTGCACGGCCGGGCTGCGTGCCCTGCTGTCGCTGCCGGAACTCGAAGGCAGCCTGCCGTTGTCCGTCTTGGTCGAGGCGGTGGCGCCCGCCGGGAGGGCCACGTTCTCGACGGCCATTGAAATGGCGCTGGCGACTGGCCAGCCGCTCGATCTGGATGTGCAGATGCGCGCAGCGGACGGGCGACACCGGCTGGTTGCGGTGACCGCCGAGTGTGAATGGGGCCAGGGGCGTGTAACCGGTCTGCGCGGGGTCGTCCTGGACCTCGAACGCGGAGCGCGCGCAGAGCACCACTTGCGGCAGCGCCTTGCTGAATGTGAGGTGGCGCTGCGGCAGGCGGAGCTGCAGGCCGGCCTGGGCCGCTGGCACTGGGACTTCGGTACCGGTGAGGTCCAGGGGTCGGAGCAGACGTTCCGCCTGTTCGGGCTCGACCCGAGCCGGGGGCGCGCGGGCGTCCGGGATCGCCATCATCTCTACACCGCCGAGAGCGTGGCCCGCCTTGATGCCGCCATAGAGCGCGCGCTGCGCGAGGGGAGTCGCTATGACCTTGACCTGGAACTGCGGGGCGAGGGCTCACCGGCCCGCTGGGTTGCCGTGCGGGGCGAGCCGGTCTGCGATGAGCAGGGGCGTGTGGTGGGACTGCAGGAGTCGGTGCAGGACATCACCGAGCGTCGACAGGTACGGCGGCAGTTGGCAGATGCCAACCGCTTGCGCGAAGCCATTGTCGAAGCCGCACCGCTGGCCATCATTGCGACGGATGCCGACGGCACCATCCGCAGCGTCAATTCGGCGGCGGAACAGATGTTGGGATACGGGCGAAGCGAGCTGGTAGGCCGGCACACGCCTGCCTTGTTCCATGATCCCGCCGAGCTTCGCGGTGCCGGGGAAGCCGCCGGAAAGGCGCTGGAGGATGGCGCTGTCGGCTTCCGTCACCTGCTGGGGCAGGCCATGCAGGGGGAGGGTGAGGCGCAGGAATGGACCTACCGGCGCAAGAACGGTTCCTCACTGATCGTCAACCTCAGTCTCTCCCCTCTGCGGGGGCAGGATGGCGAGGTGCAGGGCTACCTCGCGATTGCCTACGACATCACGGAGCGGAAGCGGCGCGAGGAATACACGCGCTACATTGCCCACCACGACGCGCTCACCGGTTTGCCCAACCGCGTTCTGTTGTCGGACCGTCTGGACCAGGCGCTGGCACGGGCCCGTCGCAGTGGCGACAAGGTCGGCGTGGTGTTGCTCGACCTCGATCATTTCAAGCGTGTCAATGACTCGCTAGGGCATCACGTTGGCGACGAGCTGCTGAAAGTCGTCAGCGAGCGCCTGCGCGGCTGTGTGCGTGAAACCGACACGGTGGCCCGCATGGGGGGAGACGAGTTCATCGTGCTGATGCCGGACATGCGGGACGCGGCCAGCGTGCTGAGGGTCTCCGAGCAGATCCTGCAACGGCTGTCACGGCCGATCACGGTGGGTCACCACGAGCTCAATGTCACAGCCAGCATGGGCGTCTGCTCCTATCCCCTGGATGGGCCGAGTGCCGGCATCCTGTTGAAGAACGCCGATGCGGCACTCTACCGGGCCAAGGATCGCGGACGCGCCTGTGTGCAGCAGTTCGACAGTGAGCTGGAGCTCAGCGTGATTCGGCGGATGGAGATCGAGAGTGACCTGCGGCGCGCCCTCGACAGGCAGCAGTTCTGCCTGCACTTTCAGCCCCAGCTCAGCCTTGCTACTGGCCGTATCGTCGGTGTCGAGGCCCTGTTGCGGTGGCGACACCCCCGCTGCGGCTGGGTATCGCCCGCGGAATTCATCCCGGTGGCCGAGGAGACCGGCCTGATCGTTCCCATCGGAGCCTGGGTGATGCGGCAGGCCTGCAAGGAAGTGCAGGCGCTGAGTGTGGCACTGGACACGCCCTTGCGTCTCGGGGTGAACCTTTCGCCGCGGCAGTTCGTGCCCGGCACCTTGCAGGCCATGCTCGACGATACCCTGGCGGCGACCGGTTTCGACCCCCGGCTGCTGGAGCTGGAGATCACGGAAGGCGTGCTGCTCGGCAGTCTGGGCGAGGCCGAGCGGACCCTCGAGGAGGTCGGTGGCCTGGGGGTATCGGTTGCAGTCGACGATTTCGGAACGGGCTACTCCAGCCTGTCCTATATTGCCCGGCTGCCGATCCACACACTGAAGATCGATCGGGCGTTCATCAGCCGGGCTCCCGGCAGTCGGCGCGATGCCGCCGTGGTGCAGGCGATTCTGGCGATGGCCCGGAGTCTGGATATTCAGGTGGTCGCCGAAGGTGTCGAAACGACAGGGCAGCTCGACATTCTGCGGCGGGAGCCCGTGGCCATGGCCGAGCGCATCAGCGTGCAGGGTTTCCTGTTCAGTGCCGGTCAGCCTGCCGAAGCACTGCAGGCGCAGTTCCGCGACATCGAGGCGGCTGCGTTGGCGGCGCTGGGCCCGGTCGCCTGAGGGTTCAGGCGACCGGGGGCGAGGCGGGTCAGTACTTGATCGAGCAGCCGTAGGGGCGGGTACTGGGTCGGCTCACCGGCTTACCTGCCAGCACTTCCTTGAGGGCCGTCTCGAAGTAGGGATCGGCCGCGGCGATATCCGCCGGGTCGGCGCTGGGAATGCTGTCGATGCCCCCGGCATAGGCCAGGGTGCCCTCCGCATCGATCACGTACATGTGCGGGGTGGTTTTGGCCTCATAGGCATGACCGATGGTGCCGTCCGGATCCAGCAGTACGGCGCTGGGGTGGGCGTCGCGCGAGGTGGTCAGGGCATCGGCCTGCTCGCCGCTGACGTGCCCCTGCTTGCCGGGGGCCGATGAGATCACCGACAGCCAGACCACGTCCTCGCCGGTGGCGTCGGACTGCAGGCGCTGCATGTTGCCCTTGTAATGCTTCTGCACGAAGGGGCAGCCGTCGTTGGTCCATTCCAGCACCACCGTCTTGCCGCGGAGGTCGCTCAGGGCGTGGGTCTCGCCGCGGCTGTCAGTGCCGCTGAAATCAGGCGCCGGCTGTCCGACGGTGGCGGCCCAGGCGGGCAGGGTGCCCAGCAGCAGCGGGGCGATCAGGGGGGCGAACCGGGACATGGGAAACTCCTTGAGGTCATTCGGGGGCGATGGCGTTGATCACCAGGTCGGGGGTGAGAATCTGCGGCAACACCCGAGGAGTGCCGCCCTGGTGGGAGACCAGATACAAGGGGACACCGGAACGTCCATAACGTTCCAGCACGGCGGTGATGGCCGGGTCCGCGTTGGTCCAGTCGCCCACCAGCACCGCCACATTGTGTTCGGCAAAGGCGGCCTGGGTCCTGGCCACCTTGATGGCGACGCGCTCATTGACCTTGCAGGTGATGCACCAGTCTGCGGTGAAGTCGACGAACACGGTGCGCCCTTCGGCTCGCAGGGCATCAAAGCGGGCATCGGAATAGACCTCGGCGCCGGTCAAGGTCGTGGTTGCCGTCGGTGCCGAGGCGGTCATCGCCGGCACCCGCAGCAGCCACAACGCGCCAGCGATTGCCACCACTCCAAGTACCCGTCCGAGTACGCTGGCGCGGCCGAACAACCACAGCGCGAAAGCGATCAGGGTCGCCCCCACCAACAAGCCGCCCATGGCTGTGGGGCCACTTTGCCGGCCGGCGACCCAGACCAGCCAGACCGCGGTGAGAAACATCGGAAAGGCCATCAGCTGCTTGAAGGTTTCCATCCAGGCCCCCGGCCGGGGCAGCAGGCGGGCGGCGGCCGGCACCCATCCGATCAGCAGGAAGGGGCTGGCCAGCCCCAGCCCCAGCGCGGCGAACACCAGCAGCGCCGTCGCCGCGGGCTGGGTCAGCGCAAACCCCAGCGCGGTGCCCATGAAAGGCGCGGTGCAGGGGCTGGCCACCACCACCGCCAGCACGCCGGTGAAGAAGGAGCCGGACAGTCCCTGGGACCGGGTCAATGACTGGCCGGCGCCCATCAGCCCGGAGCCGAACTCGACGGCACCGGCCATCGACAGGCCCAGTGCGAACAAGAGGTAGGCCAGCAGTCCGACGAAGGCGGGGGACTGCAGCTGAAACCCCCAACCGATGGCCTCGCCCCCCGCGCGCAGGCCCAGCAGCGCCGCGGCGACAAAAAGGCAGCTCGCGATCACGCCGACGGTATAGGTCAGCGCATGCAGTCGGCGATGGGCCGCCGCCTGATCCTGCCCCCGCAGTATCGCCAGGGCTTTCAGCGACAGGACGGGGAACACGCAGGGCATCAGGTTGAGAATCAGGCCGCCGAGAAAGGCGAACACCAGCACCGTGGCCAGGGCGGGCCTCGCAGGTGTCGTGGAGCTCGAGACTTCGGCAGTGTCCGGGACTGGGGGCACGATGCCGGGAGCGGCGCTCAGGGCGAAGGCCTGGGTCGGACCGCGACCGGCGACCACCAGGACCCCCTCCACCGGTGGCGTGGCCTCGACGTAGTAGGCGCTGAGCGCCTGACTCAGCCGCAAGCCGTCGGCGGTCCGATCCAGGCGCTGGGGGGCCGCATGGTTGACCAGATCGTTGGCCAACGGGAAGAACTGGAGTTCGGCATCGGCCGGCAGCGCCTCCGGCAGGTGCAGCGAGAAGTCGGTGCCGCGGATCTCGTAGGTGGGTGCGGCCCCCGGCCAGGGTTGCGGCAGCGCCGCGCGCGCCGTGCGGAAGGCGGCCTGAAGGTTGCCGACGGGTCCGGCATCGGCCCGGACCGGCAGGGTGCGGGACAGTCGGGCCTCCCCGGGGATGCAGACATCTGAGCAGACCAGCCACTTCACATGGACCGACAGGGTTTGCGGGCCCGAGAGGGGGGCGGGGATGTCCAGCGGGACCAGGTGCAGGGTCGCTTCGCTGTAGCCGTAGTTGGTGAGATCGCCCAGCGATTCCGCGTGAGGATAGGGCCAGTGGATGTCGCCAGCCGCAACGCCGTCGGGCAGGGTCCATTCGATGCGGGTGGCGAGTCCCGAGTCCCCGGGGTTCTGCCAGTAGACATGCCAGCCGCGCTCCGGCGTGAGCCTGATGGCCATCCATTGGCGCTGGCCCGGGCGGAGGCCATCGTCCTCCGCCAGCAGTTCGGCGCGGACGTGAGGGGCCTCGACAGTGGCGGTATCGCTGGCCAGGGCGAGTTGCAGCTGCCCCAGGCTGAGCAGGGCGATGAGTAGGGCTCGGAGCTTCATGATCATTCTTCTATGGCAGCCATACGGACGCCGACAGAGGGCAGGGAGTTCCCGGTCGCGCAGCCCTCGCCGGACGCGGTGTCCTCTATGCGGGCGGCGACGGGGTGCACCCTTCCCGCCTATCATGCCCGCTGACTGGACAAGGAGCGAAACGATGATGCCATCCTGGTTGGCAATTGGCAGTGCGCTGGGCGGGCTTGGCGTTGCGCTGGGCGCCTTCGGCGCTCACGCCTTGCGTGCCAGGGTGTCGCCTGAGCGGTTGGCCGTGTGGCAGACCGCGACCGAGTATCACTTGGTGCATGCGCTGGCTCTGCTGGCGGTGGGGCTGCTGCTGCGGATTGCGCCGCAGGCGCCGGCGGCACAGGCGGCCGGTGTCTGCTTCAGCGCCGGTATCCTGCTGTTCTCGGGCAGCCTGTACCTTCTGGTCCTGCTCGACCAAGGCTGGCTGGGGGCCATCACCCCGTTCGGCGGGGTGTTGCTGATCGCTGGATGGGCGCTACTGGCGTTCTCCGCCTTCCGTCTCGGGTGACGGGGCGGCCAGAGCGGCTTCGAGGGCGGTGATCACCTTGTCCGATTCCGGCTTGGTGAGACTCGTCCAGGCGGCGATGGCATGCCCGTCGCGTCCCACCAGATACTTGTGGAAATTCCAGCGCGGGGACGAGCCGGTCGCCGCCGCCAGCGCCTGATACAGCGGAATGGCCTCCGGGCCCTTCACGGCACTCTTGGCGAACATCGGGAAGCTGACACCGTAGTTCACCTTGCAGAAGGTGGCGGTGTCCTCCGCCTTGTCGAATTCCTGACCGCCAAATTGATCGCTGGGGATCCCCAGCACCACCAGCCCCTGGTCGCGGTAGCGCTGGTACAGCGCTTCGAGCCCTTCGAACTGCGGGGTGAACCCGCAATGACTGGCGGTATTGACCACCAGCAGCACCTTGCCCCGGTAGTCGCACAGGGCGGTCTCGGCGCCGGTGAGTCGCCTCAGCGTGCTGTCGAGCACGGTGTCGGGGCAGTTGGCGTGGGCCGACGGGGCCGTCAGCAGCAGCGCAAACAGGGCAAGGATCCAGGGGCGCACGGGGGGCTCCAGCGGCGGGGGACACTGCATTCTGCCTCCGATGCCCCACGAACGCCCGTTGTCGACGAAAATAGGGGGATGCAGATCGGTCCCTACCGTATTGACCCGCCCGTCGTCCTCGCCCCCATGGCGGGGGTGACCGACCGGCCTTTTCGCGTGCTGTGCCGCGCGCAGGGGGCGGGTCTTTGCGTGTCCGAGATGACCACGGCCGACCCGACTCTGTGGCAGACCGAAAAGTCCCGGCTGCGCCGTGACCACGAGGGGGAGCCCGGCCCCATCGCGGTGCAGATCGCCGGCTATGACCCCGCGATGATGGCGGCGGCGGCCCGGTTCAACGTGGACCATGGTGCGCAGATCATCGACATCAATCTCGGCTGTCCGGCGAAGAAGGTCTGCCGCGTCGATGCAGGGTCCGCGCTGATGCGGGACGAGGCCCTCGTCCAGCGCATCTGCGAGGCGGTGGTGGCCGCCGTGCCGGTGCCCGTCACCCTGAAGATGCGGACCGGCTATGACCGGCAGCATCGCAATGCGCTCGGCATTGCCCTGCGTGCCGAGCAGGCGGGGATCGCGGCATTGACCGTTCATGGCCGCACGCGCGAGGACCAGTATCAGGGCGAGGCGGAGTACGACACCATTGCGACCGTCAAGGCGGCCGTGTCCGTTCCGGTGATCGCCAATGGCGACATCGACGGGCCGCACAAGGCGCGTGCGGTGCTGGACCGCACTGGCGCCGATGCCGTGATGATCGCCCGCGCCGCCCAGGGGCGACCGTGGATCTTTCGTGAAGTGACCTCCTACCTGGCTACCGGGCGGGTGCCGCCACCCCCGGATCCCGCCATGGTCGGCGCGCTGCTGCTGGCGCACCTCGATGCGCTCTACACCTTCTACGGGGAAGGGCGCGGCGTGCGCGTGGCGCGCAAGCACATCCAGTGGTACTGCCAGGCTGCGCCGGACGGCGCGGCGTTCTGGACCCAGGTCCGCACCGTGACCGACGCGGGCGCACAACGTCGTGCGGTTTCGGCATTTTTCGCGGCGGCCATGCTGGCGCAGGCCGCCTGAATGCAACAGGAGCTCCCATGCGCATTCTTCACACCATGCTTCGTGTCGGCGATCTTGATCGCGCCATCCAGTTCTACCGCGATGTGCTCGGCATGGAGCTGAGAACCCGGCAGGACTTCCCGGGTGGTCGGTTCACGCTGGCCTTCATGGGCTTGCCGGGCGACGCTGCCGAGATCGAACTGACCCACAACTGGGACCGCGATGCCTACACGCTGGGTGATGCCTACGGGCACATTGCGGTGTCGGTCGACGATGCCGCAGCGGCCTGCGACCGGGTGCGTGAGCGCGGTGGCAAGGTGGTGCGGGAGGCCGGGCCGATGCAGCATGGCAGCACGGTGATCGCCTTCGTCGAGGACCCTGACGGCTACCGCATCGAGTTCATTCAGGGCGAGGGGGACTGAGGTTCGGACTGCGGCCGTGCCGCGGGGCCGAACGGATCCGCCATGCGCTGAGGCGCGTCGGGGTCGGCGGTGGTGCCCAGACGCAATGTGTCCAGCGGCAGTGACAGCGCTGCCTCGTTGATGATCGCGCGCTGCGGTGATGTCGGGAAATCGGCCCGCAACGCCAGTTTGGCCGTGACCGGAGCCCGGATGTCCTGGTCCACAGGCAGCCGCGTGCGGATGAGGGTGTCCACGGGGGCTTCTACGGTCTGATCGATCTCCATCCGGACCACACCCTGATGACGAATGCGAACCTGGTCGCGGACCGGCACACGCAATGACACCGGCAGGTTCATCTGCATCGGCAGCTTGGCCACCACCGGCAGCTGACGGTAGCGTTTGACGTCCTGGAAATTGAAATCCGCCTGCGCTTCGATGGTGGCGATGGTGTCCACCGGGATGGTGCCGTCATAGGTGATGGTGAAGTCCACCGGCGCCAGCGCGTCGATGTCGACGCTGGCGGTATAGCGGCCCTGCAGCGGCAGCTTGAGGGTTTGACGCAAGGGGACTTCGGCGGCGATCTCGCCCTTGAGGCGGATGTCGATCTCATCGGTGACTTCGGCATAGCCCTCGGCGGAGGCCGGCAGCGTGACTGCGCCCGGAATGTGCGTGATGCGCAGGCCCAGCACGAGGCGCTCGATCAGCAGCAGCCCGAGGGCCGCGCCCACGCCGATCACGACCGCACCGGCGACGGTCAGACCGAGCCATCGCCAGCGGCGGTTGCGGCCGTGTCTGGCGGCTGGTGTTGGGGCCGGCGCCGCAGTGCCGGTGTCCATCCGCACCGGGGGCATCGTGGGTCCGCCGGGATGTCCGCGGCGGCTCATGGCGCGGCGGCCTCCCCATCCGCTGCGGGCGTCGTCTCATCCTTCAGGCCCAGTCGCAGTGTGCGCAGGGGCAACACCAGATCGGCGTAGTTGATGACGATGTCGAGGGGTTCGTCCGGCAGCGTCACCCTGGCTTCGAGCGGCGTCAGCACGGGCACATTGAAGGTGCCACTGATCGGCACGTCGGCGCTGATGTCGGTCTTGAGCGGTACCACCAGGTCATCGCGCAGCTTGGCCTTCACTGGCGATCGCAGCGTGATGCGCACCTTCTGATCCACGGGAATCAGCAGGTCGATCGGCACGGTCGCCTTGACGGGGACCTTGCCGCGAATCGGCAGCTTGTGCCAGTCGCCCAGGAAGTTGGCATCGATCACCGCGTCGATGTCGAGGACCTGATCGATGGTGATTTCGTCCTGTACCCGCACGTCCAGCTTGAGCGGGATGTCGTCATCGATTTCGACCATCAGGTTGAGGGTGTCCCGCACCGGGATCGTGACCTTCTGATCCACCGGCACGGTGGTGTTGACCGTTTCGTCGAGGCGGATCTGCAGGTTCTTCAGAATCTCGGCGGTGATCGGAAGGTCATCCGGCAGGGTCACCTTCGCCGGCTGCTCGGTCAGCAGCAGGCGCGCATCCACATTGCGGAAGATCCACAGTGCCACCAGGGCGCCGCCCAGCACCGCGCCCAGCAGCAGGACGCCGAGCAGGGTCCAGGTGGCAATGCCGCGTTGCGTGCGGGCGAAGGGTTCAGAAGTCATAGGACACCGCCAGGGCAACGAGGTCGCGATCACGCAGGGTGTTCTGCCGTCCGGCGCCGCCGAAGCGGGCGTATTGCAGGTTGAAGCTGAACCCGCGGTACTTGGCCTCCAGATTGTTGAGCATGATGGTTCGCCCTTCCAGATGGTTTTCGGCGAGGCCGGGGGCCACGCCGTCGATGTCATGCACCATGACGATCAGCGGGCGCAACGACAGGCCGGGAATGAGGACATTGTTGTAGAGCAGCAGCAGCCCTGCCCGGTAGCCCCAGGAAAACGGGGTGACGTACTGGCCGGTCTCCTGGATCGGGTTGATCAGCAGGCCGTTGCCGGTCTCGGCAATGCCGGGCGAGGCGTGGGTATTGGTGCCGGGGGCCTCGAACTGTGCGACCGAGGTGGAGGGCAGGTCCGGCAGGTAAATGCCGTCCAGCTCGAACAGCAGTCCGAACTGGTCGGCTGCCAGCACCTGTCCGCCGGACCAGATCCGCAGGAAGCTCGCCGAGCCCTGCCACAGCGGCATGCGCTGGTAGCCGGGGAGGTAACTGTTCGGCACGACTTCGCCAGGTGTGCCACCCCGATACGCCGTCAGGTAGTCGGGGATCGCGATACGCGATGAGGCCAATGTGGCCGGGCCGAGATCGGCGGGATCAAGGGGGCCGCCCGGCAGCGTCAGCTCCGGCAGCAGTGTCAACAGGCTGCCGGCAGCGTCGATCACCGGGCTCTCCGGGATGATCGTCAGTGTGTCGCGCGGAAAAGCTGGTTGGAAGGCGGCAAACAGCAGATCCTCGAGGTCCACCTGCACCGGGAAGTTGGGGCGGTAGGACAGTTCCATCTGCCAGGCCGTGCCGAAGCGGTCGCCGATCAGGCTGACGCCGAACATGCGGATGTCCTCCGCGTAGTCGAGAAAATACCGCGCCGTGTCCAGCGGCAGAGCTTCGAAATCCACGCCCGGAGTATCGATGCCGGGGATCCCGCAGTCGTCGAGAAACTGCAGCAGATTCTGGGTGTCCCGGTTGTTGGCGTTGCCTTCCCGTCGCGTACAGCTGGCGTCGGTGGCATAGACACTCACCGAGGGGAGGCGGCTGTGATAGTTGGCGGCGAACACCCCCAATTCGATGCCGCTGTCGTCAAAGAAGTGGTAGACCGCTAGGCCATACTGCCCGGTATCCGAAGGCTCGCGATTGGGCGCGCGGGCAGCCGAGAAACTGGTGGCGGACACCAGGCCCAGCAGTGAGTTGGCTGGGGTGCCCTGCAGCAGCGGATCCTCAGGCGTCTTGCTGAACGGCAGTACGACGGTTTCGTTGGGCTCGACCTCGTTGCCGGCATCAAAGAACGACAGTAGCGAACCCTTGGCGGGAAATCCGAAGGGTTGCCACTCCAGTTGATAGAAGGCCTCGAAGGTTGTGCTGCCCACCAAGTCGCCGGCCAGCACCAGCATGTTCTGCGGCAGATACAGTTCGAACAGCTCCGCACCTGGGCGCACCAGATTGTTGAGGTCGGCGGGGTTGACCACGTTGATGCTGGTGGCAATACCGAAGGCGGAGACTCCCCAGTTCAGAAGCTGGCGTCCCAGCTTCACGTCGAGCAACCGGTTGCCGGGCAACTTGTAGGTGGTCTGAAGGTAGAGGTTGCGCAACTCGAAGGCATGACCGACGTCCCGTTCGGCCTGTCGGGAGCGGGGTGCACGCACGAACACGCCAGTGCCGGGGCCGGGCTCGACGATGCGGTTCGGGTGGGTTTCATCGAACCCGTGATTGACGGGGTCGAAGAAATAGAGGGCGGACGCCTCCAGACTGTAGTCACCCCAGTCCACCGACAGCCGGGGCGACCATTTGGCGGTGGCGGCGACGAGGTCGCCCTTGCCGTAGTTCAGGTTGCCGTCGTCGATCACGGATGACAGGCCGCCGGGCGCTGCCAGAAAGCGCTCATTGGGCTCGGTGTCGCCCGGGCTCAGCCCGATGCAGTTGTCGGTGGCACAGAGGTCCCGGTTGCCTGCCAGACTGGCCTTGCCGATCAGTTTGGGATCACGGTCCTCAACCCGCCACGCAGCACCAATCGAGATCGTGTTGAGAAGGTTGAACCGAGGTCCATCGGATCCTGCGGGGGTCCATTCCGTTGCGAGGGCGCCGCCGCAGCCCAGGGCCAGGGTCGCCGCGCCGACGATGCGATGTGCCGGGCTCATTCCGGTCTCCGGCGGGGTTTCCAGAACTGGATGCGCGGCAGATCCGCCGCGATGTCTCCCGCCTGGCCCTCGATCCGGTTGGCGATGGCGATGATGTCCTCGATGGCGCTGGCGAGTCGGAAGATCGCCAGGCACAACTCCAGCAGGATGCGGATCAGGATGCTCAGCGCAACGAACTGGGCAGGACCCAGCAGGAGCAACCAGAGCAGCCCCTTGAGCGGGCCGTCGGCAAAGGCGCTGGCCACCATGTAGAGCGCGCTGACGGCAGCAAGGCCGACCCCGAGCACGAACAGCATGGGCACCACGCGCGTGGTGGCATAGCGCTCGAAACGGGGATCAAACACGGCGCGCAGCGCTTCGGCTGCAGCCGCGATCCCCCAGTCGGGCACTGGGTGTTGGCGATCATCCGCCATGGTTTCTCCTCCCCCTGGCCGTCTCACGACGGGGCGTGGCGGCGGTGGTTTATTGTCAGGCTTCAGTGAAACAGTACATGATGTTGCGAGTTTCGAATACACATCGATTTCGCTGCGGTGCGCAAGGGGTGTGCCGCCGACGGAACAGTTCAAGGGGAGGCCGATGCGGCGTCGGACGGCGCTGTGTCGTGGACTCGCCTGCTGCGAGAGGAAGGAGAAGGCAGCATGGCAAAGGGAAACAGGACGCATGCGAGCGGGCTCACCGGGATGCTGGCGACTTTGCCTGGGCGCGCGGGCGCTGCGGGTCAGCTTGCCGGCGGGGTGGCCGCGCGCTTGGCTGAAGCGGCGCGGCAACTGCCAGGGGCGGACCGTGCCGAGGCGCGATTCCGGCAGGTTGAGCAGCGTGTGCTGCGCGAACTCAAGCAGCGGCTGGATGCTGCCGGGGATGCGCCGGATACCGGTCGTCGGGACGACGGCATGTCGGGGCCTTCTGCGGTCAGTCGTACCTTCGTGATCCCCCTGTTGCAGCAGCCGCGGCGCGTGTTGGAGGAGCTGCTCGAGCGCTCCCAGGCGCAAACGCGCGAGCAGGCTCTTGATGACTTTTACTCGGTGCTGCTCAGTGAACTGGTGCCGGACGAAGCGCGCATCCTGGCGTTGCTGTCAGACGGCGCGCCGCAGGCCATCCTGCATGTCGGGGTGGGGGCGCCAATCGGGCCGGTACGCCGTCTGGTGGCCGAGAACTTCGCCGGTTTCGGGCGAGCGGCACAGGTCAAGCTGCTCGAGCACCTGCCGCTCTACATCGAGCATCTCAAGGCCTTGAGGCTGGTCGAGGAGCAGTCCGAAGTGCCGGCGCTCGATGTGAAGTATCAGATCCTGGAAGGACTTCGGGAGGTGCGGGATGTGATGGAGCACACCCGTCGCCAGACGCGGCAGTCGGTGCGGGTGCTGCGGCGTGCGCTGCGGATCTCGCCGCTGGGCGAGCAGCTGTGGCGTGCCTGCGTCGAGCCGGAAGCCACCGTGCATACCGGCTTCCGACTGACCGACGGACAATCAGACAACTAAAGGGGAGACACCGCCATGTTCGAAGCCGCCTGGGCTGATTTCACGCTCAATCTGTGGCTGTACCTGTCGATGCCGATCACCAGCGGGGTGGTGGGTTTCGTCACCAATGTGATCGCGCTGAAGATGATGTTCCATCCCATCGAGTTCGTCGGCGTGAAGCCACCGTACCTGGGGTGGCAGGGTATCGTGCCGCGCAAGGCCGGCAAGATGGCGAGCATCGCCTGCGACACCATTGTTCCGAGACTGGTCAGCGAGCGTGAGATCTTTGATCGTCTCGACGTCAACCGCGTCGCGGAGGAGATCGAAGGGCCCATCGTGCAGTTGGTGGACCAGATTCTCGAAGAGCTGATGATCGAGTACGAGCCCACCATCTGGGAGACGCTGCCAATCGCGGCGCGCACCCTGATCGCCAAACGTGTCAAGGATGATGCGCCGGATGTGGTGGCGGCCGTGATGGGGGAGCTCAAGGAGAATGTCGAGAACATCTTCGACCTGAAGGACATGGTGGTGTCCACGCTGGTGCGTGACAAGGAGCTGATCAACCGGATCTTCCTGGAGACGGGCAAGAGTGAGTTCCGTTTCATCGCCAACTCAGGTTTCTATTTCGGCTTTCTGTTCGGCATCCTGCAGATGATCGGGTGGACCTTCTACAAGGCCGACTGGCAGCTGCCGCTGTTTGGACTGCTGGTGGGTTATGCCACCAATGTCATCGCCCTGCACATGATCTTCCGGCCGCAGGCGCCGGTACGGTTCGGCGCCGTCGTGGTGCATGGGCTGTTCTTCAAGCGCCAGAAGGAGGTGTCACGGGATTACGCGCGCCTGATCGCCGATGAAATCGTCACGCCTTCGAACATCATCGAGTCGGTGCTCAAGGGACCCTATGCCGATCGGGTGTTCAACATGATTGCCAAGCACGTGAAAAAGGTCATCGACGATCAGTCCGGACTGGCGCGCCCGTTCGTGGCCTGGACCGTTGGCACACGGCGATACATTGACATGAAAGCGGCGGCAGCCAACCGGATTGTCCAGCACTTGCCAGCGGCCACGCGCAGTATCGACCGCTATGCCAAGGAAGCCATGGATATCGCCCAGACCCTGGCCAGCCGCCTCGAAGTGCTGCCGCCGCCGGAGTTCGAGGGCATGCTCCGTCCTGCGTTCAAGGAGGACGAATGGATTCTCATCCTGGTGGGGGCGGTACTGGGCCTGCTGGTGGGGGTGGGGCAGCTGATCCTTTTCACCTTCCTGGCCAAGGCGCCCGCTGCAGCGGAAGCGGCGATATCAACCTTGGGGGTGCTGGCCGGATGAGTCCTGTCGCTGTGCTGCTGCTGGTGCTCAGCGCCATCGTTGGCGGCGTGATCGGCGTCTGGCAGGCGCGCCGTCGGGCGCGCCAGGTGGTGGCACAACGCATTGCCGATGCGGTGGAAGCCCGCTTGATCGAGCGCTATGGGCGCCCCAAGGCTGAGGCGAAACCGCGAGGCTCCGACGGGAAACGCTGATGCACAGGCTGCAGCGCCAAGCATTCAGCGTGTTGTGGCTGCTCGCCGCCTGCCAGCCCGCCGGCGCGGCGACGCTGCCGGAGCAGATGCAATGTCTGCGCGACAATCTGCCATCGGCGTGGGTGGCCCGGATGACCGTGCACGCCGAGGATGCCGAGGGCGGCACGCTGACACAGACCCTCGTCTATGCGGATCGGCGTGACGAAGCACGCGAGCGCGTTGCCACCGTCGTGCAGTTCCTGTCGCCGGAGCACCTTCGCGGGCTGGCACATCTGTACCTGCAGCGGGGCGATCGTCGGCGACAGTTCAGCTACCTGCCGGCGCTCGACAGGACGCGCGAGGTGACCGGGGGGGACGGTGGCATTCCGGTGTTGGATGGCGTGCCCGGACTGGCCGACCTGGAGGCGCTCTGGCGGTGGCCGGCGCAGGCCGCGATATCACTTGGTCCCGTGACCCGGCAGGACGGTCATGCGGTTCAGGTGATCCGGGCCAATCGTCGGGTCGCCAACGCACAGGGGGTGGGGTTCGAGCGTTTCGAAGGGCAGCTGGACCTGCACACCTGCCTGATCATCAGCGGAACGCTGCGGGATGCCGACGGACAGCGGCTGATCGGCATGACAGCGGATCGCCGCAGTCTGCAGGCCTTCGGGCCCCACTGGCTGGCGCGGCGGATCGAAATTGCGCCCACTCGCAGTGGCGGGCGAGCCGTCATCAGTCTGGATGCGGTTAACGTCGATCCGGTGTTTCCGAGCGGCAGTTTTGACCCTCAGCGCTTTCACCGCGTCGGTCTGGCGCCGCTGGCCGGAGGCCATTGAAGAGCGCCAAAACACCGTTCCGAAGCGGCTTGGAGCGTCCAGAAAATCCGTGTACAGTCGATCAGGCAGTCGTTTCAGGTCGTCAGAGGGGTGGCGTGGAGGTGGCTCGGGGATTTCGTCTTCCGCAGCGGGGGCGGCGTTCCGATGAGGCGTACCGGCGCCATCGTGGACAGGGGGCCTGGGCGGTTGCGGGTTGCGGTCCGCGACCGCATTTATTTTTTGGTGTTTTCTAGTAGGGAAGGGACAGTCACATGACGACCGAGGTTGCCACCGGTACGGTGAAGTGGTTCAACGATGCCAAAGGGTTTGGCTTCATCACGCCGGAATCCGGCGGTGAGGATCTGTTCGCGCACTTCCGCGAGATCCAGGGCACGGGCTTCAAGACACTCAAAGAAGGCCAGCGCGTGCAGTTCGAAATCCGCAAGGGTCCGAAGGGGCTCCAGGCCGCCGCTATCCGGCCGCTCTGACAGGTTCGCTGGAATTGAAGGCCGCAGCCCGTCGGGCTGCGGCCTTTTTCGTGGGGGCGTCAGCGGCGTTTGCCGGGCAGCGTTCCCATCAGCTTGCAGATGATGCCCAGCATGATCTCGTCGGCGCCGCCACCGATGGAGATCAGGCGGCTGTCCCGATAGGCGCGGGTGATGTTGCTGTCCCACATGAAGCCCTGTCCGCCCCAGTACTGCAGCACACCGTCGGTCACTTCGCGTGAAACGCGGCCGGCCTTGAGCTTGGCCATGGAGCAGAGCATTGCTGCATCCTTGCCAGCCACGTAGTCCTCGGTGGCCTGATAGACCAGTGCCTTGAGGCATTCCACTTCGGTGCGCAACTCCGCGAGTCGGAAGTGCACCACCTGATTGTCCAGGAGGGACTGTCCGAACGCCTTCCGCTGGCGGGTGTAGTCAATCGTTTCGTCGATCAGGTTGAACAGGCCATCGATGGTCGAGGCGGCACCGTACAGACGCTCCTCCTGAAACTGCATCATCTGGTACATGAAGCCTGCGCCTTCCTGGCCGATCAGGTTGCGTTGGGGGACGCGGACCTCGTCGAAGAAGATCATGGCTGTATCCGAGGCGCGCATCCCCAGTTTGTCCAGCTTGGTGTTGCGTTCAACGCCCTTGGCGTCCAGCGGCACCACGATCAGACTCTTGTTCTGATGGGCCTTGCCCTCGCCAGTGTTGACCAGGGTGCAGGCCCAGTCCGCCTGCGTGCCATTGGTGATCCACATCTTGGAGCCGTTGATGACATAGTCACCGCCCTCCTTGCGAGCGGTGGTCTTGATGCTGGCGACGTCGGAGCCGGCGCCCGCCTCGGATACGGCGATCGAGCAGCACATGTCGCCGGCAATCACGGGTGCCAGGTACGTCTTGCGCAGCTCATCCGAGCCGAAGCGCGCCAGTGCCGGCGTTGCCATATCGGTGATCACCCCAAGGGCCATGGGCAAGGATCCGTTAGTGCAGTTGCCGAGGGCCTGCGCGAACATCACTTCGTAGGAGTAGTCCAGGCCTTGGCCCCCGTAGGCCTCGGGCTTGTTGATGCCGAGCAGACCGAGGGTGCCCATCTTTTTGAGCACTTCATGGGCAGGCCAGATGCCGGCGGCCTCCCACTCCGGAACATGCGGATTGAGTTCGTCCTGAACGAACTTGCGTACGGTGTCGTAGAGGGCGCTGTGCTCAGTGGTAACAATCATTACCGATACTCCATGAAATGTCGTGGCTATGGTTTGGTTATAGAGGCGTTTGTATCGCTACGTCAACGAAGAAGTCGCGAGGTTGCCGACGTAACAGGAGTTACCGATCTGGCGATGTGTCAGGGGCTGTCAGCAGGTCGATGCGCAACGCGAACAGGTGTGGCCAGCATTTTCCGGTGACCAGCAGCAGGCGGCGGTCGGCGTCCCATGCGATGCCGTTGAGCACGTGATCGCGTGGGCGGAACCCGGGCGGAGGGTCGAAATGATTGCGGAGCGTCGCGAGATCCAGCCAGGCTTCCACCCGTCCGGTGTCGGGGTGAATGATCGCGATTCGATCGGTGAGCCAGACGTTGGCGAAGAGGCGTCCATCGATGAATTCGAGTTCGTTGAGATGGATCACTTCGCGGTCGCCGTCACGTACATGGATGCGGTCGATGACGGCGCCGCTGGCGGGGTCGATCCGCTGCACGAACGCGCTGCCGTCGCTCAGAAAAATTTGCGCGCCATCGCTCGCCAGCCCCCATCCTTCGCCGGAAATTTCGAACTGACTTTCACGTCGACCATCGAGGTCGTAGATGAAGCCTTTGCGGCTGCGCCAAGTGACCTGCCAGAGGCGCTCGTTGACCACCGTGATGCCTTCTCCGAAATAACGGTCATCGAGCGTTACAGACGGCTTTATGGTACGTCCAGTAACATCGCGGAAATGCAGGTGTGACGTGCCATATCCGCCTGTCGACTCGATCAGAATATTGTCGTGCAGCAGCAGTCCCTGGGTGAAGTCGCGGGTGTCGTGAGGGTAGGTTTCGACAATCGAGAAGGACGCTGCCGGCGCGGCCTCGGAGGCCACTCCAGGGGGTGTGATCAGGGTGAAAATCAGGAGGGCGAAGTGGCGCATGTCGTCATCGTGGTCGGAGGCGTGTTGCTTTTTTCTAGGCGCATCAGTAGAACGTCAAGTCCATGGAACTTCAGATGCCGTTTCCATCGCATGCGCGGGCGTTCCGCGGACGACGTACACGGAGGTGAGTAACATGGCGAGTACCCCTGATTTGAACGATCAGATTCCGGCCGCAGCCGCGGCTGATGCACCTGCAGCGACCCCCAAGAAGGCAGCCGCAAAGAAGAAGGTAACCAAGAAGCCGGCAGCGAAGAAAGCTGCGGCGAAGAAGCCGGCCGCCAAGAAGGCAGCTGCCAAGAAGAAGCCTGCTGCCAAGAAGCCTGCTGTCAAAAAAGCTGCGGCGAAAAAGCCCGCTGCGAAGAAGGCAGCGGTGAAGAAGAAGCCGGCGGCGAAGAAGGCTGCGGCGAAGAAGCCCGCCGTCAAGAAGGCCGCTGCCAAGAAACCTGCCGCGAAGAAGGCCGCCGCCAAGAAGCCGGCAGCCAAGAAGCCGGTGAAGAAGGCGGCTGCCAAGACCAAGGCCGTTGCCAAGAAAGCTGCGGCGAAGAAGCCCGCCGCCAAGAAGGCAGTGAAGAAGGTGGCAGCGAAGGCGAAGGCTGTTGCCAAAAAGCCTGCAAAGAAAGTGGCGGCCAAGAAGCCGGTGAAGAAGGCGGCTGCCAAGACCAAGGCCGTTGCCAAGAAGCCGGCGAAGCCTGCGAAGAAGGTGGCGGCCAAGGCCACCAAGGCGGTCAAGGCTGTCGTCAAGAAGGCCAAGTCCGCCGCGAAGGCGAAAAAGGCCAAGTAAGCCTTTACGCGTTCCCGGGCGGGCGGAGGCCCGCCCGGGGGTGCGGCAGTTGGTCCGGGGCACTACACTGGCGCTCGTCCGCATGATCTCCAAGAGCGCTTCATGATTCGTAGCATGACCGGCTTTGCCCGGGTCGAACGTCAGACACCCCATGGCCGGTTCAGTTGGGAGATGCGAGCGGTCAACCACCGCTATCTCGACCTGAGCTTCAAACTTCCCGAAGAGTTCCGTGTGCTGGAGAACGAGCTTCGCAGCGCCGCCGGGGACGTGGTGTCTCGGGGCAAGGTGGAGATCGCCCTGCGTTATCAGCGCGAAGTGGCTGCCGGCACCGCCATCGAGCTGGACGCCGAGCGTCTGGCGCAACTGCGCGACGCCATTGATCTGGTCGGTGAGTCGATGGGCCCCATGGCGGTTGCCGATCCGTTGCGCGTGCTGGCCTATCCCGGCGTGGTGCGTGCCGAACAGACTGACCTGTCGCCGCTGATCGCCAGCGCCCGAGTTGCGTTCGACGAGCTGTTGGCAGATTTCACCGCAACCCGCACCCGCGAAGGTGAGCGGTTGCAGGCTTTCATGATCGAGCGTTGCGACAGCTTGCTGGTTCAGGTCGACCGGGTGCGGGAACGCTATCCCGACGTGCGTTCGCAGTGGCTCGACCGCCTGCGCTCGCGCTGCGCGGAGTTGGGCGTCGAGGTCGAACCAGCACGGCTGGCGCAGGAGGTTGCCGTGGCAGCCACCCGCCTGGATGTGGACGAGGAGCTGTCCCGTCTGGCGGCACACATCGCCGAGGTCCACAAGATTCTCAAGCGGCGCGAAGCTGTCGGGCGGCGACTTGATTTCCTGATGCAGGAACTCAACCGCGAAGCCAACACCCTGTCCTCCAAAAGCCAGGATGCCGAGATGACGCGCTGCGGCGTCGACATGAAAGTGCTCATCGAGCAGATGCGCGAACAGGTACAGAACGTCGAGTAACTGTCGGCGCGGGCCGGTCACCCGTCAGCGGCTTGTCGGGGGCGCCACGCTGGTGTAGTTTGGGCGCCATAAAAAATGACACTTGTCAGTTGAGGGTTGCGATCCCTCAGGCGTGCGACGAGGAGGGAGGCGTGATGATGCGACATGACAGACGCGCGGCCGCGATGCTGGCGGTGCTGTGGCTGACCGCCTGCGCGGGCGACTACGACGGCGTGGGCGGCAGCAGTGGGCTCGGTGGCGGTGGCGGTCAGGCGCGCAATCTGGAGGCGCATTTCAATGACCATGTCGCGCCGACCCTCGATTTCTGTCGGACCTGCCATGTGCCGGGCGGGATCGCCGATGTGGAAGAGGGTGAGCAGTTCATGCTGTCGGCCAACAGCGGCCAGGATTTCGACAATCTGGTGGCGAGTTGGGAGCGCCTGGGCGGCAACAACCCGACCTCGCGCATTTTGCTGATGGCCTCCGGTCAGGAGACGCCGCATAGCGGCGGAGCACCATGGCCGGAGGGCAGCGCGCCCTACCGCAACATGGAGATTCTGCTGAAGTGTCTCGGCGACCCGGAAGGGTGTGCGGGCTATCTCGCCGGTGGTGTCGACGACCCGCTGAGCGACCTTCCATTGCTGGGGTCCAAGCGTGCGCGGCATGTCTGGCAGACCTTCTGCGAGGGCGGTGAGGACGGGTCGGTGCAGCCCGACAGCGCGATGCTGCCGACCGATCCGCGCACCCTGGTGCGCCCAGGCATCAACCCCGACCGGGCGGTGTACTTCAATGCCTTCTGGGAGAACTGTCACGCCAACCTTCCGGATGATCAGCAGCATCCCAAGACATGTGGTGAATACCGCAGTCGACGGGATCGCGGTTTTCACTTTCTGCAGGATGACCTGTCCGCCGATGGCGGACTCACCGGGGTGACCACTGCCGAGGAGCACAACGCGACCTGGCAGAAATGGGGGCTCGATACACGGCCGGCGGACTTCGATGAGATGTTCATATTGCGGTATGGGCTCAATCCGGCGCCCTTCCGCAATCCGTATCCGTTGCCCGGCGAGGATCCCAATCAGACCGAAGGCGGGACGGGTCAGCTGCCGTTGGGCCTGCGGCAGATCCGCGACAACGAAGGTCGCTGGACGGGGAACATCGGACTCGGTGCCTGTTTCGCCTGCCATGGTGGCAGCATCGGCGACAACAGCGACGCGCAAGCGGTGATCGGCATCGAGAACCTGGGGCTTGGCAACAACAACTTCGACACCCTGATGTTCGCCCGCGACGGGATGCCGACCGCGGGGACTGCGCTGGCGCCCGTGTTGCCGCCCGTCGACACGCTGACGCTGTTCAACATCGGCATCAAGCAGCGGGGTCAGAACAATGCCGTCGGGGCATTCGAGCTGCTGGTGACACTGCTCGATTTCGACACCCTTGGCGTCAATCCCGATCCGGTCAAGACCCTGATCTCGCCGACGGGTGTGATCGATCAGTCGCACCCGCTGGCTCATACCCAGGATACTCCGGCCTGGTGGAATTTCGGCTCGCGGCCACGCAAGTTCTTCGATGCCGGCGTGTCCAGCGACAGCACCCGCATCATCATGGCGGCGGGCCCCGCCACCGCCTCCACACTGTTCAGCCTGAGTGGGGAGCCATTCCGTGATCGCATCAAGGCCTATGACCTGGATGTGGCGAACTACTTCCTGTCCCTGGAATCGCCGACCTTTCCCGGCAGCATCGACACCGCTCTGGCGGAGCAGGGAGCGGTGTTGTTCCACAGCAAGGACCTGTGGGCGGTGCCGGCCAATGCCGACCGGCCTCGGCCCTCCGGCGGCAACGGATCGTGTGCCTCCTGCCACGGTGCCTACTCACCCCGTTACGTTCATGATCCCGGATACCTGGAGACGCCTGCGCTGGAGGGGGTGGCGGGACACATCGTGCCGCTCGATGTGATCGGCACCGACCCGGCCCGTTCCGACATGCTTACGCCTACGCTGCGTCAGCGCTGGGCCACGACCTACTGGGGCTATCCGGACAACCTAGAGGGCTGGACGCCGCCGCAGCAGAAGGACCCGGTAACGGAGCTGCTCGACGATCTGCTGCCGCGTGCCGGAGGGGCCTTGCAGCCACCGCTGGCACGGGTGGTGGGGGTGTGTGAGTGGGAGCAGACGGTCATCGGCTACCAGGCCCCACCGCTCTACGGAACCTGGGCGACCGCACCCTACTTTCACAATGGTTCGGTTCCGACCATCGAAGCGGTGCTGGACTCCCGCAAGCGGTATCCGATCTGGCAGCGGCAACTGCAGACGCTGGGGCCGGTGACCGGCTTCGACCAGAGTCTGGCGCGTGCCTATGACTTCGACGCGCTGGGCTGGAAGCACACGCCACTGGACTGCGCCGACATTCCCGGTACCGGGCTGTACAACTGCAATCCGCTGAATGCCGAGAGCCCATCACTGGTGCAACTGGTGACCAATTTCCTCAACCAGACGGTGGCGTTGACCGGCATCGTCCCGGTGCCTGACCTGAACCCGGACGGTTTTGACCGCCGACTGGTGTTCGATACCCGGGTGCTGGGCAATGACAATGGCGGTCACGACTTCAGTGATGCGCTGACCGATCAGGAGCGGGCGGCCATCATGGAATACCTGAAAACACTGTAGGGGCTCCGGCCCTTGCGGGCGCGGCGTTGTCGGACCGGCAGCGTCGCGCCTCCCTCACTTTCCACAACTGACGTATTAGGAGCCCCGATGCAGCGCAAGCCGCTGGATGCCGAGATGGCGATGTTCCAGGACGCCGCCCGCAAGTTTTTCCAGACCGAAATCCGGCCGCACAGCGAGCGCTGGCGGGAAGCCGGTATCGTCGATCGCGAGGCCTATCGCAAGGCGGGCGATGCGGGCTATCTGTGCATGTGGGCGGACGAGGCGTATGGAGGCCTCGGCCTCAAGGACTTCCGGTTCGAGCAGATTCTCATTGAAGAGAATGCCTTTCACGGCGACCCGGGCTACTTCATCACCTTGCACAGTCGCCTGGTCGCCCCGTACATCGGGCACTTCGGCACCGAGTCGCAGAAAGCCCGGTTGCTGCCGGGCTTGATCAGTGGCGAGAAGATTCTGGCGATCGCGATGACCGAGCCGGATGCCGGCTCCGATCTGGCGGGGATGAAGTCACGTGCGGTGCGCGACGGCGACGACTGGATTCTCAACGGCGCCAAGACCTACATCTCCAACGGCATTCTCGCCGACGTGGTCATCGTTGCCGCCCGCACCGACCCTGACAATCCGCATGGCGTCACCCTGTTCCTGGTGGAGCGCGGGATGGCCGGGTTCGAACGCGGGCGCATGCTCAAGAAGATGGGCATGAAGTCGCAGGACACCGCCGAACTGTTCTTCCGCGATGTCCGGATCCCCGCTGAGAACGTGCTGGGCCAGGTCAACCGCGGCTTTCACCACCTGATGAAGGGGCTGGCGGAAGAACGTCTGATCGCCGCTTGCGGCAATGTGGCGGCGGCGCGGCTGGCCTTGCAGGTGACAGGTGAGTTCGTGCGCAACCGCAAGGTGTTCGGCAAGCCGTTGTCCGCCATGCAGAACACCCGTTTCAAACTGGCTGCGCTCGATGCCGAACTGGACATCGCCCAGGTCTACGTTGATCGCTGCGTGGAGCAGCTCAACGCGGGCCATCTGGACCCGGTCGATGCCGCGCGGGCCAAGCTGTTCAGCAGTGAGCTGAACGGGCGCATGGTCGATGAGGGGGTGCAGCTGCACGGCGGGGCGGGCTATATGGACGAATATCCGATCTGCCGTCTCTACGAGGATGAGCGGATTCACCGGATTCTCGCGGGCACCTCCGAGATCATGAAGGAGATCATTGCCCGTGGCCTGCTGGATGACGCGCGATGAGCGCCCCGGTGCTGTTGTCGCAGGTTGAGTCGCGGGTGGCGGTACTGCGCCTCAACCGGCCGGACGCCCTGAACGCGTTGACGCCGGCGCTGCTGCGAGCGCTCAGCGAAGCCCTGGAGCGGGCGGAGGCAGATCCCGAGGTGGGCGCGATTCTGCTGGTGGCGGAGGGGCGTGCCTTCTGTGCCGGCGCCGATCTGGCAGACGCCGAGGCCCAGCCGCCGCGCGATGCCACCGGGCGACCCGATCTTGGCGCCTCGTTGGAACAGGGCTACAACCCGCTGGTGCAGCGCATGCAGCAGCTGCGCAAGCCCATCGTGGCGGCAGTGCAGGGGATCGCGGCGGGTGCCGGCGCGAGTCTGGCACTGATGGCGGACCTCACGGTGGCCGCACGTTCCGCCAGCTTCCTGCAGGCGTTCGTCAATATCGGGCTGATCCCCGATGCTGGCGGAACCTGGATTCTGCCGCGCATGGCAGGGCGGCAGCGGGCCATGGGCATGGCCATGCTGGGCGAGCGTCTGTCCGCCGAAACGGCGCGCGATTGGGGGCTGATCTGGGCGGTGGTCGAGGACGACATGCTGCAGACCGAGGCGATGGCCCTGGCTGCACGGCTGGCGCGTGGACCGACCGTCGCACTCGGGCACATCAAGGCAGCACTGACCGCCGCCGCCGACAACAGTCTCGAGACGCAGCTGGCGGACGAGGTCATCCGCCAGCGGGCCTGCGGGCACACCCAGGATTTTGCCGAAGGGGTCGCTGCGTTTCTGCAGAAGCGCCCTGCGGTCTTCAAGGGGCGCTAGCGAAATGTCATCCGCTCGGTCGGGGCACGCCGCGCGCGGCCCCCTGCACATAGGGTTCGAGGAAGCCCACCATGGCGGTGACCGCCGCATCGCGGTAGGGCGTGGTGATACGGCCATGTTCGAACCAGGAGCGGCGGAACACGGCGGTTCCGATATCGGCAGCGAGGGTGGTCAGGTCTGGTGGCGCGACCGGCAGCGCGCGCGCCTGGGACCAGATGCCGCGAATGAAGTCGCCGAGCCGCTTGTTGGTTTCCTCCTGGGCCCGCAGGCTGGTGTCGGAGGCGCCGCCACCGAGCAACAGCAGGCTGGCGACCGGGTGGGCGTTGTAGAACACGCTGGCGTGATCGGCCACCAGGCCGATGCCGGCTCGCCAACCCACGTTCCGCAGGGCGTCCCGTTGTTCGCCGAACATCGCCTCCAGCGCCGCCAGATGCCGTGCGGCCAGCTCGCCCAGCAGGGCATACGGCGTGGGGAAGTAGGCGTAGACGCTGCCGCGCGTGTACCCGAGTCGCTGTGCCAGCACCGGAATCGAGAAAGCCTGCAGCCCATCCTCCCGAAGGATGGTCTCGGCCTCGCTGAGAATGCGCTCGAACCGGGCCCGCGCCCGCTGTTGGGTGGGACGGCGCGTGACGGTGGCAAAGGAATCGGTGGAAGCCCGCATGGCGTGCAGAATAGCGCGAAAACCGCCTTGCGCCGCCGAAGCCGGATGTGGCCGTGGTATCTGATCCTGGCGTTGCTGATGCCGGTGCCGGCGCTGGCACTCAAGCCTGGCGAGCCGGCGCCCGTGATCGAGGCGCCCCTGGCCGACGGCGACACCCTGTCCCTGGACCGCCTGCGCGGACAGGTGGTGTACGTCGATTTCTGGGCGTCCTGGTGTACGCCGTGCCGTCAGGCCCTGCCTGCACTGGAAAAGCTCTACCGCCAGTATCGGGACCAGGGTTTCACGGTGCTGGCGGTCAATGTCGACACTGAACGTGTGGCGGCTGACCGGATGCTGAAGCGCATTCCGGTGAGCTACCCCGTGGTGTTCGATCCGGAGGGCATCTGGCCCGCCCGGTATGCGGTGAAAGGCATGCCCTCCGGTTACCTGCTGGATCGTGACGGCACGGTGGTGCAGGTCAAGTCCGGTTATCGCAGCAAGGATTTCCCTCAACTGGAATCCGCCATTCTCAAGGCTCTGGAGGCGCAACCATGAAACGGTTCTGGCGTGTCACATGTGCGGCGTTGTTGCTGGCGTCGATCAGTGGATGCAGCACGGTGCAACCCTGGCAACGGGGAGATCTTGCACGTGCCGAGATGGCACTTGATCCCGACCCGCTTCTCGCCACCTACCGGCAGCATGTCGAGTTCAGCAAGGAAGCCGCCAGTGGCGGTGCCTCGCTGGGCGGCGGCGGCTGCGGCTGCAACTGAGGTCCGCCATGTCATCACGAAAGCCCTCGCTTCAGGCGCTGACCGCCGCCGCTCTGGCGCTCCCCGGGCTGGCATCCGCGCAGACCGACTATCAGGCCGATTATCTGTACTCGCAGTACCGGGAGGGTGATCTGCCGGCAGGTCGCGCCGCCAGTGGAGAGCGCAGTGATCGCTACGAGATCGACACCCACATGATCCGGGTAGCCGGTGAGCGCGACGAGCAGTCACTGACTGCGACGGTGCTCTACGAAACCATGAGCGGCGCGTCACCGTGGTGGGTGCAGCCGGGTGCGGATGGGCGGCCGGTTCAAGTGATGAGTGGCGCCAGCATCCGTGAAGAGCGGGTCGATCTGGATGCGACGGTGACCACCCCGATTCGTGGTGCAGAGGTGGGGGCCAGTCTGGGCTATTCCCACGAGAACGACTACGAGGCCATCAACGGGGGTATCGAGGCCGAGTTCACGCCGGAGACCGGACAACAGACCTACAGCCTGGGGCTGGGATACTCCTACGACCGGATCGAGCCGACCGTGGGTGCCAGCAGTACCGATGTCATCGATGACGCGGATCGCGACAGCCTGACCCTGTACGGCGGCAGCACCTGGGTGCTCAATGCGCGAACCCTGATCCAGGGCGCGCTCAGTTTCAGCCTGCAGGACGGATACTTGTCGGATCCCTATAAGCGGGCGTTTCTCACGGAGGTTGCCAACACGGTACGCGACAGTCGTCCGGAGAACCGCCGGCAATGGTCGGCGAGTGCGCGCATGCGGCATTTCGTTCCGGCGGTGGGGGGGGCGGTGCATGTCGACTACCGGTTCTTCCGCGACGACTGGCGGATCGAAGCGCACACGCTGGAACTGGGTTGGCACCAGGTGGTGGGTGACGACCTGAGGATCAGCCCTTCTCTGCGCTGGTACAGTCAGTCGCAGGCTTACTTCTACGCCCCGTTCTACGGCAGCCTGCGGGACGACGGGCTGGCTTCATCCGACTATCGGCTGTCGCCCTACGGCGCCTTGTCGTTCCGGCTCGATGTGCGCAAGGTCATCAACGAGTGGATGCTCGGGGGCGGGCTGGAGTGGTACGAGGCCTCAGGGGATTACGCCATCGGTTCGGTGAAAGTCGAGAACCCCGGGCTGGTCGACTACCTCAACGTCACCGTGCGGCTGGGGTATCGGTTCTAGCAACAGATGCCGGTTCGGCCAGCGATTTGAACGGCAAGACCATGCGCGAGCACGACGGTCTGGTGATCGCGGGATCACGTCAGCGAGAGGCGGTGACCGAGAAACGCGATCATGACGTCGGCCGCCGCTTGCGCGTAGGGCGGGGTGATTTCGCCATGCAGGAAGTACGACATGCGGAAACTGGCGGTGCCGAACTCGACGGCCAGTGCCGCGAGGTCCGGGCTGCCCTCGGGGACTGCGATTCCGCGGCTGCCGAGCAGGTTTCGGGTCAGGCTGCCCAAGCGGGTGATGGAGCCTTCGAGGGCGCGAAAGCTGCTGTCGGAGATCGGTCCGGCCAGCAGCACGATCTGTGCGGCCGGGTGTGCGCGGTAGTAGTCCACCGCGGCTTCGACCATGCGGCCGATCATCTGTTGCCAGTCCTTGGCGGCCACCAGGCGCTCCGAGTACGCGACCAGATGGGCTTCCAGGGCAGTCACATGGCGCTCCGCCAACTCGTTGAGCAGGGCGTGCGGGGTCGGAAAGAACTTGTAGATCGTGGCGCGCGGAAAGCCCAGTTGATCGGCCAGGCTGGGGATCGAGAATCCCGTGTGACCGGCGCTCAGCAGCAACTGCTCGGCCGCCGTCAGCACGGCTTCGACGCGCGCCTTGGCGCGCTGCTGCTGCGGTTTGCGTGCTGAAAAGGCGGGATTGGGGGGCGCTTTGAGGGGGCTGCGCATTGGCGTCCTTGACGTGACAAGGTGACAAACGTTACTAATTACAAAAGTAACAAATGCCCCTTTTGAGGGCATCGGGACAGAGGAGAGATGGACATGCATCGTATGGCGTATGGGCTGGCCATGAGTGTGGCCTTGCTGTTGGCAGGCTGTGGAGACTATGACGGCGGCCTGGTGGGCACCGGCGGCGGCGATGACAGCGGCGGCAAGGCCGGGTCGATGGAGGACCATTTCACCTCACGGGTGCAGGGCCAGCTCGACTTCTGTCGCACCTGCCATATCGACGGCGGCATCGGCGATGTCGAGGACGGGCAGGATTTCATCCTCCATGCCACGGATCGTTCGCAGGACCTGGCGCTGTTGCGGCTGAGCTGGGAACGGTTGGGGCGCAACAACCCCACCTCCCGCATTCTGCTGATGGCCTCTGGGCAGGAGACGCCGCATTCCGGCGGGGCGCCGTGGCCGGTCGGCAGTGCGCCCTATCGCAACATGGACATTCTGTTGCGGTGCTTCGAGGACCCGGCGGGGTGCGCGTCGCGGTTGGAAGGCGGCGTCGAGACTGGTGGGGGTGAACCCCTGCTGGGCAGTGCCCGAGCCCGGCATGTCTGGGATCGTTACTGTGAAGACGCTGCGGACAGCGCTGCGCTGCCGGTGGATCCGCGAACCTTGATTCGCCCGGGCGTCAATCCTGAGCGCGCGGTGTTCTTCAATGCCTGGTACGAGGACTGTCATGCCAACCTGCCGGCGCAGACCCAGCTCCCCACCACCTGCGGCGAGTATCGCCAGCAGCGGGATCTTGGCGAGGCCTGGTTCCTCGACACCGGCTCGTCCCAGCAAGGGGCGGGCACCTCGGCGGAAGACTTCAACAACACCTGGAAAGCCTGGGGTTTGCAGGAGCGCCCCGAGAATTTCGACGAGCTGTACACCTTGCGCTACGGCATGAACCGGGCGCCGTACCACAACCCTTACCCCTTGCCCGGCGAGGACCCCAACCTCACCGACGGCGGCTCGGGCCAGTTGCCCCAGGGCATGCGCCAACGCCGTGATGCCGAGGGCAAATGGACTGGCGTGATCGGCAGCAACGCCTGCTACCTCTGCCACGGCGGGCAGATCGGCGATTCCGACAGCGGCGAGCCGTTGCTGATCCAGTCCGACAACCTCGGGCCCGGCAACAGCAACACCGACCTTGCCATGCAGGTCTGGGATGGCGTGATCGGGGCGCTGCCGTTGCCGGGCGTGCCGCTGACGCTGGAGCAGCTGGGCATCGGCGCCAATCTGGGCCTGTTGGGAATGGACCAGCGTGGACAGAACAACGCGGTAGGGGGCTTCGAGTTGGTGTTCATGATCACCGACTACGACAGCGTCGGTCTCAACCCCAATGCGCTCAAGCTGGCGATGAACTCCGCCCAGCCACACCCGACCGTGGAGCAACAGGACACCCCTGCGTGGTGGAACTTCAGTCACCGGTCGCGCAAGTTCTTCGATGCCGGCGTTTCGGTCGACAGCACCCGCATCATCATGGCGGCGGGCAACACCGCCGGCCTGTTCTCGGCGGACGGCAAGGCGTTTCGCGACTATGCCGACGCCCATGCCCGCAACGCCGCAACGTTCTTCCTGTCGCTGCGCTCACCGGCCTATCCGGGGGAGATCGATACCGCGTTGGCCGAGCAGGGCGCAGTGCTGTTCCACTCGAAGGATCTCTGGGCGGATGCGGAGCCGGGTGAGCGGCCGCGGCCGCTGGGCGGCAATGGCTCCTGCGCCAGCTGCCACGGCGCGTACTCCCCCCGGTTTGTGCACGACCCGGCCTACCTGGAGTCGCCGTCACTGGAGGGGATGGCAGCCCACATCTCGCCGCTGGAGGTGATCGGTACCGACAGCGCGCGCGCCGATGAGCTGTCGCCCTATCTGCGGGATGCCTACAGCACCACCTGGTGGGCCTTCCCGGAAGGCCAGCCGGGGTGGCGGGCGCCGGAGGACAAGTCCTACCTGGAAGAAACCGCAGACGACGGGCTGCCCCCCTCACAGCGGGTGGAGGGTGCCTGTACCTGGGAGCGCGGGGTGATCGGCTATCAGGCACCGCCGCTGTATGGGGTATGGGCCACGCCGCCCTACCTTCACAACGGTTCGGTGCCCAATCTGGAGCAGGTGCTTGATTCGACCGCGCGTCCGGCTATCTGGCAGCGGCGCCTGAAACAGGTCGGCACCATCAAGGGGTTTGATCTCAGCATGACGCGTGCCTACGACCACGAGCGGGTGGGGTGGCACTACGATGCGCTGGGCTGCGCGGATCTCCCTGGTGCGCTGCTGCTCAACTGCAACCCGCTGGCGCCGGAGGCGCCCTCGATCACCCAACTGGTGCAAGGGGTGCTCAATCAGACGATCAACTGGAGTGCCGTGGTGACCATCCCCGACCCGACACCGGGCGGCATCGACAAGCGGCTGGTGTTCGATACCCGCAAGGTGGGCAACGGCAACCAGGGGCATGACTTCGCCGATGCGCTGAGTCCGCAGGAGCGCCGTGCCATCGTGGAGTACCTGAAGACCCTGTAAGGTGCGGCGATGTGTGATCGACCCTCCGTGCCGTCCCCGGAGTGCCCGGGCTGAGCGGCAGCAGACACCGCGCGCAGCTTCACGTGCACAGGGCCCATCGTCTGGGTGGGCCCTGTGCGATCCACGTGTACGCCGCCGATGCCGCGCGGGCCACGCAGGTGCTGCAGGCGGCGGATGCCGAGTTGTTGCGGATCGAAACCCGTTATTCCCGCTATCGCCCCGACAGCATCATCAGCCGCATCAACGCCTCGGCAGGCGATGGCCGGGGCGTGGAAGTCGACGACGAGACCGCCGCGCTGCTGGATTACGCGGATGCCGCGCACCGCGAAAGTGAGGGTCGTTTCGACATCACGTCCGGCGTGTTGCGGCGTGCCTGGGACTTTCGCGAGGCGCGTCTTCCCTCAGATGAGGATCTGGCGCTGCTATTGCCGCTGGTGGGCTGGTCCCGTGTGGAATGGCGGCGTCCACGCGTGGTGCTGCCGCAGGCCGGCATGCAGCTGGACTTCGGGGGCTTCGGAAAGGAGTACGCGGTGGACCGGGTCGCCGCAGGTCTGCGCATGCACGGCATCGAACACGGCCTGGTGGATCTGGCCGGCGATCTCTGCATTGTGGGGGCGCATCCCGACGGGCGCCCGTGGCAGGTGGGGCTGCAGCATCCCCGGCAGGCGGGGGCCATCGCGACCTTGTCGATGACGGCCGGCGCGGTGGCATCCAGCGGGGATTACGAGCGGGGCTTCGTGATCGACGGACAGCGCTATTGCCACATCCTCGACCCCCGCAGCGGCTGGCCGGTGCAGGGCCTCGCCGGCGTGAGTGTGGTCGCCGACCAGTGCCTGGTGGCCGGGACCGCCGCCACCACTGCCATGTTGATGGGGGCGGAGGCGGGTCCGCAGTGGCTGGCGGGGCTCGGGCTGCCGCACCTGTGCATCACCACCGCCCTGCAGACGCTCACCGCGCCGGCCGGGCTTTTTCACCCGGTCGGCGCGGCCCTCTGATCCCTCAAACCTGGCCCAGTGCCTGATCGAGATCGGCGATGAGGTCGTCGATATGCTCGATGCCGATGGACAGGCGCACCATGTCTTCCGACACGCCGGCACTGGCCAGTTCCGTCGGCGACAGCTGGCGGTGTGTGGTGGACGCCGGGTGGGTGGCCAGCGATTTGGCATCTCCGATGTTGACCAGGCGCGTGAACAGTTTCAGCGCATCCTGGAACCGCGCGCCAGCCTCCCGTCCGCCCTTGAGGCCGAACGTCAGCAGGCCCGAGCCGCGGCCGCCGAGATAGCGTTGGGCCAGCGCGTGGTCGGCATGGTCGGCCAGGCCGGCGTAGTGGACCCAGGTGACCGCTGGGTGCGCCTTCAGGTGTTGGGCGATGGCACGCGTGTTGTCGATGATGCGGTCCATGCGCAGGGCGAGGGTTTCAATGCCCTGCAGGATCTGGAAGGCGTTGAAGGGGGACAGCGCTGCACCGGTGTTGCGTAGTGGCACCACGCGGGCGCGGCCGATGAACGCGGCGGCGCCCAGCGCCTCGGTATAGACCACACCGTGGTAGCTCGGGTCCGGCTGGTTCAGCTGCGGGAAGCGGTCGGCGTGCGCCGCCCAGGGGAAGCGGCCCGAGTCGACAATCATGCCGCCCAGCGAAGTGCCGTGCCCGCCCAGATACTTGGTGAGCGAGTGCACCACAATGTCGGCGCCGTGCTCGAACGGGCGCAGCAGGTAGGGGGTGGCCACGGTGTTGTCGATGATCAGCGGCAGGCCGGCACCATGCGCCACTTCGGCCAGTGCTGCGATATCGGTGATGTTGCCCAGCGGGTTGCCGATGGATTCCGCAAACACTGCCTTGGTGTTCGCATCGATCAGCTCGGCGAAGCGTTCGGGGTGCTTGGGGTCGGCGAAACGCACCTCGATGCCGAACTGCGGCAGGGTGTGGGCAAACAGGTTGTACGTGCCACCGTACAGGGTGCTGGTGGAGATGATGTTGTCGCCGGCACGAGCGATGGTCTGGATCGCGTAGGTCACCGCGGCCTGACCCGAGGCCAGGGCCAGACCGCCGATGCCGCCTTCGAGCGCCGTGACGCGCTGTTCAAGCACGTCATTGGTGGGGTTCATGATGCGGGTGTAGATATTGCCGGGCACCTTGAGGTCGAACAGGTCAGCCCCGTGCTGGGTGTCGTCAAAGGCGTAGGCAACCGTCTGGTAGATCGGCACGGCGACGGCGCGCGTCACCGGATCCGGTCGGTAGCCGGCATGCACGGAGAGGGTTTCGAATTTCCAGGGCTTGTCTGTTGTCGTCATGTGCTGGTACTCGTCGGTGGGAGAGGGCGCGGTTGCATGCCCTCCCGTGGATGGCGGCCCGAAGTCTGCCATGGGGCGTTCGCCCTCGCTGTCGGTGCGTTGACAATTGTCATCGGCCGGCCAACCATGTCGATATGAATCGGTCCATCATCTTCGTCCGCCCCCTGCATCACGCAGGACGCCTCGTCGCAGGCGTCTAGGCCCCGGCGCCGCCAGCCCTGGCGGGTGTGTTGCCGGGGCCACCACCGATTCCGATCCCTTCCATTGCACCCGCGTGTCGCCGTCGGCGGCACGCTGTTCCGTCGGTCCCTATCCCGGCCGGAGGCCAAGACCATGAACCCCTCAACGAATTTACCTGCCATCACCCTGAACGCCGCGCACTACGACCGCCTGGCGCTGCTGGCGCAGCGGGCCGAAGCGGCCGCCCCCGAAGTGGCGCGCCGGCTGCTCACCGAGATTGATCGCGCCGACGTCCTGTCCGAAGCGGTATTGCCGCCCGACGTGGTCGACATCGGGACCCGGGTCACTTACCGCGACAATGCCACCGGCAAGGTGCGCGAGATCGAGCTGGTGTGGCCGGAGCAGGCCGATGCCGGCCGTCAGCGGGTGTCCATCGTCACCCCCGTGGGGGCGGCCCTGCTGGGGTTGAGCGTGGGGCAGTCCCTGGCATGGCAGTGGCGCGGGCATGAGGAACACCTGCTGACCGTGCTCGAGGTCTCCCGCGTCGGCGCCTGAGGGCCGCTGTCGCCACTGCGCGGATACGGCAGAATGCCGGGGCGATGAATTTCTTCGACCGTGTGCTGCAGCTTCACGGCATCCTGCGCGACCGCCGCCTGCCGGTGCCGCGCGAGGAGCTGCAGTCACGCCTGGAGTGTTCCCGGGCGACGCTCTACCGGCTGGTCGAAAAGCTCCGGGATGAGCTTGGCGCCCCGTTGCGGTATGCCAAGGGGCGCGGCTACTACTACGACGGTGAAGCCTCGCAGTTCGATCTCCCGGGTTTGTGGTTCACCGCCGAGGAACTCACCGCACTGCTGACCTTCGAACAGTTGTTGGAAGGCGCAGGTCCCGGCATGGTCGGGGAGGCGCTGGCGCCCCTGCGCGACAAGGTCCGCGCGTTGCTCGGCAATCCGGCGGCTGGCCTGCCGGACTGGAGCCGCCGCCTGCGCCTGCTGAGTCAGGCGGCCCGGCCAGCAGGCCCCGGATTCGCCACGCTGGCCACCGCACTGGCGCGACGGCAGCGGGTGGCCATCCGCTACTGTGCCCGCAGTCAGGGTGATGTCGAAACGGCGCGGGTGGTGTCGCCGCAGCGGCTCACGCGGTATCGGGACAATTGGTACCTCGATGCCTGGTGTCACTGGCGGCAGGGGCTGCGGTCATTTTCGGTGGACCGTATTCGCGAGGCCGTGTTGCAGGATGCGCCGGCACAGGAATGCACCGACGAGGCCCTGGACGCCGAGCTGGCGGCCGGCTATGGCATTTTCGCGGGTGCGGTGGTGGCAGAGGCTGAGCTGCGCTTCAGCCCTCGCGCGGCCCGTTGGGTGGCAGCGGAACAGTGGCACCCACAGCAGCGCAGTGCCTGGGAGGCCGATGGCGGCTACCGGTTGTGGGTGCCGTACAGCCAGCCCGATGAGCTGCTGCGGGACCTGCTGCGCCATGCCGGAGAGGTGGAAGTACTTGGCCCGCCGGCCCTGCGGGCGGCGGTGCGGGCGGCACACGCCGCGGGCGTGGCGGCGCAGGCGGACGCGCGTCTCACCGAATGAGACATGCCGGTTGGAGGATGAAGGCTCCCTTGCTTGCGGAGCGTTCTCATGTCCTTGTCCCTGCGTGCCCTCGCTGTCGTGGCGCTGCTGTCCCTTCCCCTGAGCGCCTGCCTTGCCGGCGAGCCCCCCGTGCGGGTGGTGGCGTCACTGGAGCAGGTGGCCTCGCATCCCGGTGCGGTGCTGTTGCCGGTTCTGCAGCCCGGTGACCCGGTGCGGCTGGTCCCCGAACCCGATCATCCGTTTCAGCCCGGCGCGGTCGCGGCCTATTGGGGAGAGTTCAAGCTCGGCTACCTTCCGGCGGCATTGAGCGGTAGGGTGTGCGCCAATTGTGCTGCTCCGGAGGTGCCGGCGGCACGGGTGTCGGCGGTGGTGGGGCAGGGTGTTGAGCTGGAGCTGCTGCAACCGCGCCGATCATGATCAGGCAACGGAGGACAGGATGACGGCACTGTGGGCCCATCCGGCGTGGGCGCTGGTGAGCGGCGGGCTGTTGATGGCGGTGGCGGTACTGCTGTGGCGGACGCGACAGCACCGCCAGGCGCTGATGCAGGCGGAGACGCTGCGGCTGCGTGCCGAGGCTGCGGCCGAGCGGGTGCCCGGCCTGGAGCAGGCACTGGAAGACCAGCGAGCGGCGCAGGGTCTGGCGAGCCGGGAACAGGCGCGGCTGCAGGCTGAATTGCTGGCAGCGCAGCGCAGTGCGGAGGAAAAGCTGAGCCTGTTGCAGGCCACCGAGCAGCGCTTTGCCGAGTCTTTCCGTGCGCTGTCGGCGCGAGCGCTGGAACAGAACAACACCGCTTTTCTGCAATTGGCCAACGAGACCCTGCAGCGATTTCAGCAGGGTGCGCAGCAGGACCTTGGCACCCGCCAGAAGGCCATCGAGGCCGCACTGCAGCCGGTCAAGGAAAGCCTGGGCAAATTCGATGAGCGGGTGGCGGCGATGGAGCGCCAGCGCGAAGGGGCCTATCAGGCGCTGCGCGAGCAGCTTCGACAGCTCAGCGAGCATCAGCTGCCGCGCCTGCAGAGCGAGACCCAATCGCTGGTCAAGGCGCTGCGCCAGCCGCAGGGGCGCGGTCGCTGGGGTGAGCTGCAGTTGCGCCGGGTCATCGAGATGGCCGGCATGATGGAGCACTGCGATTTCAGCGAGCAGACCAGCACCACACAGGCCGACGCCCAGCGCCTGCGGCCGGACGTGATCGTGCGGCTGCCCGGCGCGCGACGCATTGTCATCGATGCCAAGGCACCACTGGATGCGTACCTCAGCGCCCTGGAGAGCGAGGACGAGGCGGCGCGCCGTGAGCATCTGAAGCGCCATGCGTTGCAGCTGCGCCAGCAGATCCGCGCGCTCGGCGACAAGCGGTACTTCAGCCAGTTCGACGACAGCGTCGACTTCGTGGTGCTGTTCGTGCCGGGGGAGGCTTTCTTTTCCGCCGCGCTGGCCGAAGACCCGGCGCTGTTCGACGAAGCCACCGACCGTCGCGTGATGCTGGCCAGCCCGACCACCCTGATCGCACTGCTGAAAGCGGTGGCCTATGGCTGGCGGCAGGAGGCGGTGGCCCGCAGCGCCCGCGACATTGCCGCGCTCGGCAAGGAGCTGGCCGAGCGGCTGGGCACCTTCGCCGGGCACCTGGGCAAGACCGGCAATGCGCTGGGCAGCGCGGTCAAGCACTACAACAGTGCCGTAGCGTCGCTGGAATCCCGCGTGCTGGTGTCCGCGCGCAAGTTCGAGGCGCTCGGGGCGGGTGGCTCGGATGCCGAGGCACTGGCGCCGCCGGAGCCGGTTGCCGGCGCCATCCGGCCGTTGGCCGCCGATGGCGAGGCCGACGCTCCCGACACCCCCTGACGGTGGCGGCAGCCATGGCGGATAATCCGGCCATGACTCCACCTCCTGCCCCTGGTTCGCTGGTGATCGTCTCCGCTCCGAGCGGCGGCGGCAAGACCAGCCTCACGCGTGCCCTGTTGCCGCATCTTGCCCAGCGCGAGGTGCGCGCGCAGATCTCGGTGTCCTACACCACGCGCGCCATGCGGGCTGGCGAGGTGGACGGCGAGCATTACCACTTCATCGATGAAGACCGTTTTCGGCAGCGGGTGTCGGCTGGCGACTTTCTCGAACACGCTGAGGTGTTCGGACGCCACTATGGCACCGGTCGTGAGCGCACCGCCGCCCTGCTGGACGAGGGTATCGACGTCATTCTCGACATCGACTGGCAGGGCGCCCGCCAGGTGCGGGCGCTGGCGCCGGAGGCGACCTCGGTGTTCATCCTGCCGCCCTCATTGACCGAGTTGGAGCGTCGCTTGCGGGGGCGGGGGCAGGACAGCGAGGAAGTGATCGCGCGCCGCATGCGGGAGGCGCGCGCGGAGATCGCGCACTACAGCGAGTACGACCACCTGATCGTCAATGGCGATTTCGACCGCTCGCTGGAATTGCTGGCCGCCATCTTTCTGGAGCGCCGTCAGCGTCGGCAGGCGCAGGTGCGGGCCCACGCCACGCTGATCGAGCGCCTGCTGACATGAGCGCCAGCTTCCGGTATCCTCCGCGGTCTTTCGTCGTCCCCCCAAGCGTTCCCCGAGGATTTCATGGCCCGCGTTACCGTTGAAGACTGCCTGGACAAGATTCCCAACCAGTTCGATCTGACCCTGGTGGCCGCCAAGCGCTCGCGCCAGCTGGCGCGCGGTGCCGACGCACGCATGCCCTGGGGCAATCACAAATCGACGGTGCTGGCGCTGCGCGAGATCGCCGAGGGACTGACCGATCGTGGCGTGCTTGACGAAGTGGACCTGCCGGCCGTGCAGCAGCCGAAGATGGAACTGGAAGCGCTGGATCCGTCCTTCGACGCCTGAGCGCCAGATCATCTGAAAAGCCCGCCTTCACGGCGGGCTTTTTTGTGTCCGCTTCGTTGCGCTGATCTGCCTATACTGCGGGCATGGAACTGCCCGTCATTCAGCGCATCAGTACGGTCTTCCGCACCCAGCGGGCGGAGCGCGAGTTCGGCATCGAGAGCCTGAGCCGGCTGCTCGAACAGTATCTGCCGGATGAGCACATTGAGGAGGTCCGCCGGGCCGCCACGTTCGCGCGGCGCATGCATTCGGGCCAGAGCCGTTCTTCCGGCGAGCCGTACATCTATCACCCGTTGGCGGCCGCCCGCATCCTCGCCGAGATGCGGATGGACCACACCACCTTGATGGCCGCGATCCTCCACGATGTGATCGAGGACACCGGCATCTCCAAGGAATCCCTGGCGGTGGAGTTCGGCAAGGATGTCGCCGAACTGGTGGACGGGGTCTCCAAGATCGACAAGATCGAGGGCATGAGCCGCACCGAACGGCAGGCCGAGAGCTTCCGCAAGCTGCTGCTGGCAATGACCCAGGACCTGCGGGTGATCCTGGTGAAGCTGGCGGACCGGATGCACAACATGCGCACGCTCGGGGCGATGGCGACCGACAAGCGTCGCCGCATCGCCCGCGAGACGCTGGACATCTATGCGCCCATTGCCCAGCGGCTGGGCATCCAGGCCATCCGCACCGAACTGGAGGATCTGGCTTTCGCCAACCTCTACCCCAATCGCTACGGCGTGATGGCGCGGGCGGTTCAATCGCAGCTGGGCGACACCAAGAAGCTGATCAAGGAGGTTGAGTCGCGACTGTCGACCAGCCTGCGAGAAGAGGGTATTGGCGCATCCGTTGTCGGGCGTGAGAAGAACATCTTCAGCATCTACCAGAAGATGCGGAAGAAGAAGATGAAACTGCTCAAGGTGATGGACCTGCTCGGCTTCCGCGTCGTGGTGTCGCGAGTGGATGACTGCTACCGCGCCCTGGGCGTGATTCACCATGTCTACAAGCCGGTGCCGGGCGAGTTCGACGACTACATTGCCAACTCCAAGGCCAACGGCTACCAGAGCCTGCATACCACCTGCATCGGTCCCGGTGGACAGAAGGTGGAAGTGCAGATCCGCACCCGCGACATGCACCATATCGCCGAAAGCGGCATCGCCGCTCACTGGCAGTACAAGCTTGGGGGCGGTGGCGGCCCATCGGCGCCGCAACTGCGGGCGCGCGAGTGGCTCAACAGTCTTTTTGATACCTATGGCGGTGCCGGCGCACTCGACTTCGTCGAGAACGTCAAAGTGGACCTGTTTCCCGATGAGGTGTACGTGTTCACACCCAAGGGCGACATCCGCCGGCTCCCCAAAGGTGCCACCCCGGTGGACTTCGCCTATGCGGTGCACTCCGAATTGGGCAACCGCTGCGTGGCGGCACGGGTCGATGGTCACCTGGAGCCGCTGTCCACCCCGCTCAGACATGGGCAGACGGTGCAGGTCATTACGGCGCGGCATGCGCGGCCCAATGCGGCCTGGCTTAACTTCGTCAAGACCGCCAAGGCGCGGTCGGCCATCCGGGTCTTCCTGAAGAACCAACACGAGGACGAATCGATTCGCCTGGGGCGCCGGCTGCTGGAAATCGCCCTTCGCGAACTGCAGGTGCCGGTGACGGTGCTCAAGGACGAGCGGCGAAGCGAGACCGTGTTGCGGGCTTTCACGCTCAGTGACATGGAAGAGCTGTATGCCTCGATCGGGACGGGCGCGCGTCTGGCCCCGCTGGTGGCACGGCACTACCTTCCGGATGGTCATGCTGATCGCGCCGCCACCAGCCAGGCTGCGCCGCTTGCCATCGAGGGTACCGAAGGCCTCGTGCTTGATTATGCGCGCTGCTGCCGTCCCATTCCCGGGGACGATATCCGGGGCCATGTGAGCATGGGACGCGGCATCGTTGTGCACCGGATGGACTGCCGGCACGCCAAGGGGCGCCCGCAGGACTGGGTGCCGCTGACCTGGGCGGACCATTATCAGGGGGACTATCTCGCCGAGATTCGCATGAAAGCGCTCAACAAGCGGGGGCTGCTGGCCAGTGTCACCGGTGAGATCGCGCAAGCGGACGCCAGCATCGAGAATGTCCAGATGCCCGAGGACACCAGCGGTGATGTGGTCGAAACCCGCTTCGTGCTGGCAGTGCGTGACCGTGTACACCTGGCGAGGGTGATCCGGCGCCTGCGGCGCATTGATTCGGTGGAGCGCGTCTACCGCGCCTGATTTTTCTTTCACGATACGAGACCCATGAACAAGCAGATCATTCAGACCGACCGCGCGCCAGCGGCCATCGGCACCTATTCGCAGGCGGTGAAGGTCGGCGATACGGTGTATCTCAGCGGGCAGATCCCGCTCGATCCCGCCACCATGGAGATGGTGAACGCCACCATCGAGGACGAGATCCATCAGGTCTTCCGCAACCTCACCGCCGTGGCCGAGGCCGCTGGCGGCAGTCTCGCCCACCTGGTGAAGCTCAATGTGTTTCTCACCGATCTGGCGCATTTCGCCAAGGTCAACGAGATCATGCGGAGCTACGTCCCCGAGCCCTTCCCGGCACGGGCGGCGGTGGGCGTGGCGGCGTTGCCGCGCGGCGCTCGCGTCGAAGCCGACGCGGTGCTCGTGCTGTAGTGCCGCGGGCGGCGACGCCACCGCTACGGCTCGACACGCCCGTCACCTTTCTCAAGGGCTGCGGGCCCTATCTCGCGCAGCGCCTCACCCAGCTCGGCATCGAGACGGTGGGCGATCTGCTGCTGCACCTGCCCAGCCGTTACGAAGACCGTCGTCACTGCACTGCGTTCGCAGCCTGGGACGACGGAGCGGAGGCGGTGTTCCGTGCCCGCATTCTGCACGCCGAGGTGCGGTTCGCGCCGCGCCGCAGCCTGCGGGTGCTGGTGGAGGACGACAGTGGCACGGCGGTGCTGCGACTGTTTCACTTTCACCCGAATCAGCAGGCGACCCTGGCGCCGGGGCGTTGGGTGCAGGGCTATGGCAGTGGCCGCCGCAGTCGCGAGGGGCTGGGTTTCGTGCACCCCAGCTTCGAGGTGGCCGATGACCCGGCCGCGTTCCAACTCGACACCACGCTTACCCCGGTCTATCCCAGCACCCAGGGGTTGGCGCAGGCACGCCTGCGCACCCTGATCGACCGCGCGCTGGTGGTGGCCGCAGACGACCCCGCCTTCCGGCAGCCCATTCCCGGACTCGCCGAGGTGGATACCCTCAGTGCGCTGATCCAGGTCCACCGGCCGCGCGCCGAGCTGGCCCTGTCGGCGCTCAGCCAGGGGCGGCACCCGGCGCAGCTGCGACTGATCGACGAAGAGCTGCTGGCGCATCAGCTGAGCCTGCGCTGGCTGCGGCGGACGCTGCAGCAGTGTCCGGCGCCGCCCATCGGCGCCATCGCCGAGGCGGAGAAGACCCTCAGCGCCGGCCTGCCGTTCGCGCTCACCGGAGCCCAGCGGCGGGTGCTGCGGGAGATCGGCGCCGACCTCGCGGGTGATCGCCCCATGCTGCGGCTGGTGCAGGGCGATGTCGGCGCCGGCAAGACACTGGTGGCCGCCGTGGCCCTGCTGGCCGCCGTGCGGGCGGGGTATCAGGCCGCGCTGATGGCACCCACCGAGCTGCTGGCCGAGCAGCACGCGCGCACACTGGCGCAGTGGCTGACGCCCTTGGATGTGTCGGTCACCCTGCTGACCGGCCGCATGAAAAAAAAGGACCGCAGTGTCGCCCTGGCGGCGCTGGCGGACGGCAGTGCCCCGGTGTTGATCGGCACCCATGCGCTGTTCCAGCAGGATGTGGCGCTGGCCCGGCTCGGCCTGCTGGTGATCGACGAACAGCATCGGTTCGGGGTGCAGCAACGACTCTCGCTGCGCGACAAGGGACCGGCCGGGCAGACGCCGCATCAGCTGATCATGAGCGCCACGCCGATCCCGCGGACCCTGGCGCAGACCGTACACGCGGATCTCGACATCAGCGTCATCGACGAGCTGCCGCCCGGGCGCACCCCGGTGCGCACGGTGGCCCTGGCCAACACCCGCCGCGAGGATGTGCTGGCGCGCATTGGCGAGGCCTGTTCCCAGGGCCGGCAGGCCTACTGGGTCTGCACCCTGGTGGAAGCCTCCGACCAGCTGGAGGCGCAGGCCGCCGAAGACACCGCGCTGGCGCTGCGTGAGGCGCTGCCGCAGCTCACCGTGGGACTGGTCCACGGCCGCCTCAAGCCGGACGAGAAGGAAGCGCAGATGCGCGCCTTCAAGGAAGGCCGCACCCAGTTGCTGGTGGCCACCACGGTGATCGAGGTGGGGGTGGATGTCCCCAATGCCTCCATCATGATCATCGAGAACGCCGAGCGCCTGGGCCTGTCGCAGCTGCACCAGCTGCGCGGCCGGGTGGGGCGGGGATCGGTGGAGAGCCAGTGTCTGTTGCTGTACCAACCGCCGCTGTCGGACATGGCGCAGGCGCGGCTCGATGTGATGCGCCGCAGTAACGACGGTTTCGTCATTGCCCGTACCGACCTCGAGTTGCGCGGCCCCGGCGAGCTGCTGGGGCGCCGGCAGACCGGCGTGGTGGGGCTGAAGATTGCCGACCCGGTACGCGACGCCGAGCGGGTGGCGGCGCTGCAGCCGCTGGCTGACCAGCTGCTGGCCCAGCACCCCAGGATCGCCGCCTTGCTGATCCGCCGGTGGGTCGGGGACTTCGAACGTTACGGTCAGGTGTAGCCGGGGGCGGCGGGGCCGCCCCCGGCGACCCATGGCGTCAGCCGGCTTTGGCGGCCTTCAGCGCGTCGGCCAGGCCTTCCACATGCACCGAACGTTGCGGGAAGGGAATTTCGATGCCGGCTTCATCGAAGCTGAGCTTGATGCGCTCGGTCAGGTCGCAGCGGGTGGCCCACCAGTCGCCGGACACGGTCCAGCCGCGAAAGGCGAAGTTCACCGAGTTGTCGGCCAGTTCCTTGACCACCACGCTGGGGGCCGGATCTTTCAGGATGCGTGGCTCGTCGGCCAGCATCTGCTCCATGATCTGCTTGGCCTTGCGCAGGTCGGACCCGTACCCGATGCCCACGGTGAGGTCGATGCGCCGCGTCGGCAGTGCCGAGTAGTTGGTGATGGTCTGGGTGGTGATGTTGGAGTTGGGGACGATCACCACCTGGTTGTCCAGGGTCTTCAGCGTGGTGTGGATGATCTTCACCTCGTCGACAATGCCCATGGTGCCGCCCACCTCCACGAAATCGCCGCGCTTGAAGGGGCGGAACAGGATGAGGATGACGCCCGCCGCCAGGCTCGACAGCTGGCCCTGCAGCGACAGGCCAATGGCCAGGGCGGCGCCACCGAGGACCGCAGCGGCCGAGGTGGTGTCCACGCCAAGATGGCCCATCGCCGAGATGATGATGATGGCCAGGCCCACGCCGTACAGCACATTGGCCAGGAAGCTGGCCAGGGTTTCGTCGGTCTTGGCGCGGATCATCACCCGCCGCAGCAGGTTGATGATGCCCTTCAGCACCCATTTGCCGATGAAGAAGGTGGCCAGCGCCGCCAGCACGTTCAGCAGCAGCGGCGTGCCCGTGGCAATCAGCGCCTCGGTATCGGTGAGGCGGGTCATCAGTTCATCCATGGAGGAGTCCTTTTCGGTTCTTGTGAGTGAGTGCCATCTCGAAACGTCTTTCAGGGTGGCAAGCCTGAGCGGCAAGTTCAATGCGGTGCCGGCTGGCGGGCGTTGTCAGCCCTGTAACGGGACAGGCCCGCGCAATGGCGGGCCTGTATTGTGACAAATAATTAAAAAATAATACGTTTATCGATCATTTAACCGTGATCGTGATCTTTTCCGACAGGACCGGCGGCTGATGCGGCTGGTGCTTCCAGTCCCCCAGCAGCAACTGCAGGGTATGGGTGCCGGGTTTGAGCGTGACCTCGGTTTCGGTCTGGCCGCCGCCGAAGTGCACCACCTGCTCGCTGGCTGGCAGCGGGCGGGTGAAGTCCACCTCCGGGCTGTCGATCAGCAGGTGGTGGTGGCCGGTGTTGGCCTGGTTGATGCCCGCCGGTGCCACGCCCATGTTGCGCAGGCCAAACACGATTTTCACCGGGCCTTTCACGGTGGCGCCATTGGCCGGTTCCAGGAAATAGACCGCCGCGCCCGCAGGCGCGGGCTGCGCCAGTCCCAGCTCGGATTCCACTTTCTGGTTGGCCTGCTTGCTGGCCTGCTGTTTCAGTGAATCCTTCCAGTCGGCGGCAGCGGCCAGGCCGGGCAGGGCAAGCGCACAGGCGAGTGTGAGGGACATCAAGCGCATGGAATTTCTCCTGAAGGGGGACAAGGTGCGGACCGGCAGATTAGGGGATGGTTCCGGATGCCGCTATACTCGCGCCGCCCCAGGGTGCCGCCGGTAGCACCAACGGGCCTGTCGGCGCGCTCGCGCCGCCCGCAATCGAACCGATCGCCTGAACCGGCGCCCCCTTCCGCGGGCGCGGGCGTATCCGGAGCCGCTGGTGTGATCTCGCGTCGCGTCAACCGCGCTCCCGCTCTGGAGTGACACATCCTCATGCTGTTTTCTGAACTGGGGCTCAACGAAGCCCTGCAGCGCGCCGTGGCGCGTGAAGGCTACACCGAACCCACCCCGATCCAGGCCCAGGCCATCCCGCAGGTGCTCAAGGGCGGCGATGTGCTGGCCGCTGCGCAAACCGGCACCGGCAAGACCGCTGCGTTTACCCTGCCCATCCTGCATCGCCTGGCCGACCAGCCGGTCGAGCAGGGCCGCCGCGCGCCGCGCGTGCTGATTCTGGTGCCCACCCGTGAACTGGCCGCCCAGGTGGGTGAGTCGGTGGCCACCTATGGCCGTGACCTCACGCTCAAGCACGCGGTCATCTTCGGTGGCGTCAACATCAACCCGCAGATCGACCTGCTGCGCCGCGGCGTCGACATCCTGGTGGCCACGCCGGGCCGCCTGCTGGATCTCGCCGGACAGCGCGCCGTCGACCTCGGTCGCATCCAGACCCTGGTGCTGGACGAAGCCGACCGCATGCTCGACATGGGCTTCATGCCGGACATCAAGCGGGTGCTCAAGCTGTTGCCCGCCAAGCGCCAGAACCTGCTGTTCTCGGCCACGTTCTCGCCGGACATCCGCAAGCTCGCCGAAGGCCTGCTGCACAGCCCCATCAGCATCGACATCGCCCCGCGCAATGCCGCTGCCGACACCGTCGGCCAGCGCGTCGTGTACGCCGAGAAGGGCGACAAGCCCGGTCTGCTGGCGTTCATGATCTCGCGCGGCAACTGGCGACAGGTGCTGGTGTTCACGCGCACCAAGCACGGCGCCAATCGCCTGTGCGAACGCCTCATCAAGGACGGCCTGCCGGCCGCCGCGCTGCACGGCAACAAGAGCCAGAACGCCCGCACCAAGGCGCTGGCCGGCTTCAAGACCGGCGAAGTGCGGGTGCTGGTGGCCACCGACATCGCTGCCCGCGGCATCGACATCGACGAGCTGCCGCACGTCATCAACTTCGAACTGCCCAACGTGCCGGAGGACTACGTCCACCGCATCGGCCGCACCGGCCGCGCCGGCCAGGTGGGCGAGGCGCTGTCGCTGGTGTCGCGCGAAGAGTTCCCGCTGCTGCGCGACATCGAGCGCCTGATCCGCCGTCCCATCCCGGTGTTTGAAGTGGAAGGCTATGCCCTCAACGCCGCCCCGTCCGCCGGCCTGGATGAAGACCGACCGCCACGGCCGCAGGGTCAGCGTCGCGGTGGCGGGCGCCCTGGCGGCGGCTCGCCCGGTGGCCGCGGTCCGCGCGGTCGCGGTGGCCGCGGTGGTGGGCCGGCGCCCAAGAGCCACAAGAGCGCCGAGCACCAGATGGGCAAGTCGCGCAAGGTGCACTGAGCGTCTCGCCGAACGACGCAGGGCAACCGGGGTCCTCATCGACCCCGGTTGCCACACCATACTGCGCGCCCTCAGACGACGATGGTTTCAGCGCCGCTGGCGGCGCCGACAATCAGCACGTCGGCCGGCCGGTGCGCGAACAGCCCCACGGTGACCACGCCGGGGATCTGGTTGACGGTGGTTTCCAGCCCCTTGGGGTCGAGGATGCGCAGGCCCCGCACGTCGAGGATGAGGTTGCCGTTGTCGGTGACCACGCCTTCGCGCCATACCGGGTCGCCGCCCAGCTTCACGAGCTCGCGGGCGACGAAGCTGCGAGCCATGGGAATCACCTCCACCGGCAGCGGAAATTCGCCGAGCACGTCGACCTGCTTGCTGGCATCGGCGATGCAGATGAAGCGGCGTGAGGCGCCGGCGACAATCTTCTCGCGGGTCAGCGCGGCGCCGCCGCCCTTGATCAGCCGCAGGTGCGGGTCGGCCTCGTCGGCGCCATCGACATAGATGGACAGGGTGCCGGCATTGTTGAGGTCGAGCACGGGGATGCCGATGGCCTGGAGCCGTGCGGTGCTGGCCTCCGAGGAGGAGACGGCACCGGGGATGTCCTGCTTGCGGTCGGCCAGCAGGTCGATGAAGAAGTTGACGGTGGAGCCGGTGCCGACGCCGAGCACTTCGCCGGGTTCCAGGTAGTCCAGGGCGGCGAGGGCGGCGTTGCGTTTGGCGGTGTCTTGCGGGCTCATGGTCAGACTCGTGCAGTGGGGGGCGGGCGGGGCCCGAACAGGGCGGTGCCGATACGCACCCAGGTGGCGCCTTCGGCAATCGCGGCGGGGAAATCATCCGACATTCCGGCGGACAGCGTGTCCAGCGGCAGGCCCCCGGCGCGCATTGCGTCGAAGTGCGCGCGCAGGTCGGCGAAGGGGCGACGCGGGTCGTCCCCGGGCTGCGGGGGGGCGGGCAGGGTCATCAGGCCGCGCAGGCGCAGGCCGGGCAGGCGCGATACGGCGTGGCACAGGGCCGGCAGTTCCGCGGGCGTGCAGCCGGACTTGCTGGCCTCGCCCGACAGGTTGACCTGTACGCAGACCTGTAGCGGCCCCTGGTCGGCAGGGCGCTGCTGTGACAGGCGTTCGGCAATCCGCAGCCTGTCAACGCTGTGGACCCAGTCAAAGTGACCGGCCACCTCGGCAGTCTTGTTGGACTGAAGCGGGCCGATGAAGTGCCAGCACAGGGGCAAGTCACGCAGCGCATCCCGCTTGCTCAGCGCTTCCTGCAGGTAGTTTTCGCCGAAGTGCTGCTGTCCGGCCTGTGCGAGGGCGCGGATTTCGTCCGCACTGCGGGTCTTCGAGACCGCGATCATGCCAACCGAATCGGCGTTGCGTCCGGCGGCGTTGGCAGCTGCGGTGATCCGTTGGCGCAGGTCGGAGAATCGGTGTCGCAGGTCGGCGGTCATCTTGCTGGGGGGGCGAAAGCGCTATAACGTCGGTCCACGAGGGAAGCGGCCCTGAAGGCCGCCACAGTGTACTGCCGGGAGAACAATCAAGATGGATATCGCGCAGCTGCTGACGTTCGGGGTGAAGCAGGGAGCGTCGGATCTTCACCTGTCCGCGGGCGTCGAGCCGATGATCCGCGTGGACGGGGACGTCAAGCGCATCAACCTGCCGCCGCTGGAGCACAAGCAGGTGCACGACATGGTGTACGACATCATGAACGACAAGCAGCGCAAGGCCTACGACGAGTTTCTCGAAACCGACTTCTCGTTCGAGATTCCCGGCCTGGCGCGGTTCCGTGTCAATGCCTTCAACCACGCCCGGGGCGCCGGTGCGGTGTTCCGCACCATTCCTTCGAAGATCATGAGCCTGGAGGACCTGCACTGTCCGCCCATCTTCAAGGAGTTGGCGGATACACCACGGGGCCTGATTCTCGTGACCGGGCCGACCGGGTCGGGGAAATCGACCACGCTGGCGGCGATGATCAACCACAAGAACGAAAGCGAATACGGGCACATCCTGACCATCGAGGACCCGATCGAGTTCGTCCACCAGTCGAAGAAGTGTCTGATCAACCAGCGCGAAGTGCACCGCGACACCCTGGGGTTCTCCGAGGCGCTGCGCAGCGCGCTGCGTGAGGACCCGGACACCATTCTGGTGGGGGAAATGCGCGATCTGGAAACCATCCGCCTTGCCCTGACCGCGGCGGAGACCGGACACCTCGTGTTTGGCACGTTGCACACCAGCTCGGCGGCCAAGACGGTCGACCGTATTGTCGACGTGTTTCCGGCGGCGGAGAAGGAGATGGTGCGGGCGATGCTGTCCGAGGCATTGCGCGCGGTCATCTCCCAGACGCTGCTGAAGAAGAAGGGCGGGGGGCGTATCGCGGCGCATGAGATCATGATCGGCACCCCGGCCATCCGTAACCTCATCCGCGAGAACAAGATCGCCCAGATGTACTCGTCGATCCAGACCGGTCAGCGCGAGGGTATGCAGACGCTGGAGCAGTGCCTCAAGGATCTGGTCAAGCGGGGCCTGGTCGCCACCGAAGACGCCCGTCGCAAGGCGAACAAGCCGCTGGACCTCTGAGTCCGCGCCGTCCGGAGCCCTGTCATGGAACGCGATCAGGCGATCAAGATGATGCAGCAGCTGCTGGGGATGATGAAGGAGCGCAACGGTTCCGATCTGTTCATCACTGCCGGCTTCCCCCCTGCCATCAAGATCAACGGCCAGATGACGCCGGTGGGTGAGCGCTCTCTCCCCGGCGAGGCGGCGGCGATGATGATGCGGGCGTTGATGAACGACCGCCAGACCAAGGAGTTTGAATCCACCAACGAGTGCAACTTTGCGATCTCGCCGCCGAACCTCGGCCGTTTCCGTGTCAACGCCTTTGTTCAGCAGGGCCGGGTGGGAGGGGTGTTACGCACGATCCAGACCGAGATCCCCAGCTTCGAGCAGTTGCGGCTGCCGCCGCAGCTGAAGGACATCGTGATGGAAAAGCGGGGGCTGGTCCTGATGGTGGGGGGCACCGGTTCCGGCAAGTCGACCTCGCTCGCTGCGATGGTGGGGCATCGCAACCACCAGAGCCGGGGGCACATCATCACCATCGAAGACCCCGTCGAGTACGTCCACCCGCATGGTGGCTGCATCATCACCCAGCGGGAGGTCGGTGCCGATACCCAGAGTTGGGATAACGCGCTCAAGAACACGTTGCGGCAGGCGCCGGACGTGATCCTCATTGGTGAGATCCGCACCCGTGAGACCATGGAGTACGCGATCAACTTCGCCGAAACCGGGCACCTCGTACTGTCCACCCTGCATGCCAACAGTGCCAACCAGGCGATGGACCGCATCATCAACTTTTTCCCTGAGGAACGGCGCGCCCAGCTGTTGATGGACCTGTCGTTCAACCTCAAGTCGATCATCTCCCAGCGGCTGGTGCGACGTGAAGCCGGCGGGCGGGTGGCGGCCATCGAGATCATGCTGAACTCACCGCTGATCGCGGACCTGATATTCAAGGGCGAGATTCACGAGCTGAAGGCGGTGATGGCCCGTTCCAACGAGCAGGGCATGATCACCTTCGACCAGTTTCTGTTCGGTCTGTTCGAGTCGGGTGAGATCAGTTACGAGGAGGCCTTGCGCAACGCCGACAGCAAGAACGAGCTGCGGCTCAAGATCAAGCTGGACTCGAAGCGTGCCGCTCAGAACCTGCTGGACGATGAAGTCGTCAACAACCTGCTGATGAAGGAAGAGGACAGCGGCAGGCGGGGGATGGGCTGATGCTGAAAATCCTGCCGTACCTGAAGCTGGCCGTGGAGCGCAACGCCTCGGATCTGTTCTTCACTCCCAATGCACCGGCGATGCTGAAAGTCGATGGCGATTTTCTGTCCATCGGAAAGACGTTGTTGACCACCGAGTTTGTCCGCGAGCTTGCGTTCAATCTGCTGACCCCTGAGCAGCAGGAGGAATTGCGTGAGCAGCGAGAGATCGATCTGGCCACGCAGGCGGGAGGGCTGGGACGTTTTCGCGTCAACATCTTCACGCAGCGCAATCAGGTCAGCATGGTGCTGCGGTATGTCCGCGGGGACATTCCCCAGGTCGATGACCTCGGGCTGCCGGCTACCCTGAAGGATCTGGTGATGCTCAAGCGGGGCCTGATTCTGATGGTCGGCGCCACGGGGTCGGGCAAGTCCACGTCGCTGGCGGCGATGCTGCACCATCGCAACCTCAACGCGGCGGGGCACATCCTCACCATCGAGGACCCGATCGAGTTTGTTCACAGCAATCAGCGCAGCATCGTCAACCAGCGCGAAGTGGGGACCGACACCCACAGCTACGCCCGCGCGCTCAAGAGTGCCCTGCGCGAGGCGCCGGACGTGATCCTGATTGGGGAGGTGCGGACCCGGGACACCATGGAGGCTACCCTGACCCTGGCCAATACCGGGCACCTTGCCTTGTCCACCCTGCATGCCAACAACGCCTACCAGGCACTTCAGCGCATCATCAACCTCTACCCCGACGAGAACCGCGATCAGCTCTATATGGATCTGTCGATGACGCTGAGGGCGGTGGTCAGCCAGCGACTGGTCCGTCGCAAGGACGGCAGCCGCTGTGCCGCGGTGGAGGTCATGATCAACACCCCGTTCATCCAGGATCTGATCCTCAACCGCCGGATCGACGAGATTCGCGAGGCCATGGCCCAGTCCTCGGATAAGGGCATGCAAAGTTTCGACAACAGCCTCTACGACCTCTGGAAGCGGGGGGATATCAGCGTCGAAGAGGCGCTGTCCAACGCCGATTCCCTGCCCAACCTGGAAGCCCGGATCAATTTCGGCGGCTGAGGTCCGGTCGGGACGGCGGCTTGCGCCGGGGCGGCCGCATCACTACAATCCCGCGCTCTTTCGAGGTCCGCCCTGGCGGACTGAACTATTACAACCATCTGCGGTGAGTCATGAAGACGGTCTTCATCAACAATGAGAACGCCCAGCGCGACTGGTACGTTCTGGATGCCGAAGGGGTCACCCTCGGTCGTCTGGCCACGGAAGTGGCGCGTCGCCTGCGCGGCAAGCACAAGCCGGAATACACCCCCAATGCGGATAACGGCGACTACATCGTCGTGATCAACGCGGAAAAGGTGAAGGCCACCGGCAACAAGGTGCGCGACAAGATGTACCACAGCCACTCCCAGTATCCGGGCGGCATCAAGTCCGTTTCCCTGGGGCAGCTGCTGGAAACGCACCCCGAGCGCGTGATCCAGAATGCCGTCAAGGGCATGCTGCCGCGCGGTCCGCTGGGCTATGCCCAGTTCCGCAAGCTGAAGGTGTATGCCGGTGCCGAGCACCCGCACACCGCACAGCAGCCCAAGACCCTCACGCTTTAAGGCCCCCGCATCATGGTCATCAAGAAAGCTTCCGCCGAACAGAAGTACGGCACCGGCCGCCGCAAGACGGCAGCCGCTCGTGTATTCCTCAAGCCCGGTTCCGGTGCGCTGACCGTCAACGGCAAGACCGTCGAGGAATACTTTGGTCGTGAGACCTCCCGCATGATGGTGCGCCAGCCGCTCGAACTGATCGACGGGCTGAGCCGTTTCGACATCAAGATCACGGTGCGTGGCGGTGGACCGTCCGGCCAGGCCGGCGCCATCCGGCATGGCATTACCCGCGCGCTGATCGATTACGACGAAACCCTGCGTGGCCCGCTGCGTGCCGCCGGCTTCGTGACCCGCGATGCCCGTGAGGTCGAGCGTAAGAAGGTCGGTCTGCACAAGGCCCGTCGCGCCACGCAGTACAGCAAGCGTTAATGCCGCTGGCGCCCCGGGTTCACCCGGGGCGCTTTCGGGGCTACACTGCGCTAACGGTGAGATCCCATTTGGGGGATCGTCTAATGGTAGGACCCGGGATTCTGATTCCCGTTGTCTAGGTTCGAGTCCTAGTCCCCCAGCCAATCTCGTGAAGAGCCCGCCACCGGCGGGCTCTTTGCGTTCAGGAGATGCAGATGCGGTATGCGATCCCGGCGCTGGTGGTCATGCTGCTGTCCCCGTTGTCGAGGGCGGCAGAGGGCATGTGGCTGCTCGAGGCGCTGCCACGAGAGGCCCTGTCGTCGCGCTACCAGTTCGAACCGGCGCCGGACTTCATCGAGCGCACGCGCAAGGCATCGGTTCGCCTGGCTGGAGGCTGCTCCGGCAGTTTCGTGTCGCCGCAGGGTCTGGTGTTGACCAATGCGCATTGCGTGATGGATTGCGTGCAGGCGCTGACCGATGGCGGGCGGAATCTGGCGGAGACCGGGTGGGTTGCCGGGCCCGATCAGCCGGCCTTGCGGTGTCCCGCCATGGAACTCAACCAACTCCAACACACCGAGGATGTCACCCGCCGGATCCGCGCCGCGACGGTGGGGCTGCGGGGTGAGGCCTTCGCCCGGGCCCGCAACGCCGAGCAGTCCCGCATCGAGGCCGAATGTGTGGGGACGGACGCGGCGACACGTCGTTGTGATGTGGTCGAGCTCTACGATGGCGGTCAGTACCACCTCTATCAATATCGCCGCTACGACGATGTGCGCCTGGCCTTCGTGCCAGAGGCGGCGATCGGGTTTTTTGGCGGTGACCCGGACAACTTCAATTTCCCCCGTTACACCCTGGATGCCGCGCTGCTGCGCGCCTACGACGGCGATGCGCCGGCGGCCACCCCCGATCACTTTCGGATCCTGCCCGCCGGGGCGCAGGCAGGCGAGCTGACGCTGGTGACCGGACACCCGGGTTCAACCAAGCGCCTAATGACGGTCTCGCAGCTGCGGCGTGAGCGCGATGTCGACGTGCTGGAGACCCTGCTGTACCTGGCGGAACTGCGGGGCGTGCTGCTGCAGTTCAGCCGCCAGGGCGCGGCCGCTGCGCAGGCCGCCGCCACCGAACTGATGCAGGTGGAGAACGCCTACAAAGTCTACGAGGGGCGCCTGCGCGCGCTCAACGAGCCGTCCTTCTTTGAGCGCAAGGCCCAGCAGGCGGCAGCACTGCGCAAGGCGTTGTCCGGCAACGACCCCGCCCTGGAGGCGCTGGCAGGGGCGGAGGCCCGGATTGCCGAGGTGCAGGCGATCTACCGCGACCTCTACAACCCCTATCAACTGATCGAACGGGGGCGGGGTCTTGATAGCGCGTATTTCCGGCATGCCCGCAATCTGGTGCGCGCCGCGGTGGAGCGGGAGAAGCCGGATGCGCGCCGGATGCGAGGCTACACCGAGGCCGAATTGCCGCGGTTGCAACAGCGGCTGACAGCCACGGTTCCGGTCGATGTGGCGCTGGAGCGCGCCAGGCTGGCCTGGTCATTGGGCAAGCTGCGCGACCGCTTGGGGCCGGATGACCCGTTCGTGCAGCTGGTGCTGGGCGGGGCCAGTCCGGCGGCGGTGGCCGATCGTCTGGTCAAGGGCACGAAACTGGGGGATCCGGCAGTCCGGGCGGCGCTCTGGGGCGGCGGGGCGGAGGCGGTCTCCGCCTCGGATGACCCCTTCATTCAGTTGGCACGGGCGGTCGACCCGCTGGCGCGGCAGCTGCGGCAGCGCTACGAGCACGAGGTCGAGGCGGTGGAGAATCGCGAGGCCGAAACGCTCGCGGGCCTGCGCTTCGAGGCCTACGGCGACAGTGTGTACCCGGATGCCACCTTCACCTTGCGGTTGTCCTATGGCGAGGTGCGTGGCTGGACCGAGCGAGGCGAGGCAGTGGCGCCGTTCACCCGATTCGAGGGCCTGTTCGGGCGTGCGACCGGCAGTCCGCCGTTTGCCCTGCCGCCGCGCTGGCTGGCGGCGCGGGATCACCTGCCGTTGCAGACGCCGCTGAACTTCGTGACCACCAACGACATCATCGGGGGCAATTCGGGCAGCCCGGTGCTGAATCGTGAGGGTGCGCTGGTCGGGCTTGCGTTCGATGGCAACCGGCACTCGCTGGGTGGCGCCTACGGGTACGACCCGCGCAGCAACCGCTGCGTGGCGGTGCATGCCGGCGCCATCGTGACGGCGCTGTCGGCGGTGTATCAGGCCGACGCGCTGGTGGCGGAACTCAATCCTCAGCTGGGCGAGGACGCAGCACCGTAAGGCGGTTGCCGATCGGGCTGACGGTATCCCCGAGCACGCCTTTCTCGGTGATCAGGATGTCGTCGGACGAGAACAGGGGCGGCTGGCCGCGACGGGCCTGCGATGGAAACCGCAGGCTCAGGGGCGGGAGCGCTCCGAGCAGCGTGCCATCCGGTGCAAACAGCCGCAGGCCGCCCAGCGCAAAGTCGGGTACCAGCAGGAAAACGCCCTCGTCGGTAGGCATCAGGCTGAGGTCGTCGGGTACGCCGAGGAACTGCGCGACCGTGGTGACCGTGCCGGGCCCTTCGGCGGTCCACGGGATGCGGCGGACCACGGCCACTTCCGGCAGGCTGTTGTCGGTCAGGTAGAAGGCGCCGTCATGGGCCTGCAGTCCGTTGGGGGTCAGCAGCCCCTGATCGAGCCAGGTGTCGATCGCGCTGATCCGCAGGGGGTCCGTTTCGGCGAAGGCAACCCGCAGGATGCGCGGGTCCGGCAGGGCCGTGGTCGCCAGCGGTCCATTGACGATGTAGAGCGCGTCGTCGGGGCCCACCGCCATGCCGTTGGGCGCGGCGATGCCCAGTGCGGTGATGGCGGCGAGGGTCGTCACCGCACTCAGTGGTGCGGCGTAGAGCTGTCCATCGAAGCAGCCGGCGTACAGGGTGTCGGCGCGGATCGCCAGGCCGGTGAAGTTGCAGGGCGTTGCCGATAGCGGTTCTGCCTGGAGTGCGCCGCCCTCACCCCGGTGTATTTCGTAGACGTTCTCGCCGCCGGAGACGAACAGGCGACCGCTGTCGGTGAACAGCAGATTTTCGGCGTCCGGAATCTCGAGCAGCGGGGTCAGCTCGCCGCAGCTGAAATCGAGGCAGAGCGCCTGGGGAGGCGGTGCCGGGGGTGCCAGCGCACCCCCGTCATCGCCGCAGGCGCTCAGCAGCAGGGCGACGGCGGCCACCCGCCAGGGGGCGGCGCTCACGGCAACTCGATGGCCACGGCGACGGCTTCACCGCCGCCGATGCACAGGGTGGCCACGCCGCGACGTCCGCCGCGCGCGCGCAGGGCGCCGATCAGCGTGGTCAGGATGCGTGCACCGGAGGCGCCGATGGGGTGCCCCAGGGCGCAGGCGCCACCGTGAACGTTGACCCGGTCGTGCGACAAGCCGTGTTCCTGCATGGCCGCCATCGTCACCACCGCGAAGGCTTCATTGATTTCCCACAGGTCGACTTCGGTCGCGGTCCAGCCGGTCTTTTCCAGCAGCTTGCGGATAGCGTCCACCGGCGCCACCGTGAATTCGCCGGGCAGCCGTGCATGGCTGCTGTGAGCGACGATGCGGGCCAGCGGCACGGCCCCGGCCGCTGCTGCGGCGCTGGCGGACATGAGCACCACGGCGGCGGCGCCGTCGTTGATGGAGCTGGCGTTGGCCGCGGTGATGGTGCCGTCCTTGCGGAATGCCGGACGCAGGCCGGGAATCTTCTCCGGCATGGCCTTGAAGGGGCCTTCGTCACGCGTCACGGTTTCGTTGCCCTTGCGGGTCTTGACCTCCACCGGAGTCACTTCGAAATCGAAGCTGCCGTCCTCGTTGGCGCGGCGCGCGCGCGCCAGTGATTCGATGGCGAAGGCGTCCTGCTGCTCACGGCTGAAGCCGTAGCGGTCCACGGCCTGCTCGGCAAAGACGCCCATCGGGGTGCGTGTCTGATAGGCGTCCTCGAGGCCGTCCACCGCCATGTGATCGAGTACCTCGCCGTGGCCATACTTGAGGCCGCCGCGCATGCGGATCAGGTGGGGGGCGTTGGTCATGCTTTCCATGCCACCGGCCACCACCGTGGTGACGCTGCCGGCGCGGATCATGTCGGCGCCGAGCATCACCGCCTTGAGTCCGGAGCCGCACATCTTGTTGATGGTGAGGGCTGTGACATGGTCGGGCAGGCCGGCCTTGCGGCTGGCCTGACGTGCCGGCGCCTGGCCCTGACCGGCGCCCAGGACGTTGCCCATGATCACGTCTTCGACCTGCCCGGGTTGCAGGCCCGCGCGCTCGACGGCGGCGCGGATGGCGATGGCGCCGAGGTCGCTGGCACTCAGGGGGCTGAACACGCCTTGCAGGGCACCCATTGGGGTGCGTGCCAGGCCCACGATCACGACGGCATCAGCTGTACTCACGAATCATCCTCAACGTCGGGTATGCCCCTAGTATCGCTCAGCGCGTCGGTGCTGCCCCCACCCTATTGCCGGGGTGCCTTCCTGATAGCCTTGTGCGCCCCTTATCTGAACCCGGCCATGATGTTGTTCCAGCACCCCGATTTCGATCATCACGAACAGGTGGTGTTCCACCACGATGCCGACACCGGATTGCGTGCGCTGATCGCCATCCACAGCACCCGTCTGGGCCCCAGCCTTGGCGGGTGTCGCATGGTGCCCTACGCCGATGAGCTGTCAGCCTTGACCGACGTGCTGCGGTTGTCGCGCGCGATGAGCTACAAGGCAGCGATGGCCGAGCTGCCACAGGGGGGCGGCAAGAGCGTGATCATCGGTGATCCACGGCGGGACAAGACGCCGGCGCTGATGCGGGCGATGGGGCGGGGTATCGATCGGCTCGGCGGCGCATACATCGTGGCCGAGGACTCCGGTACCGATGTCGATGACATGGCCGTCATGGCGGGCGTGACCCGCCATGTCAGCGGCCTCACCGATCCCGATACCCGCGCAGCAGGGCGCAGCGGCGATCCGTCGCCGGCCACGGCCTACGGCACGCTGGTGTCAATTCGTACCGTGGCGCGGCGGCTGTGGGGGCGTGAGTCGCTGCAGGGCCTGCATGTGGCGATCCAGGGGGTGGGGGCGGTGGGATATCGCCTGGCGGCGTTGTTGCATGCCGAGGGCGCGGTACTGACGGTCGCGGATACCCATGGTCCAGCGGTCGCGCGCTGCGTGCAGGCGTTCGCCGCGCAAGCGGTGCCGGTGGAGGCGATCCACGCGGTGCCGGCCGACATTTTCTCGCCCTGTGCGTTGGGGGGCGCGATCACGCATCAGGCCCTGACATCCCTGGCGGCCGCAGCGGTGGTCGGTGCCGCCAACAACCCTCTGGCCGATGCGCGGCTGGATGAAGCGCTGCGTCAGCGGGGGGTGCTGTACGCGCCTGACTTCATCGTCAATGCCGGGGGCATCATCGACATCCATCACCAACGCATCGGCTATGACGCCAAGGCCGTGCGTGCACATCTCGATCGTATCGGGGTGACGCTGGAGCAGGTGCTGACGACAGCGCAGGCGCACGGGCGCGGAACCGCGGCAGTGGCGATTGAGATGGCACGTCAGAGGATGGGACGATGAACACGGAACGATTGGCGGCCCTGGGGGCTGCGCTGCAGGCGCGGGCTCAATGGCTGGCGGTTGCCGAAAGCTGCACCGGGGGCTTGCTGGCGGCGCGTCTCACCGATGTGCCCGGGGCCTCCGGGTGGTTTGACCGCGGGCTGGTGACCTACGCCAATCGGGCCAAGGTGGCGCTGTTGGGTGTGCCGGCCACGCTGATCGAGACACACGGGGCAGTGAGTGCCGAGGTGGCGCAGGCGATGGCGCGGGGGTTGCGTGCCGGCGCCGGCGTCGACTGGACGATTGCGGTCACCGGTGTCGCCGGACCCGGTGGCGGCACGGCCGCCAAACCGGTGGGGACGGTGTGGGTGGCCTGGGAGGGCCCGGCGGTCAGCGAGGTGCGGCTGCTGCGTCTGCAGGGCGACCGGGATGCCATTCGTCAGCAGACCGTGGTGCAGGCGCTGCAGGGCCTGCACGATTACGTGACACTGTGAAATAATACAGGTACTCAAAGTCAGGACACACCATGGACGACAACCGCAAGAAAGCCCTCGAAGCCGCCCTTTCCCAGATCGAGCGCCAGTTCGGCAAGGGCACCGTGATGCGGATGGGCGTGGACACCCGTCCGGAGGTGGAGGTGATCTCCACCGGATCCATCACCCTGGACGCTGCATTGGGGATCGGGGGCGTGCCCCGGGGCCGTGTCGTCGAGATCTACGGGCCGGAATCCTCGGGGAAGACCACCTTCGCCCTGCATGTCACAGCCGAGGCACAGAAAGCGGGCGGGGTGGCCGCCTTCATCGATGCCGAACATGCCCTTGATGTCGGCTACGCCGAGAAGCTGGGGGTCAAGGTGGACGACCTGCTGATCTCCCAGCCGGACACCGGGGAGCAGGCGCTGGAGATCGTCGACATGCTGGTGCGCTCCAATGCCATCGACGTGATCGTCGTCGACTCGGTGGCCGCCCTGGTGCCGAAGTCCGAGCTTGAAGGCGACATGGGGGATGCGGCCGTCGGCGTCCAGGCACGCCTGATGAGCCAGGCACTGCGCAAGCTCACCGGCACCATCAACCGGTCGAAGACCACGGTGATCTTCATCAACCAGTTGCGTATGAAGATCGGCGTGATGATGCCCGGCCAGAGTCCGGAAACCACCACGGGTGGCAACGCGCTGAAGTTCTACGCGTCCGTTCGTCTGGATATCCGTCGTATCGGTGCCATCCGCAAGGGCGACGAGGTGATCGGCAACGAGACTCGCGTCAAGGTGGTGAAGAACAAGATGGCGCCACCGTTCAAGCAGGTAGTGTTCGAGATCATGTACGGCGAGGGCATTTCCCGGGAAGGGGAGCTGATCGACCTCGGCGTGGCCCACAAGCTGGTCGACAAGGCGGGCGCCTGGTATGCCTACAACGGCGACAAGATCGGCCAGGGCAAGGACAACGCGCGCAACTTCCTGCGGGACAATCCGCAGATCGCCAGCGAACTGGAAACCACCCTGCGGGATATCCTGATCCCCAAGCGCAAGCGCGCCGGTGAGGAAGAGGACGCCGCCGCCAAGTGAGCCGCTCGATGCGGCCGCGGCCCGCGAACGCGGGTTGCGGCTGCTGGCGCGGCGAGAGCACGGTGCACGTGAACTGAGTGCCAAGCTGCGGCAGCGAGGGGCCTCGGGGGAGGTTGCCCGGGAGGCGGTGGCCGGGCTGGCGGAACGCGGTCTGCAATCCGATGACCGGTATGCGGAGATGTTGGTGCGGCATCGCGTCGGGCAGGGTTACGGTCCCGTGCGTATCCGCGCCGAGCTGGAGATGGCCGGGGTGGAGGGCGCCTCGGTGGCGGCGGCCCTAGCCGCCAGCGAAACCGATTGGCAGGCCCTTGCCGTCGCGGTGTATCAGCGCAAGTTCAAGGCGCCCCCGGCATCGCTGGCGGAGCGGCACAAGCACCACCGCTTCCTGGCCGGTCGGGGCTTCGAGGCGGAGCAGATCCGGGGGGCACTGCGCGGCGGCAGCGCCGACGACTGAATCCGGCACGCACGGCGGTGGTCTTCGTTCGCCAGCGCCACTCGGTAGCCTCTGGGGAGCCGGTTGATTACCATAGCGCCCCTTTGTGTCCGGCATGCTTCCTACCCTATGAACAGCAACGAGGTCCGCGCCAAGTTTCTGGAGTTTTTCCGGAGCAAGGAGCATGCGCTCGTGCCGTCCAGTTCGCTGGTGCCGGGCAATGACCCGACCTTGCTGTTCACCAACGCCGGCATGGTGCCGTTCAAGGATGTCTTCACCGGCCAGGACCGGCGGCCATATACCCGGGCGGCGTCCAGTCAGAAATGCGTGCGCGCCGGTGGCAAGCACAACGATCTCGAAAATGTCGGCTACACCGCCCGGCACCATACGTTCTTCGAGATGCTGGGCAATTTCAGCTTTGGCGACTACTTCAAGGCCGATGCCATTCCCTGGGCCTGGGAGTTCATCACCTCGCCGGACTGGCTGGGCATTGATCCCGGGCGACTGCTGGTGACGGTGTATCACACCGACGAAGAAGCCTACTCGCTGTGGAAGGAAACGGTCGGTGTGCCGGCCGAGCGCATCGTCCGCATCGGCGACAACAAGGGGGCGCCCTACGCCTCGGACAATTTCTGGACCATGGGTGACACCGGCCCCTGCGGCCCCTGCACCGAGATCTTCTACGATCACGGGGATCACATCCCGGGTGGTCCGCCGGGCTCTCCAGACGAGGACGGTGATCGCTGGATCGAGATCTGGAATGTGGTGTTCATGCAGTTCGAGCGTCATGCCGATGGCCGCATGGATCCGCTGCCGGCGCCCAGCGTCGACACCGGCATGGGGCTGGAGCGCATCTCGGCCCTGATGCAGGGGACCCACGACAACTACCGTATCGACAGCTTCCGCATCCTCATCGAGGCCCTTGCCGCGATGGCGGGCCAGCAGCCCTACGAGAGTCCGTCGCAGAAGGTGATCGCCGATCACATCCGGGCGACCAGCTTCCTCATGCTCGATGGGGTGCTGCCGGGCAATGAGGGGCGTGGCTATGTGCTGCGACGGATCATGCGACGCGCCATCCGTCACGGCTACAAGCTGGGGCTCAACGAGCCCTTCTTCCACCGCCTGGTCGGGGCGCTGGGCGAAGCCATGGGCGCCGGCTATCCGGAGCTGGTCGAGAAGCGCGCCTGGCTGGAAAAGACCATCCGCGCCGAAGAGGATGCCTTCGCCACCACCCTCGACAAGGGCATGAAGCTGCTCGATGAGGCCATTGCCGGCCTGTCGGGCACCGTCATCCCGGGGGATGTGGTGTTCAAGCTGTACGACACCTACGGTTTCCCGCTGGACCTCACGGCGGATATCGCGCGTGAGCGTTCGCTCAGCCTCGACCTGGACGGCTATGAGCGCGAGATGGCCGCGCAACGCGATCGCGCTCGCGCCGCCAGCAGTTTCAAGGCGGGCAGCAGCCTTGCCTATGAGGGCGAGAGCACCTGTTTCACGGGGTATGAAGGGCTGCAGGGCGAGGCCACCGTGCTCGCCCTGTTCCGTGAGGGCGCACCGGTGGACGCCCTGCAGGCCGGCGAGGCCGGCGTGGTGGTGCTGGACCGGACGCCGTTCTATGCCGAGTCCGGCGGGCAGGTCGGCGATGCCGGTCGTATCGGTGCCTTTGTGGTCGACGACACCCAGAAGATCAAGGGCAATGTCTTCGGCCACCATGGCCGGCTGGCGGAGGGCCGCCTGGCAGTGGGCGACCGGGTCACGGCCGAGGTGACCGACAGCCTGCGTCGCGCCACCATGCGCAATCACTCCGCCACCCATCTGCTGCACCGGGCGCTGCGGGATGTGCTGGGCGAGCATGTGGCGCAGAAGGGCTCGCTGGTGGATCCGCAGCGGACCCGCTTCGACTTTTCCCATCCGGCGCCGGTGTCGGCTGCCGAGCTGGTCGAGATCGAGGATCGGGTCAACCGGGCGATCCTCGCCAACGTCGAGGTGAGCGCGCGTCTGATGGGCTATGACGACGCCATTGCCAGCGGCGCCATGGCGCTGTTCGGCGAAAAGTACGGCGACGAGGTGCGGGTGTTGCAGATGGGCGCGTTCAGCACCGAACTCTGCGGCGGTACCCATGTGGCGCGCACCGGCGACATCGGCCTGTTCAAGATCCTGGCGGAATCGGGGGTGGCGTCCGGCATCCGGCGCGTGGAGGCGGTGACGGGCGACAATGCCCTGCACTACCTGCGGGGTCTCGAGGCCACCCTTCGGACGGCCGCCGAGCGCCTGCGTGCCGGGCGCGAGGAGTTGGTCGAGAAGATTGATGCTCAGGTGGAGCGCGGCCGGGCCCTGGAGAAGGAGCTGGCTGCGCTGAAGGGCAAGCTGGCCGGCGCCGCCAGCGGCGACCTCGTCGGGCAGGCCCGTGCCGTCAAGGACGTGCGCGTGATCGCCGCCCGGGTTGACGGGGTGTCAGGAAACGATCTGCGCGACCTTCAGGACCAGCTGAAGAACAAGCTGGGCAGCGGCATCGTGGTGCTGGGGGCGGGCGATGACGGCAAGGTCAGCCTGATTGCCGGCGTCACCCAGGACCTCACCAGCCGGATCAAGGCCGGTGATCTCATCAAGCATGTGGCGACCCAGGTGGGCGGCAAGGGGGGTGGTCGCCCGGACATGGCGCAGGCGGGAGGCAGCGACGTGGCTGCGCTGCCGGCAGCGCTCGAATCGGTTTATGCCTACGTGGAAGGCGCTCTCTAAATGGCGTTGATTGTTCAGAAGTACGGTGGCACCTCGATGGGCTCGGTCGAACGGATCGAGCATGTCGCCGCCAAGGTGGCGGGCTTTGTCGAGCGCGGCGACCAGGTGGTGGTGGTGGTGTCGGCGATGAGTGGCGAGACCGACCGGCTGCTGACGCTGGCGCGTTCGGTGAATCCGCGCGGCAATCAGCGCGAGTTCGACCAGATTGCCGCCACCGGTGAGCAGGTCACCATCGGCCTGCTGTCCCTCGCGCTGGGCAAGCTGGGCGTCAAGGCGCGCTCCTACACCGGATGGCAGGTGCCGATCCACACCGACGGTGCCCATATGAAGGCCCGTATCCAGCGGATCGACCCCGAGCGACTGCGCGCCGATTGCGCGGCCGGAGTGGTGCCGGTGGTGGCCGGGTTCCAGGGCATCACCGACGCGGGTGCGGTGGCGACGCTGGGACGTGGCGGTTCGGATACCACGGGTGTGGCGCTGGCGGCGGCGCTGCAAGCCGATGAGTGCCAGATCTACACCGATGTCGACGGGGTGTACACCACCGATCCGCGGGTGGAGCCCAAGGCACGCCGCCTGGACCGCATCACCTTCGAGGAGATGCTGGAGATGGCGAGTCTCGGCTCCAAGGTGCTGCAGATCCGCGCCGTCGAATTCGCCGGCAAGTACAAGGTACCGCTGCGGGTGCTGTCCACCTTCAAGGACGGCCCGGGCACGCTGATCACGCTAGAGGATGCAAAAGTGGAAGACCCCCTGATCTCCGGTATCGCCTTCAATCGTGACGAGGCCCAGCTCACCGTGACCGGGGTGCCGGACCGCCCGGGGATCGCCGCCGCCCTGCTGGGGCCGGTGGGGGATGCCAACATCGAAGTCGACATGATTGTGCAGAACGTGGCGGCGGACGGCAGCACCGACTTCACCTTCACGGTGCACAAGAACGATTTCGAGCGGGCCACCGAAGTGATGCGCGCGGTCAGCGCCGAGCTGGGGGCCAAGGGGGTCAACGGCTCCACCGAAATCGCCAAGGTGTCGGTGGTCGGTGTCGGCATGCGCAGCCACGCCGGCATCGCCAGCCAGATGTTCAAGGCACTGGCGGCGGCCGGGATCAACATCCGCATGATCTCCACCTCCGAGATCAAGATCTCGGTGGTGATCGAGGAAATGTATCTGGAGCTGGCCGTGCGCACGCTCCACAAGGCCTTTGGTCTGGAGCAGGCAGCCGCCTGATCAGGGCGCCAGCTGCCGGGTCCAGAAGGTGAGGGTCTTGTCGGTCTCTTCGGACTGATCGAGGTCTTTCCAGCGGTACTGACACTGAAGGTGCGCCTGTCGCTGGTAGCCGCGGCGGCCCCATAATCCGTGGTTGCCGCGATAGTGCGCGGGCCGCAGGGGATGGTCGTCGGGTCGTTCGACGGCGCAGAACGTGATCTGGCGGTGCCCGAGCGCGCGGGCCTGCTGTTCCCGCAGATCAAAAAAGCGGCCGCCGATGCCGTGGCCGCGCAAGGTCGGCAATAGCACCGACTCCCCGCAATAGAACCAGTCGGACAGGGTGGCGCCGGCGCGGACGAAAGGCGCCTGCATCTCGGGCTGCGCCTGGCTCATCGGCAGCCCGGTGGTGGCGCCCAGCGCGCGATCCTGTTCCAGCACTAGGCCAATGACCGATTGTGGGCTCGCGAGGTAATGCGCCAGATAGTCGCGTTCGTAGTCGAGGTCGCCTTCGTAGCAGTATGGCCATTCGCGGAATACGGTCAGTCGCAGGCGTGCGATCGGGTCGATCCAGGGGCGCGCCGCCTCCCCGTGGAGTGTCAGAAGGCGCAGCGCGCCGGGAAGCGGTGTCATCGTCATATCAAAAAAACTGAATAAACAGGTGAAAACGTTTTTCTTGTTTGAATGAACCGTGCGCCGTAGGCTGGGTCTTATCTCCTGACGATGCCGCTCATGAACCACGCCAGTCGTTACACCACCACCGCGATCAGCCTGCACTGGCTGATGGCCGTGCTGATCTTTGCGGGCTTCGGGATGGGACAGTACATGACCGATCTCGCCATGTCGCCCGACAAGCTGCGGATGTATAGCTGGCACAAATGGATCGGGGTGACCGTGTTCGGGCTGGTGCTTCTGCGTGGGGTGTGGCGGCTGACACACACCCCGCCTCCCCTGTCGACGGCGATGCCGGCCTGGCAGCGGCAGCTGGCTGGACTCACCCACGGCCTGCTCTATGGCCTGATGTTCGCCATACCCTTGAGCGGCTGGCTGTATTCATCAGCCTCCGGGTTCCAGACGGTGTACTTCGGGCGCTGGCCCTTGCCCGACCTGCTGGGCCGCGACGCCGACCTGGCGGCGTGCCTCAAGAGCGTCCACGTGATACTCAACTACGGTCTGGCGGCGCTCGTGGTGGCGCATCTGGGTGCTGCCCTCAAACATCATTTCCTCGATCGCGACGGTCTGCTGTGGCGCATGATCCCGTCGCGTCGCCTGCCGGAGCATCGCGCATGACTTTCTCCTTCCGGGCTCGCTGGCTGAGTCTCCCCCTGATGGTGCTGGCATTGGGACTGCACGCCAGCAGTGCGGCCATCGACAACGACCGCAGCGAGCTGGTGGCCGTGTTCAAGCAGATGGGTGTGGCGGTCGAAGGGCGTTTCACGGCCTTTTCGGGCACTGTGGCCTTCGACCCTGCGGACCCCGCTGCTGCCGAGGCGGAGCTGCAGGTCCAGACCGCCAGCTTCGATCTCGGCCTGCCGGACTACAACGCCGAAGTGCGGAAGGCCGAATGGTTCGACAGCGAGGCCCATCCGCAGGCGGTGTTCCGGGCACAGGGCCTGACGCCGCTTGGCGACGGCCGTTATCGCGCCGATGGCTCGCTCAGCCTCAAGGGGCAGTCCCGTCCGCTGGGCGCCGACATCACGATCCGTGAAGCCGACGGCCATCGTCTGTTCGAAGGCGAGCTGGTGCTGGATCGCACGGACTATGGCATCGGTGATCCGGGCTGGTCCGGGGTGGTCGACGATGAAGTCCGTATCCGTTTTCGTATTGCTCAGGCCTTGCCCTGAGCGTTTGTTGTCCCACGTTCCAACCCTGGAGTGAACCGATGAGACTGACCGTTCCTGCAGCATTTGCCACATTGATGCTGGCGAGTGCCGCGCATGCCGCACCCGTTACCTACACGCTGGATGCCTCGCATACCTACCCCAGCTTTGAGGTGCCGCACATGGGTATTTCCTGGTGGCGGGGCAAGTTCAACAACTCCAGCGGTACGGTTACGCTTGATCGTGAAGCGGAAACCGGCACCGTCGAGGTCACCATCGACGCGGCCAGCCTGGATTTCGGTCACGACAAGATGAACGAGCATGCACGGGGCGAGGACTTCTTCAATGTCGCCAAGCATCCGAAGATCCTCTATCGCGGCACCATCAGCTTTGACGACGGTGAGCCTGACGAGGTCAAGGGCGAGCTCACCCTGATGGGGGTCACCCGGCCGGTGGAGCTGGAGTTCGAGAGCTTCAAGTGCATCGAGCACCCGTTCTTCAAGAAGGAGGTCTGCGGTGCCGACCTCGAGGCGGAGTTCGATCGTGCCGACTTTGGCATGAGCAAGTACGCCGATGGCCCGATGGGGCAGGTGAAGCTGTCGATTCAGGCTGAAGGCCTGCGCGCCGACTGATGCGCCGACGGCGCCCCCGGCGGCGGCTGTGCCGTCGGGGGTGTCTGTGCCACCATAGGGGATGTCGCGCGCCGCCACTCCCCACCTGTCACGTCGATTCGTCCGGCATGTTGAGGCGGGCGAGGTGCTGTTCGACATCGGTGACCCCGGCGCAGCCGCCTATATCGTGGCCAGCGGGCTTGTCGAGATCATCAGCGAGGTTGGTGGGCAGCCCCGCAGCCTTGGCCGGCTTGGCGAGCACGAGCTGTTCGGCGAAATGGCCCTCATGGGCGACAACACCCGCACCGCCCGTGCCGTGGCAGTGACCGCAGCCACGCTCTACGTCATCCCGCACGACAGTTTCGCGCGCTGCCTCTCGGATGCGGATCCCCTGTTGCGATACCTGCTCCGCCTGACCATGCTTCGGGCGCGTGCGTCGTTGCGCGAGTCTGGTGCCGGGGGGGCAGAATTCACTCCGGATGCCATGGCGTCCGAACGGCAGGAGGCCCTGCAGCGGCTGCTGATCGAGCAGGACCTGAGAGAGGCCCTTGAGCGGCAGGAGTTTGACCTGCACTACCAGCCCATCGTGGGTTTGCGTGACGGAGGGGTGAGGGGTTACGAGGCGTTGTTGCGCTGGCGGCATCCGGCGCATGGCGCGATGTCGCCCGCCGTCTTCGTGCCGGTTGCCGAGGCCAGTGGGCAGATCGTGCCGATCGGCCACTGGATCATCGATACGGCGGTGTCAGCCGCAGCGCGCCTGTGTCGTTCGGCGGCGGTGTCGGGGCCGGAAACCGTCTCGCTCAACCTGTCGATCCGGCAGTTTGACGATCCCCTGCTGTTTCCCACCATCGAGTCGGCCCTGGAGCGCCATGGCCTGGCGCCCCGGCATCTCAAGCTGGAGATTACCGAATCGCTGGTCATGAGTGACTTCGATGCCAGTCATGCCTTGCTGCAGCGGTGCAAGGATCACGGTATCGGACTGGCGGTCGACGATTTCGGCACGGGGTACTCCTCGCTGTCCTACCTGCACCGACTGCCGGTCGACACCCTCAAGCTCGACCGCTCGTTCCTTTCCGATGTGCTCGCCAACCCGGCCTCCTGGAAGATTGTCCGCGCGGTCGCCAACCTGGCGCGCGATCTGGGCGTGCAGACCGTCGCCGAAGGGGTGGAAACCGCCGAACAGGCCGACGCCCTGCGCGAGATCGGGATCGACTGCGCCCAGGGCTTTCACTACGCGCGTCCGGCGCCGCTGGCGACCGTCCTGGATCGCACGCAGAACGCTTGAGGTCGGCGCGGGCCGACGGTATCATCCGCGGTCTTGTGCGCCCGGAGGGCGTGCAGGGTGCCCCGGAACTGATCGCCAACTGCCTTCGGCCGGGTTTCATTTGTCTCGGAGGAACTGAATATCGCTCAGGAACGTGACGACCGGCGCAACGGTGAAATCACCGCGCCGCGGGTAAGGGTCATCGATGCGGATGGCGCCCAGGTCGGGATCATGTTGACCCGCGACGCCATCGCCAAGGCGGAGGTCGACGGTCTGGATCTCGTTGAGGTGTCACCCAACGCCGAACCGCCCGTCTGCAAGATCATGGATTACGGCAAGTACTTGTACCAGAAGGACAAGGCTGCCCACGCTGCCAAGAAAAAGCAGAAGATCATCCAGATCAAGGAAATCAAGTTCCGGCCCACCACGGACATCGGTGATTACCAGAACAAGCTGCGGCAGATGCGCGGCTTTCTGGAAGACGGCGACAAGGTCAAGGTCACGATCCGGTTCAGGGGGCGCGAGATGGCGCACCAGGAGCTCGGCCTCCAGCTCATGGAGCGGGTTCGCAACGAGTTGGAGGAGCTGGCGCAGGTGGAGCAGTTCCCGAAGATGGAAGGGCGTCAGGCGGTGATGATGATCGCCCCCCGCAAGCGGTAAGCGAACAGATCAAGCAGTACACCGGCGTCTCATGGCGTCGGGACAAGGAAGCCCTTCCGAGTGGTTCGGAAGGCCCGGTCAGCTCCCAGGGCGGGACGTGAAGCCGGTCACATGCGGTCAAGGAGTCAAAGATGCCCAAGATCAAAACGATCAAAAGTGCTGCGAAGCGCTTTGCCAAGACTGGCAAAGGCGGCTTCAAGCGTGGTCATTCCCACAAGCGCCACATCCTGACGAAGAAGTCGGCCAAGCGCATCCGCCAGCTTCGCGGTCCGACCCAGGTCGCCGCGGTGGATGTTCGTGAAGTCCGTCAGATGTTGCCTTACGCCTAAGGGGAGATAGACCATGGCACGAGTCAAGCGTGGTGTAACGGCGCGCGCGCGTCACAAGAAGGTTCTCAACAAGGCGAAGGGTTACTACGGGGCACGCTCCCGCGTATTCCGCGTCGCCAAGCAGGCGGTCATCAAGGCCGGGCAGTACGCCTACCGTGACCGTCGCGTCAAGAAGCGTGAGTTCCGCGCGCTGTGGATCGTCCGTATCGGCGCTGCCAGCGTCGAGAACGGCCTGTCCTACAGCCGATTTATCAATGGGCTGTCGAAGGCCGGGATCGCACTGGACCGCAAGGTGCTCGCTGATCTGGCGGTTCACGACAAGCCCGCGTTCGCACAGCTGGTCGAAAAGGCCAAGGTGGCGCTCGCCTGAAGTCGTATTCGCGCCCGTAGCAGGGACGTTACCCAGGGGAGCGGCGTCTGACGCCGTTCCCCTTTTTTATTGTCGGCAAACCGAATATGAGCGAATCACTGGATACTCTGCAGGACGAGGCGCGTGCTGCCATCGCCGCGGCGGCAGACCTGCGTACCCTCGAAGCCCTGCGCGTCGAGTGGCTGGGCAAGAAAGGGCGTATCACCGAGCGCCTGAAGCAGCTCGGCACGCTGACCGGCTACGAGCGCAAGGCGTTCGGCGAGAAGGTCAACCTGATCAAGCAGGCGGTGGTGGAGGCGCTGGGCGCCCGCCAGCAGGTGCTGGAGGCCGCTGCCCTGGAAGCCCAGCTCGCGGCCGAGGCGATCGATGTGACCCTGCCGGGCCGGGGCGCCAGTACCGGCGGACTCCATCCGATTACCCGGACCATCGAGCGCATCGAGCGTCTGTTCAACGATCTCGGGTTCGAAACCATGGAAGGGCCGGAGGTGGAGGACGACTTCCACAACTTCACAGCGCTCAATATCCCCGAGTTGCACCCGGCGCGGGCGATGCACGACACCTTCTACGTTGATCAGGGGCAGCGCGTGCTGCGCACGCACACCAGCCCGGTGCAGATCCGGACGCTGGAGGCACTGGTGGCCAGGGGAGCTGAGCCGCCGGTGCGGATCATCGCGCCCGGACGGGTGTTCCGGTGCGACTCCGATCGCACGCACAGCCCGATGTTCCATCAGATCGAAGGCCTGTACGTGGCGGAACAGGTCTCCTTCGCCGATCTCCAGCATGAGCTGCGTACCTTTCTCGCCCGATTCTTCGAGCGTGAGGTCACGGTGCGATTCCGCCCCAGCTACTTTCCCTTCACCGAGCCCTCCGCCGAAGCCGACCTGCTCGACGAACAGGGCCGCTGGCTGGAGGTGCTGGGCTGCGGCATGGTGCATCCCAAGGTCTTCGAGGCCGTCGGGCTCGACCCCGAGCGCTATACCGGCTTCGCCTTCGGCCTGGGGGTCGAGCGGTTTGCCATGCTGCGCTACGGCGTTGATGACCTCCGCCAGTTCTTCCACAACGACCTGCGATTCCTTGAGCAGTTCCGCTGAGTCGAAACGGACGACATCACATCATGAAACTAAGTTACAACTGGCTGCGTGAGTGGGTATCGCTGGACGATGACGCCGCTGCACTTGCCGAGCGCATCACGCTGGCGGGGTTGGAATCCGAGGCCGCCCCGGTGGCCGGTGCCGCGCCCCAGGGCGTGGTGGTAGGCCGCATCGCGGAGGTCGCGCCGCATCCTCAGGCCGACCGCTTGCAAGTGTGTACCGTGGATGTCGGGCAGTCGGCGCCACTCACCATCGTCTGTGGCGCCGCCAATGCCCGTGCCGGGATTCATGTGCCCTGCGCCACGGTTGGCGCCCGCCTGCCGGGCGGGCAGGCGATTGGGCAGGCCAAGCTGCGGGGGGTCGAGAGCTTCGGCATGCTCTGTTCTGCGCAGGAGCTGGGTCTGGCGGAGAAGGCCGACGGGCTGCTTGAGCTCGATGCGGACAGCACGCCGGGAACGCCGATCGCCCAGTACCTCTCCTTCGATGACCAGGTGCTCAGCCTTGAGCTGACGCCAAACCGGGGCGATTGCCTGTCGGTGCTCGGTCTGGCGCGCGAGGTGGCGGCCATCTACGGGCAGCCGATGCGACGGCCGAACCTCCCCCCCGCTGTGGTGGTGGGGGACCGTCAGGTTCGTATCGACATCGCGCAGCCGGAGGCCTGCCCCCATTACGCCGGTCGGCTGATCACCCGCCTGCGCAGCGGCGCGAGAACGCCGGACTGGATGCGCGAGCGGCTGCGGCGCAGTGGGATTCGTGCCATCCATCCGGTCGTCGACGTCACCAACTACGTGATGATCGAGCTGGGTCAGCCGCTTCACGCCTTTGATCTGGCGAAGCTGCAGGGGGGCATTCAGGTGCGGCCGGCGCAGGCCGGAGAACGTCTGACGCTGCTCAATGAGCAGGCGGTGCAGCTGGACCATGGCGAGTTGGTGATCGCCGACGAGCAGCGCGCGCTGGCGCTGGCGGGTGTCATGGGCGG